>OMLO01005771.1_pt1 | contig 10407 bp, 8 predicted proteins | sample 1674811 | NCBI WGS metagenome assembly OMLO01 (sample SAMN06265003, study PRJEB25207) | coral metagenome | isolation source: Coral host | place: Mexico:La Bocana,Puerto Morelos, Mexico | collected 2008-11-13
TGTTCACGCTTAGATGCAAGCGACGGTATTTCTTAAATCAAACATAGAAAAAGCAAGTGACTACATCGTGAGACAAATGATAATACTTTATTATTAAGAAATACAATGCCCCTTCTGGTAGCTTATTTTTTATTGTTTACATGATCATCATTGTGGCAAAAACTAATGCAATGCTGTTTTTTTTCTTTATCAATTCTATTAAGATTGTTAGCTTTCCCTGTTTCACTTGAGGTCATGTGACACTGGAGAAAGTTTAACCTTCTCTTCAAGAAAACCTTGAATAATACTCTAGTAAAAACTGGTAAAGACTCAAGAATAAAATAAGTGGTTCTAGCATTTACTTTTCTTAAGTGAGGTTGTCAAAGAGGTTTTAATTCCAAGCACTATCCAGATAAATTAAAATTCGCCACTCAAAAATAACGAGTTAACAGTAGGTACAAATACATGACACCAAATGAACAATCAAAGAAATCTTGCACTGCACACCTCTGTTGGCTCCTCAGTTTGCGAGTCCTTGCGGTGACTTTTCTGCTTTGAAGCTGATGATTTTATGTCTTTGTCAAGTACTTCATATAACACCACCTCCTCTCCTTCTTTTGGCTCCAACACTGCCTCCAACTCTTTATTCCGTGCTAACTGATGTTCTTCGTACTGTGGGTGCTCCTGGACATATGTCTGAACAATAAAGTGGTCAAAACTACATATTACTTCTAGAAAGACATATTGGATTAGCAGACTGAGGTCTAGATTAAAGAGTCCCCCCTACTGGGGGGTACTTCCAAGAACTTTTGGTAAGGGTGTTGAGCCCAAACCTTGAAACATGTACCCATTTCAAACCAAAGTGTCTGATTTTCCATGCCCTGTTTCAGAACTGAGCCAAAATTGACACTACAAATAACTACACAGCTCTATATATGACCACATTAACCAAAACTGGCCTGCATTTACATAAACATTTGAGAAGGGCTACAGGTTTGGCAATGCTTATGTGGAAAAAATAGTTTCCAGTGCTAAGCCAGTATTTCCGCCCAAAAACGTCTACCATGTTTTAGATTTAATCACTCAAACACGATACCTTTAAGGGCCATACATACCCATATAGCCCATATTTGGGAGTTTCCGCCAAGCTTTATGCAAGTTCATGCCTCTCTTAACTCAGATGAATAACTGCATACCATGGAATTATAACTGAGGGAGTAACCCTACGATTGACTTGCAAATTATTCTAAGGAAAGAAATACTTGTAGTTTCTTAGTGGTATAGATACTAGGGTAAGCTTCAGCAAGTTGTCGTCTGTTTGATAAACAAAGAGAATGCTGGCTCATTCTCCATTGTGTTGACTGAAGACTTTTACAAGGTATGAATTTCTCTAGGAGTTCAAACAAAGACAAAGTATATCTTAACTCATATTCATATAAACAGCTGTACCTGATAATTCTTCTGATGTTTTTTGCCTTTAATATGACTAATCACATCATTTCCACAGCGTATAAATGTCTTGCAAAGACGGCAGTTAAATCCTGACACTGCTTTGACAAATTCACAACCTGATAAGGAGAACAAAGCTGAACCATTTAAACAAATCTGATAATCATGACCCTGCCTTCACATGAATTGGAAAGAACACCATTTGGCAAAGGCAGGCAAGTGTGGCATATTAGCTGGAATGTAAATTGCAAGATACTGCTACAACAAGGAGATCATCAGTGACAATGCTTGGAAAATCTAAATTTTATCACCATAGATTGTGTCAATTTTATTTCTTCAGTTTCCCCTTAGTTTTAGATATATCAAGCCCGCAATACTAGAGTATAAGGGATATATTTCTAAATACCTGTGAGTACCATCAAAAATACTCCTATGCACATCACAATATACTTTTCTCTTTTGTTCTATTTGGAATGTGGTTAAACACTGTCTCTAGTGCTTGACATACCAATGAAAAGTAATCTATCGACCGCATGTAACAGATAGCAGTTTACCTAACATGTTTCTTCCACTTGTAAAACCGTCAATCCTGACTCGTGCCTGTGTAACTGATGAGATAGTGATGATACTTCCATCTTTCATGGCTGTCTTTCTTGTATCACATGTGTACTTGACAAAGTCTAGATTTGTTTCAGCACCTGGTGACTGCACAGTAACTGGGCTGAATACATCTGCTTCACTGGCCTTCTCTCTTTCATCTGATTCAGCACCAGTTCCTCCATCCTCTACCTCTGACTTCTCAGCAGATGTAGTTCCCTGAAAGAAGAGTGCATAATAAGCAAATGAGATTAAAATTATGACCATTTTTTTAGAAGTAGAATGTGATTATCACAACACAACTTTGACTAGTTAGATTCGCTCTTTTGTGCCTCTAGGTCTTGAACATATAGTGTTTAGGTCAAACATAACTAAAAATCTGAAATGTTAAACCTTACACAAAGACAATTGAGAATCAGAGCGATTGTCAAAGATTTTGAAGCCAGAGTGGAATGATCAAACACAAACATCACCAGATTAAAAAAAAAGAGAAACTCAAGAAGTTGTATTGTTATAGAAGATAGGTAAAGAAGACACTTGTCTCAAAAGTTTTAGGTCTCTGCATTTTCCCAAACTTCAGATATTCATTGAAATGTTTTGCGCAAATTTACAGAGCCCAGTATGGAGCCGCCATGTTGGTGGAGCTCTGTGATCCACCAACATGGCGGATGGAATATAGTGTTAGTGGTACTGTGATGAAAATCTCATCTTTCTGATCTAAGCCATTTTAAAACATAAAAAAGTAGTCTGTATAAGAAGAAAAATGCTGTTTACTATTTTCAAATATCTCTTTTCGTTCCAGAGATATTCAAGTTTTTAAAATATGCAAATTAACCAAGTATCTCAGGTACAATGTATTAGTAATATCAGAATATTGAAACTCAAGATGCTTAAAAGGGAACCCTGGGGAAAGAAATTCTCATTTTACTCAATGCAGCAATCAAAACTAATTGTTATCTCTTTACAAGCTTCTATTATATCATACCTCAGTGAAATTCTTGAACTCGTTTTGGTCAAACTCTTTCCCCTGATTTTCCAAAACAGTCCTGGCATGTCTTTTTCCAAAGAGATGTTTGTGAAAACTCTGTTTACAAGAAAAAAATAATGCACGTAACAAGTCTGTACTAAGAGGTAAAGTACTTTTCCAAGGTAAGCAAAACAATATTATTTTACCCCCAAAATGCAAGGATGGGAACGCGTTTAAATGATACTAGGTAGACACATTTCCGCAGGTATAGCTATTATAGGAAAACTCTTACCATTGGTAAGTTGCAGATGATCTTGCATTCTTGACAAATATACTTGGATCTTTTTCTGTCAAAAAGAGAGATCATCAAGGAATCAACATCTTCTCCAATGAAATTGACAGACTTTGGAAGATCTGGCTGGCTGTTTTCCTCGAAAGGTGTTCTGTCAACATCCTCTTGCTTGTCATTGTCTTGAGATGCCTCTTGCTCCTCTGTGTCCTCGTCTGCTAAAATATATCATTAAGCACATAATTTAAAAAAAGAACTGTTCTGGAAGACATAACTATGACACACGTCATCCTTTGCAATGACAGTCAATCGTCCGCTAATGGTGAGAAGAAAAAACTCTGTAGTGCTTACCTTCTTTATCTGCTTCCTCTTCCTCTTCCTCCTGGATCTCTTCCTCTACATCTTCATCCTTTTTGGTTTCCTTCACATCAGGTGTCACAGCCTTCTTGGCCTGCTGACCCTGTGGTCCCCCTCCACCTTGCTTACCTCTGTTCTGCTGGTTTTGTCCAAACCTGTTGTTATTCTGTTGGCCACGGTTGCGGTCAAATCTCTCTCTTTTGTTTCCATAGTTACCTCCCGCATTCCATCCGTCATTCCTCCTTTTGCGATTTTGCCTCTGCATGTCTCTTCCACCAGTCCTTGGTATCAGAGGTGTTGGGAGCAAGCCTCCTAGAGAGGAGGGCATGCCTTGTTTAGCTCGTGCTTGGGCCTGCACCTGAGCCTGAGCATTGGCATTAGCCTGTGCCTGCATGGCTGCAAGCAAGGACTGTGTCTGTACCATTGCCATGAGCTGCTGTTGTTGTTGGGCTAACTGCGCTGTCAAACCAGACCCTAGGCCACCTCCTCCTGACACACCTAACCCTGTATAACGCACAATGCAAAGTTAGTTTCCCAGTAAAAACATAGAGACTAAATAAAAAAAAGCAACAAACAGTTTTTGAAAGCAAGAAATTAAGACAAACCTGAAGGTCAGAAGAACAAGGAAATATACAAACAACAGACAAAATTCATTATTAGTACTGAGTAGTGTTACTCTACCAAGAAAAATTTGAACTCAACACCTGGATGTTACTTACTCAGCAGTCAAATATATTCTTGCACAAAAAATTTCCATTATACATCACACCTAGTAAACTTGTACTCTTCTTTGAAGACCAGTACTTTTAAAAATCACAACTGATAACAAGTGCGCATTGAATGCTGTCCATTAGTAGCATATTTGAGTCTTTTGTTTAAGCCAGGCAGTAAACTACTGTTTATAGGTAAGCCAATGTTTCAAGCTCTCACCAATCCAGTGCATCATCAGAAAAAGAAAGTATTCCCATATACAATTATATATAAAAAAGTAGGTTATGATGTGTAAAGTAACAACAAATAATGTTGATTACAAAATGTAATACAATTAGGACATGTGAGATATATAAGGAATGACAAAAGGCAAAACAAAAATTTAATTGAAGACTTGTAGAAAAGTTCTGTGTGCTCACCACATTCTTCCCAGGAAGAGCGCACTGTACAAAGTACAAACCTAATCAGTTCCAAGGAAGAATAGTATAAACTAACTGAGACCTGTGTGAGCCATGGAGTGACAATAGGCTGTTAAAAGCAATCTTGAAGAGCTACTGGTTTGGCTATAATTTCTCTGTGACTGAATGAAATGAAACTTGGACCTCCTACACAACCAATTGGATGGAATACGAGAACCACTGTTCATTTTTTAAAAGCTTGGTTTCAGTTCTGTGTATCTGCTTTGTATACTGCTATTACATTCTGCTATAAATATCTATCCTGTATGCAGCAACACCAGATAAAAAGCCTTGTGATCAAATAAGAACCTACACTACAGATGAACTGCATAATATATACATAATATATACAGCGACATTTATAAATCACTGTGACCTATAAATCATGACCCATAATGTAATTGTAGAAACCAGAATTTCATTAGCTGCAAGAAAATGCCAGGTTTTGTTTCTTGCCAAGCTTCCATGATCTCTTTGCTCTCCCCTGGGAATACTGGGGGTAATGGGAAACACACTTGCCTCTTTTCTTCTGAATAACGTCAATATTGTGCAAATATCGCAAACATGTTTAGTCAGGTCATGGCAATGGATATCCCAAAGAATACCATGCAACAAAGTGTCGACATCATGTCAATGTTGAACTGAATCCAGTGTCCAGATGTTGTTTGATTGCTAACACTAAGAGACTATGGGGAGTGCCATTACAGAATCATTTAAATTTACAGTGCTCCAAGTACATCAATGATTTGCTCTATTCAAAGTTATCTGGTTTTGTCTCTTGGCAATTTAAACATTGAGGATTTTCTAGTAGCCAGCAGTCATTACTGCAGAAGACACTTTTTTCTTGTGATCACAAGACTTTGTTACATGGAGTCAATGAACTTCATTACCAAGAAATCCATGCTCATACTCAATATTATTGTGAACTTTACAAGATATAAGAGTCACTGGGATATTGTATTAATTTTGCGTTTTAACACCATAGAAAAAAAGTTGAAATGCCCACTGTGGTTCACCGAGAGTAAAGAAGTAATCACTTTGTACTTCTTAGGTTTTCAGTTTATCCTCAAAGAAACTGCAGTCATGTACTTGTCCCTGTTGGTCTCCAAAACAAAGCCAACGCTGGTCGCTCACTGACATGCTCTGTGAATGCATGTCAGAGTGTAATAAATTCAAGGGCTTAAGTTTCCAATAACAGTTTGCCATGTAATTCAGAGGAGAAAAAAGAATTCAGGATAAGTTTTGTGAAAGGAAACAGGATTTCCAGAGCTCTGATAAGTCATCAAATTGTACACAACAGCAAGTGCCAAAAATTGTAAAATTAATGGAAAGTATGGCATCTGCTGGGAGAAATTCATGTGTACTGTACATGTCATAATGCAAATTGTTGTAAGGAGACCAGTTTCCAATCTTTTTGCTATAAACTTCGCAGCTGTACAGAGGAAACTTTAATCCCTTCATCTCCACCAGTTAAATATCTTCTTCTAGAATAAGTACACTCAAATTCTCGAGTGCTACATAAATGATCATATGAGAAGGCACAGCTCAAAAAAATGTGATTGTGCATTTAAATACTATAAGGAAATGTAAATCAAAAGTTTGATACACTTATGCATTCAAGTGTTGAGTTCAAATTCCTCAATGCAGAGGGGTACTGTTATTATAATAACAACAAAACAACAGACACATGACAAACAATGGAGATAACCAGCGCAAAACACTACAACATGGACTCTTTCTCCTTTTTCTGTCATTGGAATAACAAAATACAAAGGGCATGAAAGATCATACCATAGTTTCAATGAAGGACTGTCATGTCATTATCAAACAGCAGTCAGCTTATGACTGCCAACTATAAAGAAGACGACTTAGTGGTAAATCAACTTTTTAAACGATAAAAGGATAACACCTAAGGGAAGCCATATTGAAATATTTGTTGACTGTATAGACTGTCGCAGCAAGCTCAAAGAATGACTGCAGCCCTTCTAATAACATGTTGTTTAAGTTTATCATCAATGAAGGTTTTTTGTTCATTCTGTCCAAGTAAGCAGTTGAGGAAGTTGCCCATAGAAGAATTCTGTGTAACATCCAAGGATGAAATGATCTGTGGGACTGAAAATGCCTCTACAGTTGTTGGTTCACAGGAAAGAAACAAAACTAGCCAGGAGACAAGAAAAATTCTGATTCCAAGCAACTCTCGAATTATGCTTGCCCAGGACATTTCCTTATTTGCTCAAGTCTTTCAATGGACAGCAGAAGACTTGCCTAGGCTTTTTCTGTTAGGCAAGTGACTGGGGAATGTAAATTGTCTGATAAGAAAATTTACTTGTCTGGGACAACCAGACAGTTGTTGTCCCATGCACTGGAAATAACAAGCACTTAGGGACAACTGGCACATTGAACTAAACTGGCAACCATCCCAAAACATTGACAAGACAACAGAGTTATTCACAGAGTTACGAGGTTGTAAACAAGAAAAAAACTGGAGAAGAGCACAGTTGAGAAGAGAGAACTGAAATGAAATGTAGACGAACAGTAGTTTACAAACGGCACTAAGGAGAAGAGAGCTGCTTAGACAATACCACAAAAATGAGTGAAAAGTAAAATTCAGTTTCACAGCAGTATGGATCGACTGATCAATCAATGACACAAATTACACCAGACCTGGAACTTGCAAAGGATTTGATGGCAGCTCTGGCACTGAGCGATCGCCAGGCTTAGCACCCAAAATTCCAGGTCCCTGATTAGAAGGGCCTCTGTTGCCTTGTGACCGATTATCGTTGCTGCGATAGCGGTCCCTGCTTTGATTACGATTTCTATCATTCCTGCTATTGCCTCTGTCAGACCTGGTGTTGCTCAGATGTCCCAAAGGATAACTGACAAGATTTGACTGGCTTCCCCGTCGCTGGTCATCTGGATATGAGGAGTATGAAGGCTGTATATAAAGTGACAAAATAGAGGCAAGAATGTTGTCAGTAAACAAGGCACTATTTATTGCCATTTTCCTTCCTGATGAAGAAAGAAACAAATCCATAAGCAATTCTGTATTTAAAAACAAGACAACTCAGTCGAACACAAGCCTGACTCAGTGTCATACAAGTACATACACATACAAGAGACATCCACAAAATCCTTGAAGGTGTAAACAATAAATATATATATACTGTTGGCATAACTGTCTTTTGCAGTATGAGCAACGGTTGATATTCTAAATTAATGGTTCACTTACATCCACTCGTCTAGGAGAAAAAATGCTAGAAGCTTGTAAGAAAGGCATTTCAGGATTTGGAAACATCTAAGCAAGCACGCTCTACAGTCTTTAGCTTTGTACAACAAATTCCACCGAAATCCAGACAAGATGACTACAAGAGGAGCTACTCAAACCAAAACTAAGAGGTTCTGACTTGAAACCAAGCCAATAACACATGACAACCCCAACATACACGTGAATCTATCGTAAACCTGCATCAGTGCCAGGTGTTTTGTAAGCTGTAATTTATTCCATAGCATGGTTAAACATAAATATGCACTTATCTTGGATATCAAAAGAAATAAGAAATTATGACAACTTTTCCATCCTCTGTACCATGTTTTAAAGTAATGTCATTTGCATTGACTGTCAAGAGATAGTGCATTTGCAGTTTGAAACATATGGGATTTATGCAGACAAACAATGGACATGTTAGTGGGTTCATAATAAGAACATATACAGCACCTTTAATTTACCCACTTTGAGAACTCTTCCAAGTCATGACAATTCTCAATAAATGAGAAACTGTGCAGACAGCTGCACAGCATATTAAATGATCTGTCACCGTGTTTTAACTTCCATTTTTAAATTATTAAGCATTTACGACTGCCATAAATAGAGAGGGGATTAGTTTCTAAACAAACTGTTGAGTTGAATTGCTGATCGAAGACTCAAAACAGTTCATAATTTTAAGGAGGGCTATGTTTTAAGCAGTGGTTAGCCTTATTAGAGCCAGGCAGGAAATTTTTTGAAAGAAATATATAGTATGTCTGCTCAAATTTATGTGTTGAGAAAGAATGCCTGAGAGGTTTCATTCAGTAAGGACTGACCTTTGGAGGTCAGTGACCCAACTGAATTTTCAAATGTAGAGCTGCGCAAAAGTTCCAAAACGTGGAAGAGGCACGACTTGTTGTGTAGCTTTTCAACTGAAGTACAATCATCACATTCCTTTTTATAGCAAGGAGAGCCTTTACAACAACGCCGTGTGAAATACGGTTGTGTTAACCTTATGAATGCTATTCTGGACTGTATTATTGCTATTCCTGACAGAATTGCTGCCACAGCATTTTAGTTTTAAATGTCTGGAACTCGGAGAGGACGGTTTGAAGACAACGTACCAATGAACTGCGTTTTACCATGCCAGGTCTAGCACAAAATCAACAAGTCTAGCTACAGCATGTGATGCATTTACGAACTCTTTTTTTCCTTTTCACCTCCTAGTTGACCAAAACACTTTTTCACGATTGAAATCTTCTGAAATCTTCTGCAAGCCAAAGAGTCCCAATTGCAAGGATATCGAAAACTGCACGCAAAGAAAGTGAAAAATTATAAAGATTAAGGTTGCGTAACACGTGCTTTTTCGGATGAATTTTATACCAACTTATTTCGCATTTGCTTTCCCCGAAATTTAAATAGATAGAGCTTACTTCTGGTGAAAACCTGTCACGGGAAGATCTTCCTCTGGAACCACCACTGTCCCGTCGAAAGTCGTCGTCTCGCCTAGAATCCCGATCACGATCTCTATTAAAGCGTCTGTCATCGTAATCCAGTCGATCGCGTCTTTGGTTAGAATTTGACAGTCCATGCTGGAAGTTGGAAAAAGCCTCTGAAAGTGAGGGGATGTTAAGAGGATACCTTCCCAGGCCTGACATGTTCAAATTTTCCAGTCAAGAGCACCTACTGCTGCTAAAATGGCGAGCGAACACGTTTTCCAGCGCAAGCGGCTACATCCGGGAGTTTCGACTTCTTATGAAAGCGCCCGGATGTAAAGTAGACCTTCAGGGTAAAGGGGAGGTCTCTAGGCAAACCATTGGCAACTACGTAGGTAGATAAACCAAAAGCCATTCCCTTTTTCATAAGAAGAAAAATGAGTGACCATCGATGAGAATTGACTTTAGGGACTGTGCAATAATTATCAGGAGGGGGACAGAAAAACAAGAGGGGGGACTCACAGCCTAAGGGAGGGGGGGGGGTAACATGTAAATTTCTGGGAAAGTGAGAGGGTGGCAACTGAAAAACTGACGTTAAGATTCAAATACCAAAGACATTTCAGTTCGCTGACGGCACACAAGTTAATATTGTACTTGAAGCAACACAATTTACACATCAGTGGAGGGAAAGAAACGCTAGTAGCTCGTGTACTACGTTACGTTCGGGCTGCTCAACAAATACTGGAAACCGATGACAATGACGCAACTAGTGACTTTGAGCTGCAATCTAGTGACTCAGAAGATCCAGACGACTCAGAAGACGATGCACAATCAGACTCTACTGAAATGGGCGACTTTATCGAACACAGTTACGAGGTACTCTTTGTCCCAGACACTGATGTCGAATGCGTCACAGTACA
>OMLO01005772.1_pt1 | contig 10406 bp, 10 predicted proteins | sample 1674811 | NCBI WGS metagenome assembly OMLO01 (sample SAMN06265003, study PRJEB25207) | coral metagenome | isolation source: Coral host | place: Mexico:La Bocana,Puerto Morelos, Mexico | collected 2008-11-13
CAAATCACATTTGTACAATGTAATTTTAACTTTTTGTATATAATTTATACTTTTTAGATTTGTAATTTGTAAATTCTAATCGATCCTTGTAATTAGTTATTTTTTTTTATGCTTTTTATACTGGTCACCGATTAATACCAGTCGATCTATATCTTGATCGACTGACCGGTTCTTTTTTCACCAGGATAAATAAAGTTATTATTATTAACCCACTCATGAGAATGTGATTTTTCTATAATATTTCTACTTGATTAATTCAGTGGGTAACAATTCATAGCAAAACCATCCAACCTGAAACTCACCCATTCATCACCATAGCCAACTTCCGTCTCTAAAGCAATGGTAGCTTTAAGAGAGTTATTAGTTGAAGCATTTACCAGTGCAATCCAATAATTTTGTGAAAACACCTTGTTCTTTAATTGCTGCAGCCGGAGTGCCATCTGGAATTGCGTGACAGCTTGTCTGAAAACTATGGACAACAAACAGTACAAAGAGTCTAGTTACCCCTCATAGTTATGACCACAGATGACTTGTCATTTGAATGTTTGAGCGACAATTTATCTTTACTAGAAGCTTTTTTTTGCATTCTGTCTTTCAGGTATGATAGTACAATAATGACCGCAACCTGCGGGTAACCCTGCAATGGACTGGCATCCCATCCAGGGGGGAGTAACAATATTCCTAGTGGCTTAATGCTACAAAAACTAGGATAAGGTCTGGCCTGATGGGCAGATGGGCCACTTACATGTAGGCCCGTATGCAGACTTTAGCTTTTTACCTTTTACAATTATAATAAACATACTTTGGATAACAAGATCTGGATTGTTGTACTTTTATTGACACTGTAGCATCATTATGTTCATAGACATTGGTGATATTGACAACCTTTCCTAGTAGATCACAGTTATTAAGAGTATTCATCAAGCAGATACAACTCCATGCGTAGACTACAGTCATGATCACTTGTACAACAATAGTGATTATGCGCGCAATACCAAATCGTACAATTGAACCCAATAAACATCAATAACAGGAACTGGATATTTAATGGAAGAGCTAAGCTGAGATATTTAACCTTACTATTTCAAGAGGCTTTTGTCAGCATCATTATCCAATTTGCTGTTTGCACCACCTTCGAAGTTGTGTTCACTGTCTTCACTAAACTTCTTGATTTTTTCAGCATGTGAGGTGTTCGTCTAGTATTTGTGATAGTATTTTCATAGTTTGAACTCAAATATGGCTCATTTGTTATCTCATGAGAAATAATTTGAACTTTGCATGTTTGGCTAGCTTTCCAGCTTTCAGGCTCCAGAATTCGTGGAACGGCCCATTCGGAAAACACTCGACATCATTTAGTCTGACCACAAACTGCGTGTGCATCTGTGTGTAAGATGAGTATATAAGGCATCAGTTTTTGCAAAACAGTCTTCACAAAGAATGGCGTTTTGTAAATTATGATAGGGACCTTATACAATGACAACGTCGCCTAAGGTTGATGCCGTGTGTGACCTAATTTATACATATGCATGCACATTTTATCTACTTATTCCCCCGACCCGCAACACACATCATCGCCAAAATGGTGGGTTTTAAGTTGTCGCAGAGGAAAACATGGCTGCCTCTCGAGCCGCTAAGAAAAGGTGACCATTCTAATGACATAATGCTTTCTGAGTGGTTAAGGCTTTCTCACCAAGAGCTTTGCAAAAAATGCCGAGGTTTGACGATTAGCGTGTATGTATTTACAGTGACAATGGACAATGGTAAGTATCTTCTGACAATTGCAATCAAGCAACCCCAAATTCTGAGCTTACTATTGTATTTGTTCGTTTCATTAACATCTCCTTGAGCTTTTTTGTAGTGGTGTGATGAACTGGTCCGAGATGCACGACTTGTACCTTTGTCACAAAATTTTATTCATCAAACCTTATCAGTTTAAACTGGGGAGTGCTTACAGTGGAAATGCTTGGACTAGCATCCAAACGATTTATGTGCTGTTGAAGAAATATATATTACAGTGAATCAAAAATCAGCAAGGGATAGATAATTTATAGATTGCTGAAAAAGACAAGAGGGAAAGAGAGTGAGAGCAGTTCAACTACAGATGAGACCAAACTAGATAAACTCCTTCAAAACATACTCAAGGAAACAGAGGAGGCATTAAGCACCTATGATAAAGAAACAAAAGAAAAACAGGACAAGTAATATTATTGCTGGATTGAAAAAACGCATAGGAAGTTTGCCAGAAATCATTGGAGAATGATGATGCTGACCGATTAGCATAAACATGTTTATTCTGCACTCCGTGATTTTCGTCATCTTGGTACACTTCAGCGTAATGTCAGTCCCTAAAAACCACCATCCCGTACATCCAACAAACCAGAGACACGAGGGAAATCATTTTTGGCTCAAAACGATCTTTCCCTTAGTGAAAAACTTTGGTTATTTCCAGCATGGTCCACCGACTCAGAATCGAGGGAGAGACAAAATTTGCATGCCTGGAATGTCGCCTGATCAAGTCCCCCCAAGGGGCCGCCAGGCCTGGACAACAAAGCTGTCACGAAAACGAAGAACAAAGTCACGCATCTGCTATTATAGTAATAGCACTGCAATGTTCCAGCTACTATTGATTGCAGGAGATGTTGCTCAACATCCAGGACCTGAAAAAGCGGAAGCTCTGCAACCTCGGCGTACACCAGCACCAGTGTGCCCTCAGTGCGAGAAGACTTTTCGTTGCAATCAGAAGTGTTTGCAGTGCAATATTTGTTTCAACACGACACATGCAAGTTGCGCTCAGCTCAGCTACTTGAAGCATCTGGGCTCTGCGAAAGTTGTAGAATGGACATGCCAAGAGTGTACCATCTCTGTGCTTCCCTTCTTCTGTGAAGATCTCTCCAATGCTCACGAGGCTGTCTGTTATAATACAACTGATGTGGAATTTGAAGATCCGCACTTGGACGCATTAAAGCGCAACAGCAAAAATCTTAGCATTGTGCATATTAATACTCAAAGCATGGTTTCCACCTTCGATCATCTACTGATAGCAATTGAACGCTACTCTTTCGACATTATATCTATGAGTGAAACCTGGCTCAAAAACAACAGTCTTCTTCTCCAACACGTCACTATTCCCGGTTATACCCTGCATGCATTTAATAGCAGAGATAAGATCAAGGGTGGAGGTGTTGGATTATATATCAAGGAGTCGATTAAATTCAAATGACGCACTGACATTGAGGAAAGATATCCTTCTCTTGAACATCTGTGGCTAGAATTACCAGGATGCAACAAAAACAGCAAAGTTCTCTTGGGTGTCCTTTACCATTCAGAGTCAATTCTTCCATACATGGACTGGTTGGAACTCTTTGAGTGTCTGGTTACCGATCTTGCTTCATCATGGGACGGTATGCTTGCTCTCACAGGAGATCTAAACGTGGATTTGTTGCGACCAAATGCCCCTGATGCTGTAAGATTTTTAGAGTTGTTGGATGCCATAAATCTGAAGCAGATTGTTACCAAGGCAACGCGCATTACCAGAAGGTCAGAAACGCTTCTTGATCACATAATTACCAATCTACCCCGACAAGTGACACACACTGATGTCATTTGTGGCCTAATGATTAGCGATCATGATGCGCCCTACGCATGCCTAAATGTCCGCGTCAACAGATTCGTACCGTGATACAAGAATATCCGTCATGAAAAAAACTTTAATCAGAACGCCTTTACTAGAGACTTTGCTGAGCTTCCCCTGAGTGTCATCTACTCAAGCGATGATCCTGACGAACAGCTAGAAATGTTGGGTACACTTTTTCGCGAATGCATCGACCGTCACGCTGACCGGTAATTGCATGACTATGTTTAATTGGACGTGACATTGCGAAAGCGTAAGATTGACAGTTGTAATCGGAGAATCTTGTAATCGGAGCTTTTGGAAAACGTGGCGAGCACGAGGTGTAAAAAGCAATAGGCTAGTGAAGAAATAAACCCGGATTTGTCGTGTATAAGTCGTGTGAGTTTAGTGTACCCTGACATTTCGGTACATTTGTGGTGCTGGGACCAGGATATGTGAGTGAGGATACTGCGGGAGGCCACGGTTATTATGACGAGTGATCGAAGGAATTGAGACAAAAGTATACATGAGCGACCATGAAGGAACCGCGGCACAAGGTCCTCGCGAGGACGAACAACGTTTGGAAAGCGGGATAGAGAAAGAGATTAACAAGCTCAAGTACTTTCTAGAAGAAGCAGACGATTTAATTCAACTCAAGGATCACACAGAAATGGAAATTGTCACTAGAAGGGCGGAGAAAATTGTCGACAAATTGTTGGATCTTATTTCACACACTGAGGAATTAAAAATAGATGGCGGCGCTTCTCAATCAGTCAGACAATGGAAAAAGGATGTTAAATCAAGGTACGCTACCTTAATTGCAGACAAGGAAAGGCTGTCGAAAACCCTCAAGAACAGACAGGAGGAAATCGACGAGGAAATCGAACAATGGCGATCGGAATCGAAGCGAGAACAACAGCGAGAAGAAGAGTGGCGAGCTGCCGAGCTTCGTACAAGACAGGAAGAGCATGAACACAGAGTATGGGAGGAAAAACTCGAGGCAGAATTGGAAATAACCCACAAAAAGTTGGAACTTGAGAGAAACGCCCGCTCAACCACAGCGAAACTTCCAAAGTTGAAGATCACATCCTTCAAAGGAACGCCGACAGACTGGGTGCGGTTTTCAAACATGTTCATCACACAAGTTCACAATAAGTCGATTAGCGCGGAGGAAAAATTTGGATACCTCTTAGAAATGGTGAGCCCTAAGGTCAGAGAAAGCATCGCAAACTTAAAGCCTGGAGAGATGGGATACAAAGTAGCGTGGGAAAGGCTACAGAGCGAATAATATTTGCTTATGGCCAGAATAAACTTGTGATAAACGTTCACATGGACGAAATCGTAAACCTTCCCATGGTGAGAGGAACCAACTACGCAAAGATACAAGAGTTCTACGAAAAAGTAAGCAAAAATTTCGATGCCTTGCTAACGCTTGGGGAAGCTGACATGCTGCGGGGTTTCGTCATGTCAACCCTAAACAAACTCCCACAAACAAACAAACAAACAAACTCTTGTGCATACAGATGACAACTGGGAGGAGTGGGGCATGGAGGCAGTCATCGATGGCTTGAAGAAGTGGCTGAAAAGACACAAAACAGAAGAACAACCTGGGGATTCTCGCAAACCGCCGGCCGATCTGTACAAATCTCCGGGGGATTGTGACAAAAACGAGAAGCACTGGTTTACAAAGGAAGGCGGAGGAAAGGACTCGGTCAATTCACAAAGAAGCAAAGGAACGCCTGTGTGCATGTATTGCAAGAAGGATCATTGGGGTGACAGTTGTACGACCTTCAGCACCTTGGAGACTCGCAGGAAGTTCTTTTTCGATAATCAATTATGTTACAACTGTGGAAAACCTGGACACCCAGTAGTCATGTGTCGAAGTCATAGTTGCTACAAGTGTAATGGAAGGCATCACACCAGCATCTGTGACAAGGAGAGATCTACACTGTACTCTCTGTATTCACTCCAGCGGCCGAAAAACTGGCCCTTCCGGCAATCATCCCGGTGAAGATACAAGGTCTTACCTTGTGGGCCTACTTGGACACGGGTTCGGGGCGAAACTTCATATCCAGTGAGGCAGCTAAACAGCTTAAGTTAACCCCTGACCGTCACGAAACTCGTCAAATGATCACACTGAACGGGACAAAACAACAGTCCATGCCAGTTTTCCGTATCGCCATGGATTCTTTGGATGGGAAAACAAGAGAGAGAATCGAAGTAACTGGAAGCAAAATGCCGGAATTCGCAACCGTGAGACGGCCAAACATGAATGATCTGAAACTCAAATATGAACATGCTCGAGATAAGAAGTTCTATGTGAAACCTGGTGACGAGTACAAGATCGATGTGATTCTAGGAGACAACACCTACTGCAAAATCAAGACCGAGGAAATTTACAAATGGAAGCCAGGAGAGCCTGTTGTGGAAGGCACAACCTCCGCTGGGTTATTCACGGAGGCGATGATCACATCACTGACCAGTGCATGTTCGTGAGAGAGATGAATGATTATGAGAGATTATACACCTTAGATGTGTTAGGAATAGAAGACCGAGGGGAGAACGATCAACTCGATGTCCTTAAAGAGTTTAAGGATGACGTAACGAGACAAGAAGATGGAAGATACGAAGTGAGAGTACCTTGGATTCCAGGCAGCACACTGGCAAGCACAAACGAACAAGCAAGCCGGAAGAGACTTCAACACGTTAACAAGAAGTTGATCCCAAATCAGAAACTAAAGCAAGAATATGAGAAGATCGTCGTGGATCAACTAAGGGATGGAATCATTGAAGAGGTCCCAGGACTGCCAAGCGGAGAGCGAATTTTCTATATGCCTCATAAGCCTGTGGTGAGAGACAACGCCACAAACACCAAAGTGAGAATGGTTTTTGATGCCAGCTGTAAACCTCATCACCTAGTGAACAGTGTGAATGATTGTATGCACACAGGCCCTCCCTTGCAACCTCTCCTGTGGGACATCCTCATAAGGGCACGTATGTCACCATACCTGTTACTGGGAGACATTGAAAAGGCATTCCTCCAAATCAGCTTAAAGGAAGAGGATAGAGATGCTTTCCGGTTCTTGTTCAATGTTAATGGAAAAGAGGAACATTTCCGATTCACAAGGGTGCCATTTGGAGCTGAAGCTAGTCCTTTCATGCTAGCCGCTACATTGCAACACCACTATGATTGCCAACCGGAGGAACTGGGTGAGACTGTCAAGGTGCTTAAAGAGAACACGTATGTAGACAATCTGATGAAGACAGGACGCAACGTAGAAAGCTTGGAAAAGTTCAAGGAAGAAGCCACTCAGATCTTGAGAGATGCAAAGTTTCCAGTTCATAAATGGGAGTCTAACGTCATTGCTCTTGAAAGTGAGAACATGCCTAATCCAGGAAAGATACTGGGACACAGTTGGGACAAGAGAGAAGATACGCTGGTGATTCAAGTGCCAAAATCATGTGAAGAAACTCCACTGATGAAGAGGACCATACTTAGTCAGCTGGGAAAAGTCTATGATCCGCTACAAATTATATCTGCTACTATGGTGCAAGGGAAACGCCTATACAGGGACGCATGCGACGAACATAAGAGCTGGAATGCAGAAGTTTCACCATCCTTGGCCAAGGACTGGAACAAGTGGACAATGCAACTACAAGATGTGAAGATTCCTAGAAGCTTGATACGAGAGAGTACAACTGTCGAAGCAGTTGACATCCATCAGTTTGCTGACGCCAGCAACTTGGCCTGCTCCACTGCAGCAGTCACGGTGATTCAACAAGGAACCATGAATGTGAAGGGTCTCCTAGCATCAAAGTCAAGACTATCCAAGCGAAACACATCAATTGCAAGACTAGAGTTGATAAGCGGTCACATGGCAGCAAACCTTGCAAAGAATCTTTGCCAAGCACTGAAGGGATGGCCAATAAGATCAGTTACAATTTGGATGGATAGCATGGTCACGCTGTACTGGATCTTGAACCCAGGGAAGTCATGGAAGATCTTCATCGCTAACAGAGTCAGGAAGATTGCTCAGGTATCAGGAGAAGTTGGCATTCAATGGAAGTACTGCCCTTCTGAGATGAACTTAGCTGATTTGGGAAGCAGAGGAGCCTCCCTTAATAAGATGGAATGCAGTGAGTGGTATACAGAATCCCAATAAAGAGATCACACTTTTCTCTGCGGAGAGAAAACCAGACGAGTGGGATAACTTGCTAGAGCGGAAACCATACTGGAACACTCTCAGAATCACCGCATGGGTTTTAAGATTTGTACACAACAGCTCAGCCAAATTGCATAAGGAGAAAAGACAACATGGGCCCTTGAGTATGGAAGAAATCACGAAGGCCAGGGATCACTGGGTGAGATGAGAGCAGGAAGTAGACCCCGAAGGATTTAGAGAAACCAGGGTGGAAACTTGCCAAGGATGAGAAGACGAACATCCTTGAGTGTGTTGGCAGGATACAGAATTACAGACCTATTTACCTTGAAAAGGGCCTGTTCGTACAGAAGCTTGTCAGATATGTACATGAACAGATGATGCACCTGGGAACTGCCAGCACTATGGCAGCAATAAGGGTACGGTGGTGGATTCCAAAACTGAGATCCTTGGTTAAGAGAACTATACGTGATTGCAATGTTTGCAAGGTGTTTGCTGCGAAGCCGTTTCAGGGTGCAGCCACCGCCCCACTACCAAGATTCCGCACCGAAGTAAGCAGACCCTTTCAGCACACGGGGATTGATTTCGCAGGACCGCTCGTCTACAAAAAGGGCAAGAATGAAGAAGGGAAGGCATACATAGTCATATTCACTTGTGCAGTTCTACGAGCAGTGCACCTTGAAGTAACGAAGTCCCAGACGGCTGAAGGATTCCAAAGGAAACTGAACGCGTTTATCACTCGGAAGACGAGGCCACAACAAATAGTATCAGACAACGCAGCCGTATTCAAGACGACTGCAGATTGGATCTGGAAGATACGCAGAAGTGAGCAGTTGCAAGATTTCCTTGCTGCTCAAGAAATACGGTGGAAGTTCAACTTAGCCAAATCGCCATGGTGGGGAGGTATGTACGAGAGACTCCTCAAAGATGTCAAGAAGACCTTGTACAAAACATTGGGGAAAACGAATCTTGCATTTGAGCAGCTCGAGGCAGTGGTCATGGACATAGAGAGGCACATGAACAATCGTCCACTGATGTACGTTGAAAGTGAAAGTGGGGAGGATCAAGTTTCAACACCAAACCTTGTCATGTGGGGTCAAGGTGCGTACATTCTGGAAGACATCGAAGTTGAAGATGAAGAGCTAACCAGATTCCATAGACGACTTCATAATGCTAAGCAACATGCGTGGACTCGGTGGCAAAGGGAATACCTTCATAGACTCATGGAGAGCCATCGAGTGAAGCGACTTGACACGCAGCCACCAAAAGTCGGAGAAATAGTGCCCATTCTAGGGGAGGAGAAAAACCGAGGACGCTGGAAGAAGGGGAAGGTGATTTGAATTGTGAGAGGAGCAGATGGCGTGGCAAGAGGTGTAATTCCACTGCGAAAGGGGAAGCAATTGGAGAGGCCAATACAGTGTGTGTGCCCTTTGGAGATTAGAAGCATGGAAGACGGACCAGAACAAGGCACTAACCCAGAGAGAACAGAGCCCATCAGAGAAAGCAGACGAGCAGCTGTGAATGCAGCATCTAGTATTAAGGACATCTTTAGGGACGATGATTGACACTTAAAGATTTCAGTGTGGTAAAAATTGTCAGACAATTTTTAGGGGAGCGTGACCGGTAATTGCGTGACTATGTTTAATCGGACGTGACATTGCGAAAGCGTAAGATTGACAGTTGTAATCGGAGAATCTTGTAATCGGAGCTTTTGGAAAACGTGGCGAGCACGAGGTGTAAAAAGCAATAGGCTAGTGAAGAAATAAACCCGGATTGTCGTGTAGAAGCCGTGTGAGTTTAGTGTACCCTGACATTTCGGTACAACGCTCTGCTTAAGCGAAGAAAGGTTTCCCACCCCCCAGCCCCATGGCTCAAAGAACTTAATATCAAACAACTCCAGAGGGACTGCCAGTTATTGCGCACTCGCACACGCACTGACAAAAGCGAAAGTAAATGGGTGGCATACCGTGAGAAAAGAAATGCTCTCAAGACTAATATCAAGAAAACCAAACGCGAATTTTATCAAAAAGCACTCTCATCCAAAAGACCAAAACAAGTTTGGCAAGTCATACATAGGATACTGCACCCCAGCCCACAGCCACTCACAGCGGACCCAGACGAGTTGAATGCTTTTTTTGGGTCTACAGATGAAAGAGTGACTGGAGACGAAGCTCACTCCATTGAAAAACTGTTTGAACTCCTTCCCTATTGACAAGGAAGACGCTTTCTGCATGCGTCCAGTGACATGCGCAGAGGTCATTAAAGAAATCAAACTTATGAGGAGTGATTGTTCTTGCGGCCCAGATAACATGCCTGTTAAGTTCGTGAAAATGGTTGCGGAAAGTCTTACATCTCCACTCACAAATATCTTAAACAGCTGCATCTCTAAGCAAGTCTTTCAAAGACAGTCTGTGGAAGATAGCACGCAATCAGCCCCATACCTAAGGTTAACGACATCAAGTCAAAGAATGACCTCAGACCTATTTCCATACTACCTGTACTGTCAAAGGTAATCGAGCGCCTTGTTTTGAAGCAGAAAGCTGACTTCCTTTCTAACTCCACAAATGGTATTCTTAAGGATTCTATGAGTGCTTATAGGAAGGGACACAATAGCACCACAGTGCTATTGTCCATGA
>OMLO01005773.1_pt1 | contig 10405 bp, 4 predicted proteins | sample 1674811 | NCBI WGS metagenome assembly OMLO01 (sample SAMN06265003, study PRJEB25207) | coral metagenome | isolation source: Coral host | place: Mexico:La Bocana,Puerto Morelos, Mexico | collected 2008-11-13
TTTTTTAAAAAAACTTGTAATTTTGAATTTAGACTTAATTTTAAAAAATTGTAGTTAATTAGATTATTTTATAACTACACTTGAATTCAATCTCTTTGCAGAGAAGTGCACGTCTCTGGGACGTCTAAATTGAAAAATGTCACACTATCTGTTCAATAATTATTCAATAACATGACTGTTTGCATGTTGCCTGACATATTTACAGCTGTACAAGCACAAAAATAAAATAATTTAAAACGCCTAAAATAAATTGACATGTTTACTCTGGATTTATAAAATAAGTAGCATTATGTCAGCAAGGATTAGTTACCAATCTTTTCGGCCGAGGAATGGCAATACAGTCAAAACAAGCTTGTTTGAATTTGCTAGGATGTTGTGCACTTCTGACATGGTCTTACTTGAAGTGCTGTCTCCATTGATTTCAAGAATCTCATCACCTGGATTTAGAAGGCCGGCCATGAACTTTGAGGAGGAGCAATCCATAATCCGACTTACAAACACTCCTTTCTTATACTGCTGAAAACCCTTCTGAATGAAAAATCCAAACAACCCACCAGGGCTCCTCTGCAGTTCCAAAACATAAGCACTTCCAAGATCTTCACGCATGGCGATAATTCTCCCCAAACTTTGGCCCCCTGTTGGTCGGCTTACTGCAGTTCGGCAGTCAAACCATTTCTTGGTCAACTCATTGACATGTATAGAATCTTTTTTGGCTTTCTTCTTTCGAAATATACTTCCACTTTTGCTTTTGCTTTTACCCTTGTCAGTAGATAACCTTGGTTTCTCACCAACAGGCACATCATTTACTACATAAAGACCAGATCGACGACCAAACTTCCTTTTCTTCTTCTTCTTCCTGTTTTCGTCAAAACCAGCAGGTAGAGAATCACCATAAAAAGATGGAGAACTAACACTACTAAGACTATTGCTTCTACCAAGCTCAGGCATGCTTCTCCATTTTTGAACCATTAGGTCCCTAGGTTCCGTCTCCAATATTGGATTAAGCTGGTATGTGCTGAAATATCTTTCACGGGCTGACATGTGTTGACGCAACAGAAATTCACTCTGTACACTGCAGACTGTTTCTGCATCTGAATCAGTTTCATCTTGACTTCCGCTGAAACTACGACTCTCTGAAAAGATGCTCCTCTGATAGATGCTTGAACCTGTTAAGTGTAAAGAAAAAAATCCAGATTACAAAATTATAACCAAAAGGAGCATTCTTTACAGTGTCTGTTAGGTTTAGAACTTAAAACTGGACCACAAACATTTACACTTAGAGAATAGGCAGTTAATGGCACATGGACAAAGTGCCAGCAACATATCAAGGTAAATGTTCAACATTTGTGATCAATTTTGATTGCATTTTGAAAAGAAAATGAAATATTTCAAAAGACCACATTTATAACCATTTGCTTTGTTTTAAAACAAAAGTTGATTATATGCTGACAAGCTAAAAATAAAGTAGTAATCAATGAAAGAAAAACTAGCAAATAATTATTTGTTTCTGGAACTAACAGTCTTCAAAATATTCAAGATCCATTTTGCCAAAAACAGACTTAACCGAAACATTCAACAGTTCAGCCGTTGACGCTCTAGCACCACCTGCAACAGTGTTTCTTCGAACTTTTAATTTTGTTCAAAGGATAATAAATGACTGTGTTATTTTAGGAACAAAATTGTTTTATTTTAGTAAACGACAAGATTTAATTTCCATGAATTTCATATCTGAAAATTAACCAGAAAAGTACCAGAAACAACATCAAATCGTGTATCACAGAAAAATTCATAGCAGCTACAATGTATGTTTTTGATTTTTTTAAAAAAAAAAATTAAGTTTGAGGAGTGAAATGCTAACATAAAAATATCAGGACAAAAAATATCTTTAACTGCAGAAAAGGCCCATTTCAGAAAGGTTTAGCTTAACAATATAAAACTAATATTATAAGGAAACTGTCATAACTTCTTAAAATCATACCCTTTAATCCTGGTGTTTTAAAATTTCAGTTCATGTTTAATTTACTGCTGAAACGCTCTGACCACTCCTTTTGCCCAATGTTATTTTTAAACACAAATTGTCTTTCAAGGATTTTATAAAATAAAAAAAAAATGAAATTGCTTGACTTTAAACCTAACTAATGTAAAGATAATTTATGACCAGTACAGTCAAATGAATTAATTTTCTCCATAACGCCTGGTACGACATGTTCTTTAAAAGGAGGGTTAATGAAATGCGAACACAAGTATATTAAGCATGAACAAGTAAAATATCTCCCTAAACAAGTGTAAGGTACGACATCACAATTACATGGCTTCCAGACATAGGAACATTGTATAAATCGCTTTCAATTTATATACTGTATTTCGGCTGGATATGTCTGGGGACTGTCGTAGACTGGCGAAATGTTTGCTTATACAGCCATAACGACAGGAAAAAATCTCGCCCCTTCACTAATTTGGATGAAATTAATGTTCGAGCAATTTTGTTTCAACACCAGCTGGCTAAAAGCCGACAATCCGTAAACAAATGCCTCCACCACAGGTAACAATTAAGCCCAAAATATGACCAATCGACTGGAAGAAATCACTAAATTGTTGCCATTATCGAGCAAACGCGAGGGCTGTGCTCTCTTTTGCTCCGCAATAAATCGGTACTTCTTTGCATCGTAATTAATTTTATGCAGCTCATGATCTATTAAATCGCTGAATAAACATACGATAAAAGATTGGACACTGATATAGTTGGTAAATTGCTCTTTGCCTCAACCGCACTTGCCAAACACGAAAGCGACTGAGATTTTTTTTCAACTCGAAAATTACGGTAATTTGATTTTTCCCCTCGAGGTCAACTAAAATAAATGCAAAAGTTTTCGCCTATTTTTGGATTGAAACAGTATTTTTAGACGGAGATCAATAGATCTAATCGCGTAAAAAAGAATGTTTTGCGTCATTCGACGGAAACGAACATTTGAAAAATCGCCCCAGGAAGTGAACAGTGCCTAAAATAAAGCAATATTGTAAAACACGGTCAAAGAAAAACATTGTTCAAACGGGTAAAATTTCTGGCGAACATAAAGAGAACATTGGTCGAGTAACGCCGAGTTCTCGTTTTAATATCGGCAAATAATCTTCTGATTTACCGGAAATATAAAAGCTCTGATCGAAATGATGAATATTTCTTAGCTATTAAATTTACAAAAAAATTGCTTTTATCTGCGCTTCCTGACCTGAAGACGCCCTCAAGTGAAAACTTACCCCAGCATATATCATTTAAATTTATGTTACTTTGAACAGCTTCTCAAAGAACAAATTTATTTTAAAAATAGCACTCCAAACCAAAATACTGAAGCAAAAATCTGTAATTTATGACCGATTCATTCATCCAGCATGCCGATCTATAATACACTGTTAGAAAGTTAAGATTTTCTAGATGAACTAAAAAAATATAAATTACATCTTTCCTTATTGCTTGAGTCTTGGGAAACGAAAGACTAAAATGATAAATGAAACCCCCCAAAACCTTGACATGAGTGAATAAATTTCGTGCCTCGAAGGTAACTAAATCTCGCCTATGAAATATTCAAAGCTTCACCTATATTATCGCGCAGCCTAGGGCTTAAAGAGTACTTACGGGAAGAAAAATCAAAATTTTCTTATTGAACATAAATATACACCAAGTAAAAAGTCGCATGTACATAGGCACATGGCGAGAGGTGAGAAGATCGCGTCCAACAACAATAGAGTATTAAAAAACTTACCCCGTCTTATTTGTCCAGGCAAAGATCCGCTTCGATTCTGTCTCTGTTGACTGTAAGTAGAGCTGTTAGCAGTTGCAGGAATGTCCAGGCTTTCAGACTTAATTTCCTGATTTCTGTAAGCCACAGATTTAAGAATCCCACGCCGATCTTTACTGCGGCTTTTGTGGCTGTCAGAATCACAGCCGGTCAACTCCTGAGAATTGGACTCCGACAACAAGACTGTCAAACTTTTCGACTTTTGTGGAAGAGACTGAGTACCGCTTAAACGCGGATCTACCCATCTCAGAGGTCTAGAAGGCCTTGAATTAGGAGTACCTGGACGATCTGTGGATATTCCACTATCCTTGTCTGATTCCACGCTCTCCCCTGGGTACAGAAAGTGGCTATTACTAAATGAGGTTGGCGTCGGTTCGTGGGACGTCTTCGAATGCACCGACTCACGGTCAATTTCATCGAACGCGCTATCACAGCTATCCTCGAGGTTCTGAAGTTTCATGGCTACCGAAAGAGGAGGTGGCCTTTTCCTTGATATAGTGACAACATTGGAACTTTGATCGTTTGTTCCACTTCGCAGCACTTGTAATGTATCTGTTTTCGTTGTTTGTATTTCTTGATGCTCTACTGATTTCGGTTCAGGCGACTCAGAACGATCAAAGCTTCTACTTCGCTGGTTCGAATCAGTTGACGATAACGAAGAGGTTCTAGATGAATTTTTGAATATTTCAGGATACTTAAGTTCCAATTCTTTAAAGCGATTCCTAGCTCGTTGTAACATCTCCTTGTGGGCAAAGAGGTCTTCTTCGAACATGACGCTCTTTCGAAAGCCGTTTCGCGACGAAAGATCGACCATACTCTTTGAAAATCCGTTTCTGTGGCTACATGCTGACGACAAAACAGGTTTCTGTCTCTCCGGAGAATATATGTTCGCAAAGTCACTCACATTAGTTTTCGATGACATATCAAAACTCTGAGCTCCTGAAATCCGACGTGGACTCCTGTTCAGGTGACATGCTGTGGACTGGTTTACTTCCTCTAGTGAATTCTCAGATCTGTGCATCTTCTCTACCACTGCCATGTTTTCTAAGGACTTTGTGGTAAAGAGATCGCGACCTTGAGTGAAAATTGCTTCCTAAATCTTCACTTTCGGAATCAAAGATTTCTTGTGACCCGCTGGGAAAGAGCGACTGATATTTGAGACAGAAAATTCGTTGTAAGAATGCGTTTGACGTCATTTTCAGTAATAAACTTGAGCTTATTCAAAACTAACCAATCACGCTTCACTTCCGATGTATGCTAATTTCAAGAATATCCAAAAATAGCTGCCTGTGCGCGGCCACAAGACATAACCATGGCAGAGCGAATTCTTTATTCTCCTTTTTTTCGCGTTACCATTTCTATATACCATTAGCGATCGCAAAACGTAAGAGTAAATAACGTTTCAAAAATATTTTCGATATTTTTTCCTCAAAAATCGGATATAACACAGGGTATTGATAGAAAATGTTAGCAGACCATCTGACTCATCATTACAAAACCACGGCAGTTCGGGGGGTCAATTTATGCAATACACTCACAATATCGGACCGTTGTTTGAACATTTTTTCTACCATTTTTGGGCTCGCGACTTTCGACTTCTTGATCTTATTGTTGCGTGTTGTTGTAATACGAGAAATTTATGTCAACACTTGAAACTGATCGAAACACGAAGCAAAAATCGTTTCTTCCTCACTGATTCACCAATTAAAAATCAGACATAATGCGCTCTTTTTAGTTCTTGACCTCTGACTATCATGTGATGTGCTATTATAATACAGTAACTTATTAAAACCTTGTTTTAGAACGACGTGACTTCTGACCACGGTGCGGAGTAAATTAAATGGACAGTCACTTGTAACCATGTCCACAGAACAGGGAACTTGTCGCCCACACAACTAGCGCTACCACGCAATGAATGGAACACCATCTGAACTTCCAAAATAACAGAACTTCCTTGAGCACTGCCACTTCTAAATTTGTTAGCCGCACGTAATGCAATCGACCAAACGTGCTGCTCACGCACTAGATTTTTACACCATTCTAGCTGGGTTGTACGTGATAAGACCACTGATTAAGTTAACCCTCTGTTTTTTTCTTAAAAGCCATTTTTGTGAGAACATAGTGGCTGAGAGTGACCAAAATCATGATAAAAATGTACCCGAGCTGAAAGCTAAACAGTATTTCTTCTTCTCTATTCGATTTTTCATAGAGCTTCACCGGCTGAGAGTGTATAAATGAACTCCTTTGTAAAGCACTAAAAACAAGATAAAGCATTTGAAATATCTAAGTAAATACGAAGCTCATCGTGAATTTATTTCGCAATATATTCTGTTTGTTTGTTTTAAAATAACGCACATGTATATTACAACTGTAAAATTTTGTCACACTGAAGAACATGAATGTGGACTTCGCTTTTTCATCCTAGGTTGAGCCTGGGCTCCAAAATGAGATGTAAATTCGCAACTAGAAAGAGTAAATGCGAGGACTAGTAACTTGCACATTTGAATCAGACATCTTCTTACCAGCTGCATTGGAAAGAGTAGGAGCAAGACGCCCCCGAAACAATCTTTCTCATCTCACATTTAACTCATTTCTGTTCGTTTTTTTCCGCCAGTGGGGGTGGTTAATCACCTTCTCTGACGAACAAGTTAACACTGAAAACGTCATATCGCTTAATTTTTTTTTTGAAACAGCGATTAATGGTTGTCAAGTATCAAATGTTTACCATCATGTGCAATTTTGTTATTGTTATTTTGTTCCGGTTATCCTACGTGCTTTGAAACGTGGAGCAATAAGCAAGAAGAAAGGTTTAATAAAAAACAGATACAACAATAGTTTGCACAGAGGGAATCTGACCCTATAGTAAATAATTTATAAAATTGTCCTTTCCACTCAAAATATCGTCAGGCTACTAAACAAGTTATATAACTTAAGTGAATTTGCGCAAATTGTGCCCACGTTTTTGTGATATACGCTCTAGGCAAGCCTTAGGCCGACTTCAACCAACTAGCCAAGTTGACAAATCTGCCCTTAGCCTCGAGAGAGACCGTGTACGAAAAATCAATTTACTCTACTAAATAAATAATATAAAAGATAAATCAACGCCGATGTGAAACTCGAAGAAAAGCATGCCCGGAAAGAAACAAACATTACAGCTGTGGATTTGTACAACAACAACAACAATTTCTTTCGTCGTCAAAGCTGATCAAAACGACTCCAAATAAAAGCAGAACCTGATGGCCGCTTCTTTGAATCTTCGCCCAAACTGAAAGGTACTTTAATTAAAAGGGTTAATAAGTGGTTGTTTAGTGTGACAGAACATTACAATCTCACTGTGCTATCTTAAAGAACGTTCAACACATTTCCAATCAAGCGCACTGTTTTCGAATTGTGATTCACTCGTATCTCGATAAAACGCGAGGAATGGCGAAGCGCGCGAGAAGAGCGCGCGTCTCTCAGTCCCGCCTCGCGTGGACCCGCGCAACTCCGCTCTACCGAGATTGTCTTCAAAGTTGGAAGATTGGCTGACATACGATGATCAGTGTTGTGGATCACAAACTGATTGCAGAATGGTCATTAGCTGAGGAATGGAGAGTGTAAGATTTAAAAAAATATCTGCGCTCGAGCCAACGTCACGCAAAAACACCAACGACTGCGAAGCTTATCACAATTTCTACAGGATAAAGCGACTATGATCTGAATTTCTCTCTATAAGATGAAGCGCTCATCTTCCTTCCTCTCATTATTTTACTGCGGTTTTGACAACTTTATCGTATCGTATTTGCGCAAGAGCATGGGCCTCTTCCAATGATAATCTTTTCATCTAATGTGTTCTCTCACTTTATTTTCTCTTGATTTACGTTGTATTGACGATAAAAATCGCTTTATATTGCTAAAAAAAGAGCGTATCGAATCAAGAAAGCATGATTGAAAATAGTCGGCCCAAATCAATATTGACCGGTGGCCAAAACCACGGTCAGCAATCTAAGTCTGTTATTGATTTCAACATTATTAACCCACGAGTTGTCCGAACCATGGGCCTGCTTACTGAGAAGCCGCCTGTGTTCAATGCGTGACAGAAAAACAAGTTGTTGTTAAACTAAAAAAAAGCATCTGTTTCCTTCACCTGTTGTTTTTCTGGCAGTGGAAAACAGCAGGATGAAACGGCTGGAGATAACAAAATGTGACAGAGTTAGAGTAATATTAAAATTAAATACAATGATCATAATTGATGAGAGAGAATGACTAGCTATTATTTACCATTCAAACTTTTGGGTTTTTTTTATTTTTGGCAGACGCTTCGCCTTCTTTGGTGCTTCACAAGAAGATCAGAGTGGGCGATGAACGCGCACTTAACAAAATTTTTACGTGTATGATGTAAGATAAGAAACTTCTGATACAGATGTAGAGAGTGACGTAACCGCTATCAGTAATTAAAGGGACTCTCAGAAAACCCAAGGGCTGTGATAAAATCTGTTTCCATCTCCTGTTGTCTTTCATACCGTGTGAAACAGCAGACCAAACTGAGCCCAGACTGCTGTCAGTCGGTGTTTGATAAGTGTTTCACATATTTATTGGCGATCCCTTTAAGGCCGAAGCGCCTCACCCTTATAATTCCTACTAATAGTTCGAGAGAAAAACAGACTGCCAGCCGGTCCAAACTGAAGCAAGGTGGAAAGTAATGCCGGAGGGCAAACCTTTATTCGACAAAAAAAAACAGGTTTTCTATGTTCTTTTTACTCCCCCGAATAGATCCCAGATTGCCGCGCGTCTGTAAATCTAAAAGTGTTTTATCACGAATGCTGTTCCTTAATTGGGTACGCTATTCATTATCTACTCTGTTTAAGTAGAGAGTGGGTAACGTAGTAATGCGCGCTTGTAAATTGAAGACCATTTCTTTTCGTTTTCGGGGTGTCTGTAAACTGAGAGGATTTATATAAAATTTTGATCGACTAGTACATTTATACTAAAACAATTAGATCATTCGCTCTCGATTTTTATGCATGATAGTTGCCTTAGCTGACTCGGGCTGCGCCCTCGGCACATATCGCGCCATAGAAATCTCGAGCTCATAATCTAATCGTTTCAGTAATGGACCACATAGACACAGATGACGTCAAAATGAGAACAAAAAGAGTGATACATCAGCCGTTAGGTGAGTTTGTTCTTATCACATTTTGACGACTTCTGTGATTTATTAAACAGACGAACGGGAGCATGGAATCCATATGTTTTACGCGATAAAAAAAAGTAATTTCAACTGACATAATCTATATGCTTGTCCTCCAATGGATTGTAAGTAATGAACCAATCAAAATGAGAGAGTAATTCATAAAAGATGATCATGTCCACTAATGATGGAAGCATGAGCGGAACGCGACTTCAGAAGTGCATTCTTTTCTTAGAAACCATAGGAATACCACCTTCTATAGCATGAAAAAGCGATAATGCTGATTTACATCTGAGAAGGCGGTTATAACACAAAATCCAGGACACTGGTGCTTTTTAATGTATGAAAAATTGATAGTACTAATTCGCGCTCAGTTCCAAAAGTGTACAGCAGCTTTGTTCTAAAAAGATCTCAGAAATCTGTAGAGAATTACCTACGACATTAATGTATTGTAAGCCTGTGAAAATATCTGTATCCTTTAACTGCTTATTTTTTTGGAGAAAAGGTACGAACGTTAAGGATAATAATATGAATAGAGTAAAGTGCAATTTGGTCATACACGTGATTTCAAAATCAAACGAGCTCTCAGCGATTTGAAATCACGATTATGATTTCAGACGAAAATTGGAAGCCACTTTATTACATCCATGTTTGAGATCGCACAATTTAATAGTCTAAACACAACACAAGATTTTTCTCAGTATCTTTCTTTTTCCTGCAATATGATTGGTTATTTTGTTTTACTGTCTCGTTCTCATTGGCTGAGAAAAAGATGCGACTGAGAGCCAATTTGATATCAAGGATTTTAAAATGGATTTAATACAAAATAGAAGTTGAAACGACCATTTGAATTTACAATGTCAACAAAGGTGTAATATTTTAAGAACGGTATAAAGAGGGTCGCGATTTGCTGATTTGGAAATTATTCTTCGTGATCCGTGACCTGAGGATTTTGCGTGACCCGAGAAGGGCTTGATTTACTCCAGCCTCCTTCCTAGGGTCTCTCATCTTCCCACACCCTTGAGCGTGAGAGGAGAGTTGGTCGATATTCGTGATTACACCACTCTATTCTCAGTGATTTTTGAAACGCGAGTCTTCCGAATTGTTAGAGTCGTCTATCGAGAGTGAATTTGCTATGCACTCTTTCTAGCAGTGTAAAAGACAGTATTACTTGCTTACTTTCGTGTTTATTTTTATATGCATTTTTTCGTTAGTGAACCATCCAAGAGACAATCCCCACATGACCCATGAGCCTACAATACGATAAAAAGGAAATGCCTTAAAATGGAGAATTATTACATAATCTTTTAAAACGGTTTGTTCCAACATGCAGCAGAACGCAGTCAGTGTGACGTCTCTCCCATGGGTTTACCGTCCGGTGTGGGTAGGAGGTAACAGGCTTTTCCATGACCCTGCAGGAACGAGTACATGCGCAATGTAA
>OMLO01005774.1_pt1 | contig 10404 bp, 5 predicted proteins | sample 1674811 | NCBI WGS metagenome assembly OMLO01 (sample SAMN06265003, study PRJEB25207) | coral metagenome | isolation source: Coral host | place: Mexico:La Bocana,Puerto Morelos, Mexico | collected 2008-11-13
TCCACATCTGGTAAATAAAGTGGGTCCTGGTAAGAACTGGCTTATTTCCCATCTCCTCTTTGTAAAGCAGGTACACAGCCAGTTTCGACAAGCAGGATGGAAGTGTCCTGGATGAGGAGTTTGGCATATAATCGGCATTTTTTGCGAAATTTCTAAACCACTCAACAGCCAAATCATATGCCAAACTCCTGTTCCGTTGCTTCCGAATGTCAGTCGATTGTTCCGCGCCCTTCCGGTACTCTGCCAATCTTTCGTAATAGCTATGTAGGAAACAACGGATCAGACTAGAGGTTACTGGTAATATATGAGACACTTGAACGATTGTTGATTGACACATTTGTGTTACCACTTTATTATCCTGTCCACAGACGATTTCTTTTTCCGGTTTTTCTTTTTTGTCAAGCGCGAAACAGGCAAAACAATTTTCTGTGGAGTTTTTGCAGAAAAGGGCGCTATTTATTCTCTTTTCCCATGAAATCGCCTTATCTTATCTATCACCTCCATCCGCCAGGATACATTGATTAAATTGGTTCAATAATATTAGAGCGATTAAGTTATCGCTTAATAATACTGAGGTTTCACTAAAGTTGAAACGCCCTCTTGAAGTCTTATTTGCAGTTGTTATACTCCTTGAAGGCGGTCAAAGTTTACGCGATCTCGACGAAATCAAGACAAAATAGAGGGTCTTCGGACAGACTACCACAAATGAAAATGCAAAAACACTGACTTTATTTTCATATATATAAACAAACCTGGAAAGGGCTACTCCATGAATTGTACACCACGACTTTGCACATATTGGCGTTCCGTCAAACCACTGAAGGTTTCTTTTGCCTTCTGACCTCCCGTTGCGTACTGCATTATTCAGGACCTCTCTTCTTCCATGAATGTCCTTGTATATACAAAGGGGCATAATAATCAGTTGTAACAGGATTATGAACATGTCAAAAATAATAATTCAATTAGAATTCCAAATACCGTAGTATGTTTTTGGGACTGGATATTTTTTATAAATTTCGTAATTATAAGATACTACAGATCTCCAACAAAACAAAATGACGTTATTAATAACGCTTAATACTAGGCTCGTGCATGAGAACTAAACGAGTATATTTAGTAACAGACAAGATTAACAACTGCATCAATTACTTTTTTCCAATACTCCTCTCTCTTTTCCATTGCCACCCTTAGAGAGATTCCCTTGTTACACCCCAGTTTGCAGCATGGCTTCTCCATTTCTCGAAGTACTTTGATCACGTCTACTTTTTCCGTGACCTTCGTTGGCACTTGCCCTGTGGAGATAAAATGCGTGTACTTCCAAAATACTAAGCGATCATGAACAGTGATGATGTAAAAGCAACGCGGTTAACTGAAACCTAAGCTCTACTTGTGACCATGGTTTTAAGTGCAGCGTTCAACCATTGCCAATGAAGAACTGCGCAGATTCATGGATTTTACTTAGTTGATCACATTAATTTTTCCGTAATATCACCTTGTCTAATACTCCTCTTTATTTTATGGTTAGAAGTAAAATTTGATGATGATTAACTTCTGGAGAAAGAGTGTTATTGTAAGGTAAAGGTAGAAAGCGTTATGCTATGCTGTTTCCGTGTGATGGCTTACAATCACTTTTTTTTAAATTTCCGAGGTGTATGGTCGCTTGCGAGATCATCTCGAGTTGTCAGTTTTCATGTGCATACCTTGCGGTGTCTCAGCCTTTTCTTTTTTTGCCACATTAGTTCTCTGAAATAAAATAATGACAGGGTCGCCGTTAATATTCTCCGTTAATCTACAGTTACTTGTCCTTAACCAGACATAACGATTTATCGCACGTTGACCATGCGAACTTAGCTTATTGAAACTATGATTTATTAGCTGTATTTCTCTGGCAGTGTAATCAGTTGCATTGGAACGGAATGCAGTATAATAGTTTCGCCCTCCAGTATCAACGTTTAGGGCCTTTTTCTTTGTTTGTACAGTCTGCTTTGTTTATGTGGGTAGTTAGAAACGGAAATCTGAAACTTGTGTTAGCGTACACACGTTTTTTAACTATCCGAAAGTATCGGCTACCTGTAAATAACGTTTGGCCACCCGAAAGTAGCGGCCCCTTTTGCCTGCAAAATCCGAAAGTAACGGTGGCCATTACTTTCGGAATTCTACGGTATCTCACAAATATAACTAAACCGTACCCTTTGCAGTTGGGCTTAAGCGGGGGATATGGCATACCTATATAAGGGAGAGGGGTGGGGGCGGACTTATCACAAACCTTACACTTGCTCTGTTGATGCCAAAAATATGTATGATCATCATCTTGAAAAACATAAGGGTCCTCTTCAATCTAAAAGACATGTTAAACTTGGGTCAGAAAATCGGGTCACCGCATACTTACTGCGCACGAAATATACCACGTCATGCATCGAGCGCGCGCTAAGTAGTAAAGTGAACAATGATAGGGCAAATGGCCATTGCTATACCTTTGCGCGGATTTACTGATCTTGGACCTTCGGTGACCCCTTTTTTTCTTTGGATGGGTCATTTTCTCTACCGACTTTTTACGCTATTAGAAAAAATGAAAAATCTATCGAGTTAAATTTTGAATATTTTGCAAAACGCTCCATCGAATTCCGTTCATTTGACCTCTTGGTGTATTTGTGCTTCAGGTTCAAATGCCTCTCTAAGGGTTAAAGTTTGTGAAAATGTTGGCAATATTTGAAATTATTAACGCCACAGATTCACTTATACAAATTGTTATTAGGATAGTTTTCCTCTGTTGACTTATCTTTAATATGTTAACCTAAAGACCCTGGAGACCGTGCTGAATTACGCGCACCAATTTATCAAAATCAGACTAGTTTTCAACACGCCTTATCTCTGAAACGAAAGCGGTGACCAACAATTTTTATTTTATTTCTGAAACAAGTAAATCATAATCTGTCCGCAGTAGAAGTTTACAAAAATATATCGAGTAGCAAATTTTCGCGCGAACGTCCTTAAACAGCACGCACTTACGATTATTAATCTGAAAACTTTGCACGTGCGCCACATCTCGTAAATTTTAATAGCTTACTCCTATTTCACTAAAAGCAGTTACCTAAGAATTAAACTTAGTTTCAACTTAGTATATACTTAGCTCGCCTATTATGGACTGGGAAGAAAACATTGTCACCTTTACAGGTTTCTCCTCCAAAAGGTCCAGTTTTTGTTCAATCTCTTCTTGGTTCATCGGAATCTGCAGTTTATCATTATACAAGTTCAGTTATGAGTGTGACCAGAAGCATATGCTTCTGGTGTGAGGCAATCATCTGCATTAGTTTTTCTAACTTTGTAGCATAAATTTATTACCTCATGCTCGTCGCTTTCATCAGAAAATTCACTTTCACTGCTCATGTTGTCAACTCAATGTGATTACCGAAAGCGATATGAAGAAGTTAGGTGTGCAAAAAGCACTGGTTGTTATGGAAGTATAATTTTCCACCTATTAGAGTAGAGCCTATGACAGGTGATTGATATGTGACAAGGCCATGTGGAGGAACCATCAACTCGGGTCTTTGCAAAATGGCTGGAAAGATGAAGTCCATGTCAGATTTGAGTCCTGGATGCTCCGAGAGCGAACACTCAGAAGAGATGACAGATTTAGATGAAAAAGAAAAGGAGACGCCACCGAAAAAGAAGATGAAGAAGAGAAGAACAGCGGGTGATATATCGGGGCGACAAATGGCGCTAAGGAGAATCAAGCAGGAGAAAAAAAAAAACGTTTGGGAGGCTTTTGGGGCACCCGTTTCCTCCTTTGAAGTGGCTGCAAGAGCCTCAAGAGAGGTTCTTTTGCAGTTCTCTGAAGACGATGAAATAACTGAAGAACACGCATCAGCAATGCGGGTGTACATGAACCAAATGTTCAGCGTGTCATCAACGGTAAGCTATGACCATTTTTTCTGCTCTCCAGTTCTTGCATTTCTCCCGAAGATTTAATTGCTTTCGTTACCCACAAAGATTTTAAAATAATTGCATTCCTTACCCACTTTAAGGAACTAGCCTCCGTCACAGAAGAAAATATAAAACCTCTTTTCTTAACTTTTTTGTTATTGATGATCATCGAAGAAGGTAAGCTTATTCTCATTCTTTTTTCATCTAAAGTAGGCAAGTGTAATATTCAATTTTCTTCTACTGTTTTTATCGTTTGCTCTTACTATGGTCCACTCAAAAACGAGCTCCCTGCCATCAAATTTTAATCTGCCCTATTTCAGCCCACAAGAGTTTCCTCTCAATCGCACATCATAAATGTTTTTCCCAATTCTCTGTGCCAGCCTGGGAATCGTGCGCTCGTTCTCCTTGTTATGGACGTCTTGGAGTAATAAGTATTTTGACTCTTGTACTCTTAGAACTCTTGAATGGAATTGGAATGATGCGTACACGAAGTTAAAACAGACCCATGCTCAATTTGTGAGTTAGCAGATCCAGCCGTCGTATGTGTTTGCTTCTTGGCTCCTCTTTAGTTTATTATTATCGAAATAAACTATAAACCAACAAAATAACTACATAAAAAAAATCCGATAAAAGTCTTTGCCATGGATTCAAATGTAGCGGGGATTTTTTAGCGTCTCTGTGTTGTCAAGGTGACTTCGTCACGGACATTTCACGGAGATAACATCACTGTCGATTCTTAAACGATCGGGTAACTACAGCAGGTTCAACATCTGCCCGACTTCTCCCCAGCGCGGGTGGTTTAAAATCGGAGTGGTAGACGTTTTGTTTTCACGGTTTTTGGCATTAGAATTGGGTGTTCTCAAATTTTATTAACATGATATAAATTAAGGAATGGCAGCATCACTTCTATGGCAAACTAAGCTTGTTTAACATACTGTAATTGAGGCGAAGTCTTAGTTTCACAAAACCGTAGCGATGCGCAAGGGAAGGTGCAATGAAAGCTTATGGTACAGGTAACGAAAAATGAGGTCAGGTAAGTCATGTCCAGGAAACCCAAGACACAGGTAAGTACATTAAGTCCGTCCAGACGTCCTTCTGTATGGTTCTACCTCCTCAAAGAATAGTGCCCAAAGAACTACTGACAGAAATGAAAGAATAGCTCCCGACCGACACTTTTGAAATCGATCACGTTGTATATTTTGTCTTGGATATAAATCGATCGTTAAGATTTAATATAAATAACAACAGCAAAGACAACAACAGGAAATGATAATTATAATGAAACGGTAATCGTGTGGCGGGTATTGCTGTGTAGAAGGGATGTTTTCCAAGACTACAAATGCAAAGGTTTTGATGATTTTCAGAGGCACAGTATGATTTGAGCACTCTGTACTGGATTTGGGTATGTTGCTCAGACAAAACAAATATCCCTTTTTATTTTATAAATTTGGAAATTTTAGCGCCTACTAGACTTTTTTGGGCTGTCTAGTCATTTCTAATAGTGAATGTGCAAGGTTACTTGTTTTTGTAGGTCTTATATCTGGAGTATCAAGATCATGTTTGTATGTATATTTTAGACAGAAATAGGTGAGGGTTTCAAAAAATGTGCTTAACATCCCCCCTCCAAAAATGTTGGATAGTTCTCCCCAGAGGATCAAAACAATGCGTGTACACAAAAGCTAAACTTTTTTATTTCAGTCTTATTATTCAGATCAGTCAAATTATTCAGATTATAATTTACTTTTAAGTTTTCTTCCTTCTTTAGGATGGCTCAAATTCTTGTTTCACCAACATCTACAAAGTGGCACTTCTGCCCCAACACCTTTTCGATCTGTCCATGGCCATTTGTCAAAAATATAATGAGGGAGAGCTGGTACCCCCATCTTTCAGCGGGCAGCGGCAGATGAGAGCTATATCCAACTCTTCATTTAATTTTCTTAAAGGGTTAAATCCCCTTGAGTCAGAAGATGTGGTCTCCATTGGAGAGTATTTGCATTCATGGATGGAATCTAAAATAAGGCCATCACAAAAGGTGTGAAAAATCTAAAAATAGTTTGTTTTGATATCATAAAAAATGTTTTAATGGACATTCCTTGTGTCAATCAATTTGTTGAAAAGTGCCCATTTCTTTTCAATCAAGGATGATTCATGTGACTCAGAGATCTTTCTATTGTCCTCTAATTATTAAATTTCCCAGACAATTTCCAGTAACATTGTTAATATTTTCCTGCAGGTACTAATGATTGATGACACTATTATTATTTCCTGTAGGAGAAAACTGTAAGTCAGGTTGTAATTTGTGCAAAGGTAAGTACTTTTGCTGATAGCTAGGACTAAAGCACTTCTATACAGTGTATATATCAGTCTTTAGCATAAATCTAGTAGTGTTCTATCATGAATGCTGTCCTCTGATTGACTATGCTACTCACTATTTATCGCTCTTGATTTCTAAGTGTCATAGTTGACGAGGGCTGTCAACTATCACGCGATAGAAATCTCGAGATCACAGTGTAATTGCTTATCATAACTGTCTCAAGGAGTCTCAGGCCCCAATTTATTTACAGCTAAGTTTTGCTTCCTACCCTTGCGATCATTTAGAAATACTGTTTAGTTTATTATATTCCTTAAAAAAATTCCTGGTCTTTAAGACCCCTTCCTACCCACCTGGAATAACTAAGTAAACGACCCTTCCTTATTTAATGAAGTTCAATGTTCAATAAAATTTGACACTTACCTCATTTTTAAATTTATTGCATCCCGAGTCTAATGTGGATGATTGAATCTACCAATACTCCCACAAGAAAATTTGAAGTTCTCACAATTAATATGTTTTTGATTTTATCACTAAGAAGAAAACTAGAAAAAAGGACTGTAAAAAAGAACTGTCAGCAATGAAGAAGGCAAGTTTGAAATTGATATTTATGGTTTCCCAGAAAACATTCTGCCATATTAAGTTAAAATACTGGTTTTATTAACCTCATATATAGTGCTGGACAGGTTTAAAATATGCTATGCTTTATATTAAGAAAGTATCTCTCCTTGTGGGGGGGGGGGGTACTCCCATATAAAAGCTATATGAATGGATATGTGTTGCAGTGAAGGTTTTTAGGCAGTTAGTCTAGGATGGTTTTGGGCCAGGATATATAAGTTACTTAGTAATTTTCCAGCCAAAGTTGTATTTTAGTAAAGGTTATATTAATAAAGGTTGTTTGCTTCATTTCACAGGAGCTTAAAGAAGAGAAAGCAAAATCAGAGAAAAATCATAAAGAAATTGTGTACTTGGAAAAGGTAAGAAATTAGTAATTTAATTAATATGCTTATAGCTTTGCATAGAAGCTTAAGATGAACTAACCTTTTAGAATGTTAAAGACTTTGTTTAAAAAGAGATCATTGAGTCACTGTTCCATAGAAGGGAGGTGTCTCAGGTGAAAAGAAACTGACAAGGGCAGTTAATAACTGATTTGATGGGAGCAGTGGAAATTGAGCTGTTAGGATTATCTATTGATATCCTGCCTTGAAACTGTCTGGAACCCTTTTGTTGCTTTATAAACTTAACAGGAAATTTTTGCACAGGCAAATTGTTTCCAATGATTTAATGAGAAAGTGGGATCTGAACTGAAGCTAGAATCTTGAATCTTGAGGTTACAATTCTATATTTAAACCTGACCCTCTTAATACATTGATGAATTGGATTCAGCACCATATTTAGGAAAATGCTTGTTCTGATCTGCTTTCTTTTTTTCTGTAGGTTTTGAATGAAGAAAAAAGAAAAAATGAAAAATTAACGATGGAAATGACGTTATTGAAAAGGGTAAACTATAATTATACTGTTTGAGCCTCCAACTAACATTATATATGACAAAAACAAAATGACAAGACTGGGAATTCCTTTTGCATTTTCTTAAAATGTTACTATTTCCTTTTTATAAACAGAATTTTAGATGCAGTCAGGATATCAACCAAGTGCTGGTAAGCGAAATGGAGACACTGAAAGAGGTAAAAATGTTTATTTATATTAATTAATCTCAAAGAGTCTATTATTATTATATTACGAAGATCAGACCCGGCATTTTGTGAGCAGATTTCAACCTTGTGTCATTCTTGGGCAATTTATACTGGAGAAAATAAGATGCTTCTTACCTGACGCAAACTCATTGTATAAACGCTACAAAGTAAGGATTTGTACATTTGAAGTAAACAGGACATCTTATTGTACAAGAGGGCTTTCAGCCATTCTTAAGGTAGCTCCCTATAGTTTTATTATTGTGCATGCAAGACAACATTTTAAGTAGTCTGCGCTCACCTAAAGGAAAACGTCAATGTTTTTCAATATTTTGTGACATAAACAACATACTGGTTCTGGGAACATGATTGAGGCACTGACCATTCTCTCGTTCTCGGTGCCATGTTGTTATAAACCTCCTACATAATTTACTTTCAGGAACTTGAAAAGACGAAAGTACTTGAAGAAGAACAGAAGTTAGTTGGGGTAAGTATCAGTAAATAGAAAAATTGTGACTTTCACTGTCCATCGCATGCGCTAGAATGATTAATTTTGTGTTTCTCAGGTAACAAAATAGGATACTGGTAGGGATTATAAAAACAGCAAATATGAGCCTGGACTCAAATTTCAAACTGCTCAAGGGAGCTGAGATTGCTGTTTCAGTTGACTTGGTAAAGGAATCATCGAGAAGTTATACGTCTAACAATTTCATGGAGTCAAAGAGTTTTAGTTCAGATTAAAAATTCAGTCAGGAAAATTCAAGCCTCACTTGAAGAAACCAGTGAAAAATGTGTAGTCCAGAAAAGCCCATGCCATCAGAATGAAAATATCAACACACACTAAAGAGTGAACTACATGTTAGACATGCACACTGAGTGATTGTTTTTTCGATCTTTTAATTTTAATATGTGGGAGGCGCAGTGGCCTCATGGTTAGTGCACTCGACTCCGGATCAAGCGGCCCGGGTTCGAGACCTGGCCGGGGACATTGCGTTGTGTTCATGGGCAAGACACTTAACTCTCACAGTGCCTCTCTTCACCCAGGTGTATAAATGGGTACTGGCGATTTTAATGCTGGGGGTAACCCTGCGATGGACTAGCATCCTATCCAGGGGGGGAGTAGAAATACTCCTAGTCGCTTCATGCTGCAGAAACCGGGATAAGCTCCGGCCTGATGGGCCACTTGGCTCGTATGCAGACTTTACCTTACCTTACCTTTTAATATATTATTTTTTATAAAATAATGAAATAGTAATCAGTCAATAGGTGTGTTTAGATGAGAGTTTGAAAACACTGTAGTGTGAGAATTGTTTTATAAATGCAGCAGAGCACTTTTTGTGTTTACATAACCTCATAACCTCATCTAAATATTAGGGGGGCTGGGAGAATTCTCAAAACCCGAGACGTATTTAGACGAGGCTATGTAAACATGGAGCAAGTGCTCTATTGCTTAAATATTAATATTTTGGATTAAGTGCACCACCCCCTCAATTATATCAACCTCTCCTAGGCATTTACAAAGAAGAAAGCGGATCCAAAGGTACATGTACGAAGGTCATTTCTATACTTTGATGCCTATTGGCTTATTGTGCCTGTTCTCAGGAATGAAAGTGCATATAAAAGATCAACTTCAAATTTGAACTTGTTGTTCTGGATTAATAGTCTCTGTTATTATTCTTATAAAGTAAACTGAATTTCTTTAATTCGTTGATATTATTAGTTTATTAGTTGTATGTTTATTACTTCAGCCTGAAAGTGCAAATAAATGGGATGAATCCCATAGAAGACATTCGCTTGAACTGGGGAACTTGAGAAAATTGAAGGTAAAGATTGGGTGTGTTGAAAGTATCTAAAGCTACATTAGGTCTTCAAAATTGTGCAACTGACTATTTAACAATTAGACCCTTAGCCCACAAGGTCTACGGGTCAATAATTTCGCTACTCAAGGACTATTACTAATAGTCCTCGAGTAGCGTAGTAGTAGTAACCCCTTCAGTTATCAGCATTTTTATATTTGTTTTTTGTTTTTGTTTTTTGTTAGTACCTTGGTGCAAAAGAGGAGCCCAGAGAGGAGGTTGAAGGAAGAGTGCAAGACGCAAGTGAGCACGTAAGTGAATGTCCCTTTAATGAACATTAATATTCAATATTATTTTTTTCCAAGCGGGCACGGTAATGAATCCTACAATCTGATTGGTTCTTAGTGTGGTCAGGATTTTCCTATCTCTGACCACGGTCACAGTAACGCTTGCGTGAGTTTTTTTCCGTGACTTTTTTTTTCATTTGAGAGCTTGGTCGGTCCGGATAGTGAAAAACTATGACCTTGAAAATGCTGCTGTCAATCACAGTTTTTCACTATACAGACCTCCCAGCCAGCAAATATAAACATATATATATAGTTTGCGCACTCTACTAGGATGAGTCGTTACTGTTGCAATTGCGCATGCTCACTAGCTTGCTAGTTTGAGCACTCTGGTAATG
>OMLO01005775.1_pt1 | contig 10404 bp, 9 predicted proteins | sample 1674811 | NCBI WGS metagenome assembly OMLO01 (sample SAMN06265003, study PRJEB25207) | coral metagenome | isolation source: Coral host | place: Mexico:La Bocana,Puerto Morelos, Mexico | collected 2008-11-13
CGACCAACCCAGCCCCAGAGCCAAAGGAGATGGCGACGGACGAGGCCACAAACCATCCTATATAAGTAGGGGGGGGGACGGGAGAGACCTCCTAACGCATGCAGATTTTTGTAACTGTTTTTGGTGTAACCCGCCTAAGCTCGGTCCCAAGCCCGAGGACTTGGAGTGGTGACTCTCCAAGGAAGTGGGAGGGCACCGAAGGAGTGGGGCACATGGTGACATACGCACATACATATGATGCACATGAAGAAATTGTCCATGCCATTGATATACATACCTACATACCTACATACCTACATACCTACATACATACATACATACATACATACATACATTATTGTTGTACCTATATGCCCACATATCTACATACGTACATATCACATACATACATACATACAAAGATGCATGCATACATACAGACATACATACGTAGAAACATTTAAACAGACATACTCACATTCAGTCAGTGTTAACAATACAGACATACATACATACATACATACCTACATAGAGACCTACACACATATATTCATAGATACATACATACAGACATACATACATATATTCATACATTCAGACATACATGCATGCATACATACTGACATCCAGACCTACATACATACATACATACATACATAGAAACTGACATACACGGATGCATACAGATATACACCGCCAGACATACATAGATACACACATACATAGTACATACATACATACATACACACATACCATCTTCCCATGGCTATTCTGGGAATGCAACGTGGCTCCAGGTACATGGGGCACAAGAGTCACATCGAGGTCACGAGGCGGGGCAAGACAGGAAGCATTAGAATGATTGCAGAAATTTGTTTGCCATGTCTATGTAATCTCTTAGTCCTACTCACTAGATGTCTGGGTGCCAGGTGGCTTTGCTGAAGACTGGGAGCCCTATCAGGCACGGCAGTACTGTCTTGAAGTTGTGTGGCAGACATTTTTTGCAAGCCTTTGCAAACACATTTGACATGCAACCTTGTGACGCACGTTGATAGCATGCATAACTCTGTTCAGTGCACCACTTTGTTTTTGTTTGTCGTGATCTCGCACCGTGTCGTTCATCCATGGGGCTCACAGCTGGTTCAAGCATTTGATTGGAGAGACGAGGCTTTTGCAAACATGCCTCCCAAGTTTGGCCCGGGTGGTGCGGGCAACAAATCGGCCCAGAACTACGTCACAGATCTCTGGCAGCAGGGCCTAACCGAAGCCGAGGCAGGCCAACAGAAGAGATAGGAAGTGTGAGTGCTTGATGTCCTTTTTTCTGTTGCGGGCCGTGCTGTCTGTCGCATGGCCAGGTGCGACAGCAGCTCAAAAACGATGGGTACAAGGGAGGTCGCATATCCCAGTTGCTGAAAGCCACTCGGCCGGCCGCGGGCCCCGTCGTGCCAGCACCGGTGGAAGCTGTCTCTTGGCGGCAAAGACGTGCAGCAGTGCCGATGACAGAAAGTGTTGCCATCGTCAGAGTTACGTCGGGTTTCCGGTGGTTATAGTTCTAGAATGCCTTGTGTGCCGGGAGGCTTGCATAGCTTTGGTTTCCAAGCCCTCAAACACTTAGGTTGCAGTGACGGAGACAGCTCGCAACCCCGAAGATATGGATGTGGATGAGGAGAACGCGCAGGCTGGGACACATGTGGCATGCCAACAGCGCATCCTGTTGAGCCTTTCTTGGCATGAAGTTGTAGGTTGTGCAAATTTGTTCTTGTGCATGCAGGTGGATGAATCAGACGGCCTTGAGATGGAGACATACATGCAAGAGGACATGGCAGAAGACACGTTTTTCCACGACGAAACAGAAGGCAGCGATGAAGAGCTCGGGGCCCACAGAGCCATTGCCGTGGCAGGGTCTTGTGAGGAAGGTCGTGCTCAACTGGACAACTTGGACAGCATGGATGCATTAGCAGGAGACATGTCCGAGCAAGAAGTTGGGATGGAGGATGACCACGGCAGCATGAAAGAGGATAGCGAGGATAGCAGCGATGAAGAAGCTGCAATGGCCGCCATCCCGGTGCGCCGCCGCCTACGGGGCAAACAGGAAGCCCCAGAATATGGGCCTCCGCCTGCAGTTCAAGTTGAAGGACAGACAGAGCAAGCGGCCGCCATGCCACAACCAGGCTTGCCGGTCATCAAACGGCCTAGCATGCTGAAGAGGCCTGCCGGGCGGACCCCCAAGCCACATGAATTGTGCAAAGGATTTGAAGAGACAGCTTGCAGATTTTGCCCCGTAGAGCCAGGCAAGCCTGCACGTGTGCAACCAGCACGAGGAGTACGACATTGTGTCTTTTGCCACAAGGATCGTATGGAAGCGGCACATGGTGTCGTGAGGCGTAATGTCTTGACAGCTGCTGTGAAGAAGTTTCTGGCATCTTTCAGGTGGCACTAGAAAGGATCCAACTCTTTCTCGGAGAACAAGCTGCCAAGCAATATGAAAAGAAGGCTGGTGGAACACCACGGCCGGAACAGGGATGGGAGGAAGCCCTGACTCAACGGAAGGCGGTCAGCCGACCACTGACAAGAAAGCAAAAGGAAGAGTTTGACGCAGCAGTGCGTCGCGACCAGCGCGTGGCTCGGCGCAAGCTCTTCTTCCCAGAGAAGCTCATGGCACGTGCAAGTGAAGAGGTGGAGAACCAAGAGAAGACCACAATGGAAGAACTTTGCGGGCCCATCGGCAGCGTGGCCCCCAACGACACCAACCTGCCGCGTCCAAGTACGGCGCAGGGAAGAATGCTGGAGGACTATTGCAAGTTTGGCTCGTGGGGCATGTGCGAGAAATGTTCGAGTCTGTGCCCCCGGCCTCTCTGCCCCATGGACCTTCGCAGGATCAACAAACCCAAAGTGCCAGCCAATCAGTGCACGGCGTGCAAACATGGGGAATATGTGCCTCAGCCAGAGATGTCCCGGAGCCATTACGAAATTTGAAGCCCAAGGTCTTGGAAGCTTTGCGTCCTTCGGAGATGGATCTCGGCACCTTTGAGCAAGTGCCCAATGGCTACCGCGTCCACACGGCAATGATTTCCTTTGCCTGGAAGGAAGTAAATGTTGCCACCGCCGTAGAGGCGCTGCCAAAGCACAAGGACAGGAAAGCTGGCCGGGAAGCCTTAGACTTCTTATTGGAAAGCGCAGACAGCTTGTACAAGGACATTGTGGACAAGCACATGGCTTTCTTGGCAAAACATGGAGCTTCTGCAGACCTGAAGCTTCGAAAGAGACCGCTAAGATTTATTGAAACAGAGGGACTGGAATGCAGCCTGTGGCCGCATTTGTATTGGCACCGGAACCTGTGTGAGACGGTGGCCAGAGCCTCCCATGAATCACGGTGCAAGCCTGTGGTGTCCAAAAGGCGAGTGGCCGAAAGCAGTGAAGAAGAAGAAGATGCAGAACAGAGAAGTGACCTGGAAGCAGAGAAACAGGACGTCCCCAACATTGTGGCGGCCGAGCACGGCCGCATCAAGAGAGGCTTCTTGAGGAAGGTTTTGTCGCCAGTGGTCGGATACGGGTCAGAGTACCCTTTGCTTCACTTTGTCTACGATCTTTCTCTTTGGACGACCATTGGAACCAAAAAGAATTTAGCATCTCAAACAAAAGTGGCCTTGCGCCATCTGCTGAAGGGCGCCCCTTGGACACCAGAGTACTGGCGCGTGAGGCATCAAGCCGTCATTGACATGCAAAGACAATGCGATCACGCCAGTCTCTTTCCAACAAGGGCGCCATACGAGCGCACCTTTCCATACCATGTCTGCGTGATGGAGGAACAGGCGGCCTTGGGCCGGCCACGGCAGCATTTGGCACGAACCGAAACCCTTCACATGGCTCACATTTTGCTTCAGTTGGACAAAGGCTTCATTTGTGGTGACAAGGCTTGGACAAGCCGGGCAGATCGCACTTGGAAGGAACACCTCCTCGGCCCACGTGATCCACGTGACGCCACCAAGACAGTCTTGGCGCACGTGACGAGGCTGGAATTCCAAGACGGAAAACGCAAGGCGGCCACGCAAAGGTACCATGGTCGTGGGACCGTTCATAGTCATTCCTTGGATTTTCTGCAGTGCGTGGACCGCGTTGGCTTGGAAGACAAGGTTGCGGCCACCATCCCAGACAAAGACCGACAGCCCTTGCTTCATGGCATTGTTTTGGACTCGCAGCAGGATTACAAGGACTCAAAGGTGCCCATCCGTAATGAGCCTTCAGCATGGAACCCAGAGACAGAAATGTTGGAGTTGCAGCACAGGCAGGAAGACAAAGATGCGCACATTCGCGCATACCTGAAAGCCACCATGGAAGTGACCAAGCGCCATGAAGATGTCCAACAGGGTGCCACGGAAAGCGGGCGTCGCAATGGGGCCATTTTGAAGTATGTGGCCACCTACGACATGAAATTTAGCTCTTCCACGCAGACAGAGTGGCTGCAAGGTGAAGGCTCCGACTACAGTGCTGCGGTGGGCGTGCTGCGTCGCATGCGTGTGCTGGAGCCTGAGATGTGGTTGACTTTGGCCCAAGAAAGGTTGCCCCAAGCCATCTTGAGCGGAAGCGTGGTGGACATCATGACACCAACCCTCAACACGGCAACGAAATCCAGGCTGGTGGTGCTCTATGAGTCTTGCACGTGGCGGTCCGAGGAGATGACCTTCTTGGAATTTCTCCGCAAGAGCAACAACGATGGCGAGATCATACATTACATCCAGGAAGAGCACAAACACAAAGTCATGCAAGAAGTGCAAGCACTCACAGGTCAAGATGACAAAGCCTTTGCCGTCACCCGTCGGGAATTGCTCGGCTCCTGGAGCAGGCACAAGAAGCAGCAGAAGCTCGAGGATGAAGAGGTGATGTCCTTGACGCAGTTTTTGGCCCAGAACTACAACCATGTGAATTTGACCTCGTTGGAAGACTTTGCCAATGCATACACCACTCGTGGCCAGAAGCTCATAGCCGCCACCAAATACTCCATGTTGAATGACATGTACTATGGCCAGTGGTTGGTCCTGAACAAGCCGTTTCGCCGGCTGGAAGAGTTTGAGGAGGCGGCCCCAGAACTCAAGAACAGAGTGAGCCAGAAGTACTTCAACTTTGCCTTGTGCCTGCACCACGCTGCCGACTTTTGGGGCAACGAGGCCGTCATCCAAGAAGCCATGGAGCTGGAAGCTCACAACAAAGCTTTTGTCGACACCATTCTGAGCAAAGTGAAGGCCCACACGCACATCGTGCAAAAATATTTGGCAGGAGAAATTCCTCAGGAAGAAGAGGTGGAAAGTTCCCAAGACTCGGCGGCCACAGCAGTCCGCGCCGATGGCCACATCGAGAAGAAGAAGCTGACACGCTCCCAGAAGCGATTGGCCAAGGCCATCAGCAAGCAAATGGAAAACAGTATGGCTGCATGCCAGGCGGAGAGTGAGGAGGCGTTAGAAGCCTGCGCCGAAGAAGCCACGCAGTCCAAGTTCCTTTTTGCAAGTGGGCCACCCGGCACGGGAAAGACGCATGTCGTGCACGAGCAGATACGGCGGTGGAAGGCTGCCGGTGCTCGCATTCTCTTCGCTCTTCCAACTGGCCAACTGGCGTCCGAAATCAAGTCGCTGCACCCAGACGTGGACGTAGACACGAGTCACGGCGCTTTTCTCTTGCACAGGCCTCTGCAAGAGGCCATGGCAATCCTCACTCAATATGAGATGGTGGTCATAGATGAGGCGGGAGGTTCAAAACAATACCAAGTCTGTCTGTTCATGAACCACCACATGTTCACGTCCCTAGTGACCCTAGTGTGTGAATGAAACGCCACAGTCCATGCAACCTCAGGTGTCGATGCTGACGGCGCCACACTTCGAGCGCATCGTGTCGATGTGGAAAGATGCAGACCAGCTCCCGTGCATGATTCTCTTGGGGGACTTCTGGCAGCTACCGGTCGTGGACCCCGAAGCGAAGAGCTGTGAGAAAAGTGCGGCCTGGATCACAACGGTGAAGGTTATTCCATTTCTGGAGCAAGTCCGTTGTAAGGATCCCAACTTGCAGAAGAAATTGAACATTCCACGCACGGCGCAACCCAGCATGAAACAGCTGAAAAAGATACTACGTGGCCACCGGGCGTGGAAGACCAACAGCCCCACGGCCTACGATATCTTGGAATTGTTCCGCAAGCATGCAGACACCACGGTGCTGACCTGCAGTCGGGCAGCCTGTGCAAGGGCCAATGACCCCTTTGGCATCTAAGATCACAGTCACATGGGGTAAATCTGCACCTTGAAACTTCAGGATGGTGTCTGCATACCCAGCCTTCAGAGGATAGTAGGTGGCGTTGCCGCGCTCCACATCGGTCCATGGCCAGACCATCACTCGGAAGTTGGTTTGTGTGAGCACCTCCACGGCCTTGGTCTTCTTGTGGTAGGCCACCACGGTTGCATCCATCCCGTTCACATAGTCAATGTCTTTTCTCACGTTGCGGGTAAACACCACACGCATGCCTTTGAAAAGCGGCAGCTGCGCCGGCTTCAATGCAAACACGTCAGTCAGCAACTTGCCGGCTTCATCGTAATTCTCGGGGTTGGAGTCCATGTCGGCCGGAAGCACCACCAAGGGCGGATGCCTGGGAAACAATGCTTTCAGAGCTACCTCGTTCATTGTATGTTGACCCTTCCTTGTGCATGTCAGGATGACCGTGTTGGGATGTGCCTTCAGAAGCTTTTGCATGCCTTCCACGGTTGGTGGCTTGTGTGGGGGGGCCCATGCCTTGTGCTTTCGGAGCTCCTTCCAAGTGGCTTTGCATGGCCGGCTGGTGCGCAGCTCTTGCAGAATGGCATTGAAGTCTGGGTCCTTGCACCTGTAGACCTGGTGCAATTTGACTCGGAACACCATCCTTCTCCACATGGGGCTGTGCCATGCTCGTTCCTCACCGTAGCCACACATCTGAAGCTCATCACCACACATCAGCACTGCCGGCAGGTTGTCAGCTCGAGTCCACAATTTGGCTACGTGTTCAAAATGCTTCTGCTGCATCTGGGACACTTCATCGACCGCCACCAGGGCATACTGTGCCAATGCTGCCGCCATGGTGCCCGGCTCCTCGTCCAGGCCAAAGGCGGCATGGTAGGTATCCACTTGCACCTCCTCTGGCAACTTGGCCCGCATGCGGCTGGCTTGCCGATTGGTGGGATAGGCAAAAAGCACTTGGCCTCCCAGCTCCAGGGCACGGTGCACGCAGCTGAGGGCCACTGTTGTCTTGCCGGTCCCTGGGCCTCCAGTGCAAACAAAGATCTTCCCATCTTTGAAGGCTTCCTCGACCAACTCGTCTGCTTCGGTCTCGTTTGCTGTGGCTTGCACGGCTAAAAAACGATCCACAGCACCATCTACACGGGCTTTGATGTGGTCCTGCTGGTGATTGAATCCTTCCGCTGGGCCCTGGATCTCCTCTGGCTTTCGCCCTGCCGCCCTGTCCTTGGCCTCCTGCTCTGCATTGGCCTCGCCAGTGATGTACTTCTGCACCAGCGTCTTGTGGGCTGCAACCATGGCCTGCAACGTCTTGACAAAAGGTTTGGAAAGGGCTTCTTGCCGCAGCTCCGCCTCCACGGCCGCTTCTGAATGCCACATGCTTTGCGCGACAGGATGGTCGCACAGCAAGGCCATGGCAAAATTGCGATGCTCCTGAGGGACACGAGCAAGCTTCTCCTCCATGGGCTCGAAAAAATCTTCTGGCTGCTTGAAGGGGACGTGCAACATGAGCCACTGCCCATAGAACAAATCATTCAGCCTCGAAAGGCAGTCTGCAGCCACCACCTTTTCACCTTGCATGGCATAGTTCCTGGCAAATTGGTGGAGGCTCTGGCCCTCGGTGCTTGCGGTATGCAATTTCTTCAGCCAGGCACTGATGGTGCCTTGCCCTGTGCTCTTTCGCAAAAAGTCCAACAGGCTGATCTTGTTGCAGGCCCACTCTGCCTTCATGTAGAGCTCCACTTCCTTTGGCATTGTCGGCTTCTCTGGCCATGGAACAATGAAGTCACGTTTGCCACGGGCTTCGGTTGTGACGAACCACTGCCTGAAACGGGCCCCGAACATCTGCAACGCCATCTCCGGCTCCAAAGGCTTGTAGCGGGACAGGACCGTTGCTGCTATACTGTTGCCACCGGCAGCATCGTTCAACCATTCATCCTGACAGGGCGCTTGCAAGACAACTGCATGTGTCACAATATTTAGGTAAAACTTACTTTCTTTTCACTTGCTGGCCTGATTGGAGTCGCTGAACTTCGACACGTACTTGGCAACGTAGGCTCGCAAAGCTCCATCATCATCGGTGAATTGAAAGTCCTGGTGGCACCGCAGCGCGTCCATCACGTCCACAAAATAGGGCCGCAGGCCTTGGCGCTTGTTCTCTGCTGTATGATGTAGTTGTAGCTGCAAGCCTTTGTCTGTCTCTGCCCATTGGCTCTTGCTTTCATGCACCGGCCATCCACTGCGGTGACTGCGGTCCAACTGCGAGCCGCGGACAATGCCAGGCAACGCATCCTCTGCGTCCATGGCTTCCGGCATGCTGGCCATCACGGTCTCTGGAAAAGCCATGCGGCGCATGGCTGCTTGGCTCCCAAAAACCAGCACGTGCACATGTGGGCGCCCCGAGCCATGATAGTCTTGTGTTGGGGCCTTGCGGGTCCCATCTTGGAACTCAACTCGAAGGAAGAGCTTGACGGCATGAACCTCAGGCAACACGTCCCGCCGTGGATGGGAAAGAAACAATCTGACAGTTTATTTGGTTTTGTATCAGTCTGCCCTGACGTCGAAGATTTCCTTCGTAGACATTCACTGGAAAATATTATATACCTGTTGCTCCTAGTTTCTCCCATCCCTGCCTGGCCATCTTCACCGACAGCTCGTAGCAAGTGGCGCTCCCAGCGGTCTTTGGTCTTGCTGCCTGTGGCTCCTGCAAGGAGGCCTCGGACAACTTGGAGCAGCACATGTGTGACATGGAGGCTTTCTGCCACGGCAAGGTGCAGACGACCACGGAGTTCCTTGGCCATCTCATCGAGCAACCAGACATGGTATGGCATACTCCATTCATAGGGCGAAATTGTCCAGAACACCTGCGGGTATCCCATCTGACACACCATGTCCAACAAGGCCCAATGGACTGCTTTCCAATATAGTGGCGAGAACGAGTGGCCTTTCATCAAGACACGCATGGGGATGTCATAGTCCACAGATGTCTTCTTCTTGGCCCCCAGGGCCGACCAGAGGTTGAGATCGTATGCGAAGTGCATCAACTCGTACGAACTGCCGTAGCCGATCCGGGCGCTCAAGGCCAATGCCGCATAGGCACGCTTGGTGCTATGCCTTTGCCCATCCTCGATATCTTCTTCTTCAGAGTCACCATCGGGTACCTCTGCATCGAGGAAGGCTTCCAAGGACGGGCCGTAGGCACTGCCCCGACGACGAATGTCCGTGCTTCGCACCGTTGTCAGGCACAGGGAGTCCAAGTAGAAGAGGTGCGGCCAAAGTGCCGTTTCCAAACCAGGGGTCTCAATGAATTGGAGGCGCGGTCGTCTGCCCGGGGGTGTTTGGCTAGGAACTTGTCATGGTCCTCCACGAACTTGCGATAGGAGCAGTCTTCTTTCTCCAGCAGAAATGTGAATGCCGCCTTGGCTTTGGCACGCTCCTCCTTGTTTGCAATGTGCTTGATCTGCTTCTTTACGCTTTGGGCTTTCCAGGCAAAGCGAATGATCGTGGCATGCTGCCGGTAGCCGCTGTTGTGGGCGGCTCGGATCTCCGGCCCGACATCGAGTTCCAACGGTGCCAAAGACTGGCAACTCTCCTCTCTCAAGTTCCGCAAGGGCTCGGGGACCTCCTCTGGCAGCGGTGCAGCGCAGGCCACCTTGGCGTGACATCTCACGCAACTTCCTGCTGGCACTGTGGCTTTTGGCAAAGGCCGCTGCAGGGACAACTCTGTCAACGGCAACGGCACCATCGAGTGACATTGGCGGCACATGCCCCAAGAATGTTGCTGGCACCAGACGTGCAGCTGCTGGCCAAGCTTGCTTCGCTTCGGAGGTGGCAGGGCCGTCTCATTGGTGACTTCTTCGCCTCGGCCGGCTCGCCCTGGCAGTCCAAAGCGACGCCGCGCCCGGGCACGGTCGTCGAGCACTTGCACTCTGTAGGCTTTCAGCTTCTTCTCATCCCACGTGCTCCTCAAGGACTGCTGCTTCTCCAACACTGGTTTCCAATCAGCTTCCATTGCAGCTGCAGGGCGTTTGCGGTTGGCCCGCTGTGCTCCCGCTGCAGCGCCCCCCCCAGCACGGACGGCCAAGGCATCTTGGAAGTATTGGCGGTGCTCCTCTGGGACCCGTTCTTCCACGGCTTTTTGGCGGGAGGTTGGGAGCATCATCCGCAGACTGGTTAGGG
>OMLO01005776.1_pt1 | contig 10404 bp, 7 predicted proteins | sample 1674811 | NCBI WGS metagenome assembly OMLO01 (sample SAMN06265003, study PRJEB25207) | coral metagenome | isolation source: Coral host | place: Mexico:La Bocana,Puerto Morelos, Mexico | collected 2008-11-13
GTTGACGTCATCGTTGAGAAAAGAGATGAGCCAGCTTGATCATTTCTGCCAGTAGGAAATGAAAGAAAAGAAAGGAAAACACAGACATCATATACACTTTTTCCATCAGTTGATATGTACATTCTCCACCCTCATATTATGATTTTTTTTTCAATCTTTCATGGCACCGGTATCCCAATCAACAAGTTCTCTGAATTCGCGAGACAAGAAGCGTTACGCGGGGCTGGCCTTCGGGGCGGTGGAGGACAAGGGAAAGTTGGACTTCAAGGCCCTCAACCTGTGGAGCTCGAAGAGTGGTGTTGACCTGCAATTTTTGTTTCATTTCCAATCTTGAAGCTTAAGCTTTGGCTGTAATAATGCTGGAATTTGGACAAGCTTCTCTGCATTTCCGGTGTTTTTTTCCCAACCATTATGACGGAACGACCGATCCAGTACCTCCGCAAGTCTTTTCAAGTCTCTTGATGCCTTGAGCCAGGGGATCGAAGTGGTTCGCCGCGATTGGTGTCTTTTGGCCGCTGGGCAACAGAGATGTCAGAGTTGGTGCAACATGGCTTATGGATGCTTATGGCGCATGTATATCTTTGAATATTTGTCCCCATGTCTCTCCTACAATATCCGTATGACATTGAACAACGCTACATGCAAGATATGCAGATGCCACGTCTGCAAACATCTGCAAACCATCGCAGCATACCTTGGCATTCGTTTGCGTCCGGGGTGCCACTCATATGTGTTTCAAAGTTTCAAAGAAAGGACCCCGAGTCGACAAAAATGACATCCCAATGGTGGGATTTGGACCGTCAACTTTGAAGACAGTCAACTTTGTAAGGTGCGCCACATGGTTGAACACAGTCTTCATCTCCTCCTGCGCGAACGCTCAAAAGAGTTTGGCGAGCCCAGCGCGAGCCGGTCCTTCGGATGATCAGACACTGACAGTTTGGTTCAATTCGACACAATTGTGACAAAAGATTGTCGCATCGACAGCTTGGGTGAATAGGTCATGAAATTTGAGTAGTTGTTGTGGTAGCATTTGGCTTAAGTGAATGACACAGGTATCTTGCCACAAGTGTAGGCAAGCTTTACCTCACGAGTCTGACTCGTGGTGCCTTGGGTGTTCGGCAGCCGAAGCTCTGAGCTTGGAGCTTCGAAACATCTGGGGTAGCCCGGGAACAAGGGCCATTGCTACTGATCTCATCTGCAGTAGCTTGAGGCAAATCCGAGCTCTACGCCGTCTTGGTTTAGGAGGTGCTGGCGCGAGCCTTGCATCTCTTGCGGCAGCGGCTACCCCAGTTGATCCTGGAAGTCTACGCCCTCCTGAGCCTGCTGTTGGTCCGAAACGGAAGGATCCCGAGCCTATTGCTGCAGCGGTTTCTGAAAGAGGAGTCAAGGAAGAACTCAAGGAGGACTCCGAAGAAAGTGAGGAGGAAAGTAGCAGCGGGGAAGACCAGCAGGTAGGTACTGCAGCGAAAAGCAAAGCTGAGCCTTTACCTAGGAGACGCTCAGGAGGTCATCAAGCAGTTGAACGAGGAGAACACCACCAAGCACCAGAAGGAGAGGCCCGATTGAAGTCGAGGAGTCGGAAGAGAGACAAAGCAGAGAGTGCCGTAAGTGAAAAGAAGGATACGACAGAAAGAAAGAGAAGAAGGAGTGGGCATCATTCTAGCTCTTGGAGAGGGCGATCGCCTGGAAGAGCAGAAGGGCGCAGTCGCCACGAAGGCAGTGGAAGGAGGAAGTCACACAGAGGAGGTGCAAAGCATCAAAGATTATACAGAGCCGCTGAAGACCCCTTCAAGAGGTTTCATCAGCAAAGACCGGAAGGGTATTGGGATCAAGAATTCTCTGCCCATCGGTAGGCGCAATGGCAAAAGGTGTGGAAGTGGTTTTTGGTGGCGAAGACCTTGGAGATGGTTTTGGAGTCCGAGAAGGCGCCGAAACACGAAGAGGAGATCCGCTATGGAGGAATGTGAAGCCTCCAATCAATTCGATATTGGAATGTCATCTTGGAAGTTCATCACTGGGACTTCTAGAGGAGGAATGGTTCGCAATCTTGGTTGGTTCAGTGGAAGAAGAATCACAAGGAGGAGTGTTCATCGAAGGCGAGCTGATTGGTTGCGAAGACCCGGATCAGCTGGACTACATTGGAGAGCATTTGGAGGGAGGAGCCATCCATCTATGCCAAAGCGAGATTTGCGAGGTGGATGCTGGGCCAGGAGAGAAACTGGTTCATGTCACTCGAGTTCGAATTTGGACTTTGAGTGGCTTCAAAGGGAACTATCTTACAGGAAGAGGCAAGAGGTTGGTAAAGGAGGGAAAAGCATTGGAGAAGAAGCAAAGTGTGGTTCCGCCGAAGCCCAAAGCCAGAGCCGGAGACAAGCCAGGTTTGGGCAAGCTTGGACGGGATGGAAAGGGAGAAGCCCCAAAGAAGAAAAGGAAAAAGAAGGGCGATGTAATCTCGCTCGATTCAAGCCACAGCCAAGAGGAAGGAGAGAAGAACAAAGGAGATGGCCCAGCTGGTATGAGCCGTGCTGGGCTTCGAGATCTCTTCAAAGATGCCAAGGAAAGGATGACAGGTGGAGCAGTTGGTCGAACAGGCCGGGCCGTCAGCGAGGATTCGAGTGGTGGACGCAAACGAGATGCTACCAAACGTGTTCGGGGAGAGAGACGGATCGTCAGTGGGACCAATTTCCAGCCTGGGAAGATGACACCATTGGCGATAGAGGAGCCTCAGGTTTTAAGAGATGGAGCTATGAGCAGTTTGACCAAGAGGTTGAAGAAATGTCGGGACCCTGGAGATATGCTGCTGGCTCAAGCCGCGCAGCAACAAAGCCCGAGAGAAGGAGGAAAGAGGAAGAAGAAAGACAAGAAGGACAGCAAGAAAGTGGTAGAACTGCTGAAGAAGGCTGTTGGCGGAAAGAAAAAGAAAAAGAAAGAGAAAAAGAAAAAGAAGAAAGGAAGGAAAGTGAAGAAGGATCCAGACGACCCAGGAGGGTCCGGGGACAGTTCTTCAAGCTCAAGTTCAACCAGCAGCTCGAGCGAGGGAAGAGCAAAGGAAAGCGATTCAGACCTGAGCTTCGAGCCACCCCTTCGGCGCAAAGCTCTTCAATCCCCGGGAAGTGTGCTGACGGACTTGATCAAGCATGCACAGGAGCAAATGGACAAGGGAGCTCTGATGGATCACGAAGGTCAGCCGGCCAGTCTGACTTCCGGGGTCAAGCTGTCGACGTACTTTGCTCTGCTGATCCGTCCCTATTTCCCCAACAACAATCCTTTGCTGCGGGAGCTTTACCAGTTGGCCCAGGCGATAGATCTCCTACGCTTGGGAAGGTTGGCGGAGACAGGGGATGCCCTGGCCAGCAGGTTCGTGGCGGTGCATACGGCGATGACGGACGGCAACTGGCAAGTGGCAGCCCAATTGGAACTCTATCCCCTCGAGCAAGTTCAGTCAACCACTACAAGTACGATGCTGCAGGCTCAGAAGCACAGGAGGTTACTATGGAAGGCCCAAGGATTCTCAAGTCGTGTCTTTGGCCGGGGTCGTGGTGGTTGGCCGAAAGGAGGTGGAGGGGACGAGAAGGGAGAGAAGGGCTGGAAAGGCAAAGGAAAGGGAAAAGGAAAAGGAAAGAACCAAGATGCGAAAGGAAGTTGGAATGCTCACGGAAGAAAAGGAGGCGACAACCCTTGGAAAGAGAACAAGGAGGACGTTGCAAAGAAGGCCTAGTAGAAGGGCCTAGTTTCACAGAGCCCCAGAGGAGTAAGCCCATTGCGGGTTTGGAAGCTGGTGATGGACTGGATTTATTTTACACTTTGGCCTGTTGGAGCTCCAGCTTGAAGGCAGTTGGTTGTGCTCTGGCATGGACTTTGATTGTGAGGTCCTCAGCAGCTTTTGAACGCGGATGGCTTCATATGGTGGATAAAGTCATTTTGGAGAAGCTGGAGAAAAATTTCGCCGTGCTACGAGGACGCACTACAAGATCGCGTTCTCCTTTCCCCCTGCCGCTAGGGCAGGCGTCTCACCTGCATGAGCTGGCACTACGTGAATCTATGGGCAGCTTTTGCCATATGTGTATGGAAGAAGGTTTTGCTGGAGATGCGTGGCTGATCTGCTGCGTTGGTGATGTGAATGGGATGGCTGGCTGTGGCCGTGCCATCCTTCCCGGAACGGGCACCGCGATGCAGAGAAGAGCGCTGGAGCAATTGCAGAAGTGCACCAAAAAGGTGCTGAGTAGTGACTGCGTTCTGAGTCGGACTCCGGAGGAAGCTGATAAAGAATTATCTTCAAGGTTTTTGACTTACACTGGTGAAGAAGTTCCTAAGATGCAAGTGTTGAGCATAGGCCAGGCTGAACCAGCTCTTCCTCCTGCGACTCATGGCGGTTCCATCAAAGCAGTGGATTTCGTGTCGCCGGGAACTAGACGATTCTTGGAAAACCCAGAAGAAAGTCTGTTAGGAGAAGTTCCGCTCGATAGAAAAATTCTGCAGTCAAAAGTTCATATTCAAGAAGGAGATAAGCTCGGTCTTGCAAAACTTCTGGTAGCTAGGAAAGTCTGCTGTTGGGTGGAGGCTGAAGAGGTATTGAAGATAGGAAATTGCCGAGTGCTTAATGGCCTATTTGGTGTAGGAAAAGGAAAATTTCTACCAGATGGACGAGAGATCCAGAGAGTCATAATGAACTTGATTCCAAGTAACAGTGTGTTGGAACAAGCACGAGGGTCTATGTCTGGTTTACCTTCTATCACACAATACCTTAGCTTGGTTCTTGATCATGACGAAGAAGTTAGATTATTCCAGTCGGATATGTCCTCTGCATTTTATTTATTCGCATTGCCCCCACAATGGTCACGATTCCTTTGTTTCAACCTGCGGTTTGACGGGGCTGATATTGGAATGACGCCGGGACAATACTTTTATTTGGGCTGTGGAGTTATCCCTATGGGCTGGAGTAGTGCAGTCAGTATCATGCAAGAAATTGCGGATAGGTTGACGGTTATAGGACGGCTTCCTGATGACCGCAAAGTTCGAAGAGACTACCCACTACCACCGTGGCTTGTTGACACTTTACGAGAATCTAAGAGTCGGGGGTCATCATGGTTCCATGTTTACTTGGATAATTTTTGCTCTATGGAAAAGATGGGTGATGGTACTCCCCAAGATTCTGGCTGGCTCCATTCATTAATTGAGAAAAGCTGGGAATCGTCTGGGGTCTTGTCGTCGAGCGGCAAACGAGTAGTTTCCGCTAGCAGTGCGGTAGAGCTTGGTGCTGAAGTGAACGGCGTCGAGGGCACTTTAGGACCCACTTCAGAGAGGCTGCTCAAGCTGATTCAATCGACTCTGAGTGTGATTCGAAAGTGCAAGCTAAATCGGAAGTGGATTCAGGTGATTGCCGGGAGGTGGGTCCACATTCTCGCTTTTCGAAGACCAGGGATGGTTGTCTTTGATGTCCTATGGAAATTTATTTCAAAGAAAGCAAAGGGTGCAAAGGCCGAGAACTTGGTCAGAGGAGAGTTGTTTCATTGTTGTCTGACTGCCCTGGTCTTGAGAAGTGATCTTCGTGCAGAAGTTAGCGAGATAACTACTGCAAGCGATGCCTCAGAAGGAGGCGGTGCCGTAGGCTTCTCCAAGGAGCTGACAGAGGAAGGAGCCTCCTTCGCGAACACTGATCGAAAGATCCATGGTTTGGTTCCTAGGATTCCAGTGCTTATACTTTCGCTATTTAACGGCATGGGATGCGTGTTCCGTTGCTATGACTTGGTGGGTGTAGCCCCAGAAGCGGCCATCTCCTTTGAAATCAACCCCTCAGCTAATCGTGTTACTTCTCGCAGATGGCCCAATGTAATCATTGAGAAAGATGTTAGATCCATTGATGAAGCTATGGTTAGGAGATGGCGATATCTATATCCTCTTATAGAAGCTGTTCATCTCTGGGCCGGATTTCCGTGCGTTGATCTTTCTTCAGTGAAATTTGGCCGAAAGAATTTAGAAGGAAGTGAGTCCAGCCTCTTCTTCGAAGTTATCAGAGTGCTCAAGCTCCTACGAAAGGTGTTTGGAATTGGGTTTGATATTCGCTATTTTGCAGAGAACGTAGCCAGTATGGATGTAGCAGCAGAACAGCAAATATCCCAAGTTTTTGGCCGTAAGCCCTTCCGTGTTGACTCTGCTGACGTAGTACCTATTCACAGGCCTAGATTTTGCTGGTCAAATGTTAAGATTTCCCGCATGGATGGTGTATCTTTGGAGGAAAAGCTACGTTGGGTTGAAGTAACATTTGACCATGCTTATCCAGATACTCAGGCTTGGTTAGAAGAAGGTTGCATTTGGGAAGGTGCTGAAGATGGCACCATCTTTCCCACAAGTCTTAAAAGTATTCCCCGATCGAGACCCCCACCAGCTCCGGCAGGGATTTCAAAATGTGACAGTGATACTCTTTTGAGATGGCAAGCTGATTCATATAGGTACCCTCCTTATCAGTACCAGCTAAAGTACATCATATGGCGAGGTGATAAATGGAGAGTTCTGTCAGCTTCAGAGAGAGAGCTACTTCATGGCATGGGCTTTGACCATACAACTTTGTGCTGGAGTGCTGGAGAAATAAAGCAGTGACCTGGAGCTCATGAAGACGTGAGAAAGTCATTAGTGGGGGATGGTTTCAACTGCTACACTTTTGCATACTTTGCAGCACAGGCATGTATGAAATGGATACCTGGTGTTACCTATGATATGATATGGGACAGAATGGGATTAGCGCCGGGATTCTGCACTCCATTGTTCATGACTGCACCCCTGAAAAGATGCCTGGTTTATGATGGGGAAGTAGGAGACGCGTCGGTTGGTCAACTTCATAGGTGTCTTCTTCGCCGAGTAAACCATACAGGGTCCGATGTGAGAGTGAGTTCAGGATTTGTTACCAATCCAAAGGCCTTTCCGCGACAGTCGGCATCTGCAAGGTGGTGGCTCTGGAAGAAAGGGTTCGCATACAGGTGGCAACATAAGGAGCACATAAATGCACTTGAATTGAGGAGCCTTATCCATGCAGTAGAGTACAGGGCTCACCATTTTAAAGAAGTCTCTGCCAGAATAGTTCATCTAACAGATTCCTATGTGGTTATGTCAGTGGTTTCTAAGGGTCGATCATCTTCGCAGGTTCTGAAGCCCCTCCTTAGGCGACTTTCAGCCCTTGTTTTGAGCTATGGATTATATTTGGTGGTAGCTCACGTGGAAAGCTCTGAGAATCCTACAGATGGGGATAGCCGAGCGTAATTTCTGGCCTGGACAGGCGACTGCTGCCGATAGGCGTGCAGCTCGCAAAAATATCCTATTGGAGAATGTTGGCATTACAGAAGCTACCCAGCAAAGATATTTCACCGCAGTTTCACGCATGGCCCACTTGCTAAAGGAGGTCACCACAGAGGCCTCTTTAGACGATTTGGTAGCCACTTGGATTCAAGAGGAATTTGAGGATGGCACTCCACTTTATTTGGTTGGCGATGCTCTTTCAGGAATACATCATTTTGAGCCCTATACACGTAAAAGACTCCCTAAAAGCTGGCGATTGTACACTATTTGGAGGAAGTATGAGGTGCCGTGCAGGGCACCGCCACTAACCCAAGATATCACTTTGGCCATGGCTGGATGGTGTCTCAGACACGGAGAGCTCACTATGTGTGCTCTCTTGCTGCTGGGGTTCCATGCATTGCTGCGGACTGGAGAACTTTTATCGGTCAGGGCTTGTGACTTTCTTCTTGATGACAATCAAGGTTTGGTGTCTCTTCCCCGAAGTAAAAGTGGCTTGCGTAACAACAGCCAAGAGACAGTCTCTTTGCATGACCCAGTCACTATTGAGGCTCTGCGAGCTGTCATCAGCAATCAAAACCGCCTGGGCTACAACAAGCTGCCGCTGTGGCAGAAAAGTGGCTCTGCTTTCAGGGCGCTGTTTGCTAAGGTGCTGACTCGATTGCATGTCGAGCATCTTTCTTTCCGTCCTTACAGCTTAAGACGTGGAGGAGCAACCTGGGAGATGCAATCTTATGGCCTCATGGAGCGTACGCTCCTCAGAGGACGATGGAAAAATAGCACCCTTTGTGGTGAGGGAAAGAAACGTAAGATGTCAAAATGACACAGGAAATTTGTGAACTGAATTTGCTGAAAACTCCTTCCATGGAGTACGGAGCTCCTACCATGGGGCCTGTAGGAAAGATTTCCTTGAAAGTTCCTTCCATGGAACAGTTGTTTCAAAGGTTTGATCATGGCCTAGCCATGATTCGTCACAACCTATGCATGGCGAAAATGGAGTGACCACACATGAGCCCAAAATATATGTCTATATATATACATATATATATATATGCTGGAATGTCAGTGTTGAGAAACACTTGAACTTTCAGAATGAAACCAATTATTGTCAACTTGTTAAATCATAGTGATCTCCGATGATTTCACAGGGTTGGAATACATGTTCCTTCTGGGATGGTTGCCTACGGCCTTTTCTTTTGCTCAGTTCTTTTTCATGAGGCGTGCTGTTGCTTACGTGCGCGAGAGCGTCACAGCATTGAGGCCATATGAACATTCAAAATGGTAAGGCAGAGACATATGAACCCTTAGAGCATTGCAGTTTCATCAGGCATCCCGGCATATTCCTTTTTGGGGTTTGCAATCTTCTATATGTCATTCTACAACTTTGACTTTGGGTCATTGTCTCTGTTCCAGCATTTCGCACCTTCGCATCTGCCGCAGGTCTGGAAAGGTCGACTTCAGGTTGGATTTCCTGGAACTGACCATAGGTAGTTGAAGGAGAGCAGGGAATAGAGTTTTCACAAAACATACACGAAGAACATACCAGAAACGAGGCTGACTCTGCATAGTGGGAAACCGCTCCATCTTGGATGAATTGTCGAACCACTGCTGTCGTTTCCACAGGTTGCTGGTGATTTCAAAGGCTGGGCAGCTAAGTGGGCAGCAAAGTAGGGCATAGCTCTGGAAGCACAGCTCTGGATTTGGGGTTCAAGAGATGGCAGCCGATGCTTCTTTGTGTGTTTTGGTTTGGTCTTCAAGTGGGCAAAAGGGCTCAACAACTCACGCCACATTTACAGTAAGTGAAGCATCTGATAGGTGAACCATCTTCAGAATTTGATCGTTTCGGAACTTTTTCAAACATCATCTCCCGCGAAGGCCCTCGTGAGGGATGGTGCAGAGGCTGGGCATGATTTGACAGGTTGAATCGAGGGTGACAGTGGAAGTAATACACACATTGCAGGCGTACTCTGCACGGCAAGCTCATGTGGAACTTGCGGCCGGGTGCCTCAAGGCGTATTTGATGCTTGTGTTTTGGATGGAAGTCTGCACTGCTAGGAACGAATACGGCAGCGAGACCCATCCAAAGCTCCAAAGGCACTTGGGTTTGAACCATTGTGGTATATATGACACTGACTTCAGGAGAGGATTCTTTGTGATACCAAATACTGTGCTTCACGCTCTACATGAAGCATTGATTCATTTTGCTGCTTTTTACCATGCATAGATTTCTGGAGTTGCATGTATTCGTTTCTCCTCAGGTGGGCGAGAGGGTGCCCTATGTATTCGTTGCCAAAGCCTGGGAGCCCAAAGACGAAGCGACAGGGATCGACCCGGATCCAGACATCAAACGACCAGATCATTTCGCAGGAGTTGCGTGTCGTAGCGTGGTAGCTGCATCAAGAATTCAGAGATCCTAGACAAGCAATGTCGAATCAAGAAAATAGTTTCTTAGTCCACCTGAGGTTATATAGGTCCTCCTAAGTCTCAAGAAATTGGTGTCTCATTGTATCATGCTCATGAAGCCATGGGCCTTAACACCCCTGCTTAGGGTGCGGGTGCCAACGCCTGCGATCGGGCAGAAGATCCACTCCATGCTCTGGAGGTTGGTAAAGGGGACAACACAGGATCGAAATATTGAAGAATTTGAGGTCTCGAAGGTGAGTACAATCTCCAGGGATTCATTCATCCGGAGCCGTCATTTTTCAGCACCCCGGAAAGTTTCCAGGCATGAAATTTCATGATTTCTTTGGAGACGGCTCAAATAGTCAGGGTGACACCACCTCCCCTGCAAGACTATCCTTTGGGTGTGTCGCTGAAACTGAATCGACTCCATGTTGCGATGTGCAGCTCTGATAGTAGCGGTGGCGGCGATGCAACTTGGCTGGTGATAAGAGTATATAAGAGCCATATTTTTTTGAATCAGTGTATCAATCTGTGCATGACACTTCAAAACTCATTTTGACCGCAGTTCACCTCGAAGAATCAAGAAGCAGACAGAGCAAGGTGTGTGTTCTGTTTCACAGGTTTCGTCCGCAAAGGCGCACCACAAGTGGATGTAATTACAATTAGATTTGCAGCAACCTATACAGACATCAGTGGACCCTTTCAATTCAGCTT
>OMLO01005777.1_pt1 | contig 10403 bp, 2 predicted proteins | sample 1674811 | NCBI WGS metagenome assembly OMLO01 (sample SAMN06265003, study PRJEB25207) | coral metagenome | isolation source: Coral host | place: Mexico:La Bocana,Puerto Morelos, Mexico | collected 2008-11-13
CCACGATGTTCTCATTCATCTTAGCATCTTTCAAAGCACGAACCAAACGATCATTTCCCGGATGACCGAGTTGACGATGCAGCTTGGACACCACATTCAAAGCTTGTTTGCCAAAGTTCTTGGCCATTTCCTTTTCCAACTCAGTTACTTTCCTCCTCTTGCTTCCTTCATGTCCTTCTTTGATCTCAGCCTCTGTAAGCTCTTCGGTTACAAAGATCTTTGCTATCTCTCTTCTCCTCCAATTTTCTTCCATTCTTTCATAGATGGCCTCGGCTGCTATCTTCACAAATTTTGGCTCATAGTTCTGCATCTTTTTCAAAGCACTGGATTTTCCAATCATCTGCACGTGTTCTCCTGGGCGACAAGTGCATGGAAGATCCAACGCTTTTGCCAAAGCCTTGCATGAAGTCCGGATCCTTGTTCTCTTTCTCACCTTCCCATGATCCACGCCATTCTTCACATAGCGCAAACCTGTTCGACATCTGTTGCAGACAGCATCCCATCCATCCAGCTTCTTCCATGTTGGGGTGTTCCATGAAGCTGCCATGTCTGGGTTTTCGACTGCATAGTCGGAATGAATTTCCTTGATGCTCTTCACGGCTTTTGCCACCATGCCTAAATGTGTGATCTCCTGAAATCTTCTCTGTTGCCTCAACTTTTCCCAAGAGACGTCATCCAGGATGTTCAAGTTCTGCATTGGTGACCAAACCGTGCATGGAGGGGCAAAGAAAACAAAATGCGGTTTCTCCTCAGCTACAAGTTTCAAAAACTCCTCAATGTCCTCTTTCTTCAGGAAGTCCCACTCAGGAAGCGAAAATGTCGCCACCTCAACATCACCGTATTTTGAGAGGAAGTACTTGCTGATGTTCCCCTCATCCACATAGACTTCCCAAAAAAGAAGCCTTCGATTTTTGAAGCTTGCCTCTGCTGCTTCTGTTGCAACATTCACCGCATCCTCAATGATGATCTCCTCCATCTCGGACTCCTTTTCTTCTGCAACTTCCAGATTCAACACCGGCTCGACATTCCAATTGTCCCTCAGAGTCTCCATCATCAAGATGTCCTCCTTAGGATCAAATTTGTCATTGACAAGTCGGATATTTCCTTCTGTATCCATCTGAAAGCTGTTCACTTCTTCGGCCTGGCTGAAGATCATGTCCTCCTTCTTGTCTTCCACCATGTTCTGCTCGAGAAGGTCGATGACATAGTGCTTCTTTTGGTCTCTTTCTGGTTGAAACCACTCGGAATCCATAATCTTCATCATGCCATTCTCATAGTCCTGCTTGACTTTCCAGCTCTCCAAGGTCGGTCGAGCTACCAAGAAGGGTGTTCCTCCAGGAACAATTGAAGCCGTGATGGGAAGTTCTTGCCCTCGGACATGAACTTCAAAGTTCACCTCATAGTTCGATCTCACCACATTTCCATCTCCAAACCTGAAGTCTCGAGTCACATGCTTCACCTTGATCTTCTCAGCAGCGCTCTGACCCATCTTGTTCAGCCACTTCTTCCAAACATCTTCGCCAACAATGGTTCTAGAAGCACCGGAGTCAACGATAGCCTTGCCAACGCTCACGTTGACAAAGTAGCACTCATCAAAGATCCCAAGTTGTAAAACTTCTTCAGGACCTCTGTTCTTCGGCAGCTCCTCAACCATTGTAACTTGCTCCTCATTCACTTCTTTCATTCCTTGACTCTGAACTCGGTATCTTTTGAATCTGGGGCCATGGCTCGCTGTAGATCCAGACAAAGTAGACCTCGGCTCTGACTGTCCTGCCGTAGAGCTGCTTGATGATCCATTTCCAGCTCCAGGCCTCCGCAATCCGTTCATCGGTCTCCTGTTCATAGGACTCCTCCTGAAAGATTTTCCTTTTCCCTTTCCTTTTCCTTTGCTCTTTCCTTTACCTTTGGATTTTCCATCGCCTCCTCGACCTTTGGCACTACCAATCTGAGCCTCCGGTCCTAAGGCTACCACAGGATAGAAGCCACGAGAAAGCGCTAAATCACGCATCCTCCTTCTTGACTCAACATAGTTCACATATGCATCTTCCACTGAATCTGCAGCCTCTTCTATGTCTTCAGGAATCTCATCCTCATACATGACATCCTCTTCCCAATCGGCCCACTCTTCATCATAGGCCTCCTGCCAATCCTCATCTTCATCCTGGTAGAAGGCCTCGTCGGTGGGCTCGTCCTCAAAAAAGATGTCATCCTTTCCAAGCCTTGCCAAATCTTTGGGGTTTGGCTTGCTATCACCACCAAACATCCTCACCAAAGCTTGGCCAACTTTGCCATACTCCAACTCACCACCACACATGGATTTGACTTGCACATGTGTCCATTTCGGCACCCCAGCACGGGTCAGAAGATGCCATCCAGCAAGAAGGTCTGGTATGGCAACGTTGACTTCACGCATCTTTCTCATGATGGTTCCATGGCGAACTATGTATGCCTGCAAATCTTCATTCTTCAATCTTCCAAATTCTTGAAAGAATTCTTCACAACGACTGGGAACTTCAATCAAATCTTCATACTGGTACAAGCCGTCCAGCATTCGAAAAATTGGTCGGAACGGATCTTCCTCCAGTTCAACCTGGTCTAAATTGACATTTTCAGTTGAACATGCAAGAGTGTACAGCAGACTGTCAATAGCGACATGTCAAAATCCTCGACGTTTAGGCCCTAGCTTCCAGGAAAAAGGTAGCATGTGTGCTTGCGCTATCTAACAGTGGTAGCGGAGCATTTGGTTTTAGCTCCACGGAGGGTGTACGGTTGTATGCCTTGGAGCCATGGCGGATGGTTCTAGTGGATACTCTGCCAAGTTAGACAAGTACGACGGATCAAATCCAAGTGCTTACAAACGGTGGCGGCGTCGAGCAGCCATCATGTTGATGTCACTCCCCACGACGTACCCTGCGGAGAAACATGGAGCAAAACTCATGGAATATCTGACGGGGGATGCAGAGCAGGCTTGTGAATACATAGATCTAGAAGATCTAGGCAAGGAAGGTGGTGAGAAGTTAGTTTTGAAAGCTCTTGACGAGCGCTACAAGCCGCTTGAGAAGGACGACTTAGCTGAAGCCCTACGGGAATACTTTTACGAGGTTTCTGTGAAGAATGGCGAGCAGCTAAAGAACTTCGTGACTAGACTGACCACGACCAATCGCAAATTGGAACAACAGGGCGTGAAGTTACCATCGGAAGTGCAGGGATGGTTTCTGGTTCGTAAGATGAAACTGGATGCAGCACAGGAAGCAATGCTTCTGACAGCCACTCAGGGGTCTTACAAGTATGAGAAGATTTGCGGTGCGGTCAAGGCAATTTTTGCCAACACACGTGGCGTGGTGAAGGCGAAGGAAGCTTTTGCTGCCGAGACCGGTGGTCATGAAGTTGCTCAAGGTGATGGCTTGGGTGATGATGAAGAAGGGCATCTACAGGCTGCGCTTGAAGCAGCAGCTGACGGAGCTCAAGAGAAGAATGAGTACGAGGATGAAGAAGTCTTGGAAGTTTTTGAGACTTACCAGCAGATCCGAAGACGCGTACAAGAGACAAAGAAGTCCAGGGGATTCAAACTGACTTCGGCTTCAGGTAGTTCGAGCACTCCTTCATGGAATCTCCGAGGATCGATTTCTGCAAGGATCGAGCAGGCAAAGGCACGAACCAAGTGCCACTTTTGCAAACAAGTCGGTCATTGGAAGAGAGAGTGTCCGAAAAGGAAGCAGCAGTCTGGTTTGAGTGCTAGTGCAAGCAAGAGTAGCAAGGAGGTCATGATTGTCGATGAAGAGTTCTTCGATGATGAAGAAATAGAACAGCTATACGGTGGCCTTCTTGATGAAGATGGAAGCGAAGGACATGAGACTCTGGTCGTTGAAGTGATGGAGAAATCTGTCAAACATGAAGAGAAGACTCAGAGTGACATGTACAGTGGGGCCTTGGGCCACTCAAAGTATGATTTTCCAGTGAGTGGGCATGATCTTGAAGAAAGGTCATTCCACGATGCAGTTCATGTAGCCGAGTTTTTCGAAGCTCATGTGGCCGATCAGGAGCCAGACCATCTCGACGGCGAGCAATACATGGCGTCACTTGATAGTCATGGGGTGCCAGACACAGCTTGTCGTAGGTCTTTAATTGGTGAAGCTGTACTGACGAAACTTGAAGAGAAGGTTAGACTTATGGGTGATCACGTAGTTAGAAAACCTTGTATCTCTGAATTCAAGTTTGGGAACTCCGGAATGCTTACTTCAAAGGAGGTTGCACGAATCCCATGTAGAATAGGGCATCGTAGGGTAGTGTTGCAAGTAGCGGTCCTCCCCCATCCTGGTTCTTACACACCTTTACTCATGTCGAAAGAGATGCTGAAAGCACTCGGGACTAGCATTGATCTTGAGAAAGATGTAGCACATTTCTCTAGACTAGGTGTCACCATAGCGTTGCGTGAAACTAGTAAAGGTCATTATGCTGTGCCCTTGTTTGAAGGAGTTGTTGGTAAGATGAGAGGAAGGAAAACCAAAGAAGTTATGTTAACCAGCACCGTTGCAGCATTGCCTTCAAGCCTTGACAAGAGAAGAAACAGTGTGCATCATGGATCGCATGCCGGTGAGTCCCTATCCTGTGAGTCCAGAGACTCAACGGTTGATGGCCGATATGGAGGAGTGGCACGAGATGCCGCACTCCAGGGTGCCGAATCTCGACGAGCTGTCGGATGTGCCGCAGGACTCTCCACGACATCGAACTCTACGAGGTGCAATGATCATGAAGCAAGGGAAGTATGCAAAGAGGAACATGTCCTTACAGGACATATACCAGACGGACAAGCCGTATCTTCGTTGGGTGAGGTCTCACATCAACGAGAACTCTGCTCTGGATATGCGGACGCTCAAGGCATACATCGAGTTGAGGGATTCCAAGAAGGCCGAGAGATTGGCCCAAGTGACGGCACCAACAACAGCCTTGCCGTTGATGCCTCCGAACACTATGATGGGACATCACAGCGTCATGACAGGACCTCCAATGACAAACTGGAGTGGAGCAATGGGATCAGGACACCACCAGCCAGAGAGATTCGAGATGACTCCAACGGGTCGAGTGATGACCCATCCGCAGGTAGCATCCGGATCGGGCGGGTACAGTCCAGGTCCATTTTACACCCCTCCAAGTGCACATCATCGCAAGAGGTTCGCAGATCGCGAGGACATGGAGGTGGACACACGCACCAATGTGATGAAGAGTCAGGCAGCAGTGGAAAACTGGATGATGATGACCATGGGACAGACCAGCAAGGGGTACGACAAGTATGTGGGAACAATGGATCAAGTGAAGACCATGATCCAGCAGAATCCCGAGTTGGTGGAGAAGGTGATGGTCAACATGATGAGAGGAACACCAGTGGACCACAAGGGAGACTAGACAACAAAGAAGAGGGCAGTGGCGGAAACTCTGACGAAGATTGCTGGCCGGATGCCAACAGTTGGAAGCAGAAAAGAACTATGAACCGTCGAATGAGAAGGACGTTGACACAGAATGTAAAGAGACTCATTGATCACACCAAAACTGGTCAAGACACTTCGAGCATTCAGACGGAACAAAAAGAAACGATTGAAGTGCTGCTGCATGAATGGGAAAAACGGGATAGGATACATGGAGAAGGACTGCATGATTTGACTGAGGTTTTTTCTGTTCCTAGGATGGTTGATAGGGCGAAAAATTTTGGGTTGTTTCCCGGAAACAGTTATGACTTAGTTCTTGGTGATGATCTTTTGAAACGTGATCATAGGGAAAGGGTCATGGAAGAACTGAAACGGGACAAACCTTTTTGCGTTGTTGTGTCACCGCCGTGTACCATGTTTTCTCGACGTAGGCGTACTCATGATGCTGAATATGATAAACATGAACTGAGGAAAGCTATGACTTTACTGGGGTTTGCCGTTCAAGTGTGTAAGTTGCAAATGGAAGGTTCTAGGTTTTTTATCTTAGAACAACCACAGGGTGCTTCTTCATGGAATGTGAAAGAGCTTAGGAACCTCGTGGATCATAGGGACGTCCATTGCATTGACTTAGACATGTGTGGCTACGGGTTGAAAGACTATGTTACTGGGGCGTTGCATAGGAAAACCACGAAATTGGCGACTAACATGGATGTTGATGTGTGTTGTTCTTTGGGAAGACGATGCACGGGCGATCATGAACATCAGGTGTTAGAAGGTAAAGTCAAACATCATGGGCATGGTTGGGTGAATAGGACACGATTAGCACAAGTGTATACCCCCGAATTTTGTGATGCTGTTTGTAAGTGTATTCAAAAACAAAAACGAAGAATGTTATGTGATACTGGTGGTTCTCATGAAGTGTTTGTGCATGAAGGGTTGTTGGAAGAAGATGGTAGTAAGAAAATGGTGAATTTGATTCGAAAAGTTCACGACAATTTGGGACACCCCTCAAATGAACGGTTGTGTTTGGTTTTGAAGGCTGCTGGTGCGTCACAGAAAGCAATTGATATCGCAAAAGGGTTGCAATGCGACACGTGTGCCAGTCGTAGGAAACCCCCTGTTCAAAAAGTTGCTAAGGTGAAACGGACGTATGATTTCAATGTTGGGGTGTGTTGTGACACTTTTGAAGTTGAGATTGGAAACCAAAAATTGAATTGTTTGAGTGTCATTTGTGAAGGAACCAATTATCATCTTGTGTTTCCGTTGTGGACCAACAAAACCGCTTTGGAAACTAGGAGAGCGTATCGTAGGGGCTGGAAAGCTGTTTTTGGGGCTCCGGTTAGGTGTTTTAGTGATGGTGGACCCGAATTTGAAAAAGAGTTTCATGAAGGGTTGATGTTGGACGGGACCATGGATGAGAGATCAGCCGCATACAGTCCGTGGCAGAACGGGTTGTGTGAACGACATGGCCAAACGTGGAAACACATGTTCCATAGGTGTGTTGAAAACAGTATAGCCCCCAAACCAAAGATGAGATTGAAGAGATTGTTGAACAGGTTTGTGTTGCGAAAAACAGTTTGGTGAGAAAAGATGGGTTTTCCCCTAGTCAAAGGGTTTTTGGTAGGGATGTTAGGATTCCTGGGCTGCTGTATAGTGGTGATGAACATGTTGGAATCAATAGTGCTATGTTAGCGGGTGATTCCAGTTTTTGTAGGGCCATGGAAATTCGACAAGCTGCGAGAAAGGCTTTCATTGAAGCTGACAATGATGAAAGGGTTCGTAGGAGTATTGAACACAGGACTAGACCTGAAAGAGGACCTTTTCCCCCGGGTTCTAAAGTGTATGTGTGGAGACCGGGAAACAAAAAGAAAAATGGTAATGTGGCAATGTATTGGCGTGGACCCGGAACGGTAATTGGTTCAAGTGATCAGTGTTCCAAGTTTTGGGTTTCGTTTGGGTCAAAGGTGCTCAAATGCTCACCCGAGCAGCTTCGTAGACTACAGCCAGAACAAGAGGCTCAAATTCAATTGGCGCCGAAGGAAGTTGTAGATTGGAACAAACAGGTGTCTGACCGTGGAGTTGCAACGTATCATGACATTTCGAGTGGGGCTGTACCCAACGATATGTCTGATGCTTCGGACTACTGGGCGATAGAGGGACATGTGGTGAAGAGGATTCATGTGCAACGACGGAATCAATTATATGTACCTGGCAACGAAGATAACCCTCCGACTGACCTGAGTGAACTGTTGGAAAAAAGAACAACATACATTCAGTATCAAGACGGACAAAGGAACATCATAGATGACAACTGGAAAACGGATGGTACTGGTGTGCTGGATGACAAGAAGATGTGGACTGGTGAGACGTGGTTCTGGATTCCGAAGAGGAGTCGAGACAACGGAGATCATGACAACGAAATGGATGTCGATGGACATGAGAGAAATGTGAGACAACGAACTGAGCAAGACACTGCTTTTGGAGAAGGTCTTCATGAACAGAATGACAACAACGTGGACCAAGATGGCGAATCAGAAGAAACGGATTCAACGCAAACACCTGGTGACAACGATGCTAGCGTGGGAGAACCGGGGCATGCTAGTGGACTGGCAGATGATGATCCCATTCCACAACCACCTACTGTTCCAGAAGAACAACTCGCTGGAACAATGGAACCTGGACCATACGGACCAGTACGCGTCACTCCTCTGACACAGGCCTTGCGACGGAATCTGATGACTTTAGATCTGGGAAGACCTGCAAGGAACACGAGTGAGAATGAAGTGTTCATGGCCGTTGATGAGAACCAGGAGCAACGTGAGGAAAGCAAGGGCGATGGATTTCGCTATGTGGGCAAGGGCTGGAAAATAGACTGGAAGACGTGTACTGTAATGAAATTACATGCTGCAAGACAGTCTAAGTTCACTCCTCACAAAGCAGGATGTCCATTACCTACTTCATGGTTGCTGGGAAGTCGGGTAACATGTGCCAAATACTTGGATGGAGAAAAAGGGACCGAATACTTGGTCGACGATTACAAGAGGTGCAAGAATCCACACGAACAGCTGCGGAATCAGTGGACTGGATATACTGCTTTTCAATTTCGAGTACCTTTGGAAGCCGATAGCGTGGAGGAGAGTGCCTATGAGGTCAATGAAGTGACGATGGCTGAAGCTGCAAAGGTGAGTGAAGTTGATGAGGGCAAAACAGCTGAACTGGATAAGCTGCTGAAGTACCAGGCGGTGGAGATCATTGCACCAAGAGAAGCGGACAAGGTTCGGAGCTGTCACGTTCAAGGGAAGAGAATTCTGCCATCAAGGTTTGTGATAACTCGCAAACCTGACGAAAAGACTGGAGCCATGAAGACGAAATGTCGATGGTGCATCCGTGGATACCTGGACCCTGACCTGGTGGAGCTGCAAACGCAGTCACCTACAGTGAGTCAAGAGGCTTTCATGACGACGCTACAAACTTGTGCAAACAACAACTGGCGCATTCAGATTGCAGATGTCGAAGGAGCGTTCCTGCAAGGTGACAAGTTGCAACGGGACAAAGGTGAGCTGTACGTAGAGTTGCCGCCTGATGGTATACCTGGGCTTCAAAAAGGGACATTACTCCGGGTAGTGAAGGCAGTCTACGGGCTGGGCGATGCTCCCAGACAGTGGTTTCAGAAGATTGTGACGGTCTTGAGTGATGCTGGCTTTCGACAATCACAACTCGACCAGTGCCTCTTTCACTGGTGGAAAGACAGCGTTTTGCAAGGGATCCTATGTCTCCATGTGGATGACATGGTGGTCGCAGGAACGAAGGACTTTCACAGAGAAATCATCCCAAAGCTGAAGAGCAGTTTTCCGTTCAAACACTGGGTCGAAGGAAAAGGACAGTTCTTGGGTAGGACACTGACACAAAAAGATGACGGTGCAATCGAAATAGGACAACACGAGTTTTGTGAGAAGTTGAAACCATGTGAAATATCCAGAGAAAGACGAAGGCAGAAGACTGAACGTATCACTGATCGTGAGACGACACAGTTGCGGGCGATTACTGGAGCGATCAATTGGGCAGTGACTTCATCAAGACCGGACTTGGCAGTTGGCAATGCGGTACTACAACAACGGACCACACGAGCAACGGTCAATGACTTGGTGGAGGCAAACAAGTTGATCAGTGAGGCGAGAGACCATTCTACTCTGACTATGACGGTGAAGCCGCTACCATGGGATAGGATGGCTCTGCTGGTACCATGCGATGCATCGTGGGGTACTGAACAAGACCTTTCCAGTCAAGCTGCATATATGATATGTATGACCAATCAAGAGGTGTTGGGCGGCAATAGTGTGGATGTTTCTCCTTTGAAGTGGAAAAGTTACAAACAAGAACGACAAGTCAACAGTACGCTGGCTGCTGAAACTATGGCAGTGTCAAGAGGCATGGCTGAAGCTTGTTGGATGAGATTTTTCTTTTTGGAAATTACAAATCATGAGTTTTCTTTGGAAAATGCAAAGCAACTACAACATCAAATCCCTGTGGTTGCAGTGACTGACAACAAACCGTTGTATGACTTTGCGAGAAATGATGTGACTGTGAGTCAGGACAAAAGACTCATGATAGAAATGCTTTTAATGAGAAGAGATATTTTGAAAAACAATGTGGTGCTTCGCTGGATTGACACGAAGCAAATGCTTGTCGATTGTATGACAAAAACAAAGGTGCGACCGTTCTTGCTGCGATATGTGATGATGAATGGCAAATACGCCATCATGCAAGAGAAAGATATGCTTGAGGCAAAGGCGAATGATCGGTTGCTGAAACAATGCAAATTGAAACAAAAACAAGATGATAAATATGATGAAATGGTGACACCTGAGAACGTTTGATGATTTTAACATGCTATTTGGGGGTGTGACATTTTCAGTTGAACATGCAAGAGTGTACAGCAGACTGTCAACAGCGACATGTCAAAATCCTCGACGTTTAGGC
>OMLO01005778.1_pt1 | contig 10401 bp, 7 predicted proteins | sample 1674811 | NCBI WGS metagenome assembly OMLO01 (sample SAMN06265003, study PRJEB25207) | coral metagenome | isolation source: Coral host | place: Mexico:La Bocana,Puerto Morelos, Mexico | collected 2008-11-13
TTGCAAGCTATGTTTTTAAGTCTCCAAGTATTTGCATTCGTGGAATTTCTCTATTCCAAAAGTCTCCAAACCTCTTTCCCGAGTTCGTGTAGCATCCGTCATTCCTTCCGCCGTTACTGATCTTCAGTATTTGTTATGAAAACGAGGTAAATCTATATTAGCCAATCAGTATTCCCGAAAGTATTGCTCGTTGCCATTATCCAATAAGGAACCATTACATATTTTCATGCAAAAACGTGACGTCACAGAACACGATTTGCGCCAGGTTTTCGTAGACGTTCACTCCCTCCCGTTTTTCCTCGGGGGGTGGGTACGGCTACACGTAGGCTAGACACGATGAAACAACGAGGAACTGATATTTAACTAAAATTTAATCTTTCGTAGAGGTCTTAACCAAGAGCACTACGACTGTCGAAAAATGACAATTGTCAATGCTAAAGCAATGAAGCGAACAAAGCTAAGCACAAAGAAAGATATGTGCGGGTTTACCTTGGCTGTTTTCAACCGACGGATGATCGAAGGACCAACGAATAAAGAGGAAATTAAACGATAATGATGGCATTGAATCTTTGCATACTTACAAACAGCTTTAAAGGATGCATTAAATCCATTCCCAACTGTTCGCCAGTCACTGTGGAACTCCACCCACAGATATCGCCCCGAGGATAGCAGCGGGGAAGGTTTCTCACTTCCACAAAGCTTCTGTAATATAGGGGAGCACCCACTTTGGCCATCTCTGACTTCGACATGGTCACACTTGCATAGTAACGGAATGGCGCAATTTTCCAGTTGAAAAGTATCAAACGTTAGCTCGACCTGAAAATTTTCAGGAACCTCTATTTTCCATGTGCACGTGACACTGTCTGGGTAGCTTAAAGGAAATCTTGGACTGGTGAAGTTGCCACTTGTTCCGCGCAGTACACCGTTTGCTGGGCATTCATTGGCATCTTAAGTACAGCAGAAAAGATTAAAAGTAAGAGCTTTGAGAAGTGTGCATCCGTGTTGAACTTCTGCCTCTTAGAATCTGCCTCTACAATCACGTGACAACTAAAATTTTCTACCTCTATGCTTTACCAAATTGTCCTACGCCCGTTCACGCAGGAGTTCTGCTGCTGACTTTTAATACTTTTTTAATACTTCAGATAGCATTATATTACAATCATTACGCGTTGCCTAAATCGCATGAAAGGAGATATACAACGCACTGGAAACATTCCCTTCGTAATTCGCAAAAACGGAAATTTTATAATATTATTAAATACGTTTATTGCTGTATACCCTTGATTTATTTGGATTTGACTAGAAAAAACCGCAAAAGAAAAACTTAAGTGAACCCCAGATTGAAACGGGAAGTTGAAGACGACACCCATTTCCTATTTCATTGTTTTTGCTGAGTTAGTATTTTGCTTTGTTATGAAGTCTTTGTACTAAAATTTTCTTTACAGAGTTTCAATCTTCATCTAATTTTTGTCCGCCATTTTGTTTGTCCCAGCTCAATTTTGTAGGAGCTGTCAATCATTTTTAATTTCACTGTTTTGCACTAAATTTCAATTTTTTGCACTGATGAAATTGCACTGTTCACTGATTTGGGATTAATTGACATGTTCTCAGCCAATCAGAATGCAAAAATTGTTACTCGCTATAAAGCAAAGGGATAGCAAAGTTATTCATACAGCAACGGTCCTCGAGATCAAGCTATAGTTTAAACCGAAGTTTATCGCACAGGATTAGCGTGATAACTTCCTTGTTGCTACAAAAAACAAATTGACACCTGATAGATTATGAGGGTTTCTACTAAATACTTACGAACAGCTTTGAAGAAAGCACTAAATCCCTTCTCAACTATTTTAGAGTCACTCTCGAACTCCACCCACAGATATCGCCCCGAGGATCGCAGTAGGGATGGTTTATCTTGTCCACAAAGCTTCATTAACTTACGGGAACTCGAACTTTGGCCATCCCTGACTTCAACATGGTCACATGTGCACAGTGGTGGAACGGCACAATTCTCCAGTTGAATGGTAGTGAATGTCAGCTGTACATGGTAATTTTCAGGAACCTCTATAATCCATGTGCACGTGACATTTACTGGGTAGCGTAAAGGGAATCCTGGACTGGTAAAGCTGCCGTTTGTACCAAGCAAAATATCCTTTTTCGGGCAATCGCCTTCATCTGAAGTGCCGAAAAAAAAACACTTAAGCCCTGATTATGGCTCCAAAATTATTTACCTACTTCTCGTACCCTATTATAATTCGTAGCAAAAAAAGATAAAAAAGTTAAAGTTGCAAAGGATTTACTTATTCATCAGTGCCTTTGTCACCTAAAAGTTTGTCAGTTGTTGAAAGCCCATCCCACCTTCTACATTTACCTCAGCGTGCTAAAAATTTCTCCAATCGTTTCGTTTCGAAAGTTTTTTGAATGTTTGGAGTGAATTCGCATCTAGCATCATGTCTTGTCTACGTATTTATTTCGGTTTCTATATATGTAATGAGCAAAGGGATTTACTCACCCCATAGATGAAAAAGAGAAAGGAAAGGATTACAAATCTAGTCACTATTAAGACAAATTTTAAAAGAGAGTAGACTGCTCCTAAAAGACTCAACACTGTGTCAGATACAATTGGTAATGAATAACTTATCGGTCATCAGATCAAATTAACGTTCACAGCACAGTTTCTAGTGCATGAGTATTTTACTTACGACTCACGGCTTTAAACGTCGCATCAAACCCTCTCCGTGTTGTCCTCCAGTCGCTTTTGAACTCCACCCACAGATATCGCCCAGAGGATTGCAGCGAGGATGGTTTGTTGCTTCCACAAAACGTTTCTAACTCAGGTGAACTTGCACTCCGGCCATCTCTTATTTCAACATGGTCACACGTGCATCGTAATGGAATGACGCAAGTCTCCAGTTGAAAAACATTAAACGCTAGCTCCACGTAATAATTATTAGGGACCTCTATTATCCATGTGCACGTGACACTGTTTGGGTAGCTTGAAGGAAATCCTGGACTAGTGAAGGTTCCATTTGCGCCACGCAATATTTCGTTTGTTGGACATTCATTTGCAGCTGAAATACACAAGTATAGAGCAAAACAGAAAGTTGTACGAAAAACATTGACTGAAAACAGAAAACGTTCTCTGAAGCTTTTCTGCAGTGATCGTGGCGAACATACGGAATTATCCTGGAATCAACACATATCAGAAGTCACAAACAATATATTTTCTCGTACAACTAAAGAGGGCGATCGTCCCTGTAGACGACCTACTGACCTTCTATAAGAGTTTTATTAGGTCTGCACTGGACTAGAACTGATTTCGACTCACAGCTTTAGTAAGTAGTTATATTTTTTAATATGTAAATATTGCATATAGTTTTATTGTTTATTTTTCATTTGTTTCAACCAGACCAATTCAGCCTCCTGGCTGCAATGTACTGCTTTATAAAAACTATCAAGCTTTTCTATCTATCCGAGTCATACGGAACATAACATACGGTAAAATCATTCGAGCCGTTAATTAAGGTTATTGGCTTAACAACTTTATTATTTCAGTTACTTGAACTCTTAAATATGCTCTGCCAAAAAAGTGAAAATTACATACCAACAGCTGTGTACTTCGCAAGAAACCCTTTTTCGTTATCTGAAGAATCTGACTCAAACTTGATCCACATGTATCGCCCAGATGATAAAAATGTGGGATGATATTCGTTTCCACAATATCTTCCCAGTTCTTCAGACCTACCATCTGTTCCATCTCTAACCTCAAGGTGGTCACATCTGCCTCTGCAGACTAGTGACGACAGAGCTGAGCAACTTTTTAGTTGTAAAATCTGAAAACTTAGACGCACCAAGTTGCCTTGTGGAACTGTTATAATCCATTTGCATGTCACGCTGTTTGGGTAGTTGGACGGGTAGTTTGGACTTGAAAACTGTCCAGACAAACCAGCGAGGTAAATGCCACTTGAGTTGCACTCTCCTTCTACTGAGGACAAGAGTGAGGCTAGAATAAAAAGATGGAATGTAATTTGGTTGAATTATTGCATATCTTGCTGTGGAGAGGTAAAAACATCAGCCTACGTGAAAGTTCCTTTTAAACTTAACTTCCAAATTTTGAATATCAACTAGGACTAATTGTAAACCAGAACTCTTGTGACCATGTCAACGCTGTATGTCCTTAAGTGGCCTGCTTGCTACTTAAACTTGCCAATAAAAAGAGTCACAAAGCGATAGACTGCAAAGTTGAACTTTTCACATTTTTCTTCGGAATGTGAATAAATGATCTATGAGAAAAGTGTCAAAATGGGCACAGTTCATATTAGTGTTACACTATTTAGCATCAGTACGCATGCCTATTCTTACACGAAAGATCTTTTTTACGACAAAGGTTTCGAACTTAACTGTTAAACGTGAAGAGGTTTCCTTTCGTTTCGCAATGGCTCCTTATATGCGAAACTTCGGAAAGAAGATTAAACAGAAATCATCTCAATGATTTTAACATAAGAACGATAAATTGTTAACTGTGACTAGAGTACAGCTAAATTGTAAATTACATATCAATTAAAACAAAAACGAAATATGCCCATCAAGACCCATCAAGAGACATTAACGAAAATTTAAAACTCTGGAACCAACACATCTCAAGGGTGTGTATAGTAAAATAAATGCTCTTACCAATAACAAGATAAATTATAGACCTGGTGGTCCAGCACTTTCTCATTTCCATCGTGTAAGCCTTAGCTGTGATTAACAGGTGACAGAACTAAATACAACGAACTGACGTGGATCAGTAGGAAGTCCAAATTATGTACACAATGGAGCTTATATGAATGCAGTATTCTGTTGACGTCAATAGACTTTAATATACAATTTTGTTATAAAAGCATTGTTTAGCCCAAAGAGAATCGGAAGGGGAGGGAGGTGGTGACAAGACTTTCCAACTTTACCTAAAATGAATCTGGTTTTAACGGGGGGTTGGGAGAATTCTCGAAAGTTATGCAAACCCTCGACTGCGTCTCGGGTTTGCATAACTGTCTCGAATTCTCCCAACCCCCCTCGTGTTTAGATGAGGCTATGTAAACACGCAAAAAAGTTCTCTATTGTTTAAATCGCGAGTCTTCAAATGAGTGAGCGAAATGATGTTAAACACGGGTGAAGCTGTATAATCTGTTAACCTAATATTGAAAAAAGTAGAACAACAGAGTGAAGTTTAACTAAAGTCACTTTCTTATGCGTACAGGCTTCAAAGGAGCAAAATTTTAAGCAACTTTATAATAAGGGTGAGCATAAACAGTAAAATTACAACCAAAATATTGCCAACCGGCCGGGTAATAAAATGCCCTTGAATTTTTGGATTAATAACAAAGTAACTAAAAAAGCTGATACAAGAAAATAATAAACTGGTCTGACAGCAGTAATCACTTTGAATATATAAATGAGGACCAGGAACATCATTTGCAAAGTAGCAGTTTTCTTCGTTTTTAGTCGCCATGAAAGCAAGGATTCGATCCGGTAGTGATTTATAAAAGTATTCATGATTGATATTAAATTAATATTCATGACGTAAGTAATTAACATTGCTATGGCTTATTTCGATCTTTGTTCGAATTTTGATAAATCTCTTAAGCATCCCGCTGGATTAGACGTTAAAATACAAAGTAGAATGCTCAAGGCAAGTTAAAGCCAGTCACGTGTTGTTTACGTGATGCCAGGTAGATAGCAATGCACGGTAAATCTCTACATTTGAGTGGTTAAGAGTCAGTTCTGCTTGCTGACTTGTTGGTTTGCTGACCTGTTTCCTTGGTCAAATTCCCCTTTATTTGTGTAACGGCTGCCAAGAAACAGCCCAGAAACACTTTTCTACATTGGTAAGGCAACAGATTTAAATAAAGTTGTCATTTTCGGTTCCCGCATTACTGCAGTGCTGCGTTCCTCTGTTTTAAGTTGTCGAAAACAATCACAAATAAAGCGTAGAAAATTAGCATTATAATTGACATGTGATGCTCATTTATTTATTTTTTCTTGGCTGTTAACTTACTGATGGCTTGCTTCTCGCGTTATTTTTAAACCACAAACTGCTATGATACTTTTACCTTATGGCCCGTTAGGGCCCTGCACACTATTTCCTTGGACCAAGTAACTTAGCACGATTCATATTACCAAGTTTTGGGCGTCTTTTGTTAAACTCTGAAAATCGTTTTTTTTCCTTCTAACACCGGAAAAACGCGGTGTTCTCACACTTTAAGCGCATCAAATGTTTTCAGCCCGTCCACACTATCCCCGGAGAAATTTGAAAACGCAACAATCAGCGGTCATTATGGATTTGTGTTTGAGAAAAACTTGGACCGGAAAGGGAAATCAATCGATTATCGATTATTGTGACAACGTTTTCGAAAAACTTAGTTTTGAAAATGTTTTCCATCCACACAAAAACGCAAAGCCCGCGTTTTCAAATACCTCCGCCCACGTGCTAGAAGAGTGTTTTTGAGAAGTTATGTTTAAAGTGACGTCTTATTGCGGTAGGCCTAACCGTGGAAATATAGGCTCGATTTCAAATTTGTCCGGCGCAGTGTGAACGGGGACAACGCCTTTTTACTTTTAACCCCGATTGTCTCATAACCACACGTACTCTAGCATTTTTAGTCAGCCTATCCTTCTTAGTGTTCTTACTTTCACAACAAACTGTAATAGCACACCCGTGACTCTATAGATGCATGGAGCGACTTCCAAACTGCTTTAGTAACAAGGATTCGCACGAAGAATGAGTGCAAACGTCTTAAAGGTATACATCAGTCGCAGAATGCCAAAAGACAACAAATCCAGCGCAACATCTCTGGTTTATGGTAGGAAACGCAGATGATAATTAAAAGAAAGACTATTGACCCTCCTGTGATTCCACCGACACTAGAGGGGACAAGAGAAAAACATATATGTTTCAGTTGAGAATTATAACGTCAATCAGAATTGTGCAATGAATTCACAATCAAATGTAAGCAGGTTAACATAGGCCTTATTCTTGAGCAAGAGTCTTGAGCTAGTTTTAGTCAACATAGGATTAAAAAAATCCCAGGAGGATCAAGAAATTACCAATTCTTAGACGCGACTTTTACTTACACTTACGTACAGTCCAGGCCAGTCCATGTATTTTCATCCTCCAAACAAAATCTACACAACATGTGTGGTAACATTATAATATCTGCACAGAACTGATGGAAACCATGGGCAAAACGAATAACTTGAGAAGGATTTTCTTGAGAAAATAAGGCCCTGTAGGGGAAAACCTCTCTTGCCTTACACTTGTGTTACCTATTAATTATTATATCTACTTGAGGATGGGAAAGTGCCACACAAGTAAAAACACTGTAAGATTTTCATTCCGAGATCAACTTTCGTACTATATTTTCAAAATCCTTCTTTTTTATTTTCTGCGCACCATCATAGTGTACCTCATTTTTTTCTCTTGCTATTTTAATTATCATTATTATTTTTTTAAATTTTATTTTAAATTCTGAAAAGCAGATTATTACTAAAGTAGTCGAACGGCGATGTCAACCTATAACAAGTAAACTAACTTAGAGCCACAATAATTCAAAAAAATCAAATCACCATGATGGTACACATATTAAAAATTGACAGAATTGTTTATTTTCTTAAATAGACCTTTCAATTGGACCTCATTGTCTGCCCAATAATGAGCAGACAAATTCACTCCTTATGATTTGGGTAAGCTTTCAGAAAGGTATTGCAATTATAAAAAAAAATACGTTTAAGGCGGCTGGAAACAGAGTCCAGCACTTTGCAAGACGTAGATTTTGTTTTTTTGCAAAAGGTTGTATCGTTTCATGCTTGTCACAATTCTATAATAAAAATAGTGGTCACTGAGCTCGTTTGTGGGTTACAAGAGCTTAAAACTAAAATTAAGGGTGTTTTTACAGGTTATGTTGTTGCTATGGCAACCTGTTATTTAAAAAAAGATGACCGCAACTTGTTTACTAATGATTGGGCATTTGTATGATATTGTTCTTGTAGTCTCACTTGTTAAACAGTGGTAGTATCCATCCTTAGTATTCACGCTTTGGAGACTGCTTTTCCAGCCTCCTTAAATTCATCTAAGGCCCAGTTACATGGTCCCGGGTACCCAAGACAACTCTCCCGGTGCGAGGCCACTTTATCGAGTGTTTATATGTGAAATTGTTCTCCCTGTAGTCCGAATCAACGTTGACCCTGTATGATTATTTATAAGCCTTCTTTAATAACCAAATGTGCAAATATCCCTAATTCGAATTCTTTAAGTTTTCGTCGGTCACTCGATCGAAGTGGGTTATGCGGAGTTTGACTACAACAAATGGTATCAGAACTTTTCGAGACTTTAATTCCACTACTACTTCTTCCTCTTCTTCTATGTCTACTCAGTTCTACTTAATAAAAGATTTGCAGTCATGATTGATCATCGCAGTTTTACACACAACTTAAGCAGTTGTGAAATTGAAGCCTGAAAAACAAAAAAATTCAGGCTTAAATTATTTTCACAACTGCTTAAGTTGTGTGTTTAACTTCGATGATCAATCATATGACTTCATATCTTTCTCCGCAGTTCAAATACCAGATTTCCTCGAATGATAGCTGTCCCTCGAATAATCCCCGCCCTCCCCTCTCGACATTTTCTCTTCCTTTTATTAGGGATCTCTGTTGTGATAAATCTGGACGACGAAGCTGAAATGGAGTCTGTTCCAATAAAAGTAATCAGTGATGATTCAGGCTTGACGCCGAAGATATTGACGTTGAAAACTGTTTATATTCAGGGTACCACCTCCCGTGAGATAAATGGTCGTCTCCCTCGAATAACCGCCCCCGGCAATTATTCGAAGACATACGGTATATGATCTTTCATATATTTATTTTCATTAATAAAAGATTATATTGCATCCACTTTTATGCGAATTCTAGCTACGCGTGGGACTCAAGGGTAAATCAGGTTGGGCAAAACAAAGTACTCGGATGTAAATCGTAAGCGAACTTAACATAGCTGATTTGGTAAGGCAAGCAGAGATTCACCTATTGCAAATTATAACAAAGTTAAATAATTATCAGCAACAGCTATAACATTGGATTTATCTAGGGAGGTAGAAGCCAAGGTCTTTAAGGTGTCAACAACGACACACACACGTACAGAGGTCCGAACCCACAGTTTTAAAATGAAATGTTTCGAATCCACAGGGACTAGAGTGTAATGACAGTTACACTACATACTTTCTAAATGTTCTCCTTCTGCAACATGTGTGTGTGTGTGTTGTTCGATGACCGAAACTAGACGAGAAACAAACTGGATTATAACAACAACAAACTTGTTTAATCCGCCATCTTAGAATACAACCACGAGGCGCTCACGTCATAACGAGGCATGGTACACAGGGTATCCAACACTACACCTCTCTTACAGGTTACATGCAGTTAACCAATCAGACTAAATCTGTATACATACAAAAGTGACCAAATTCCGTAAGTGGTCCTAAGAAATATAAACATGTTAACAACTAAGCAAAGTCAGTGTTCAGTCTATTCTGCAATGAGTCTTTGTAAAGGTCGTACCACACGTCCAGAACGGGTAGAGACATTACCATGATCAGAGGGAACAGGCGCTACTGCTTCTGCTTCTGCTTCCAACGCAGACTGTGATGGAGAAGGTGAAACTTCTGTTACTGTTTCTTTGGGAAGCAAGATGAGATGTCTTCTGTTTCGGCGTACCTGGCCCTTTGGTTTTGACACGATGTAACTCCTTTCACCAAACTCTTTTTGTACAGTGGCTGTGGTTTTCATTTGTGGAATGTAAACTTGGTCACCTCCTGTCAAGGGAGTTAGATTCTGGACTCTATGACGCATGTCATAGTTCTCTTTCTGCCGTTGCTTGAGTTCAGAGTCCTTCCTGCTTCAGAGTCCTTCCTGCTTTCTGACGCAACCACTTTAGGTTTCAGCTTGCAGGGATGTACTGGTACTGTCGTGCGTAGATTTTGTGACATAAGATGTTGTGCAGGGCTATACCCTTGTTCCAATGGTGTTGTACGGTATGCCAATAGAGCTAGGTGTGGGTCAGCACACTTGTCAAACAATCTTTTCACTGTTTGAACAGCACGTTCAGCTGCTCCGTTTGCTTGAGCATATCGGGGACTACTCGTGACATGAGTAAAGCCATAGTCCTTTGCAAAGTTTACAAAGTCCTGAGACGCGTAGTTTGGTCCATTATCAGTGATGAGCTTTTCTGGAATCCCGAAGCGACTGAATATGGTTTTCAGGTTGGCAATGATACTTTGTGAAGTAGTGCAGGTTAGCTGAGACACTTCAATGTATCGGGAGTAATAGTCCACCACTAGTAGGTAGGTCTTCCCTTTCCAGCAGAGTTGGTCCGAA
>OMLO01005779.1_pt1 | contig 10400 bp, 8 predicted proteins | sample 1674811 | NCBI WGS metagenome assembly OMLO01 (sample SAMN06265003, study PRJEB25207) | coral metagenome | isolation source: Coral host | place: Mexico:La Bocana,Puerto Morelos, Mexico | collected 2008-11-13
AGAGTTAAGTGTCTTGCCCAAGAACACAACACAATGTCCCCGGCCAGGGCTCGAACCCAGACCACTCGCTCCGGGGATGAGCGCACTAACCATGAGGCCACCGCGCCTCCACAAAATTGTTAATAAAAATGGACTATTATTTTTTGTTTTCCTTTGATACAAATATAAATTTTGGCTATTAAAAAATCTGTTAAAATCCGTGACAGAGCTCCCTTAACATCAAATGCAAAGGTAAGCACAAACAAAGTAAGGCTGCCAGAAATGGGAAAACGGCAGAAGGAATGGCAATGTGACCATTATCTTGCCGCCACTTATTGTGTAAAAAAAGAAAAAGAAAGCAAGTAAAGTGCTGAATTTTAAATTCTGTCTATTCCCTGAAATCATTTTGGGTTAAATCTGAGACCGCAGTTTACTATATAACAGCTGATAACAGTGGAGCCCAGAGCCTAAAAGCAGGTTCTATGGACCCCTGGAGCCCCATTTTTGGGGCCTCAAAGCCCTGGAGCCTTGAATTTTTAGGCCTGGAGTCCCGGATCCATAAACCCCTTTGGGACACTAATTACAATATAAGATACCAATGGCTAACCTGTCATACTCAACAGTATACGTCATAATAAGATATCTCTTAGAATGAAGTTGTGATCTTGTTTTTGCACCAGGAATATGTTGCGTTCCAAAGCCAGTTCTGTGATGTTGCTGATTACGCAATGATTCAAGATCACCATACGTCAAAAGATCCACAGATACTGAAGTACTACTCTGAAAAAATATATAATCAATAAAGTAAATTACAGGAAATACAAGAGAAGGATCCATTTACAATGTATGTAATTTCACCACCACATTAATCAGTCAGTTATATTACACATCTGCAAGACCTTTTCCCCTTTTATCCCTAAAAATAATTTGCTTTAACAATATTTTATAAAGTTTAGTGTTATTGTTGGCTACTAAATGAAGTTGCCTAACACCACCATGAACATGTACACGATTGATTCAATAAATTATTTGAATTATACTTTAGCAATTTTACAAATCATTCAGTTATGAGTGGTCAATACAGGGTAATACTGTAGGAATAATACTTGCCTTTGAAAGCGCATTTTCAAGCATGTTGACAAAGACTGTAAACTGCTTGAAATTCCCAGTTTTATGGGTCAAGTCTTCAATATCTGAAAATAAATAAAACTAAGCTATAAAACTAGGGACTCAATCACGGCAGGGGCCCGGGGGGGGGGGACTGCTGTAACGTCAATTGTAAACCTTGACCTGTCAACCGATATTCAGAAGTCAGCTGCCAAAGTCCCAGAAATTACATGTACAGCAGGGAAGTTTTATAAACTCACATCATGTTATTTAAGCTTAAGTTGACATCAAAGAAACTTACATCTGGCATCAAACTGCCCTCTCCACTGATCGGACGTCAGTCTGTCTTCGACTTCAAGGACAAAGATTTCTTTGTCGCTGTCAATCATAATGGTGACGACGTACTCTATCCCACGGAAGACATGCCTAGAACTTACAACGGACGGATCGATTCCTTCCGATCTCACGCTAGAATTCATATCAGTCTGCATTCACTTAACTTAACTGTACCATCTGTAAAAACTATCAGTTAGTATACTGTTCTCACTTCCGCTAAAATAATTCAACAGTATAGCCTTATTTACAAGTGAAAAATGCTTCTCTTCTCTTCCAAGTTTGTATTTAGCGGGAGAACGATTTAACGGCCATTGCGATCCCAGAGGTCATTGCAAGCCCGGCAAAAAGCTAGGGGTGGTTACAAAGTAAAATGGCGGATTGAACAGTCCATGTACTAAGTGTAACAGTGTATATTTATTCCTGCCAACGATGCCAGCTCCAACAGGAGAACAAAGAAAAAAATGCCACGCAGCACGAGATAATTACTTCGCTTGTTTGTCGTCCAATGGTAACGATGAATCAGCGTGCACTAAAGAGAAGGATGAATTCAATTCTCTTTGCCCAGCAACTTGGGTAAGTAATAGTAGGTGTTCATACTGACTCTACTTGAGAATCCCATGGATGCATCTGTTGCACAAACAGGCCACATTTTCTCATGGTGTATACTCAAATGACCTGTACCTACTGCAGCCTATTTTATTATCCAAGCTCACAAATGAGCGTCTCTTGTCTCTTGCGTGCTCAACTCGTTACGCAACAGTCGAAACATAAGGCTTTGTATATATGGGAAAAACAGTTGAGCGCAAAAAGGACCTCTCAAGTCTCACGATTTTGTCTTGAGACTCGCGGTTTTCAGTTCAATCTCACGGTCTCACGACGAGACAGGGAAATCTCACGAAAAACAGGCACAAGCTGAAAAGATGCAATTTCTTGTATAATTTCATTTTTGGCTTGCTTAGGTGAGTCTTGCACCAAATTCTGTGGAAATCCATAGTTAAACTTTAACAAATCAAGCCACCGTTCTGTTCAGTTTTCAGTAATTATAAGCAGGATACAAACACTTTCACTTAATCGATCAATCTCCAGATTTTTACTGAAATCTCCAGATTTTTTTACATCAGTATCCAGATTTTCGGTGTTTTGAGGTTGAGAGGTCTGCATTTAGGTGGTTTGTAGCTTCAGTGCTTTGTCCTCTATATACCTTTCCCCATGGTTGGGTACTGCATGACCTCAGGCAGATGAGTCCACTGAAGGAAAACGGCTCCAAATGCTCTAATTGGCTCAGAACTGAACATACATGTACATCACAGAAGATATTTTAGGTTCACTTACACTTAAATGAAACACAAGCTGCCAATTCCAGATAAAGGTCTCACTAACAGCCATTGGATGAGGCATGATCAGAAACCTGCATGCTCAAAAGGTTCAAATTACCCACATTCAGGGAGGGTGTAAATCTATACCTTAGATAATTTGCAAAGCTATAGTAATCTGTGATTCTTTAAAACAATATTTGCTTCAACAAAATTTAATGGTAAAAAACACTTGATAATAGGGAACTCTGCTTAAAACTATAACACAATAATTTGCTTGCTGTTGTGGCAATTTACACAAATTAACATCATAAATAACACAACAAATCATTGAACTTTTTTCAGGAGTGATTACAAGTGGTTTACTTGTACACATCTCGTTTTACAAGAAAATTTTGAAAACTGACTTGGTTCACTAGCATGGCAGACATCTTTGACCTACTACCTTCTTTATAGCTTCTGTAATTCTCCAAATGACTTCTGTTAAGATTAGATGAGTCATCCAAATTATTCTTTTTCGGCAGTTCTTCCTTGTTTTTCGTGGCTTCACCGCTTTGTGCACATGACCGCTGCTTAAACCGCCAAGCTATGCAGGCAAATTAGACTACAGTCTTGCCAACCTTTTCATATGGAAGTCACCCCCAGAATGATTGGTTTATTGATCAATTGATTGATTAATTGATTCTGTATATGTGGGTTTATATCCATAATTAACTATTGTTATCACACTTGATATTTATAGGTGTCCTATTTTGCCAAGAAAAGAGTTTTTGATGAATACAAGAGGAAACTGAATGAGGAAGGTTTCATTCCAGCAGATCAACTGCCATCAAATAACAAGCAATAATGGCTATGTCAATGGAAAACAATGTGGAATCTATGCCTATCCAAGTTTATGGTGGTTTTACCACTGTTAGCGATATGAACATCTATATTGAACAACTTACTGGCAATATATGAAACAGTACACAAGCTGATTTTGTTTGCCATAAATTTCAGTAAAAATCACATTTCACCATAACACTGTGTAGCACAAGCGCTTTTTAAGGTCCAAGCTAGAAGCGGTAGTTCTCTTCCTAATGAAAGAAACCACAGGTGGCCCAAGCTCCCTTGTACGCACAGTAGTTGTCAGGTTACACAGCAGTGGAAATATAAGGATTTGCATGGGAAAGAGAATTATATTGCTAAGCCTAAAAAATATGAAGAAGAATGAACAGTAAACCTACCTCCTCACTCGAGGTGTGTGTTTCCTTGATTCCCTTGAGGTTTTTGGGCCAATCTGTGGTAATTTGGATGGTTGTAAGCTTTACCTCTGAGAACTAATGTCGCTATTAGGGTGCTTATTTCAAGCTTGGGTCACCTATGAAGAATCATTGTTTCATCCATTTCTTATTTGTTGATTAGATTTTTTCAATATGGCTGTATCAAATTTAAATAAGCACAAGGTATTCGAGAGTGTTGTCTTGAATTCTGGATTAAATGATCTTTCAGTAACAAAAATTATTTGGACCAAACCTGAACTTTCTACATCATGGTGATGTGTATTGTAAGGTCATTGTGCACTTTGTTATAATTTACTTAAACCGTACCTCGTGCGTATATAACCATTAAACAGTCAGAATGCACAAAGAGCATGTAAAACTTGTGGCTGGCCTTGTCAGAAGGTTGGCTCTTAATTTATTTTCTGCACACTTTGAACGTCCTTACATCGCTGTAATGAGTATACTTTACCCTGTGTGTATAGAGTCGTTAACGGAGTTAGAGGTTGCCCAATTTCCCGAGCCAGGGGCTCATGTTCCAAACGCAAATAACAGCACAATGGACAAAAAAGCAGACCACAACACCTGGAAGTACGTGCCCTACTATTTACTATTTTTCCTCTGCTAACCAGAACAATGAAGATGCAGGAGACGGGGCCTACCATTTGCAGACGTCATTGCAAAGGCGGCATATTCTCCTCAGTTATTTTAAGACCCTTGAAGTGTTGGTCCGGTCTGGAGCTCGAACCCGAGACCTCCCGCACGGTAGTCCGACGCTCTACCAACTGAGCTAACCGGTCGGCGGTTAAAAAATCACTCCAATTGCCGGTCAGTTTAGGTGGAGAAGGTTCATCCTCTCTTAAAGTGCCTTAAAACAAAACTTCTTCTGCAGCTAAATATGCATCGAAAAGACTGAAACCTTCAAGACCGTCTTGACAAAATCAGTTTGCCGTAACATTACCTCGATCTTGCGTTTTGACTTTCGGAGCAAAACGTCTCAACAATGGCTGATCTTACTTGGCCCCTCGACTGTTAAGCTCTTAAAAAGTTAGATCACAAAATCGAGTATTCGAAGCCTGGGGAAGTCACTTCTCTAGTCCTCTCTACAAAGAAACCGGCAGAACAGCTCAGTGTTGTGTGGCAGAACAGAATTACTACCATGTAAGTGGGTTTCAGTTCGTCAAATCAAAATTGCTATCGTGGTAAAATTTTTATATCTTGTAGTCATTATTTTGTTTCTCTTATTTAAACTCACCACTCAACCTTTTGGGCTCTTCAGAGCCAATGAAACGAAAAATGAAACAAATAATGTAAATAAGCATAACATGGCTAAAAATCCAAACTGGTGGAAGGCAGACCAGTTGGCTAACCGAACAACACCAAAATGGAATATGGCTTTTTAAGGACGTTCTACAGAAAATTTCTACTCGATATATATTTTTTTAAACTTCTACTGCGGACAGATAAAGATTTACTTGTTTCAGAAATGAAATAAAAATTAGTGGTCACCGGCTTCGTTTCAGAGATAAGGCGAGTGAAAAACTAGTCTGATTTTGATAAATTGGCGCGCGTAATTCAGCATGGCCTCCAGGGTTTTTAGGTTAAAATATGAAAGATAAGTTAGAGGCAAACTATCCTAATAATGTTTTGTATAAGTGGATCTGTGGCGTTTATAATGTGAAATATTGCCATCATTTTCGCAATCCTTAACCCTTAAAGAGGCATTTGAGAGGCATTCGAAAACTAAGACCATATTTTGCGTTAACACATATTTTTCGGCAAGGGGTAAAACGCCGCATGTAAAGTAGTCTTGTAACTTTCTAGTCCGTCTGCGAAGTGTTATAATTTTCTAAACTGCCATCCAGAGTATTATTTAAATAACCTTAACGTATAAGTCCATGTAGTTGTGCTTTCAAATCTAAGGAATACGGTCAAATACTATATTCTGCGTTTGGCGTTTTACCCCTGCCGCGCATAAATGTTTACAAAGCATAATTTTTCTGACGCAAATGCGCTCGTAGCGTTTTTTACTTTCCCTTTGTTTTCGAATAACAAACTGTTTGTCTTGATGCATTACATAATCTAATTTTTGCGATGAGACAAAGTCATTATTTTTAGTGTAATGTAACAATGAACCTTGAATGTTAGCAATCCCCTTCTGGTTCATATTTCACCAACAATATAACAGTGCAAATGTGACCCCTAATTTATTTTAGTCGAAACTTTAACATAACCCGGCTTTATTATTTGTACGTCAAAATCAATGAACTTTACCAATTTAAACAGGAGAAATCGATAAGCAAGCGTTTGTTTTATGGGAGAGACCATCATATTTTTGAAGGGAGAGAGGTGTGTTTCGACAATTACCCCAAAAATTCATGCGCAGCATAAACAGAGAAAAGAACGTTTGCCCATCCTCCTCCCCCCTCAAAAAAAAATATAATGGTCCATCCCCCAATGGAAACCTCATGAAATTCTTGTCAATATTATATGTAACAAGGACTACTCCCCTGTCCTGCAGCGTTACCATGTCCTTTTTGAGACCACGCCCTTGGACAGTTTTTTTCTTTTCGGCTGTATCAGAATATTAAAAAAAAAATCAAAAATTGTGTTAAACTAATAGCCCTTATGCAAATATACGTCAGACTGGCTAACTTTCACTACCAAACCTCGCTTTCGAAGTGCGAACTTGTAAGTTTTAATGTAAACGAATTTCCAAAGCAGCAAAGATGAAAAGAACACCCATATGAAAACTGCATAAAGGTGGCAGAGGGTTGAGAATAATTTGCGTAAAGGAGGCTTGGTGGTGAATTTTGAGCATAAGACGTCGTGCATAAGGCCTGTTTATCTGATACACGCCTTACACTGCTACAAGGACTATTTTCGACTCGGAGGAACGTTGTCATTATCTTTGTGCAGTGTTGTAAATAACAGAAACCTTAAGAGTCTTAAGCATTTCGTCTGACTAAAGACCAGTGACATCGTCGACAACAAACAGGGAAAAAATTACTCTCCCTGATAACTCCAAAAACAATACACTTTCGTGTAAATTTTAAACAACAGTGTCCGCCTGACCACCAGGCGTACCAATGTGGCGGGTTATCTTTACAGATTCTTGAGCCAATTGGTGCTAGTTATAGCCTCCCACGCAGACGTTCTTACGGGTTCGCCACGCAATCATTCCTCCCCCACATTATTTAACCCTTATCTTGTTACTTATTTCTCGGATAACTTTAATTATCAATTTTTTGAAAAATGTTCGACAAACGACACCACAAAAGATCCCCGGGGTTACTTATCTTGCAAGCATTGCGGGACTCGGCTTTCGTAGCGGGACAGTGCTTAAAACTACATTTGCTTGTTTTTACGATTATTTTGCAGAAATGCAAAATAGGAGTTAAGTGAGCGACCGCGAATTCACTCGCTTGGTCGGTCGGTCGATCGGTTGATCCTTCCTTGGACCGTAAACTTTTGTTTGTATTTCCGCTGACCAATGCACAACTTGACTTGACGAAGAGAAAAATGTCGTCGAATGGTTCGGCAAATGTGAAACATATTGAGGCAATGAGTGATGAGATAATTACTGCTATGTCAACAGCATGTGGTGCACACATTTTCTTATTTGAATTGTTTAAAAAAAAAACCTAGAAAGCATTTGTTGTCCTAGTTACGAAATGAAGCAAGCATGAGCCAGTTAATAACATGATGCATGCAATGCATGAATATCGAGCAATAAATGGAAAGCACTTTAATATTAGCTTCTTGGAGGAAAAAGAAAGAAAAAACACGTCGGAGGGAAAAAAGAAAAGAAAAAAATTCGTGCGTTTGCACACCCGAGTCTCGAACTCTCGCCCTTCACGCTTTCCAGTACAGTATGCTAACTTAACACATAGGTCCGCAAAGTGTGTATGTGTCTAGAGTGTTATGCATTATTGTATTGCGGAGTCAGGGCAGTGATTTTAAGAGGTTTAAATAAGGGACAGAAGTAAAAAATTATTTTTGCAACAAAGCCAAAACATTCAGTTCAGGGGTTCTCCCGCGTGGTTCGGGGTTTACCCTCAAAACAACCGACGCGCAAGAAGCAAAGTAAGCACTACGAATAACACCCCAAGTATTAAGTGTTAACGTGAAAATGAGGTCTTAGTTTTCGAGGTCTTAGGTCTTAGGTCTTAGATCTTCAGTCTTAGATCTTCAGTCTTAGATCTTAGTTCTCGAGACACCCAACTTCTACTCGATAGATTTTCTTCATTTTTCCGCTAAATGTAGAAAATCGGTAGAGAAAATGACCCATCAAAAGCAAAATAGGGGTTACCGAACGTCCAAGATCGTTAAAGTCAAACCAGCTCAAGCGTTCCTGCCAAGGGTGAATGAATGAGTTTATTATCGGAAATTTGATTCCATTACTTGTTTCAATAGTCCTTATAACTGACCTATAGTAACGACAGCTAACGACAGATAGCAATGATCTCTTTCAACTAAGAGTCAAAGGTCGTCCAAGAGAGTTCATCGGCTTAGACCACGTGACCATCTAAAAGGGATTGACCGCGCGAAATAACGAGGCCTGAGGTCCCGTCCACACTAGTCACACTAGTCACACTAGTCACACTAGTCACACTATTATTACTTTATTTCTACGGTTAGGCCTATCGTCAACATTAAAACATTAAGAATCTATCACAACTTATAAACATTAACGGTTGCGGAAGCAGTCAGTCAGTAGCAACTTTGTTCAGATTCGCGTATGTGGTTTTTGAGAGTGTAAAAAGTGGGAAAATTTCAAAAATTTTCTGGCAGCAGTTTCCAAAGTTCTAGATACTTAAGAGAATGTTTCCCATAGGTGACGGAGTTGAATCTGGTATAGCGAATTCAGACCTACGTAAATTGTAAAGACAGCAGTCAGTCTGGAACATTCTTTGCACCTAATGAAACGGAGCTCTGGGGACAAGAATGAAGCAAAACCTAAAAGACATACAGAATTTTCATTGATGGAAACTGAATTGAACATAAATATTAAGGACAAGTTTTGTGAAAAATTACTTCGAGTCTGAGACTAGAAAGCCTAAAAACTTTCGAAATTATGTTTGTATTTCGCTCTCGATTTATATGAGATGAGTGAGCTTTAACTATAATCGGACATTGGCCTGATCTACTATCACTTTGTACAGTTCACCACTAAATTTTCTCCAATTCTTATTGGTTTAATAAATTGATTACATGACGTGATAGTGTTCGTCCGCGGAGAGACACCATCAGCCCTCATACGTGTAGTTCACCACTAAAGGCGTCGAAATGCGGCCCCTACTTGGTGTAGACGACACAGTTGATGTAAAACAAAAGGGAACAAAAGGACAATAGAACGAGGAAAACAATTGTGAGACGGTGTTCTATTGTGACGTGTCCCGTGTCCTCTACACCAAGAAGGAACCCGAAATACGAGATACAAAAACACTCACTCGTCGCGAAGCATTGTTTCGTTAGTAGTTTTGGGTCGATGCTTCGCGTTTTTCCCCTTGCGTGATCAATACATTTGTTGCGGGTCGAAGAAATGCGGCGCGCTTATTAGTTGATTTGCTTGGTGGTGATCTAGGATGGCGGCAACACGACAAAGAAGGCGCGCCGTTGTAGTTGATTTCCTGGGTTTTCTCGATGACGAAGATCCAAAATAGAGACAAAGACGGGCGTTGTAGTAATGTTGCCTTCGGGAAAAGATTTTGCCGGTGAAACGTCTGTCATGTTTGTTTACCTCCCGCTACACGCTCTGACGTCGACATGCAACTTCTACTGACCAATTAGATGCGAGCATGAGAAAACTTGATTTTGTTTAAAAAGTGGCCGTGCGAGGAAAATGCCCGAATGGATAAACAAAAAAACAAACAGGCTTATAGAAAATAAACAATTAAAAATGTATTAAATAGATTTTCTTGTTTTCTTTTTCAAATTTTCATCTAAAGAAATTGAAAATAATATATCATGATTTTTGAACTGGCGCGCGTAAGAAAATTTAGCGATGATCAACAAAGACAAGAGTGTTTTTGTTTCAAATCATTGGTCTGATAGTTGCCCCTTGGAAATTTGAAATTCTTAAAACTACTATATTTTCCCTCGTAGCCTACGTAACTGCCGGGATTTCGCGCGCTTTTGTTTTGGAGGCGAAGTGGATTGGCGATTGAATTCGCGAGTTTCCTCGTGGTGCTAGGACAAAAAATGGCGGCTACGGGCAAATATTTGTTTACTGTGGGTCAACTATCAGCCGATAGATCCTCGTCAGAAGCGCAAAGTAACATTATGACACTGCCTTTTTATTTGGTTTTATTATATAGATACTGATAAAATACCAGGATTTTTCCATTTACGAAAAAATCATATCTTCACCGCGCGCAGTGAAGATACTATTTTTATCTTTCAC
>OMLO01005780.1_pt1 | contig 10400 bp, 5 predicted proteins | sample 1674811 | NCBI WGS metagenome assembly OMLO01 (sample SAMN06265003, study PRJEB25207) | coral metagenome | isolation source: Coral host | place: Mexico:La Bocana,Puerto Morelos, Mexico | collected 2008-11-13
TAGAACTGGCAAGTCTTCAGGGGACGAAACCTTCTTTTTTTCCTGAATTGTGAGTGACTGTCGTCCCTTTCCGAAAATAATAACTGGCCATTTATTCGTGCGTATAACCCCGTCCCGAACAACATATTTCTCATATCACAAATATTCAAGGTGACGATTTGCTTAAGAAATTCTTTGGGCATTAGAAGCCTTCCGAGCAGAAGTGCTACTAAAAAAATCGGTTCAGTGTCCTTGACTCTAACTGAACTAAATTATAAACCAGTCATACCTTTGAAAATGGACGAAAAACACGAGGAAAACCTGAATGAAAACTGTTAACCGCGACCAGTGTGGCAATCACAACTCAAGATAACAGTTTGCATGCATCTGAAATTGGTCGGTAAAAATAGTCCATGCTTGCAAAGCTATTGCAGTTAGGAGAAGCCACCTACCGTATTTCAGGTCATTTTCTTTGTTAACTGTCGAAAATGTCTTTACAACACACTCAGAACTCTCTTTTACAGTTGTGCTCGAATTTTATTCAAACTGAACTTTGAACTGATGAAGTGAATTTCACTTCATCTAGCTGTTCTTTTTTGCGAGTTTTTTCCCTCTGGGTCGAACCTTGTACCTGTAAAGCTACTCTTTTATATTTTCTCTGCTAGATGTTCGTTTAGATCGTACCTTTTGCTTTAGTATTACTTCCCTTTTCCTTCTATCTGAAAGAAATCTTCGTAGTAAGCAGAACTCCTGAGAGAAAAAAAAGACCTCTTTGTATTTGCACGTGATTGTATTTAACTTAACGGACAGAAACACTTGTACTTTGCACCTTTAATACAAAAGGAAGTACCATGGTTGAACTATCTCCGATTACATCAATCATCGTTTGCTTTGATTAATCACAAAAAAGTTTAATACTGACTGCTGTCGGAGGCAGGGAATGTCTTTTCGTTAACGCTCGTAGATATCTTAAGTAAAGTAGATCCTTTTGTAACAGGAAATCGGGTCGAGGGTCCGTAACAGCAGACCCAGAGCTTATTTTCTTCGAGGTTTTAGGGCGTTGCCTACTATGGTCCAAAATTTTCCGTTCAACCAAAAATGTACAATACAGTCCTGAGGAAAGAAAACTAGGAAATCGGAAAAAGATCGATCTCTTGCAGATCATGACCAATTATATCTCCGAAAAGAGGTAAAAAAACCTTATAATAACGTTATTATCATTTTCACTGAAAACCGTTGACACAAGCGTACTTTTGACAGCCATAGTGGTGTTACAAAACGATAGGGGATTTTAACACAAGGGAAATATATTTCCATTGGACAGACATTTGATTGGTTGTTTTACGTCCATTTGGAAATGTTCTATAACGAAGGCAGCCATGGCATATGATAAATAATGCGTGTAGAATGCGAGCGGCAGATCGGTATAGGCTTTCACAGTGAAAGGCAAACGCGGACCTTGGAGATAAAAATGGAATTATTATTATTTTTAAGCTTGGAAAGAACGAAATGATGTAACAACTGGTTGATTCTACCAAACTTACAGATTGCATGTATTGGATTTACAACTTACTCGTGTCATTCACCAGCGAGGTTCAAAGATTAACAACTTGAAAAGCTAATATGGAAATACGATTTCCGCTCCTTCCAAAGTTACAGCAAAGATGTAGGAAAACAGCCAAACAACACACAGAAAATGGCAAAAACGCTGTCATATACAATACATGGAGCTGTTAGATTTATTACTGAATATCGATCGTAACAAAGGAAGAATTTTCAAGTATTTTTAAATGGCCTTCTTTTGAAGAAAGAATGATGAAGGCATTAGAGATTCTTTCATTTGACCAATGATTTCACGAGGTTATTTCGCAAATACACGCAAGTTATTGTTTCAAAACTTAAATGATTTAAAATGCTCCCAATTTGCAATAATATTAACTCATAACTTTTTGGCTCGTGGGTGAAATTAAAGTGTCTTTGCAGTCGATTTCAACACCAACGGGGCCTAGATACACCTGTCTATGATAGTGTGATAGAATGGTGATAAACCAGGATTCGCAAATTATGATCGTACTTGATATTTGTTAATTGTTCTGTTAACTTTGTAATTTCGTGACCTGTTAAAGATGTCAAAGATAAGCGGAGGAAAAAAGCTAATCAAACATAACTTTCATCTCATCACAGAGCCAACGTCATTCCAGTTCAATATAAACAGAAACACCCGAAACAAGAATAAAGGTTAAGTACCGGTATGATCGAGGAAAAACTAGCACTTAAGTTAAAGAAAGATCAAGCTCTACCCGAACCGACTAATTGCAAGCCAAGCACACTCCGAAAATAAGACAAAACGAAAAATAACATAAATGTCGTTAGCAAGCCAAAATCTGAAGGTTATCGTTACGTAACCCGAAAGCGAGCAGAGATAACTGACAACGGGCAATCAAAGCATACGAGTGATACCGCATGTTTTCCTTTGAAAGCGATTTTTACGAGAGAACTTACCTTTCTCCAACCATTGCTTTTTCAATCTTCATGGATTCCAAACAGGCCTACGCGACTTAGCAGTTACCTTAATGAATGTCTCCACTGCTTTGCTTTCACTTTATATTTTAATCAAATTGAACTTCGTACTTTTCGAGTTTCACTTAAAGTGTAACACAGGTGCTCCTTATAATTTTTTTTTTATGCGCTGCGTATTGGATCGAACTTTGTACCTTTCTACTGTTGCTCTAGTAGTAAAGGGAATCATTTCAGGTCTATTGCGGTATTTCGCACGTGGTTGTAGTGCCCAACCGAATGCAGAACACGCACTTGGCAGCTACGAAATGTTATATAACCAATCAACATCGTAAAACCTTCTCCAGTTACATCGTCTTCTTTCATCGACGAACAAATCAAGTTGGAATTAAGTCAATAACTGCTGTTTTACTCAAGCTAGAACTGCCTCTATCTTGTCTTCTGTAGAAATCTCCCGCAAAGAATATCCCTCGGTACCACAAAATCGTGACGATTTTCAGTTCTCGCAAGCGAAGTAGTGCCCTTCCACGCTAAATTTCTTGCGTTTTTTGGACTTTCGCAGCTTTCGCCGCTCGGGAATCACCGCTACATTTCAAAAGATCCGTTCAACAGAACAGTTAAACGGAGAAACCAAAATAGAAGATTTCACCAGCATGTATTGTTAGTTTCCATTGTTTGTTAGAAATATGACCTCCGCTTCGATCCGCTTATCGACTCTCCCGCCGCCATTTTTGACTTTTTTGGCAGTAAGAATATCTGCTCAAAGAACTCCTTTTTAATTTCGGTAAACCAATGTCTTTCGCTGTTTGGGTTTAATTAATCGAGAGGTGCATTACGTTTTAGTGCTACTTAACTATTGTTCGCCACAGTCATTTCATGTGCCGGATTTATTACACGAGTAGTCGAGTTAGGATTTTGCACGTATCGTGACAAAATTAAGAAGTCGAAAGAATGATTATCGTCAAAAAAAACCCAGAAAACCACAAAAATCTAAAAGAACAGACAATAACATTCATTTGGAAAAAAATTATGCTTTGGTCGGCAGCGTCCTCCAACCTGATTGGTTAATGGACATGACCATTTGCGCGCCGATAATACTGCACAGCCTTATCCTCGTGAACTTGTCAGAAAACACATTCTTCTTTCTGACGTTTCAGATGGTAAATTGGTTATCAAGAACGATCCGCATATATCCGATCCATAGGTAATAGCCGAATCCGAAATAACTGTATTTTTTTGTCCGCTTTTTTTCGCCTTGATGGTGCACGAAACACAAAAACTGTTCACTTCAGTAACATTATTCATGCGTGATGTAAAACAAAAGATCGTGTACAGTCTTAGACCTCCTAACATCACACTTAGCCATTTTTTTCTTCCTTTGAAGTTTGCCGAGCTTTATAACTATTCCCCCCTAACAACTGTGTCCGATCCGTGAGCCATTTATCAGAGATCGATATTGTTGACGGTGAGGCACCAAAAATAACATAAAATGAGGGAAAGTGACGAAGAAAGAACAAGCTACTTAAGCTAATTTAACTAATAAGGAGTCCGTCTTCAGCAAAACATGACTATCCAGGTCACAAATGGATTTGTTTACTACCATCAGTGGTCTTTTTTTTTTGATTTAACAGAGCAGTCCGAGGAAAATAAAGAAAGTAAGTTGGTGAGTTTTTGCGAAAGCTTCAAGGACCACGGATGGAATTTTTTAATTTCCGTAGGTTACTCCCCCTTATTAAGGGAAAAAAATCATTTTTCGCAAGATATGAAGCGTGGGCTTTTAGCAAGTCACGGGAAATTCCAATCATTATCATTGACGGCCTTCAAGGGATTATAGTCCCTTGTGCCCGGAGGTCCTGTTGTTCCATTGGTTTACGGTTTCCCAGGTCTGGCGCGAATAGTTAGTCTGTGTACCCTAATTGCTGTCACATGGGTACCTGAAGGCAAACGGAAACGGGGTCGACCGCGCGAGACCTGGAGAAGGACTGTCGAAAGGGAGCTATTTTTAGCTACTCTAAGTTTTGATCCGGGTGTCTAGACAACCCATCAGAATATCGAAAAGCCTGACACACTTTCGTTGATTGATGCCTGCTGAATTTTGTTCCGGTAGCGGTAGTCGATATCCGATAAACTGAAGAGAAGAAACCTCACTCGTTTCACAGTAAACCGCCTCCTGATCTTCCCTAAAAAACAAAGTTGGTTAATCATACTTAAACTGTAAACTAAATTTATCAAGCTTTCTTTCGATATGTACTTTTATCGAAAATGGCACGCGTAAGAATTTTTTTTTTATTGTTAGGCGTACAGGCACCTTCGGACTTGGGGGGACCCTAACCTTCCTGCCCGAAAAAAAGGCAATGGCCTTTTGCGCGAGTGTTGAAATCGGGACGCAGATGCTCTCAAATTGCATGATAAACAAAAACATTCATTGTTCCCACATCTTATGAAACTGCTGTAATCTCAAGAATAGTTATGTTCAAGTTTGCATATTAAATGACCTCTGTCGATAGTCTCAATTTAGTTAAAAACTTTGTCATGTATTTTCTCAAGTGTCGTTTCCCGAATCATGAGCGTTTCCCCCCGAAAAATCGCAATTTCCCTAGCTGGGAGGGGGGGGGGTGCAGCCCCTCTCGTCTTTCAGTTCGTGCGCCTATGTCTTTTATTTCCCGTAGGATGCACGCGTAGGTAGGCGGTAGGTGATCGTGCACTTTTGCAAAACGTTTTTCTTAATAGCCATTCAAAAATTTCTTTATAAACCGTGTCTTTACAGTTACGAGAACCATTTCCCCAATAACTTTTGAATGCAAGGCAGTTGTAGAAAAGAACAAAGTGCGATCAAAGCGAAATTGAATGATCAGCTGCACGAAGGTACAAGATCCAGAAAGTCAAGTTACAATCCGATTGCACTTTGAGAAAAACTCGAATAATAATCGTAAATACAGGGTAGAGTTTTCAAGTATTTACAAGATAATATGACCTCCAACAACCTCATATTATATTGAAACTTGTCTCATTATCTATCTGTATCTATCCATTCATTCCCTCTCCCTCCCCGGTCTCGGGTCTGTCCAACATGTTACCCCAGCTCAATGGCTATTTTGGTAACAGCCGAAGCGTTGATTTCTACTCTTTCTCGAGTTTCGGGAAAAATGTTACAACCCCATGAATGAGATACAGTGTTAAGATTTGAATTGTTCCAAAGGACTTCTCGTTTTTTGAAGCAGCTATGAAAATTCACCAAAGAAATATGAGGAATCACACAACACAGTTCACATGTATCAACTTTACATCCTTCTAGTCTTATTTATATCGATTCATCATATTATCAGTTTCAAATTTCTAGTTTTTATTCTCATTTCTTTACTTCAGTAACGGAATACAAATATCCCATGTAACCACATACTGCTAGCATACGTCACTTTAAAACAGCAGTGTTGTTGCGATAATCTTTTAAAATATGTTTGTGTTCTTTACTATCAAGCCCTCCTGGAGAAGACAGTCTTATACAGTTCCTTTTGAACATCTGTGCTGTAAGATGATCACTTTTAGTATAAATATTCTATTTTCAGATTGCAACATCATTTGAATTATAGCAATAAAGTTCCCTTCGGCAATCGTTTACAACTGAAATGATAATTATGTAACGCGAGCTATGATTGGCTATTTAAGCTATAACACGAGCTATGACTGGCTATTTAAGCTATAACACGGTTGTATCGTCACGTCGTGTTTTGCAGCTTTGTTTTACGTTAAACCCCCCGTGTATTTATCGATGCAAACATGAGAGCATTTACATCAGCTTACTAAATCTACCTGGGCGAAATTTTCATATCCTAATTTTCATCCCAGTTTCGTTTTTGCTATACTAGTCGTGGGACCACAACTCTAGATTGGATACGAGTCAGTAGTGTAAGCATCGTAGATAATGACGATGCATTCAGTTGCATCCACGTTCTGGTTTCATTACAGACATCCCTGCTAAATGAGTCGACAAGTGGGATTTGAAGACGCGAAGCCGTTATCTTTCACCATCGATCTTGACAACGATAAGTTACTACCAAGCACTGTTGTGAAGTGCTGTTAACCAGGAGCCTGCGAAGTAGCAGCGGCCATCAGCACCTGTGCATGCTCTTGAGGCATTTCTGCTAGAATGTTCTGAAATCTTTGCGGGGATTGTTGGTGAACCTTTTGTATCATACTAACGAGTCCTGAACGAATACCTAGAAAAAAATTACCGGTAACAATTGATTTTTAAGATACAGTAAAAACGGTGAATCGTTAAATAGAAAGCTTTCGTCGAGAAATTCTTTCATTTTGTTCTTAACTATTTTATTTACTAGAGTTAGACCTTACAAAACGCTTTCCCAAGTGTTCATCATTTGTCACGTCTGCTGCCAGCAATCAGAGAGAATCAAAATAAACTATGCGCGTTTTCCGCTAAAAATGTCCTTTATATGGATAAAGCCTTGTTGGATTAACTAATCGGAAAGCTGAAAAGCGAGTTGCGTTAGAGAAAACCGTAGACTTTCACTTCTGTTAACTAAGCCATTCATATTACTTCTAGCTCGTTGATGTTGTTCGTGTTCACGCTATAAATTCAAAATGAAACGAAAATCGTTCTATCTGCGGTACATTAGGTCGTTTTTTGCAGTCTTACTCACCATCCTGTAAACTGCCAGAGGGTAGCACTTGTGAAAACACTGCTAGAAGTTGTGGTAGATACTGTCTTATGAGTGGATGCTGATCGCTGAATAGCTCCATAATGCATGAATAAACAGGATGGTTTTCTTCGAAGTCTTCTTTTAAAGGGAGATACTGCAACAATCCGGGGAAAACCTACAAGGTACAAATCCAGTCTCAAAACAAATGATCTAATTCCAATCTCTAAGTTTTGGAAAAACGTTGTTCTGTTTAGGCCAATGTTCCTTCTGTTTAATCTTGTTGAAGCAACAAGTCGTTACCTTAGAAACGAGAAGAATTCTGGGGCCAGTTTAATTTAGCAGAGGGAGGCGCGGTGGCCTCATGGTTAGTGCGCTCGACTCCGAATCGAGCGGTCCGGGTTCGAGCTCTGGCTGAGGACATTGTGTTGTGTTCTTGAGCAAAACATTTGACTCTCACAGTGCCTCACTCCACCCTGGTAAACAAATGGGTACCGGCGAATTTATCGCTGAGGGAAGCCCTGCGATAGACTAGCATCCCATCCAGGGGGGAGTAGAAATATTCCTAGTCGCTTCATGCTACAGAAACCGGGATAAGTTCCGGTACTGATGCGCCACTTGGCTCGTATGCAGACTGAATCTTAATTTCGCAGTCCTTTGCCGGACTGTTACTTGGGACGCGTATCGGTCCTATCAAACGACCGTGAATTAAGACCCGCGCTCTCAAACTAGCTGGATACTGCTATAAGAGAATAAATGACAAGCAAGCGGCAAAGACGATCGGTTCAAACCTTCTCCAAGGGAAGAGAATTCCTATTGGCCATTACCATCCTACTGACAGCACCACAGATGTTGTCGACAACGCGAGGAGGCTGGTTCTGGGACAGGATCATAAACAGAGCTTCTAGAATAGTCTGGTAATGACTGAAGGTTGTTAAGGAAATACGGAAGACATGGACGAACATTTTGATATGTTTCATTTAGGATTGCCATGCTTTTGGGTCAGCACAGCTCACGATGGACGTCAGCATGCAGTAAATAAGAACAAACAATTAATAAAAAGATAGCGACTAGTATATTTACCCATAATTATTGGCGCAAGAAAACCTTAACAAAGCTCGCACGGAAAAGTTCTTAAATCTTAAAAGCAAGCATACAGAGTGACATAGGTAAAAGGACCAAATTAAATAGTGCTTTTTTTGTCCCACATGGGCTGTGTTACAATACGGAAGATTGTGAATGCACTATCGGAATGGGGATTTTAAATTACTTTTTACTGAAGCCATAGTTAGTAGGGGATACCGGTTAGAAAACTCGGCAAACTTAGATGGACCAAGTACACAATAACGGCTCTCTGATGTTAAACTGACCCGTCACGTGACACTGACCCTGCACACTCAAACCAAGATGGCGGGCAGTGACTAACTAAGCTACAGCTCACAGTTGCATGCTGTCACTTGAACGCTACCACATAAAGACTATCAATTTTTTTGGACTCGTGCTTCGCGTTCGTGTTCGCACTTTGCGCTCGTGTTCGCGTGCCGCGCTCGTGTATCGGGTCCCAAATAATTCGCCATTTTTGCCCAAGCAGAAGAAACAATCCACTTGTATCACATCGGACAAAGACCGTTGTAACTCACACACGTTACTTGACAGACACTACTAGCAGCAGGCTAATATTACCTAAAGCGAATTTGTTACAGTGTAAGGAAAGATACGGCGTGATAAGATCTCCACCATAGAAAGCAAGAAGACCAAGGCCATAGATTGCGTTACTTCTCACTTCATCATTCTCATCTTTGAGTGACGTCATAAACACTGGGAACAGATGCTGGACGAAGGGAACTATAGCGTGGCCCATGGCGAGCAACACCTACAGACAGGAACGAGCAGCATGTGTGAGTTTTAGTAACCAGGCAATTACTTTGGTTTTGGTTTTACTACGATTTGAGATTGACTGAGTTGTCTAATTGCTTCATTGCTCATTATTTGGTTTGGTTTTCGTTTCACGAAACTCAATGGAAAAGTCGCTCCAAGCATTTGAAATACTATAGGAATTGATTTGGAAAATTGTCAGTTGCAAACTCAGTAACGTATTCGAGTCGTTTCTCAAACTCGGATAATTTACCCAGTTTAATTTTTAAGGAAAGAAATAACCGTGAGGGTGTTTGGGTATCTGATCTTAATTAGCACAGATTTCTTAAGATTTTATTTCTCAATTTTCTCCTTAGTTTTAGTTTCTACTGAATCTATTGAGAAGATATATCGCTCACTAGAGACAGTATTTACAGTAGCTCCAAATAATTCAAAGCAAATCCGCTTTGCTTGGTCGAATTTTTAACTCTCTTCTTGGTTTTTGGAACGAGGTAAAACACGGTCTCTTGTGTTTTATTTATTACTTATATATTAATTGAAAGATCTTATTTAAGAAAACAAACTCACCTCTGAGATAGTTCCAATAGCAAACGATTTATCAGAAACTGGACAGGATTTTCTCTGTGAAGTCAAAAGATCATCAGACAGAGACTATACTACAAATCCAAGTCTTATGCCAATAAGCTGTTTTTAATTTTTTCGGTTATGATCATCTGCTACTCTCTGCAGCTCCATACCAGCCTTTGGCTCCCAAATGTAGCTGCAAATGTTATACCTGTATGTATTATAACCTGCATCACCAAATACAGATTGGAATAAACGTCAGCAGTAAAAGCGAACAGAAAATCAGCCTAGGGCGAGGTACACATTGCCTCGCAACAATTTTCACGCGTCTGTCGCTTCCGCTTGATTTTTTCGCTTGTGTTTTCGACGATTTGAGGGAAAGTGAGAACTATTCGTATTTTCTCGTACACTATGAACTAAAAGGAATCTAAAGAGATGCTGAAACTGATTTTTTAATCTCTGGTTATGAACTACCGTAGTCCTCATAACAAGGTTGATAAAATGACAAATATAGACTTGTATTGAAATACCGGCTTACTTACAGTTTTCTTGAGTAACAGGGGCAAGAATCCAGCAAAGTACGGTGCGAAGATTTGTCCGCCTACAGCAGTAGCCAAGGAGGGAAGAACATCCCCGGCATACTCAATTAACATGGCGTCAAACTCTGCCTGCTGGTCTGAATCATCGATGTCATCATCATCACCTTGTTGACAAGCAGTCTGTAAAAGGCAGAAAAAATATTCCAACTTACAAAGATCGGATGCTCGTTTTCACAGTTTTTAAGGGCAATAGAATGCTTGCATGATACGA
>OMLO01005782.1_pt1 | contig 10396 bp, 13 predicted proteins | sample 1674811 | NCBI WGS metagenome assembly OMLO01 (sample SAMN06265003, study PRJEB25207) | coral metagenome | isolation source: Coral host | place: Mexico:La Bocana,Puerto Morelos, Mexico | collected 2008-11-13
ACTTAATCCAAAACTCAGGAATCATTCTGTTGCATTTAACTCTACGTTTAATTTGACATGCATTGTGAGAGGTGATCGTCCACTACAGATTAACTGGACTAAGAATGGTGTCGATCTTGGTAACCGAAACAAAAACACATACACTGTCATTCGCGCGACTTTTAACCACACCGGCTGGTACAATTGTACAGCAGTAAACTGGGCAGGAGAGACACATGCTGCGTTTTGGATTGACATAACAGGTAAGGCATACATGACTTTTTGAATCAAAATTAATGGCAATTTAGATTCAGTTTTCTGAAATTAGCATGCCTCACACCCTTTCAAATGAAGTTGTAGCATCAATATATGCACTGTAGTGCAATCATGGTTTTGCCTTTTGTTCAAATTTAATTTTAATAACGTTTAATTTCACAAATCAAGGCTACCATTAACTTTCTATTTGAAACTACAATCCTTACTTCTTTAAATGTGGAAACATTTTCCTGCTACATTCAAAAGATTGTTACTTTCATTGATCAAGAAAAGAATAACCATTTAAACAAAGTAATTGAATGTGATTGATGTGGAAACATTCCGTGATGGTAATCGGGTTTTTCGTACCAACGTCTTTTCGTACCACCTATTTTCATACCACCTAGATTCACATTTGTACCACATCGTATATCATGATGTTCGTACCACATAAACATACATTCGAAATAGCACAGAGTTAGAGTATCTGATAGAGATTTTATATGTATATACTAGTCAGCTTCAAGACAAGATCTTTAGCAAAGAAAGAATTATTTTTATTCCTAGCAACTTTTAGGGGATTTCAAGGCGAATAAAGTAAGGTAAACATCGCCAATGACTGAAAAACTTCATGACATGACATGATGTCTAAGCCATTGACTCTGGAATTGCATTTTGAAATGATTCAGTTTTTAATAGTGTGTTACTGGTAATTGGGAGGTTGTGTGACTGAGTTTCCAAGGCAACAATGCTTTCGAAGAGTGTTTTATTGAAATGAAAAGTTTTTTTTCAGTGGGATTATGAAAACCATGCAGCTTACTGGTTATGCTATAATCAATTTTGTTCTGGCATTTCTAAAAAGCTTTTAAATCCAAGATGGCGAATTCAAGATGGCAAACTTTTTAAATATACAATCATTAAGGTGAGGAGATTTCATGATTGGCATGTTGTTATCCCTAAAGGATACAAGTTTGTATGCTTTATTTGCCATTTTTAAACATTTTTTACTACTCAACAAACACTGAACACAGTGTTATATTCAGTTCCAGTTTCACAGTGTTTGTAATTCCGGTCACAAAGTTATTCGCATGCTTGTGTGTATTTGCATATTGTTCTATGTGTACATGTAGGTCTTCGAGCCTTCATAACGTGATGTTCTAAAACGTATCTCTTACCTGGTTTATTGGTTCATTGCTATGAAGCAAACTGAAATAAAACCGAACCAAAACTTCTCATCATGGCCACTGCTCTGTGATGTAAAACCCCTGAAATAAATTGGGATGCCACCGACTTCCGGGATGAATTAGCCAACTTAAAGCAAGTCCAGCAAAAATATGGCAGCGATTTGAGAAACATGCAGCACCGAAAGTGAACCACAGGTTAGCAAGGTACCAGTTTTAACAGCCCAGACAGAAGAATGGTGAATTTGTCAAGGGTTTCCTGACACCTTGCCAAAATCAAGCCACAAGGTTCCGATTCAGGAACCAAACACAAGAAACTACAGGAAAGGTTACTAGAAATATGCAAGCAGCTTACTTTCTACAAGGATATTGACATCGCCAGGACCTACGAGGCCACCCAATCACAAGTGGAAGAGTTGGATGGTGAAAGCAAAGAAGATATTCATGGAATTAAAGGGGTCAAGAACGAGAGGGAAAACAAGGCAAAGAAATGCCCAAACCGCGGACTGGATCATCCTTTACAGCCTAGAAAGAAGTGGCCCGCATATGGATCTGTGTGACTAAAATTAATTGTCAGAAAGAAAATCACTGGGCAAGGGTCTGCCGCTCCAGTAGCCGAGGTGAAACATGGCAGGTAAAGGAACAGAGAAAACCCTTAAGTCAGGAGTGAAGACTGACCCAACAGATGAAGATCCACAAGTGGAAAACGTAGAAATTGAGGTAAAAGAGAACTAAGTGATTAATTTGAAACCATTACGTTTGAATCCATCACAGTTGATTTTATTGGACCTCAAGCTCAACCTGAGGTTGAACATTCAAGGTGTTTGTGACTGTAAACATTGACTTACACAGCATCAGTAGTCGGCCAACTGCGCTCAAGGCCAAGTTAGACACAGGAGCTCAAGAAAACATATTTCCTTTGATACTGTACTGCTGTATGTATCCTTAGAATCTCACACCAGAAGGTCTTCCCAAACCAGGAGTTCTTGAACACTCACCTTCAGTGCTCACAGCTTAAGGAGGGGCCAAGGTGATGCAACATGGGAAGTGCCAAATGATTTCAACGGCAGGAAATCAGTTGCAACTTTCTTTGTCACAGAAGCAGATGGACCAGCCATCATTGGGCTGCCAACATCCCTGGAGCTCGACCTTGTCACTCTAAACTGCTCAGTGTAGCAAGGTTCACCGTTAAATGCCAACCGCACTCGTGAAGAGGTTACACCCATTAAAGACAAGGATGACCTAGTGAAACGTTACCCTGATTGCTTCTATGGTGTTGGAAGATTCCAGGGGTCAGTACCATATCATTGTGGAACCATCTGTTCCCCCAGTTGTCCATGCTCAAAAATGCGTGCCACTGAGTTTGCTCTAGATGATAATGGAGTCCCGAGGGATTATTACTAAGATAAAAGAAGGCAAGCCAACAGCCTGGGTGAACATCCTGGTCTACCGCAGGAAACCGAATGATAAACTGAGAATATGTCTAGATCCCAAAGGCCTAAACAGAGCCATTTCCAGAGAGCATCACGTGATCACTTAAAAAGTTACAAGATAAAAATGTATAGTATTAAAGTCATGAGAGTTCACAAGAAAAGGCAATTTAGCTAAAAAGTAAAATTGACTTAATGTCTCTCATCGATTTGTCAACTTATTCCAATCTGCAAGTCCATGGTCAGTACATACTGACCACGCCTCAATCACCACCGCACTGCATGTTGGGAAATAATAATTTTTGACAGCATTCATTCGTTTCCCCACATATTTCATATTTATACTAAGTCCACAGCCACTCTGACCAACCACCCAAATTTCGCGCTTGTTGTGTTCTTCAGTGGTCGCAACTTCCAAAATACACCGCCATCCAGAGTCGAGTCCCAAGGCTACTTCATTTCGTGGCTGCCATTTTTCCAGTTCAACGAGCAACGCGCCAAATTCATTAACAAAGTACAACACCTAACTCGCTTCATTGAGAAAGTGGACTCTGAACTACCTTCAAGCTTAATGATGCTCATCAGGCAGCTACTAAAGATGAAAAATGGTTGTGAACTTGCCAAAAATCGTAGAAACACCATATTTCAGTTGTTATTGCAAGTCAACAAAGCAAAATGGTAACGTCACAATGACGTTTCCAGTAAACGTTAGCCTTGGGTGTTTTAGAACAGCAGCACTATTGATGGTAATGTTAAATATGGAATCACGAAAGCCCATGGGGCGTGTGTATCCAGAAAATCGCTTCAAAAATGCAAAAGCCCTTAGGGTTAATGCAATCAAGAATGCCATCAATGAGAAAGCTACACTGGCATACTATGATCCAACCAAAAAAGTCACCGTCCAAGTTGATGCTTAGTTGACAGGTCTTGGAGCTGCGTTATTGCAGGGTAAGAAGCCAATCGCCTTTGCCAGCAAAACCTTAATGGACACGGAGTCACGTTACACTGAGCGAGAGCTCCTAGCTGTAGTCTATGTATGTAAGCATTTCCACACCTACCTATATGGGCGAAGTTTTATTGCAGAGTCCGACAACAAACATCTGGAGGCCATCCAGGTGAAAAACCTGATCTCAGCAGCGCCGAGGCTGCAAAGAATGTTCTTGCTCTTACAGCCATATGATGCTACTGTCCAGTATCGTCCAGGCAAGCAAGTGCTGGTAGCCGATGTTCTCTCAAGGCTCTCACCTGAAGAGGAGTTACCAATCCCTTATCTGAATGTACAGATTCAGTCCACAAGACCGTGGCACACAGTAGGAACTGAACTGACATATTTTATTTTTATTTTCCTATTAACATACTGAGCCAGTCTAACCCTAAGAACAGTGCAAATCCAGAACTGGCAGCCGCTCAACCAGTCAGTCCAAACCCAGAAGCTGCTCAATCTGTCAGTCCAACCCCAGGAGCAGGTCAGCCAGTCACCTTAGCCCCAAGTAGAGGAATTCAATATGTGACACGCAGTGGAAGGGTGGTCCAGGCAGGATGGACATTTTAAACATTTAGTTGCTTTTAGAGGAACACTGTGTCAAGGAATTAACCCTGTAGAACTGTACTGAACAGTTATCATTTTTTTCTGTTATTTGTTGAGCAACCAGAAAAAAGGGGATGTAATATTAAGTTCCAGTTTTGCAGTGTTCGCAATTCTGGTTGCATGACCGAAGGAAGGTGTGATGAGTCCAAATAACTTATTGGCATGTTTGTGTGTATCTGCATATTCTTCTAGTTCTTTGAGTCTTCGTAACATTATGTTCTAAAACGTGTTGCCTGATTTACTGGTTCATTGCTATGACACACAGGCTCAAATAGCAACCCACAGCCTCATAAACCAAACAGGCTAGGCTAAATACAATTAGGGTTAATGATGGCATGAATGGTTTGATTGCTCTGGTTGAGACCATGAGACCACCAGTTTAAAAAAAGTATGTTTGGTTTAAAGTCTCTCCTCAGATTTTTGTTTCTCCAAGAAACAAGTCTGTTCCTGAAGGCCACCCAGCAAACTTTAGCTGCAAAGCCACAGGTGTTCCTGAGCCGAGATTCTTCTGGACATTTAATGATGGGGACCTCCCTTCAGGTATCAACCAAACCAGTGTCATTCAAGGATCATTTCTGGAGTTACCTAACACTACAAAAAAAATGGAAGGTATCTACATGTGTAAAGCAGAAAACAAAGCTAACGCAACAACTTCCTCTGCATATCTTCATGTTTTTGGTAAGGATAGAAAGATAGTATACTTTATTCCTGGGGGGTGACTCCTATATGACAAGGTTTGGGATGCTCCTAGTCTCACTTAGGGGTGTAAATCAAGGGTTTTGGTCTCACTTAGGGTGTCCAGGACCAAATACCACTATTTGTAGCTATCAAAGTGTCTTTTAGCACTTAAAGAAATAAAAATAAAAATACTCTCATTTCAAGAGCAAATAAAGTATATCTAGGGCAGTATTTCCATTTTTAAGCTCAACTTTCGTCTGGTCTCTACTAGTGCGAGCTCCTATCATGAACAGCACCGATAATGGAACCTATTTCAAGTCAAGTGTTATCATTCAGGGGCCAAATATACATGTAGCTTGAGCAATGCCTAGATTGTTCCCCTTTAGGGGTTTAATTCTAATTTTACTACAAGCATTCCCAACCTTTTCATAACAATGTAAGGGTGTTTCCCTCCCCGGGGGGCTTTATTAATGATCATTGCATTGACTATAGCAGTTGAAAAAATTGGTAAAGCTTGAAAAAAATCAGACCTTATGAGATTTGAACCTGTGACCTCTGAAGAGTACAGCTAGGGCTCTACCAATGCAGCTATCATAAAGCCAACTGGATTTGTGAGTTTGTACCGCATTTGTACCTCACTATCTGGGCAAGCTACAGTGGCCTCATGGTTAGTGTGCTCATTTGCACATCAAGCTGCCTGGGTTTGAGCCCTGACAGGAGACATTATCTTGTGTTCTTCGGCAAGACACTTTACTCTCACAGTGCCTCTTTCCTCACAGTTGTATAAATGGGTACCAACAAATTTAATGCTGTGAGGAGAGTAACACTGCGATGAACTAGCATCTCATCCAGGGAAAAGTAGAATTACTTCTTCTTACTTCAAGCTACTAAAACCAAGATAGGCTCTTGCCTGATGGGCCACTTGGCTCATACATGTATGCAGACTTAACCATACCTTTACCCATCTGGAATCTCGATTATTTCAAACTTCTCACTTTCTTGGATATGCTATTTAACTTGTTTATTGTGGGCTATCTTGAACCATCTCTTAACTCAACTAATTTTCATTATCTTAGTTTAAGAGCTTAAGATAGCTGCAAGATAGCCACGCTCGACTGTATATACACTAACAACATCCTTACCCACCTCCAGGGGTAAATTATTTGTAATGCATGTATATCCATGAATAACTGATGGCCACAATGTGCTGATTGGCAGATTTAAATCAACTTGCATGCTTTTTATCAAGTCTGACTGTTTTTGTTAACCTTTACCCATTGCTTGATTGCATTTCTCTTTAAAGAAAAACCCACTGCTGAAGTTAGCCCAAAGCCATATCCAGAATTGTCAACTGGAGATGAGCTCAGATTAACTTGTCAAGTCAATAAAGCTACTGTGGCAATCAAATGGAAGAAGAATGATGATGACGTAATCCCAAGAGCACAGATTCCACAAGTAGAAAATAGAATGAGTAAACTTATTATTGAAGAAGTTGTGGAAGGTGATAGTGGTGAATATTCTTGTGAAGCGCATAACAGACCAGGTATTGTGGCCCGCTCTACTGTGAAGATCAATGTCAAGTCAGTCAAGGGTAAGATGAGTTTCCAGTTTGTTAAGTTGAGAATAATAAGCACTTAATGTCTGGCCCTAGGGGAAACAGTGAGTTTTGTTTCCCTGGACCCTCAACATTGAGGTCAAAGGAAAACAAAACTCACCACTTCGGTAGGGCCAGTTATTTAGTGTTTTGTTATACCTCCCAACTCAAAAAATGGAAAAAATAACTTAAAAAAAAACGTTTGCTTTATGTCGGCTGCCACAACAAAGTTGCAGTAGTTTCAAGGAACATGACTTGATTACAGGGAAGTCAAAAGTTCAAGGTTTTGTCTCCTTGGGGAGTTAGTGAGTTTAGTTCACCCTAGGGATTTAGTGAGTTTTGTTCTCCCTAAGGATTTAGTGAGTCTTGACCCATTACGCATCACGTGTTCTCCTTCAGTCTTAAAATATATTTGAATTGGGAGGTAAACAATTGTTATTGATGTTATGACATATTGGCTTTTATACAATAAACCAAGTTATTCTCGCATTTTGATTGGTTCTTGCCTATGATCTATTAGAGGACGGACACACAATTGATGTCATCACAGAGTTTCTCCATCTGCATTTTAAAATGGCAGAAAGTTTTGAGAAATAAGATAATATTTTACGTGACTGACTGAAGATAAAGTACAAAATCATCTTGTCAAGGCATTGAACAAGTACGAGAAGCAGGAAAAAGTAAGAAAAAGCTGTTTCTTTTCTAGAGAATGACTCAGAAAAAATACTCGAGCAGTCTCAGTCGGCAATTGAGCGAGACTAAACCAAACACAAAATTGATCTTGCTATGCCTCGAATTTGACAAATCCAATAAACAAAGTGTTTGTTACATTAATTAATTTATTTAAAAAATTCAACTTTTCTCAATCTTAAAATAGTTGCTGACACAGAATGATGTCATGAATGAAACATAAAATCATCACTTCTTAAATTCAGTTAAAATAAACACGTAACCGAATGTTCCAGTCCGTTCCAGGGCACAACAGCTCTCGGCCAACTGTATTGCAGCCATAAGGTATCTCCGATACCATGTGAAACTAATTTGAGAATCACTAACCACAGAGGACACAAATTTCCACCGTTGGTAACCCTCCTTTCATTCAAAACTCCAATCAAATGGCGTCCAGTGTTGACCGCAACCGCATGTTTTCCAAGCGTATTCCTTCAACTCCAGCAATATTCGAGGAAACATTCAAGCTTTTCGCCCCACAAGGCTGCTCTGATGAAAAAACTGAGTTGATTTTTCAAGCATTTTTTTTGACATTTGTAGATTTTGCAGTTCAATTCTGTTTTCGCTGTAAGTTTTAATTTCACAAGAAGCCATTTGAGTCAAGTTTGACAGTGACGTGATTTTTCTTGGCCATTCACAATTCCTTGTTACAGCATAGCAACCAATGAGATTGCTTCATTTTGTATAGACAACAGATTACGTCAAATGGCTTTTTTTCGTGTTTGCCAAAGTGGGCAAAGGCCGGCTTTCGAGTAATTGAGAAAGATTTTGAAATAAAAAGCTGAAGTTGTATGTTTTTTTTATTGTATAAAACAAATAGATTCCATGTTGCCGTGCGTCTGTTCAGTAATAGATCACAGAGGACGTCAAAATGTGGTAAGAACATCAGTGGCACACTCAGCTATCGTCACGTGTGCCACTTTGTTGTTCTTACCACATCTTGACGTCATCTGTGATCAAGAGACCATCAAGAGACCACCTCATTTTCTCTTGCTGTGATCTATTACTGAACAGACGCACGACAACGTGAAATCTATTTGTTAATCTTTTTCGTGAATGGAATGGTTTTCTTGAAGAAATATTATATTTGCATTTTGTTTTCTACACCATGCAAATATTGATCGTCGCCTTTTAAAATTACTCAAACCTCTTACGTTTAAAGATAACATTTTAAAATCACAGGGCCCCACCCAAAGTCATGTAAGATTGCAATTGGGATCGGGGAGAAACGCGGATGACCGACAATAATACTAAACAGATGTTAAGAAGAATCAGCATCACACACAGGACATTAATACTTCGTCATGACTGTCGTCGCATTGCCGTTGTAGGTCAGGATCCTGGTTGCTACGTAAGGTGCGAAATGTTAAACATTTACTCGAGAGCGGTGAAAGCAGACTGGGTTGGCTGTACGGTCGTGTGACACTTTTGCATCGAAACGTTTTATTTCTTGTTTCCAATTAATGGTATTTTATTTTTTAAACATGTAAACAATCATGCACCCCTTGATATCCAGCTCAATGTCATTATTTTCGATACCATCCTCTGCAAATTCAGCATCTGCGCTTCCATCTGAAATCTTTTGTTGTTTCTCGACCGGTTTACGGTTTTTCGGGGACTTCCTCGGTTCTTTCTCTTCAACAAAGCAAAACTCTGGCTTTAAGTTGGCACGAGAAGAACTCGGCTTTTTGTGAAGCATTCAGCTTTAAAGCGATCTCCACATATCCTCGAGTGCTCATTCACTGGCGTGTTTGTTCGTTGTGATTTCGAGCACCATTTGGATAGCAACTCAACTTGTTTTGCAGTGGTAAGCGATTCCAGGACTTTTTGACTTCCATGTCTGAAGAATTTGTACAGCCGTAGGCAATACACCAGTGAGGCATTGCGAAAAGAGGCGACGAATAAACCACACTTACTGAATATTTCTCCTTGATCGTAAACCAACCACGCGAAGCGTTCACCACCAAGCCTCGCTCTCATTTAACCAGAAAGTTTGTGACGTCATCCCGCATAAGTCCTATTGACGGGATGCTAATTAATGCTTGCATAGGCCCATACAAATTAATTGGAACCCTAGTTCATGTGATCCTAACAGTCAGCCATTCTTAATCTATGGTACTTTTGCCTGAAACATTTTAATGGAAACATTTTCCATTGGAATTCTTGTCCTGTCGCGTTTTTTACTTACGAGAAGGTCTTGATGAAAATATGGAACTTTCTTTGTGAAAAAAAAAAATTTTTGACAGTGGATATCTATGAAAGACGGTGAAAATTTGTTATATGCAGATTGAAAATATTTCAGTGCAAAGTTTCACTCGAAAGTTTTTAATATAAATTTTCTCACCGGCACTTTTTATGGAAATTTATTCCAATTAGTGAGTTAGTGGGAGTTTTCCGTATGCCTCCCGCCATCTGTAAGATTGATGCACCAAGACAACTTAGACTGGGCCATAGTGAAACATGTGGTAGTCAAATAACAGCTTCTTGTAGCACGCTAACTTAAGTCACCAGATAAGCTGAGCAGCCAGATGATGATCTTAATCTTATGTTTTCCATGGTAGGTATCGGTAGAACACATTGTTTTGTTTTGTTTTATCCCTTATTTCGACTTTTCAGGCATTTCAAAATTGAAAGATATTTTAAGCCGCCTTTTAATCTCTTCGTGTGTTATACGCAAATCCGACAACAAATTTAAAAAAAGTTATCTTCTTCAAATGTTCGTCTTCGAAGATTTTGTCAATTTTTCCATGCCCTTTCTAAGCTTTTTTTCTTTTTTCTTTTCTCTCATATTTTTTTTTTGGATAATCGAATACGGAATAAATGGACTAAAGCTTGTCATTATCTCAGGTTATCTGCATATACTATTACCACTCTCCCGAAATATAAGAAGAAAAGCTACTATCATACATTTCTACATTTATATGGTATGAGATGCCAGAAAAGCCAGTGTTAGAATGTTTTT
>OMLO01005783.1_pt1 | contig 10396 bp, 4 predicted proteins | sample 1674811 | NCBI WGS metagenome assembly OMLO01 (sample SAMN06265003, study PRJEB25207) | coral metagenome | isolation source: Coral host | place: Mexico:La Bocana,Puerto Morelos, Mexico | collected 2008-11-13
CCCCTTCCCCCCCCCAAAAAAAAAAAAAAAAAAAAAAAACAAATGAAGACGAACAAGAAGAAGATGATGAAAAAGTACACGAACAACAACAACGGTATTTACAACAACTACAAAGAGATTCCTTGCTTCCCGAAACAAAACAAGAAGACGATGGGAGGAAGAAGAAAAAGGGGGGAGAAGAAGGAGCAGGAAAAGGGGAAGAAGATAACCAACAACAACAATAACAACAGCTACAATCATAATAACAGAATAATAAAAAAAGCGTTTCTTACCTCCCAAAATTGTTTTTCCAGTTACGCTAGTTGCGTAGAACGTCAGAGAGAATCTCTGACCAAGAGCACGAAAAGTAAAATTAAACTCGACTGATCCATGGAATATACTCTTAATTGGCCGCGAAAAATAGTTGGTAAATAACTGAAAGAGAAATTAAACAGAACTTTGAAGCGTTTTAATTATTATGCATTCCAAAAAGATATATGTCTTTTATGAACAAGTCAATTACAAAGAAGGAGAAAAGAGCACTGATCATTCCTCTTATCTGTAGACGCCTTAAAACGGTACTAATTCATGAAAAAGTGTTGTCTCGAGCGATCGGTTAATATTAGAAATAAAAGCGATAACGTCATGAAAAAGATTGCTGCCGTTCATCGTGGTAAAGTGATAATAATAATAATAATAATAATAATAATAATAATAATAATAATAATAATAATAAAGTATTGTCGTTTCTCTCACGATGTAGTCTAATTTCTCTAGTCAGGAAATGTGAGTCATTTTTGTCCTTTATGGGAGGCAAAATAGGTACCGGAAACTAAAAGTTTCTTCCAGCAAAAAGCAAATGCAATTGTCATTTAGCCACAACCACAGCCACGCCCTGGTTTAAACTAATAAGCCTTGAAGAAAAGCAAGTTGTACTTACACTATTCAAGTCTTCTACGAATGCAAAAGTTTCTCCAGTCAGTTTTATATTCACAGAGAAATCACTTGAATTTCTCAGAATTATGTCGGCACTCCCTTGAATCCATAGATTGTAATGATAATCTGAGAAGTACTCAGCCAAGGGACCCTCAGAGAGACGATTAACGATGGTGCTGTATTTTCTCCGAGGGGTAAAACCGAGGGATGACAAGAGCACTTTCCATCTTCCTTCTATCATCTCTTTCACAAAAGGCATGGCGGCTATTTCTTTGTTGACGCTTTCGGACAACGTCAGAAAAACTCCACCGTCACAAATATCTGTCGCAAAACAACAGTCTTTGCTTGACACAAAGAGCTGTTCATTTTGAACAGAGATACTCAAATTGACTTTTGGACGATAGATTACCGCTGTAGAAATGGTTCCAGCTAGTAAGAATTTGCAGCTTGGATGGACGTATCGCGGATCAGTTGTTTGGATAAGGTTAGCCAGCATGTTCTCAGTGGCAAACAAGTGACTGTCTTCTCCAGCCGCGAGTTTCAACCACAATGGCACCTGACGTGAAAAATATTGTAAGAAGGATTTGGGAAAGGTGTCTTTCTGAATAAATTCCATTAAGGTTTGCCCGGTCGATTGGAAAGGAGAGCACCCTTGGTTGACTGGGTTGAGGTCCTCTGATTGTGTCTTCTCACTAACCTTTGCGTGTTCGATAAGTCTTTTCAACAGTTTTTGATGACTCTGATCAGGTGAAGAAAAATCATATCCATCAAGACTTAGAGGGATCGTTTTGTTGTCGGGTGTAATAACGTGGACAGGTCCGGACTCAATACGAACATCAGCTGACACAGTTGTTGTCGAATCGAAGGCTACAGTAATACCACATTGGTAATTGAGTAGTTTTTTCTTCTGGCATCCGATTGGTAACTCCCCAACCAATAGACCAAGTTTGGTGTAAACACTTTCCTGATTGGATATATTCCGTCCAATAAAGACAGAGCTGTTCTTTGGAGAAGCAAAAACAGGACTGTCTTCTCCTGTTAGGTCATAAGACACCATTACCACGCCTGGCTTGTTTCCAGTCACTTGAAAGTCTGCTTCATATGTTGGGTGCTGAATTACCAGCTCATTCGGCTGGAAGGTTAAATTCGTGGTTGGATTGAAATGGACAGTCAGTGAATTGTCGGGCTTTGCTAGCAATACAAGATTGTCCGAAGGGTTACCAGCGATTAGTTTTGGAAAATAAGGCGGTATAACCGCATTTGTTTGGCAGCGATCACCTACGTATCCAGTACTTTGACAATCACAAGAGAATTCTCGTGAATTGATGATTACACAGTTTCCACCATGGAGACAAGGATTAGGCCTGCAAAGAACAATCTCTAAAAGAAAAGAGCATAAACAATCAAAATATCACAAAGAATGACTGCATGGTTAAAGGAAGAAAGAAAGGAAGCCAGAGAAGGAAGGGAAAGTGGAAGGAAGGGAATGTGGAAGGAAGGGAATGTGGAAGGAACGGAATGTTGGAGGAAGGAGGGCAAAATAACAAATCAGACAATAGAACCACATGTGAACTCAATAAACTTCACTCGGTCCCGAACGTTTAAAGCACTTTATACTTGAGTCTCGCCAAAAGATTTCGTTTGCGTTTAGACTTTTAAAGCAATACCTACTTTCACATGTAAAATTTCCCGTGTCCCATGTTACGTGGCTTGAATTAATTGATCGGCAAGCAGCAACACTATCACCGAATGCAAGATATCCGTTCTTGCAGTCACGTGTACAGGTGGAGCCAAAGGTGGTATAACATGGAAGGAAAACTCTCCCATTCTCCGGTGGAAATAGTGTGCCACAATGTTTAACTGTGTCGAATAAAAGAAAAACAGAGAATGCTGTGTTTTAAAAAAAAATAGTGCTATATTTAGAAAGTAATTAAGTTATTGAGTTATAATTACAGGGTTAAAAATACAACACTTTTTTGCTCTTGTTTAACTGAGAAACACTATCTGGCCCTTAATCTTGTTCCTCAGAAAGTCAACGATTGTTTCTTTGCGTCGCTTAACTCAGAAAACTAATAAAACAAAAATTGCAGTTACCAGTGCAAGACGCCTGTTGACCGTCCCATTTTGAAGAGTTCAAGCAAGTCCTCTTTTCAGAGCCTTGTAGTTCATATCCATCGTCGCATGCAAACAAACATGTCTCGTTAGTCACCAAGCCGCTGCAGTTCATGCGCCCGTTTGGTGGATTCATAATGCCCTCACAAGGAAGACCTGGAAGTAATGTGCAAAGAACAACTGAGATGAAAGTATGTTTGCAAAAAAAACAAAGTATGTTTATTCCCTTCATTGAATACTTGCCCAGCAACCGGTCACAAACTACTCTGGCAGTGTATTGTCAGTCACATTGCCCTAAACAAATCACTACTACTTCATTCAGATACTCGTTTCACTGGTTTAGGTGTTCGCTTTACCTAATAAAGCGTTTCAATATCGGTTGCGGGAAACATTGAAGACCATTTGATTCGAGCTTTGAACGAAAGGAGCGTTAGTGACAGTGACGGTGATACTCAAATCAGTTTGATGTAGCCACCTTGTAGCTGCAATACAGTTGCCCTTGAGCTGTAGTGAGCTATGCTTTGCTCGCTTTTGTACCCTGAAACGGAGTTGAACATTCGCGTCGAAAACAAAGTTATGTGTTTATTTTCACTGATTTTAAGAAGTGATGTTTTGGTGTTTCACTCCTGATATCAGTCTGTGTTATTCAGTCTGAGAAAAGCTGAATTTTTTAAATAATTTGAGGTCATGAACATTTTCTTTGTTGGGTTTGTTAATTTAGAGACAAAGCAAGACCAATTTTGTGTCTCCTTCTCGTACCCGTACATGTCACGACAAGATTTTTTTGTACCTGATCTTTGCCCAGTCACGGCGAAAGCCAATCGAAATGCCAGAATAACTTGGGTTATTATATTAATATATATAGACAAACAGAGTATTGACATTTACCTTCACAAGTCCTGATGTCAGCGTTTAGTTTGTAACCATAAAGACACGAGCAACCATAAGAACCAGGAGTGTTGTGACAGTTGTGTTCACAAGAATGATCCCCTGTCTTACACTCGTTTATATCTGTGTGACAAAAAGATAACAAAATTAGTGTAACAAACGTTTGTTTCAACTCGAAAACTGACAGTCGTGGAAACCAATTCATTGAAATGACAGATAACTGTCGATTGGTTGTCGATCGATTGTTCGGTCAGTCAGCCAGTCAGGTAACCGGTAATCAGTTAGCAGGGAGTTTTTCGTTTCACTTTTTTTTATCAGGGTTCACCAAAGGAAAGACACCGTCTACCTCGGCAACGTTTTCCATCATATAACAGCAGAAATCCCTGGTTGCAGCTGCAGGTATAGTTTCCTTGCATGTTATGGCAAAGTTGATCGCATCCTGCTGGTGTTATTGTTTTGTTGAGACTCGCTACAAACACCGGATTGCATTCATTCACGTCTGAAAAAATAAGATAAATTCTGCTTAAATATGATTTATAAGATTGATAGAAATCTTCGGATGGCCCTTGGACTCGCCCTTGCACACTACTTTTTCTACGAATCGTTCAACTCACAAACTAAAACGAAAGCAAGCAGGTAAGCCACGAAACCGATATGCAAACGAAGACGTACAGTCCGTTATCAACTATTTTTAAGACTGCGACAACAGACCGATACCTGTCGCAAAAAAACTTACGTAAAAAGGCGCTTACCAGAACAAGTCTTGTTGTCTATATTTAATGCATATCCAGTGCGACATGAGCAATAGTAACTTCCATGGATGTTGTTGCACACATGCTCGCAGCCATGATGGCCTAAAAAGCATTCATCGTGATCTGGAAAAGTAAGAAAACATGTCATAAGAGTCAGTAAAAGGATAGCGTTAAAAGTATTGTTAAATGCGATATCTGTAAGTATTGTGTATTGAGGACGTCAGCAGCCACCATTAAAAGTAGCTCCAAACTAGAAACAAGGCATCATTGGCCAGGACAGCCTGTCAAAAGCATGGTTGCCATGGATGTGTTTCACATGTTTTTCACATTTATTTTTGGCGAATATTTGATACATCGAAATGTTTCACCATTTCTCATAGTGTCTGGGAGGAAGTTTGATCATTACGTAATTAACATAACTTTGAAATCTTCACTTCACTGACAACTTATATCACTAACACCATTTCACCTGAGCAAGATCTTCCATTTGAATCCAGGTAAAATCCCGAGCGACATTCACAACGATACGAGCCCTGGGTATTGACACACGTGTGAGTGCAGAAACCATTACTTGATTGACATTCGTCAATATCTGAAAATGAAAAAAAAAATTCTTCCTTTCAGCTCATTAGATGCATGATGGAAGTTTCAGTGCAAAGTACACTATGTGCTCATCATTGAAATAGGTTCACAAAGATACTAGTTTCGGAATTTGCTTGTTACGAAAGTGAGATTAACTTGCACGAGATTTAGGCAAAGAGACCGAAAGCCAGGTATAATGCAACAAGTAATCTGGAGATCAAATCCTTGTAAGACACTCAAATGGGGAAAATAGTGCCACACTAGCAAAAGAAAGTAACTGCAATGTAGCCATTGCTTTCAAAAAAGCCTCAAAGTTGTAAAGAATACAGTTACTTTACCTTCACAGTGAGTGCCATTGCTAGTCAGGCGATAACCACTATAACATCCACACGAGAATCTTCCAGGGAAATTGTGGCACCTGTGTTGGCATCCTCCGTTCGCTACTGAACATTCGTTGGTATCTGAAGACAGACAAACCCAGTGAAGTGGTCAGTCTTGTTCAAAGCAAGTGTTTTAATTTGCATAAAAAAGAACAATTGATACACATACATCAACAAGATAACCAGCAGTCCGCAGCAATAGAGTTTTCTAATTGGCTGAATAGTCCTACCGGCTATATGATGACCAAAATGCTATGGCCATATTGTGCTAGTAGTACAGGAAGCGTTTGGGTGTTACGTAATACTTTTGCATGCTCCCTATTTGGCTTTAAGACACCATTACAATATTAGAAGCGCAATAACGCTGATGCAACAGACACATCCCTTTCGATTATTGAAAGACACGGAGGACGCTATTCAATTGGCATCTGTATTTACAAATAAAGCTTGAAAGCCCAGCTTTACCACGCACAAATGCAAGGTCACAATTGACGCATAAATTGACGCTTGCAAATCCTTTTTTTCGGATTTTCAATAACATAAACAATCAAAATTTTCATTTGCTAATTGAAATTAATTTGGATCCTTGTTCGAATCCTAAATGTACCATTGTTACCTTTAATGTTCATATTGTACTTTCAAATGTAATAATAAAGTGTTAAAGAAGTTGAAGTTGAAGTTGAATTAGTTTTTCCGCGCGCAAAAAAAAATTGAAAATTAAATTCTGGATCTCCCAATCGAAAGCACCCAAACTCAAGACCTAAAAGATTACCATCACAGATTTTTCCACCGCTTCGCAGCTGGAATCCATTTGCACAGGTGCAAAAGTAGCTTGGGGCAGTATTTGTGCAAGTTGCACCACAAGCTTCTCCAGGTACTCCGCAACTGCAGGGACTGGGAACCAACGTCTGACATTCATCGATATCTATAGAAAGTCAGAAGGGTTTAGCAAAAAATAAGTGAAATGTTTCTTTCGAGGTAATTGGAATCGCTATTAACAGCGATAAAAGAAGTGCATCACATACCGATGGCAAGCATTAAAAAGCGAAAGAAACGGGCAGTTTATTAAGACACTGATATATATATGTCACGTCTTTGCGTCAGCGGCGAAATTATAAACACAATGACTCTCTTCACCAATTTTCAAGAATATCATTTTATTTACTCGTTGTATTTAATTTTCCGAGAAATAACATCAACATTCCCTCCTGAAATTTATTACGACAGGGTCTCTATAAATAACGAAAGAATCTCGCTAAAACTTACCGTGGCAACTATGTCCACTTTGGGTAAAGCCTATGTTGCAGCCGCACTTATATGAACCTGGAGTGTTAGTGCAGATTTGATCGCATCCACCATTATTTGTAGCACATTCATCGATGTCTTTGGATAGAAGCAGAACAAGCTACTTTAACAGCACCATACTCACCATCTCAACCAACGAAAAAATTCGTTCATCACTGCTATGTCGATCCTGTTTCCAACATTAATTTCGTATCGTTTATAACACGTGAAATACAAACAAACCAAGATGAACACAACAAGAAGACCTAAAACCCAAAGTAAAAATCGTAATGGAGAATGCACGCTATTGTACAGACTTTCTCCCACCAACAATATTGCAAACAAGTTTGATGTACCTGTCACACAGGTACTACCGGTCCATCCAGTAGAGCACTGGCATCTGTTGGGCGAGACACAGGATCCATGACTGCTGTAACATCCTTGGGAACAGATTGCTGTTAAATAAGTAAAGAAGGCAGTAACGGAGTCAAGAAATCAAAGCGTAAATAATGATTAAATTTTCCAATAGGCCAATACCTGGATAAGTGCTGGATCTGTAGGTTAATAGGTGGGAGTCAAGAGGTCAATGAGTAAAGCATCCACCTAGATTAATTTTGCCACGATGGCCAGTGCAACGAGAAGGCTTTGAAACACAAATGCAGTTTCTTTGTATTGCTAATTAGAATATGCAATACAAGGGAACTACGTGTGCGTTACACTTCTTAAGCCATCTCCGTGAATCGAATACAACATAAACGGAACAAATTTTGGATATTATCAACAACGCGCATCACGACGGTAAATGGTTTTGGTTCTATTTGCGACTTAAAGGTTTGTAACCAGCCTCAGTATCCAGACAGTAATAGGGCAGAGCTGGACGAAACAAAGGAAAAAGTATTGTCATAATTTAGTTTTGCGGACATTTTTGCAAAGGGTGGGGGAAAGCATGAAGAGTAAAGTGTAATGGATACATTATAAGTTACCTTCTGTACATTCTCTTGAACTTGAGTAACGTTTTTGCCATCCAGTGCAGCAATAAATGACCTTTGCAGTGACTCTTCTCGTTCGCTGGACACTGTGGTACACTGTCTTCGGTCTTCAAAGGACACAGAACATTGATTAGCAAGTATTTACGAAATTAGAGGAAAAATTGAAACAAATCATATGAATAAACCATAGCGATCACCAGAGTTACTTTGCAAATAGACGAACTCAATGCAACAGGGACCATGCAGGTAAATACTTACCTTGTTGTGCTACAGCGACCCCAACCAAACCACCAACAGCTAGTAGTTGTGTAGGTATAGGAAGTCGTTGCTGTAGTAGTATAATACGACTCGGTCTGTGTAGTTCGCCTGGAACAAACGTTCTGCCTGAAAGATATAAATGTTAGGTAATTCTGTCACATATAGTACCAGTACTCAAGAACAATTCTACAAGTACATGTAAATGTTGCAACCTGATTGGACCCTCGACTCGTGCACTGTCGGCCATAGGTGTAGGATTGTACAGTTGGTTTCCCATTATATTTTCACGGTTTTCAGAAGTTTCTAAAAACGATTTACTCATGATGCAATTCTGCAGAAGACAAAATATGCCCCGCAGCAGCTAAGTTGTCTGAACACATTTCAAGCTTATCGCTGGTTTACATTAAAAAAAAAAACCTAGAATCGACCAATTTATTAGTTTAAACTTTAATAACCATCTTATGCTTTCTTCATTTGATGATTTGTAAAGAAGGTCTGACTATTTAAAAACTTCGGATCAATACTTCGTATTCTTGAAAGATTCCTGGACGAATTAGAACTTGTATTTGTAGTCCCTCAGGTGTGCGTGAGTTATTCAGAAATGTTCTATGGCGAACAATGAATGATGGTTTCGACCGTTCTTTGTATTGCCATGAACTGAGAGCCCGGCTAAAACAATTACATTTTTCGATTTCTGTAGACAAATATTACGCGGTATCTCTTATTTGTACGTTGTAGTAGAGTGCTTTCGATTGATCTTTTTCCAAAATTAGGCATTTTGTTAGCTGCGTTCCTCTCCTTGTTACCTTTATCGTCTGACTGAGTGTTGAGGACGCCTTATACAAACGGAGTTATTGTGATAAAGATGCAGTCTCCTTACCTCGCAGCGATCATTCTAATCTAGAATACCGCCGCCTCAAGTAGTCACTCTTTGAGCTTCTTTGCGGCTTGTACTTATTGCTTTTAGTGGTGGCATCGAGTAGCGGCCGTACTTCTTATATACAGGTCCTCCGTTTTCACATTATGATTATTCTCCATTTGCTTGTACAAGGAAGCGACGGTTCAGAGCCACGTTCAAGTTTTGAAAATTTAAGGTGGCTCTGTGCTTGAAATTGTCTTGAGCTACCTTAACATCTTATTCATTCCCATTTTATTTAGTTTTGCTTTGTCATATGTCGAAGACTTAGCGGCTTTTGATACGAAATTCAGTCGCAATAATGTGTCGCTACGGTGGCTCAAATATTCGATGGCAACAAGGTCTAAAGTTTAGTCGTCAACTTAATCCCAAACTGAAGAAAAATAACTGTCTGCGTATGATTATTGAGCTTGGAAATTGGAATGATTTCAGCGGAATTGACAAACAACGCAATTCAAGTGGAAATTGGTTTCATGAAAATAAACCATTTCGTCACCAAAGGCACCATATCATTAATCAAAATTATAATCGATTGCGTGTGTTATTTATCAGGTTGACCTGAAGCCTGACCGGCTAGAGTTATTTCGTTTGGTAGAGTAAGCCCTACCTGAAACATTTTGGACATTTTTGGCCCTCTCGGTAAGACATCTCAAGTACCTAGTGCTAAGGGCACCTGCTTGTAAACGTGATCTCAGAGGAATATAGAAAGCCTGTTTAGCCGGTTTCTTGAAGCGCAATCACCGTCGGATATTTACACTGTCTCAGATCTAGCTGATTATGAGAGTGAATATTAATTATGGAATACAAATATTTCAAAATATTTCATTTTCTATGCAGTTATTGTCTGTAATTTAGCCAATCTGTTTCCGATGACCTCTCACTACTGGGTGAGTTTTATGGAAAGCGTTTTATAAACAGTTTTATGGATTATCCTAATACTCATATAATTCTCCAGAAATGCATCTCCAGTTCCGGGAATTATTGATCCATTAGTGTTCGTTTTATCTGAAACCGAAAGTCGCTTTGCATAAGTTCTTTTTGAGTTAATTCTGTGTTCGGCCTATTTGAAGTGTACTACCAAACCGCTCACGATCCCTTTTATAGCTAATTGTATCCAAGTATTTCCTTCTAACAATTAAGACCCCAGCTAGCGCATGAAGCGTATTTGCCTTGTCAAGCTAAAAATAGTTCCTTCCAGAAGTTTCGAAACATGCAATGTCATTTGTTTGTGAAATGGATTTGACTCAAAATAGTCATTAACGGGTCTGGTTTGGAATCGAGTTGCCAAGATCGATAAAACAGATTCTTTTTGTTTTTCAT
>OMLO01005784.1_pt1 | contig 10395 bp, 5 predicted proteins | sample 1674811 | NCBI WGS metagenome assembly OMLO01 (sample SAMN06265003, study PRJEB25207) | coral metagenome | isolation source: Coral host | place: Mexico:La Bocana,Puerto Morelos, Mexico | collected 2008-11-13
GAAGTGAGAGTAATGGCCTGTATCTAACCAGCACCTGTACCTGCTACAAGAACAACTAGGATAAGGCGGCCAAAAAACATTTATTTCTTTTCTTTCTTCTTAAGCACGATAAGACTATGGAATAAGCTACCCGAGAAAATAGCTAAGTCGAACTCCTTGGCTGTTTTTAACTCTAAGTTACTCCCTTATTTAGCTAAGAACCAATAGCACTATATATTTCTACATTATACTCGTTATATTTTGTGTCAGTGTGTGTTATCAGGGTTTATATATTAATTAAACTATTTACTTATTTTATAATTTAATTGGTGCGATGTCTCAATGATTTACCAACTCAATAAATGTAGAGGTAAAATTATTATCTACAGATCACGAAAATAAGACATACTCGATCTCAACTCGAGTGCGCACTCGAGTTTGAAATTAAAAGAGTTCTCTTCCCTTTCCAAACCGCCAGTTTTCAGTTGCTATGGTGACATGGTCACTGACCTGTGTGTTAGGATGGTATGCAGCAAGTGCTTCCCTTATTTGGTGAACTTCTGAACACGTTATCCCTCCAACAATGTACAGCACCAACAATGGATGGTCGTTGGGACGAGGCTTACTCACATTCATAAACAAACTGAACAATAACAAAACAAACTGGTCACTTTACGGCAATTATAAAACGGTTGCATGGTTTGTGATAACCCAAGTTTAAACTGAGCTGATCTTCATGTAGTGGACAATGAAAGCTTTCCCTTCGGTGGAGAGGAGGAGTGGATTTTCCCCAAAGTTTTTTGTGGGCTTCCATTTGCGGAAACATTTAAGAAGGGCTAAAATGTTGATATGAAAAATAGTTCTTTGCAAAAAAAAAAAATCCATGCCAAGCTAGAGTGAAAAACGTAATCTATTTTAAACAGAATGGTCAAAATCTATACCCTTTGGGCCAAACATACCTATAAAGCCCATATAAGGGAGTACCCCCCTCCCCTGCAGGAGCTTTTAGTTTCGCCAGGTGTTTACCTAAATCCCGTTTTGATGAGATCTTTCAGTCCGTGTGACTTGAACTCAATGTCTGGGAGTTCAGGTGATTCAGGGCTAAATATACCATCTATGATCTGAAAAAGATACGAAAACAAATTTTAAATTCCACTTCTCCGATGTACGTAATTGAATCATCAACAGCTTAACTAACATGAACACTCTTTATTGTCTCTGTCGGTCTCTCTCTTTTTTACGAAAAAACGAAATCATAAACCTGTTTGACGAGAGGTTGATACTGGGCTGGTTTTAATGCCGTCCCCGTCTGAAATACATGTCTGTCGACAAGAAAACAAAAAAACACAACACCTAAGTGCTATACAAACGTCCGTTTGTGCATAGTTAATCGATTAACTATGGTTTGTGACAAAGTGTAAAGGTCTTCATTTACTGATTTAGGAGTATTCCTTTTAATTGAGAATGCAATACTTGGGAATATACTTACCTCATTTGTCTCAACAAACCATGCGGGAGGGTTTAAAAAATTCTATTTCCAGAAAGTAGTTTTTACTGACCACAAAACACAGTTGTTATCAAAAACACTCCATACACTCATAATCAAAACATGCAACATTCTTAAATGAAAATTCCAACAATTTGACAAGAAATTTTCAACTTCCTGCCCATGTAAAATCTAAAATCTGAAATTTCCATGGAAATGTTTTCCAGATGTTACAACAACAACAACACTATTACCCAACCTTCACTTGAGATCTTGTTTAAATTATTCTCCTAAATGTACCTGAACATTTGAAGTTCTTCCCTTGCCAAGCTAACTCCTCGCACTTTCTCAAACGCTTCTGAAATTCTGCTTCTCACTGTCTTCTCCGAAAGCTCTGATCCTAAGAAACAAAAATATAAAATGAATAAAGGGGTAACAAGTTTCTAAAGAAACTGTGGTGTTGCGTCAGTGGGGAGTATTACGTAAAGAGATTCGAAACGTCAGCTTTCGAATCTCTTTACGGTGGCCAATTCACATTATCAACACAGTTGATAAAACAAAATTATCTAGAAATATAAAATGATAATCAACTCTCAATCTCTCACTGAAGCCGCACACTCGCCTAAAACAATATAATTCTGGCCGGCTCTGGCTATGAGCAGATAGGCTGACATGCAAATACAGCTGTCCTTTATCACTCATGGCGTCTACATCCCAAGCCTTGCCACAACTTCCGGCAATACCGAGCATCCTATCTAGGGAGATACCGTATTCATGTCACAGCCGGGATTGAGCTACAGATATGTGGGCATCTTTGACCAGGGAGCACATTTTGTCGTGCACTTGCTGTGGTGTACTATGTTCATAAGGTTATCACTGACCTAAAAACGTCTCAGTGCTACATTTGAGCTCTCCGCTGAGTATGCTGCTCACCAACATGTTCTGAGACATAAAATAATAATAGCAGTAAAAACTGTGAAAATTTTTAACCCACTCAGTTTTATGGATATGGCCAGCCACTGCACATCTTAGGCCGATTGAAATGGGTTATGTTGATTGATTCATCTCAGTTAACTTAATAAGTGTCCCACATTCCAAGCTAACAACTTGTACTTGAATTTCCGGTAATACACTGTACCACCTTGAAGAATTGAGTGAAACCTAGGCTTGATTTCCTCACTTCTCTCAAGTCCGGTCTACACTCCTCCTTGAGTTCGGGGGAGGAGAGCGAGCAGTGGCTGGTAATCCAGCCTGAGTAAAACCTTCTTCTACATTTTTATTATCAACACTGTTCAACTCTCTGGAACAATTTAATCATCAAAGGTTATACTTTGGAAAAGCCACTTGACATCACTGAACAAACATCCCAAACACTTTAAACTCCTATCCAACATTAACAATAAGCTGCCTTGTCCTTAGTCGTATGCGTATTAGTAAAAGATATAGTAATAATTAGCTAGTGAGGTGGGGCCCAGGGAATCAGTTGCTACCAGCTCCTACTCACACCTTCTTGCTAATTCCCAGTACTCCAATCACGCTAAGAAAAAAAATTAAGAAAAGCCTGTAGAGGAGGCAGAACAATACACCCCTTCTCCCAGTAACACCCAAAGCTAAAAAGTTTACAAAATTTGAAGGTTAGAATTTGATGGACAGTAACTTAACTGAAAAATTCACCTATTCAAAATTGACAAGACCTACAAACTTACTTTGATCTGCTCCTCTTCCATAGGCGAATCATAACATTCTTGTCCACCAGTCAGTGAATAAAGGAATACCAGAATTAGGAGAATATTCTCTACAGTCGCAAATCTGCAGAGAAAAAACAGACAAAAACATACAGCCCATATGTTTGATTACAGGTAATACTTTAATACAAGTATGATGTTTACAAAACATGCAGTGCTTGCACACATAAGTGCTACTAATAACTATACTACCTAGCAGCACCAATATGGTCGCTAGCACTGTGTGATGTTTGGCATAAGCTCTGAAAGGCCTCAAACACTTCAAGGGAAATCTTATTGGATCTCTTCAGAATGGTGCACATAGTTAGTGAGCACTCACGCAGGTCCTTGACCGGTCATGCTCAGTTCTTGCTGTGTAGTGTGCCAGAGAGGCCAAGGGTGCTTGCAGACAAGGCCAGTTTCCACATAAAATATAAGTATAAATAAAAGTGCGAAAAGTGAGAAAGAAGAGTGGAAGAAATGCATGGAGCATGTATAGTAGAAGACGTACAGCAGACATACAGGGTGACAAATGATATGTTAGATACACACCTCAATTCTTTCTCAGACTGTAGGGCTGTTATCAGCTCTGATAATGCACTCTGTTCACCATGCTCTCCAATGTGAAGAATTAAACTCTGAAAATTATTAATTAATAAAACAAATTCACCAACTTCAGAAAGTAACAGCAGTATAGAAATCTTACTAATAATTCAGGATTGGTTATTAGTTTGGGTTTTAACCTAATTGAGAACTATGAAATCATAGCTCAATTTAGCTTTGATTAGGCTTGCTGTTAATCAAAGGCATCCACATCCTTCCCACAGGACTCAAGAGAGAAACAGAAATTGAGCCTAACCTTGGCAACCTGGCCTTCAAGGCAAAGGTACCCTGCCAGACAGAGATTCCCTTCTCAGCTTCTGCTCAGAGGGAGACAGAAAGAGAAAGGGACCTCTGTCTTGCAGGATAAGGCAAAGGTTATCATTTGTAAGTATTATAAGGAAATTTTCAAAATAGAATTTTTTTTTCAAGGTAGAAACATCAACTCTAAAAAAATCTGAGTTCCTGATGGGATTTGAACCCATGATTGATGTTTCTACCTTAAAAAAAGAAAAGTTATCATTTGTCAAAAATAAAATTCAAGCACTTAGATCAAGTAAAAAATTGAAATTCCACTAATTAAAAATACTCACTTTCTCTACAGCTTGCAAGTGTTCAATCTGTGACATATGTTCATTCTTTAATGCTGTTATTGCTGCTCGAACCAACTGTAGCAGAGCACCATGTCTTTGTAAAGACTTTGGTTGACCCCTAACAGAGGAACAAAATCACTCAAACTGCACAGCTAGAGATTGAGCCCCCGGGGGTGGGGGGTACTCCCTTATATGGGTTATATAGGTATGTGTGGCCCCAAAGGGTACGGTTTTTTAGCCGTTTTGGTCATAAATTGGGTATCGATTTTAGCCATTTTTCCACCATTTTGGTCATAAATAGGGTAAGGGTTTTGGGAAGCAGGCCACACACCCCTGCCCAAATTTTCTGGGAGTACCCCCCCCCCCAGGGGGATTGAGCCCAGAACACAGATTAAATAATTTCCAGTATAACCCTTACCAGAGGCATATCACCTAAAACTAAGATATTTTACTGGACTGCCTAAACTGCATGGAAATATTATTATGAACATATTTTTCAGAAGTACATATCTACACATTGTAAACATGCTTTTTAATGTATTGTTAGTGATGTCTGTAAGTTAGTAAAAATCATTAAAGGTTTGAATGGAAAAAAAAGAAGTACACATCTACATATATATAATTATATATGGTTTAGAAAGCTAGAAATTTGAAAACAAATTAGCAAAGGGCACTTTTCTGTGTTTACATAACCTCATCTAAACACAAGGAGGGTTGGGAGAATTTGAGATAGTTCAATAAACCCCAGAAATTGTTGAGATTTTGAATTACTTTCAAGAATTCTCCCAACCACCAACTATTCAGATGAGGCTATGTACAGTAAACATGGAAAAAGTGCTCTTGACTATTTCTTTTATAAAATAATTCTAAAAGATACAAACAAATCTAACAACCATGTTTACAAACTCTAATCTGGACACACCTATCAACCAATGACAGCGTGCGTTGTAGCTCACTTATTTCATAAAAGGAAATATAAACTATTTTTAGTTTTGGCAGACCTGAAATGTTCTGTCATAGTTTTAAGCTGTTCTGTTGTAATTTTATTGTGCACAGCTTTGCTCTTCTGTATGAGTGATTCCTTCATCAAAGCATCTTGCAGCTGCCTTGAGAGGTCCACCAGACTTTCCTTGACAAGGAAAACATGAAATAATGTTCACTTGATGTAATTTATTAGCTATCAGGAAAAAAACAATGATCTTTAAAATACACACGGTCAGTAGAAGTAACCATAGATTGTACACACTCATCACTGTCCTGAATGTGGTCATGGTAAGAACAAACAATATAAAGGTCTTGGATTTGTAACCGTTGAGCTATGCATGATCTATAGTCAATCTACAATCTGTTATTTCAATAAAACATCATTTCACTTGTCTATGAGCCTTTACACTCTGTCCAGAAATCTTGAGCAAATCTAAAGCTATACTACCAGAGTGAACATGACATGTTTTGGGATTTTTTTGACAGTGTCTATTACTTGTGTGTCAATGATACAAAAAGTTATCTTTTTTGTAAACCAGTAACCTTTTGTCTCTTAGTGATCAAAGAGCAGAGGAGAGCCTGGGTAGGAAGGTCTCCAGGATGTGCCAGGCAGCCAGGAGCTACCGTGTGTGGCGTTGAACTGGAGATCAGAAGAGACAAAGAAAGTGAGTTAGTGAAGACCTCCCAAATCTCTTGGCTGCACAAGGGAACAACATCTCCTAGTAGAAAAGACAGCCGTACCTGCCATGAGAGCAGAGTGGAGACATGTCTATTGCCACGTCATTAGTATGTTGGGGTAACCTAGGCAACAGCTGAATGATCCTATCGGCAAGTGTGTCAAATGTGTGTCCCGAGGGTCCCACCAGGTCAAGTGTTCTGTCGATCAGAATCAGCGATCCTCGACTGCTGGAGCTCTAAGCATGATATGAAGAAAACAAAGGTGTTAATTTGAAACAGATTTTGTTTCATACAGTTTCTGGAGGAATGGGGGTCTGAATACCTCTTACTGAATGAGTTCAAGGTCTGTAGTGTAAGTTACGGACTAAGTTTTTTCTGCTCAGATTTATCGTCCAAGCGCGAAGCACGCAGGCCACAAAACCCGAGCACAAAAAAAAAAATGAGGATCCGTAACTTACAGTACAGACCGAGAAAACAAGGTTAGCAAGATATTTATTATATCTCTGGGTTCAAAGAGATGGCGACTAAAACACACTTTTGAATTTAGCAGGCCAATTACAGCGTGCATACTAACTGAGAGATATAATGATAGATAATATGACAGACTCTTGTCCAAGACTTAGAGGAGGATGCTCGACCCATGGCTGGAGTCACTGTGTTTACTCTTGCATATACCTCCCTTTGGCAATACCTCTGTCCTCTCTGTGCATAACTCTGATAAAAGGCACAAGACAAAATACTGGTGGAACCTATAAGGAGTCACTGACCAGTTGTTCACAGCTAGGTGAGTACAAAATAAAACATCTCAGAGGGTTGATTTGATAGTTTCTACTTCATAGTTTATAAACATGATTGAACATAGTTTGCAGCCTGATTTACCTTTCTTCTTGTTCTTGCTGCTGGTAAGTTTGCTAACTCTGCAGCGATAACTTTGCTGAGGTAACCAACGCCATAACAATCCTCACTCACTTCCAACATTTCAAATAAACTATTCAAACCAAATGCAAACATCTGCAACATCATGTAATGAAATCATGTCAATGAGAAAATATAATTATGTGAATGAATTTTATTAGCTGCATGAAACAATGCCGCATGAGTCTAACAAAAGTACTGTAGTTGATTCAGGGTTGAGTTGATAGTGCTGTGACATGTTGACTGCAAATTTTTCTGTGCTGTAATTGTGTTGTTTGTTTACATTGGTGGTAGTCACAAATCAGACTTACATTATTTTGTTTCAGATCATGACAAATATGCATTGAACAGAGTGACAGAGGAGTTCTAAACAAATCAAGCTTATCATGGAAAATTTCAAATTTCAACATAGATTAACACAATATTGTACCTTGATTTTAAGTTGTAAATTATTAGGAAGTGAAGACATCTCAAAATCTTCAAGGAAGTTGAATACTCTTTTGTCACCCTATTAAAAAACAATTAAAATCAATTAAAATCAGGACATTTGTTAAATATATATTATACCTTAAAAAATATGCAAATGCTTCATCTTAGTTTATTTTTCTTCAAAAACTAATCTAACATGACAGTAGCATTTTAAAGATCATACCGTACTCCTGAGAAATTTTTGCAACCTAGGAACATCTGATGGTAGAAGAGGAAAGAACGTTGAAAATACTGGAGTTATGATAAGACCTGGACAAACCACAGCAGGAAACAGCGGCAGGTAATGAACATCCACAGTCGCATACTGTTTGCAAAAATAAAATAACAGTCAAGAAAAAAGATTATGGTAAATCTTTTATCAGGCAGGACAAAACACTTGGCTTATTACAGACCTCCATAGCTGGTGTTCAGAAATTGTATTTAAATTACTCCCACAAACTCACTTAGTTAGCTCTCATTACATGGCTAGAACAATTCAATTGATGAAACTGCGAGCTGGGAAAATGAGGGAGGAAGTGAGAAAAGGCTTAACAATATGTAACTGGCAGAGGTCAACTACCTATTGCTGATTTTCATGTGATGTCATCGTTTTCCAAAATCAAAAGTTATCACTCCTATTGAAGGTTTAGTTTAATCAAATATAAGACCCCTAAGAAATCAACATTTAACCGTTACAATGTTTAAGCTTGACAGGGTTCATTTTGTCATAGGGGAAGTTTGAACTTCCAAGTTTATGCGTTGCATGACATTAAATGGTGATGCAAGAAGGATCTGGCTTAGGTCAAAAGAGGAGTTGCAACTCAAGTTTTTGCTAACCAAACAGTTCTTACACTGGAAGAATTTCTAACTTTCAGTGTGTCCTGTGTTGGAATTCTAGAGCAATTATTTTTCATTTCAATGGCAGAGTTTTCATCATTCTGCTACTTTACAACCACCATGTTGGTGTCCCTCGGAGGGGCATCATACAAAGTTTCCATACAAAGCTCTATACATTTGGGTTAAAGCACTTTTCCAAATAATGAATGAATTAAAAACCACACAAACCTAAGTCTTGGCGAGGTTGTTTATTTGTCAATCCTAATTAATTTATATGTCAATCATAATTAATTTATTGAATAGTTACAATTTATATTTTTGATAGCGTGACAGTACAAACAAGCAATTAAGAAGGGCAGGAGATACATATGGAGACACATTAAAATACTAAGCCCAGGATCAGGATGGGTGGAGACAGACTAACTATAGATGCAATGCAATCCAAGGATAATTCAGCTTTGTGTCAGCAGTGTCATACTTGTATAATAATTATTAAAATTATGAGTTACACTTACCATATTGCCCATCCACTCTCTAAGTTTCTGGGACAATTCCCCAAATGGTGAAACTTCGCCTATATCTGAGTGCCTTGCAAAACTGTGCACAGATTCTGGTACAGTACAAAGAATTGTACAGTGTTGAAAATCACTTGATTCTACAATGGTGTGAATTAAGTCCAGAGTTTCACTTTGAAGGAGTGTGCCAACAATAAAAACAGCCTTTGTTTCTGACTCATTTCCTCCCTAGGAATAAGATGGTCATTCAAACCATTCTTTATGTTGAAGCGTATTGGCCTTTTATGATAAACGGATCTTTCAAACCTGTTCTAAAGGCATCCACAGTTGAGTGTTGATTGATACCTTTGATCCACCCTTGATTGACACTTGATGGACCTCTACATCAATACTTAGACAACACTCAGTTGACATCTTGGTTGACAGTCAGTCGAGATTCATTTTTGCAGACGCACCATTCAGTGTTGATTGATTGAGCCACAGATTGAGAAATTGATTGATTGATTGATTGATTGATTGATTGAGCCATTGATTGATGCATATGAGTCAGTTGACACTCTACCAACTATTGACCAACTATCAATCAAGGGTCAATTGAGATGTTGACCGAGTATCAATCAAAAAGCCAACCGAGCATTGATCAGGATGTCGATCAAAGGTATGGATCGACACTCCATCTCATCTTTCGACTGGAAAACTCAATAGACGCCTTTAGTACACTTGATATAAACTCTTTACATTAATTGTAGCCATGAACCAGTCTGCAGTTCCCATCACCAAATCTACATGTATAATAATCACAAATTTAAGAATTGTTTCTGAACTATTAACTAAAGGACGTATATGACTATGTTTTAGTTCTCCATATATAATAACTGTATATCGTTTGTGAACAATTTATATACAAGTGTATGGAAAATGGAGAAATGCTGTCTCTTTTTTACCAAGAATTATTTCACAGTTTTCGCCATTTAAATCTTTTGCCTGATATCTTTTATTTCTGCATAAAGCCATCAACATTTCAGAAAGTTAGTTCCTAGTAAGAGGATACTACCAGCTTATGTTATCTCTCTAGGTATGTTCCACCACTAGATAGTTAATAATTTTTAATTTATTAGAGAGCAGACTTTTTGCATCTTTGTTATTTTTTTATATTTTATATTTCTTGCATAAGAATTTCTTTCACTTCCTAATATACCTGACACAAGTCACACAATCTTTATTTGCTCTGTTTGTCATTTTTGACTGAAGTTTTTAGCCTGAATTGGAAGGAAAATACTTTTCATTTGGACAAACTTGGTGAGGGAGAATGAAAGGGTACCTTCCAGGTCTGTGATGGGGTTCCCAGACATTGTAATAAATTATCATAAGAAATACAATAAAAGCATCCTGGGTGTTAACTACTCCAGTTGGTAAAAACGTTTTATGCTTTGCACATACGCACTCATAATAATCGATGTCGAACTAAACTCACAATTTTTATACTTATGTAAATTTTAGAAAGTTGCAGAAGCGTCTCTGCATATATTTGGGCTTGCGGGTGTAATATATTCATAACCGGAAGTTGTGTTAAGCTGTTGTATTACCCAAGATGCTTAGAGAATAAAGTTGTTGTG
>OMLO01005786.1_pt1 | contig 10394 bp, 7 predicted proteins | sample 1674811 | NCBI WGS metagenome assembly OMLO01 (sample SAMN06265003, study PRJEB25207) | coral metagenome | isolation source: Coral host | place: Mexico:La Bocana,Puerto Morelos, Mexico | collected 2008-11-13
CGGAATTGTACAAACTTGAAGTGGTTTTTAGCTCAGTCAATAAGAATGCAATGTAAGCAGTACTTAAATCGACATTACCGTGGCCTTAGAATTGTTCTCGCTCAAAGCTGACACTATCTTGATTGACATGTTATTGTTGAGCAACTTATTTTTAATCTGCACGTCTGGCTTAAAGATTGTTACAAATTTTATAGCGCGTCGTCCTCGGCGTTTCGCACCTTTGAAAGATAAGGCGAATTCTCTTTTTTGCCTGCAGAAACTAATACCTATGATTGATATCATCTCTTTGTCCTGATAAAATCCCTTTTCTTGATCAAGTTCTACCTACAACAAGAAAACCTTGTGGCTATAGGGAAAATTAATTTCTTCTTCTTGTTAAAGCATAAAACGTCGGCTAAATGTCTAATTTACATTCGTTCACAGGCTAGAGAGGCGAATATAACTTTTAACGACTTAGCAGATTCGGCATTGTTGATAATGTGTGGCTGCCCACCCAGTATCGTTAGGTAATCGGAGTGTTAAAAAGTACGTATTTTTATCGATCGATGGTAGTGTACTGGCCAACTTTCTCAGTACGCAACCTGAAAGAGTATAGGCAGAGATACAGACTGCGTCGGGCCAAGATGTGAATCATTGGAGCTGGAGCTTATCCTACCGTCGTTGCATAAAACGTTCCTTCAATTAAGGGTTGCTAGTCCATCACAGGGCTCCCTTCGTCGTACGAATTTAAGTCGAATGAGGCGATTTACACATCTGGGTACTGAGAGAGTAAAGATTCTTGCCCAGAAACACAAAAAATAATTACCCCAGTCAAGTTTCAATCCCGTGAAAGAACTTTCCGGAGGCAAACGTGATAACCATTATGCGATAGTGTCTGCACTAGTGAAGGCATTGTGAACTTATCTTAACTACCGCGTAATCAAAGGGGGAGAGGGAGGTAGCATTACTCCTAGCCCCTTTGCATTAAAAAAAAAACCGACGTTATGCCCAGAAAAAAAAACGAACCAGTTCACCATGGACATAACTTTGCAATATTAATCTGCTTCGAAATACCAATTTAAACGCAAGTTAATCAAGCGGAAATGTACTATGGACACACATTACCAGTGTGTTGAGTAATCAAATATTTCTCACAGGCATGCTAATTGTTATGGAATTTCTTGTGAAGTAGGCTGCCAAAACCGTGTAAACACAATCAATGGCAAATGTTTATCCTGTTAAGTTGGCGAATAGCCATCCAACATGTTTTTATAGACGTTGGCGTGATTCCGGATTCTGTAATTCAAGATTTAACATTTTGTTAAGAATTTAATATTTAGCTCTTATTAACCGCGCAGGAGGTCTGTATGGGAGAATCTTGACCGAGGTCGTGAGTACAGACCGAACGCACTGAGGTCTGTACATACGACCTAGGACAAGATTCTCCCATACAGAACACGACTTAGCTTGGTTAATAAGATGTTTATTATATGGCAAAGAAGAAAACTTTAATTCGTTTAATGTAATTACTGGTTTGCTGACATTTTGCTTGCAAACGGAGATGAGCCTAATTTAAACCTGCCGAAATTTGCTACTCCTCTTTACTTTTTTGTCCTCATGCTTTTTGGCACTTCCATAAGTGATTGAGAAGAAAATAAAAGAAAACGATGACCATTTTTGTATTTTAGTTCAGTGATAACAATAAATTATTATAAATGGGTAGCACTTATTAGCTTTTTGGAGGGAAAACTAAAAGAAAAGAAAAAGAATTCGTGCGTTTGCCCGCCCGAGTCCTGAACTTTCGCCCTCCATGCTCTCCCAGCTTTCCAATACAGTATACCTATAACACATAGGCCCGCAAAGCGTGTATGTGTCTAGAGCGTTATGCATTATTATATTGCGGAGTTAGGGCAGAGGATTAAAGCGTGATTTTAAGAGGTTTAAATAAGGGACAGAAGAAAGAAATTTATTTTTGGAACAAAGCCAAAATATTTTCATCTTTTCTGCTTATACCGATGCATATACTTCATCATGCAAAGTAGTCGTAGCCTCAAAGAGGCCTTTGATTCATGGCAGTCGCTCTCCTTTCTCTCGTTTGCGCATGCGTCATAAAAAAAGAAAGGAATCAGGCGAACGTTTGTCGGGTATTTATCAAAACTGTTGAAAATTTAAATACAAACTGCAGCCCTCAAGCAACATTAGCAATTCATAAAAGAAAAACCTTTGAAGATGTTTATTTTAACGATCCGAATTCATCATATCTGTTTTAAACTCAAAGAAATCCAACAAACCGCAAGTCAGTAGGTACTTTGGATTTCCATTAGCGAAAACATATTTATTTATTATGAATGGGAGTATTAAGCAATAGATCACAAGCTTCTATGGTTTATAGGCTGATAAACCACGCGGGATGTTGGAAGAACACGAGAAGGATTTGTAAATTTTTTATAAATTTGTAAATTTGATTTACGAATTCTTCGAGACACGCGAAATTTCCATAGGTTTACCGGCACAATAAACCATAGCTGATTGACCAATCAGAGCGCGTTTTAATTTAATTATGGTATAATGTAGAATAAACAAACAAAATATTGTTTTAATAGAAGACGCAATTTCGTAATTAGACAACTTGTTGTTTAAAGACACCTTTATAATAATTGGAAGACTACGTAAACTTGTAGGCATGCGTACTGGAGATTCAATGTGGCATACACGACGTAAACGGTAACTCGAGTGAAACGAAGCGGCCGAACCATTCCTCCCAGCACAGAAAGAGTTTTGGAGGTGTTAGAAGAAGATAATAATAGCGATTTTGGAATGTCAAGTACCAAAGAAAGCGATTTAGATCGCCAGCTTCAAAATTCAAGCGACGAAATCGAAGTAAGTTGTTGTTGTGTGTAATCGCCACATGTGGTCTAAAAAACTGAAGCAATATGTGACCGTATGTTGTATATATTTGACTTTTTACGTTCTAATAAATGTTTTGGCTCATATTTGAGTTTATTTAGATCGATATGTTTGGAGGGAAAGGGTTTTTAGGACAGCAGATGAGCGAAATTTTCGGGAAACGATCTATGTAAACCTAAAGCGCTAGCTCAAGTTGCATTCTTGTCATTTGGTGTCAAATGACTCTGAAAGGTCAAATGAGCAAAAATTCAGCATTCGTTCTTTTTCAGCCAAAATTGCTGGAGTTGTCACCAATATAATAAGGAACATTTTTGCTTTTAACTTTTCTTTGCAAACATATTATGGCTTGTTTCGGACAAAATTATTTTTTTTCTGAAAGCTTATTTCATAACCTTTCCAAAGAGGTATGGCTTTCTTCTGAATTGTAAATACCTGCTGAGAAAATAATTAAAGTCAATTTTGACTGTTTTTGATATAAGAAGGTAAACTTTTTGCAAAATATAATTAGCATCGATCATACGGCTTGTGCTTTTTTGTTCCATTTTTAGCTGTTTCTGCCATTTAGAGAGAGAAAATATTTTATTCGGTTAATAATTAAAAAGAATTATATAAGACTTTTAGCAAGCAAAATTATATTTTTTCAAGACCTCCGCTTCGGGATTAAGGCACACGAGGGAACTAATCCCTAGCCATTTTTGCCACGAAGTGGACTCGGGGGATTGAAATTTGGTCCCCGATACGAGTCCCACTATTTCAAACTGGTTTGAATTTTTGGGACAAGCTGCAGAGACAAGTCCCCTCGTGTGTGCCGACCTTTAGTTTTAAAATAATTATAAAATTTGGAAGATTTCATTCTTCATATTATTTTATAATATAGGTAGGACCCTGCTCGCTTTGGTTGGTCGAAAACCCATGATTTATCACAATATAAGTTTTGTTATAACTGATAGTTATTTTCCTAAACCCATTTATTTAAGGCGTTTTTCATTTTTAGCCTCGTTTCCATGCTAGCAAAATCGGGGCATACGCAGATCTGGACTCCAGAGCTTAATTTGGCTTGGCCCTACATCAGAAAATATTTCCCTTAGGGCCCTTAACAATCTGTGAAAGTTTCATGCTTGTATCACCAATTTGAACAATTCCAGCTTTTTTTGGTCGATAACAGCTGGACTAAAAGCATTTAAAGAAGCCTAAAACAATCGCCTGCGACTCGTGTTTTCTACCTTAATAGTCGTAATACTCGTCGTAGCTAGACAACTTTATAAGATTTGCAACATGATGGATGTGAGGTAATGCATTTTTAATGCATGGCCTTATTTCCATATCGTCCCATTACAATCAAGGTTTCACGGTTCGGCTCATGTCTGTATTATTTAACAGAAAAAAACAAAACACTTGAAATACTGCGCGTTCGTATCTCTAAAAACGGAAAGTGGTCGCATCGTGCCTTAACATTAAAATTCTGTTAACAGAAGTTGCATCTTTGCAAACAATAAAATTGCCAACAACAGCAGCATGAGTTGTTGCAAAATATTGATACGCCTTGTATTCACCCGGTACACCCGGACGTCTTGTGTAGACATTATGTAGTAGTAGTAGTAGTAGTAGTTGTACAGTTTCAAGTTAACAAGCATGTGACCTATTGGTAAAAGGTAATTATCACTATAAACAAAAGAAAAGAATAAGAATTTAAAGTTTTTAGCATAATTGGACGCGGCTTTGACGCATGAATGTTTAGTCGATGAAGTCGGAACTGGCGTTTCAATATGAAGGACTGAAGCTTCTAAACCCTGGGTTTATAAAACTTTGTTTTACACAATTTTAAACCAAATTGTTGTCCTCTTTTATTTATAGAACATGACAGGCATCACTGAAGTGAGCTTCTCCACAATTTATATCATAACAATGATCATAGCTTTGGCAGGAAACACACTGCTGATCTACATAGTGTGGAAAAAGCCTGATACAAGAAATCTGACAAGTTTCCTGTTTGTAAACATGGCAGTGGCTGATTTGCTGGTTGTAATATTTCAGATGCCTATCAACATAGCTTTCTTTTATTTCCACCAAATACCCTGTGAGCTTTACTACGTTCGTGTCGTCGGCCGCCTCCATTTTATGTCTCGCTGTGATGGCAGTTGATCGACTCTTTGCTGTTGTTTATCCTTTCCAAAGAAGTATTTGGTTCAGGAAGCCTAAGATTATTACGTCAGTTATTTGGATCTCTTCCATGGCCTTGATGTCAGTCGCGTTTGTGGTCTTCAAATTCATAGGTGGTTCCTGCCTCTTTGATGACACTTTTATATCGCCTCTGGAATTCTGGAGTTACAGCCTTGTTATCACCTTCCTCCTGCCTCTCGCCATCAGCAACATCTACTTCACAATTGCAGCTGCAAATCTCTGGCTGCACGAGGTGCCTGCGGATCATCCTGAAAGTGAAAACCAGCGAAAGCATGAAATGCCTTAGAAAAAGTCATTCGAATGCTCATCATTGTTGTGGTGGTGTTTGCAGTCTGTTGGCTTCCTGTGCATGTGTATCAAATGGATGATTCTGTAAAAATGGGAGCACTTTGGCCGCCTGCCCTCATTTACTTCTGCTATTGGTTCAGCCTGGCTAACAGCGCAATAAATCCGTGGCTGTACATTGGTCTGAACGGAAAGATGAATGCAGCCTTCACCAAACTGGTCCGATGCTGCCGTACAGGAAATCATACTAAAGAGGGAAAATCCTACGATCACCGCCTCGACAGGCAAAACCAACTTTTCAGAGAACTCCATCCAAGATACCATAGTGTAAATGTCACTTTTGGTAGTTTTGACTTATGGCCATAACCCTAGGTGGGTATAGGGCCGGTTTGGTAGTTTTAACAAACAATAAATAGCGAGACATTGTGTGACTAGTTTGTCTAGTGATTAGTGAGACATGGCTTGGAATTGAGTGTAAATAACTGTTTGCTATGTCTATTTAACGAAATTTGTAATTTCGTCTTGGCTTTTTGAGTCGTTCTATCTAGCACCAACTCATTTATAATTTAACGCTATCGATTTGCCGTATTTCTTGAAATTGTAGCTCGTCAGGGTGATTCAATCGTTTTCATCCGCTATAATTATCAGAAAAAAAAGCTGTAGTTTCTTTAATTATTTACCTTTTGCTTTCGCTAGATATCTTAGCCAACGCTTTTTTTACTAGGGCAAGGACTTTACCTTGCTAGCTATTATAGATATTATACCTAGGGAAATATAATCTTTGCCAAACCAGAACACTTGAAAACAACTGGACGGTACAAGAAAAGTCAAATTACATGTATGAAGCTATAAGAAAATGAAGCTTTCAAAAAATATTGTCTTCCAAGACAAATACTAGGCACTCAACAAGGAGGCGACGAAGGAGAAGGGTGGTATCAGAGATGGCTGGTTCATTGGTTGAGTTACACTATAAGTACACTGACATGAAATAATTGTGCAGTAATATAATTATAGCGATTTCCAAATTTCTAATTTGTTCACTTGAAGCTTTTCAGCGGAGATAAGTCCAATTGAAACATGCCGAAATGGCAAAATTAGCAAAATCATTTGAAAATAACCTCTAAAATCTCCTAAGGCTCCTAGGTGTGAAAAGCAAGAACCTTCACCAAATTTAATTTAAAATTTGTTTCCAAACAAAGTATATTTTAGTTGTTTTTTGGATAGTCACAGCTATACCCTAAACTTTAATGTAATGCAGCCACGACGACAACGCATAAAGACGGTCTTACGCTCATATTGTGCTAACGCTAAAACTGAAAGAGGTAAAAATCGCACCAGCCCTCTATTAAAGATAAAGACATGGACATGAATTTTGTTTAGCGCAACTTAAGTTAAACCCTTAGGGTACTGTAAATGTTTGTATGGATTTAAAAGTTCTAATAGACAAGTCTCTATATAGTAGTTTCTATATTCAGTTTGAAACACATGAAGAGAGAAAAGCTGTTTCTTTGTCGCTTTGGCATCGGTTGTTTACAGACTAAATGTTGCCACTTTGACGCGTCCCAGTTCGAGGACAAGTCTGTAGTGCCAATGCGAGCGCGCGCGCGCGGCAAAAGCTGGTCCCGGTCCTGCGGTCTCTAATTATCCAAGGAAGATTGCCTTCCGAATACGATTCAACTTCTGGGTTTAACTCTTCTACATATCCTTTTCATGATATCTTGATCATGAGTGCACCACTCAAGAGATGGACAGCACTTTGATATCCCTCATATCCCCACAAATTTAAAGTGGGCTACGTTCATGACAAAATAAAACTTCAGGTCACGCTTCATCGACTGCTAAAATTTCATCTTCGGTTGTTGAATATCAAGAAAGGTCAAGAAGCCATTTTAAGTCCTAGCGAACAAAATGTGCTTGAAAGGTGAATTGTTTGTGATGATTCGCAAATTGCAATTACAAAGTATGGAAATTTCCTTTATTTTAGTTCAATTTATTCCGTTTGGTGAAGTGAATTGCTACTGAGTACCGCCGATAAAATGACTGCAAAGTCGTCGGCAAAAAAAAAATATTCAAACCTTCATGGTGCTTTAGTGTGAATAACTGAAGTCGTTGAACTTCTGGACGTTTTAAGGCTTGTAATTTCTTTTTTAGCTTTACCTTTCGGAATGATAATCAAGCTTTAACGAATTTTCTTTGTCCTTTCTTTCATGATTTCGGTCAACCTTCTGGCTTCATTGAGACGAGATTCGAGGAGGCAGCGTGGCCGAGTGGTTTAGGGCGCTGGTGCTGTAATCCAGAGGGGCCGGATTCAAAACCACGAGTGTTGCAAATTTCTAAGGTCGCAATCGCTTTTTCGGTGGCTACATGCGTCTCGCACTGGTCTCGACTTTTTCACGATCGAAGCTCTCGCAAAGCCTCCCAAGGTTGAACTATATTTTATTTTGTATTGCTCTGATCGAATAAGCGGGTTGTCAACGAACAGTACAACAGAGTGTAAAACTGCTTCAAGGCTACTGTGTTGTATGGGTACTTGGCCATCTCCAATAAAAAAAAAATAGTTAACGTGAAATGATACTGCATCGCCCGTTTTGCCTTGAATGGCCCTCGTGCATCCACAAGAGATAATGCACGGCAATAGTCAGGGTTCATATCCTTTTTCAGAAACAATTTTCCAGGACTTTTCTGGGACTTTTTTTTTGAAGTTCGTCAAGACAGTGTGGTGTATCTTCCCATAATCAACGCACCCGCAATCAACATGTCAACCGTACATGGAGTTTTCGTGCGCTCTGTTAAGATCGAGGATGCGCTTCAAATGAAGAGCATAGTTGAAGAGCATAGTTGTTGGGCTTGATCAAGCCCTTTATGCTAAGGCAACTGAGATTGTTTGGAAATACACTGACATGTATTGAGAATGGGAGCGTCTCACATAATCTGAACGCTGTTATCTATACTTGGAAAGCGCTTTCAAGATGCTTCTGAATTTACTGAGAGCATCCAGAGAGGGGGAATGGGAGCCATTTGGAAAATAATTTCTTGGTATTTTGCTCACGATAATCTTAACTATGCTCGCTACTTGTCGGCATATGTCTCTGAGATGTCTCACCTGGAATTTAAACATCCAGAAGCTTTCAAATATCTCAAATCTGGAAGATTTTAAGTCCAGTTAGTGGAGGGCAATGCCTTCGGAAACCTTGCTGTTGACTATGCTTGCAAAGAAACAATAAATAAAGACACACAGACGGCAGGAGACGCCAAAGGATTTAGCCTTAAAGCGGGAGCAGTAAGCAAGTATTTTTTTGTTGCTGAATACCGCAGTATCTTCTTGAGGCTGATTAAGGACATTCTAGACTTAAATAAATCAAATTTCCATCACACCGATCTCCAGAGCACCAGAATTGTCAGAGATGAGACGGAAGTTAAGTCCCTGGTAGAAATGAAAGTCATTGGCTTGATCCATTCAGTAGCGTTCAGAAAGATCCGGTATGTCTTTCTACTGGAAAAGTGGCCCCACCAAATATACAGCAAGATTTGCTTGCTGCTAAAGCTGTTGGGGAGAAGGCATATGAAGCGGGCTTTCGTGTAGAGCGACTGGAGTCACAGCCACCTCAAACCAAGTTCCATGAAAATCCCGGACTGTGTCATGGAACATTTACCGACCTGAACAGAAAGGTGCAAGTCAAGAGCAAAACGTCCAAAGAGATGATAGAAAGCTGATAGAAATCTATTCGCCCAGATGATATTAATAGCAGAAAACCGAAAGCGTCAAATGGGAGAAGTTCTAAGTCATCCACTAGGGCCCCTTCCCTGGGCGTTATCCACTGCTGATGGACCGTTTAAAAAACAAACAAAGCAGCTCTGGCAAAAGAACTACAAAAGTTGTGCTATTCTCAGACGTAATCCTGCAGCCATCAGCATGTATGATAGATGCTATGGCGCTCATGCGGAGACTCAAAGGGGACCATAAGACGTGCCGAGGTGGCCGAATCTCTACTTAGCTCAGTACTACACGAAGGATCTAGCTCTAAGAGAATAGATGTTATATTTGATATGTACAAAGAAAACTCCTTCAAGAATGCAGAATGAGAGAACAGGGGAGCTGAATTTGGGAATAAATATAAAAACATTCAATTCAAACATAAGCTTCAGCAATGGAAAAAATTACTTTTTAATCCAAAGAATAAAAAGGCCTACACAGAGATTGTGGTAAAGGAGTGGAGACGGGATAAGTACTGGACAAAGTTAGGGAAGGTACTTTTTTCGTGACATGCGAAAGATTACCTCACAAGATGCTAATATGGGTGAAGAACTCAACTCCGCACAGGAACAAGTGGATACCAGGCTTATTCTATATGTAGCTCATGCAGCTGTTATTCACATTTTCCGTCTTATTGTTCATATTTACGATTTGACATGTGTTGCTATGGAAACCATTCAGGGACAATACCTATAAGTCATCTATAAGTTATGGTAATTATGTCAGGAAACTTCGTTTCAAATTTACAGTAACTAAATATCAATATATGCAACAGTTTCAGATTTGCATTTAACTCTTATAAGACATTTTTTTACCAATCCTGCTTATTCAGCAAACCGAGTGACGTCATTTAATCACGTGATACTCCTTGTAAAGCTAATCATTTGGCATGGTTATCATACATCAAATAAACGCGAGGAATCAATGTTGTTAAAATCGAGTCTTTGAATTTGTCCCTCGTTTGGGTACCAAATTAATGGCTCTTTTTAGGCCCATGGACTAAATGGACTGTATAATTATGTATAGTTATAACTTAAATTACTAAAAAAAAATGTTATTTTTATACTGATAACCCTTTAGCCCCTTACAGAGAAACATTGATCAATCGGGGAAGCCAACCGCCAGAAAGTAAAACTCACCAAAAATGGCTCTAAGCCACCTCCAGGAACCCAGAGACATCAAAATAAGGCAATGCAAACATAATGTAAGCCATTTTATTATCCAACACTGCTTCGTAGAGTACAAATAACGCGCGAAACGAGTACAAATATCACACGATATTTGTACT
>OMLO01005787.1_pt1 | contig 10394 bp, 3 predicted proteins | sample 1674811 | NCBI WGS metagenome assembly OMLO01 (sample SAMN06265003, study PRJEB25207) | coral metagenome | isolation source: Coral host | place: Mexico:La Bocana,Puerto Morelos, Mexico | collected 2008-11-13
TAAAAATTAAAGAACGGAGAAAGCGAGCGTTTTAAGAAAGAAAAAAACAGTAAAAATTAAAGAACGGAGAAAGCGAGCGTTTTAAGAAAGAAAAAAACAGTAAAAATTAAAGAACGGAGAAAGCGAGTGTTTTAAGATAGAAAAAAAAGCGGATGAAAAGGCTCTCAAAAGGGTTTGAAGGATTTAAAGGCCTAAATATTTGAACATAAATTGGAATGCGACGAATGTCAGTCCAGGACTGACAGCTATCAAATTTAGTGATGGGCTCCTGCCACAAGGCAGGATATAGATATAAAAGAAAAAACAATTCAGTCAAGGTCACAGAAAAGACAGAGAAACTGACATTTTGAAGAAAAGTCACGAAAAATTATAATTATAAAACAGTATGATACACATTAATGGCGATCTTAACGATATTTTTTTCAGTTAAACAAAATGAAGAAGATGAATTTGTTGAAAACTCAGAAGTCTAAAATGAATTACTGGATAGGAAGGGGAGCTGTAGGGGAAGAGAGGGTTACTATATGTTTGGTCAAGGAATTTTTTTATCCGGAACTGAAACTTTAGAGAATTTTGAAAAGTGATTAACTGCTGTGCTTGCAGGCTACGAGTTGTGTACATGTGCTCGAAATGAAGAAAGACCACAATGCACGACTATGGCGAGCAATAAATTCATCCCAGCGAGGTTTATGAAATTATTTCTGTAAAATATTGTGGAACCTTTCTTTGGTTGTTTGGGATGTGCCGTAAAACAGGAGTCCGTATACTCCTTCGTAGAGGATGTCTTACTGATGGCAAGATCCTGGCCACACACTTCGGTCTCCGGCCACACAGAGTTCGATGGTTTCTGCCGGCTGCACGCAAACCGCACAGAAAGGGTCACTTCCCGTTATAGACCATTTTAGTAGTTACTTGAACTAGCTCTACAAAGAAAATTTTGAAATGCACCTCCGAGATTCATAAGCCAATCAAAAGGAAATTCCGGTTATTTCGTTCCCCTTCTTGGCACGGGAATTTCACCGCATCTGTGCTGTACCCGTGGCTGTTAAAGGTCCCCTGTCACGTTAAAGGGGATGCACGATTTTTTACCCTGGAAGAGTTCCAGCCAAAAGAAATCCCACAACTCAGTACAACGAGAGATCAATGATTTCTTGAAAAGCTTTGCTATAGCTTTCGTAGCTTTGAAAAGAAAGACTGAAATGTTGGCAGTGGTGGTGTTGTGTAGAAATGCAAACAGTACAGCTGTACAGTACAGCAGGTTTAGTAAGCCAACAGGATTACTTTTACGTTTGAAACCCGTGGGCAAGTCTCCCAAACCCTGGCGGTGTTGTGTAAGAATGTGACGGGTTCATTAACACGATATCTTTTAATTGACTTTAACTTAAATTAAAGAAGGTCCCATCTGATTGTATTTTTCTTGAAAATAAATATACAATCTGCATCAGTTCAACAAGGTCAGTGTTTTGACTGTGGCTTAAGCAAAATACAAAGCAGCGCCCACAGTCATATCTGCCTGCGAACGTACAAATTTGCACCGGAGACGTCATGTAGCAAAAACGAAGGTGAGCGTGGAACATGCTCTACTTTATTAGGGTGAAGCATCGTCTTTTGGACTCCATTCGGACGATCAATCACTGAGCTATAGGAGAGTCTTAAGAGCTCTCATTGTGGAGAGGGGACACAAGCGCATGGGTTCTATTTCTAACTCGTTATTGTTTGTCTATGTAGCTATAGCTTATATCGCCTGCGGAATATATTTGCGGTTATATTATTTTAATCCTCGTGCAATCATTTTGTGTTATCTACAGCCACACTTAAAACGCTCCCATTGTTATCCTCAAACGTTTGGGCCTAATGAACCCATTCTGCAATAAAATATCTTGAGAGTATTGCTCAGGAATGGTCTGAATTACGCAGTAACTACCTTTCAGCATTGCATATTGCAAATTGCTACGGTGATTCATAGTTGAATAAGTCTCTAGCTGCTCTAAATGCGCCTCTAAAATTTAACCTCGGCTTTCACCAAAATGACTGAACTAAGTTTAGGCGCTCCTTAAAACAAAGGTTGCCCATTTCCCGCGCAAAAATACAACTCGTGACCTTGTCAAAAAGTAACCGATATTTTTAAAATGATATCCCAAGCACCCTTGGTTCAGCTCGTATCAGAAGTCCTGAAAGTTATTTTTTACGCCGTACGATGACTAAGGTGTTTCTGTTCATAGCTGCGCTGATATGACATTCAATGAGAAACGGAAATTGTTCATCAGCCCGATGATCGATGGTAGCCAGTTTTCGTTAAAAAGTTTCACTGAAGTCCGCTGTGGTCCAATAAGGAATGAGTAGTTTAAGGAGTCATTAACAGATCGAAAAGATAACATATATATTGTTACTATCTTCTGAATCAAAAGACAAAAATAAACTATTTGTTATAAATACCTCGTACACGGTCCGGCTTATCAAGACGCATCGAAGGTGCTGATAACAATAGGTCGACTAGCTGTTAAGGTGGCTCCAGACCTGTAGAGTCTATTAATTAAAAACCACGACTGGATAATACAACCACAAGTTTTAAACCATTTCTGAGCGTTTTTAGCTCTCCACAAAGACGGAAACGGGAAGACCAAACGCAGCATGCAAATTCAGTTTTTGCTAGTTAATCCTCGAGGTATTTGTGAGAAGAAAATAACCGCGTACTTGGCATACCGGTACAAGAAATAGTTGCAAAGACGTCAATTCCGACACGACGGCTCAAGTCTCTAAAACCCAATTCAAACTGACCATAATCTTTTCGTGTAAACAACTTGTCACGGAAAGATTCAAGGTCAAAATCAATTCATCAAGGAGTCAAAAATAAAATATTGATAGCAAGAAAGTAGCGATAAAGCTATAGCTGATTCGACACTGATCAAGAAAAAAACTGGCGTCTACGAAAATGAAAATGGCATTCTACGTACTCATAATATTTCCAGAGAATAACTTGTCTAAAATAGAGTAGTAATCCTTAAATGTATTGAACATTTAGAATATTTGAACCGGTCGAGTATCACGTTCTATAAGAGTAATTACAAACCAACAGGTTTTGTCCAAAGTGTAATGGAAACTTATCTCTTTAACTGTCGAAAAACAGCACGAAAAGAGGCTTACATAACAGAAAATAGCAAAAGTGAAAGGATTTAGTTACTAACTAATGTAACTTCTAGTGAATATAACTTCGTTTTTCTCAATCTATATTTTGGTGTGATATTGTAATTACCAGAAGATGGGGTTAAAACAGAAAGAATAGGACAGCAACGTTTGTGAAAATTGTCAAACAACATTAGTTACGAGAAACTTTATAAGCAAAAATCGTCACGTACTGTAAGGTCCTTGGGGCTAAGCATAGCTCAAAGTGCCTTACTTGGTTCTTTTTAAGGGAAGGGGATTACAGTTGGAGGTAAATTTGGTCGTCTTTAAAAGGTTTAGGTTCATAATATTAATATCATGTAGTATGCTGTCAAACTAGTCACGTTCAGCTATCAAACTTTTCAAAACATGACATAAACCACAAAAAACTCCACACAGTCGTTGTAATTGTCACCGCAGTCGTTGTGAGGACATGATTTCAACATAAGTTTGCTGAGTGTGGTACAGTGTACAGAAGGCCGACATTTGTAGACAGTAAACCTATCCAACGTTTGTAGAACTGATTAACAACAAGCGACAACTGAACTGACAGAGTCACCACAAAAAAAGTAAAACGACTTTCTTAGTTTACCCCCAATCACTTGGAACTCAATTGAGTTCTATCCTACAACCCAGCAACTTGCCACCTTTAGTGTTTTCATGATATTGAGACTTGCCTTTACTCGATTTCCAGAAGCTCAGTCTTCTTTTCTTCGGTTTTGGCGGCAAAGTGTAAGATCCCGTTGAACCCAAGCGATGGAGTTTGTGCGTGAAATTAAACACACACCATACCGAACACATGTTGAACTGGCTTGTGGGTGACAATTCAATACACAATTTCAATGTAAATACTGATGACTTACGACTACTGACTACCACGACTTCATCGACTGGTGGTCTCGTGTACGTGCTGGTTCAGCGAGTGGATGTCGGAACTACATCTGCTGTGGCAGATATCTCGTCCAGACGTGGTTTTAGGAAACGATAAATTCTTGAAATACTAGGAAGTGATAGTTTGTTTAGACAACCGTGTTACTATCGACGTAATGACACGTGCTTACATGCTTGATAGCATTGCAACATGGAAAGAGTAACTCTCTTAAGAAATAACCACATATTTCTTTTGACCCTTGTTTTGAGAGTTTGGAAATGGATCAAAACGATAACTCTAAGTTGATTATTTTCTAAAATCTCGTCACCTGTCCCTTTGAGAATGTGTAGATCTTAAAAAGAAGAATATAAATGTCCAACACCCTGAAAATTATTAAATAAGATTGATCGTCGGAAGATGAAGAGGCTTCGGCTGGCTTTTCCTGTTTCGGTTACTTTTGGTGTATTCACCCACACAAATACCTTTTTTATGCTTCTTAAGAGAGACTTTTCCGCAACATATTATACCTGAAATAATCATTAAAGTAAACAAAATATGACTAGAAAATAACTAATAAAATAAGGAACTGTAAAAACAGGCAAGAAACTGTTAAACAAATGTGCGTAAGACTTTGCTAATCCGTTGAGAATAAAGGGAGAATATTGTCTACGCATTAACGTGACTGGGTAGTTACGCAAGGGATTTGAGATAAGTCGGAAAACTGGCGTTTCAGCTGAGTAAATAATGCTATCTTATAGGCGAGTTGCACGTTGCAGAAGAATAAGGGACATTCCCACAAATTACAGTCGAAAGAAAAACAGGAACAACAGAAGCAGGAACACAAACAAATGTGACAAACTAATTTAATTTTAATTAATTTTACGTTAAATCAACACTGATTGTTGCTGGACAATAACAGGTGTTCGACATTATCATCAGTATTTCTTTAAATCAGCTCGTCTAAATTGTGAGAAAATAGTTTAGCATATGTTCAGCAATCCTTTCTTGTGTACAACTCAAAGTATTCCGTTTATCGGATTGAAACTTTGCATCGCGGAAACCTTTTTGGAATTTCTTATCCGTAAGTGCTGTTAAAAGCTTTCGTTGCCGCCAAGGGATTATCGCCGTGAGAACGTAATACTTGTTGGCCTTCTTTTAATTCTCTTAGCCTAATTCCCTCCCAACCGCCATATCGTTCGCACAGCTAAAATATTTAGAATTATGTATTTTTTTAAGTGCACTTTTGAAAATCTTATTTCTTATTTTTTAGGTATGAAATTTTCTTTTGGCTACTAGGCAGGGGAAGAAAATTGGCATTTTACATTACGTCGGTAAAAAGTGGCGATCTGGCAATACCTTACGGACTAGAAAAAATATCAAGTCAAGCCCACTACAGTTAAAGAAGAATATAAATACAGACTCTTTATTGATGTAAAAAAACACGTTTTCCGCTTAGCTACGCCTAAAGATTTTTTTGTCCATGTCAAGGTATACGTTGTTTTCCGAGTTACGACACAAGAGCAGGGAATATTATGCCCTCTTCTCCGTAAGCCGTCGACGTTCATCTGCTCAGCCAATCAGGGCATTTGTAACCAATAGTTACCGCTTAAATTGCAACTGACGTTTGCTTGCCTCACTCCATGGTATGACGATAAGAGCTTCTCCAGACAGGAAAAAATACTAGTTTCCTAGCTTTTAATTCGTTTCAGGAATTTTTTAATCTCTTCTTGTTAGTGTCTAAGTAAGGTCGTAATTGTATTGGGCGTCTGTGTTATTTTAGTAGAAAAAAATAGAACAAATTGTTTTTCTTGGCTGAAATTGGCTTAAGCCGTCTAGAAAGGCGTTTTCTGAAAAGGTTAAAGCAATACCATCTGTCTTGCTACTGCAGGTTTCCATGTTTCACACGTACAACCGCGTTTGCAAAGATTCCATTGATTGCAACTTTGCTGAGACTTTTTTCAGGGTTTTATTTCATGACTGCTTAGGTTGTGTGTATAGCTGCGATTATCCGAATCATGTCTTTATCTTTTTTTAAACTTGTTACAAAGAACTTGCGTTAGATTTGGGAGCATTGCTTTCAGGTGAAACACAGCATTCCCACTCTTTTGGTACGATTTCAAAGAGATAATTACTATATAGTTATTCCGAAAATAACTAAGCTCAACTTTAAGCAGGAGCGAAATATTTCGTGAAAGAGTGACGTCTTTTGTCTGGGAACTGAAGTCTGAAGAGTGAACACCTACTGCCGAGTGGGTTATAAATACAACGCATTAAGCTCTTTAAATGTGAAATAGTCTGAAATAGATATTCTCTTTATTTAAAGAGATTTGCCTTATCAGTGATCAAGGTACTGATGATTTTAAACAGCGTCCTTCTTCAAATAAGCGCCACGTCTATGAGGTCAAAAATATAGGGCAGGTTTCAGGGATTTATAAGACATAACTGATAAAGCTTCTCGGCATCATGTTTTCATTGACCCAGGGCTCAACCGTGATCGCTGGTGAACCAGCAATTTTGCGCTCTAGGAAGAGATAGCCTTGGGTTGGAGATTTCGAGAGTAAAACTGCTTAGAAAATGCTCTGACTGAGCATGTCTCGGTTAAAATTAAAAGTAAAGAGACGTCCATTTGATCAAATCTAGCCTGTTCCAAGCCTTGGACAGCGCCAAGAACCACAAGTGGAACAACAACTTTATTTACTCGTTCACAGTAAAGTTTTTAAAAAATATATATATAAGGAAAGAAAAACAGAAAAAATGTACTAGTAAATCTCCGAATAAGGTAATGCCTTTTCCATCGATATAGAACAAGTTTTCATAATGTTGTTCAGACTGTAAATAAAAATCCAGTTGTTTAGAGAAGCTGAAAGCATTGAATAGTCGCTGTATAAGCTATTGTATGTTTTCCAGAGTTGTAACGTTCTTTTGATGTAAGCATGTATAGATTTTGTCGAGATGAAAATCTGGTATTGTATCTGTGTACTTTACTGCGGATTGAAGAAATCGGGAAGAAAGCATAGTGGGCATGCCTTAGGGCCCTAAAGGCATTTTGTTTTTTGTTTTTTTTCGTTCTTCGCGTTTCTTCCGAATGACTGAATAAACCGAACGCCTAAAAAAGGCTTGAACTGAGCGGGAGCAGTGATGTATGGCTCTGCACAGATGGACCAGCAGACTGACAAACAGGACAATTGATATACAGCGGAAGGTATCTGTCATTGGTGCCAAAAGCAATTTCTCGGTTTCTGAATAATTTAAGATCAATTCCCACAAAAATCAATAACAGCCTGACGAATAATAACCTACATGTACAGATTCCATTGAATTCTATTTGAAAATGACTACGGGGGACTTTATAATTCGTATTTTCCAAGGATAAATTACACGAATGCATCCATTTGGTAGCATTTGTGCAAATCTCCTGAAAAATATACGCCGTTTTGAGTTTAAGAGAGTGGTTATTTCAATGCAATCGTTCGATTTGGATGTAAACTTAATGTTAATTTCTGCTTTTTAATCCAGTTGCTTTTAAAAAAGCATATGAGACAACCATCTATTCAACTGATTTCAAGGGGGAAAACTCTTGGGAAAAGAAATTCTTTTTAATTTAAACGCCCATTAATTATTTATTTCCTCATGACTCATGGCAGCATCGAAATCATTAAAATTTAACGAAATAGAAAATATTGAGAGTTTCGCCCTCGAGGTAAACAGTTGTTTTAATTTTTCAACGTGAAATCGATCGCAACCTGAATAAACGAGCACCAATGAAGGAAAATAACATGTGGACCTGTGATTGACGGTTTTGTCGAATACACCACGTTGCACTGTTCCTGATCAAATGTTTACGAGTTGTAAACCAAGCAGTCTTTTATCTCAACCAATCATTTTCAATTGAAATCCGTCTAATTGTTGTCGCGCAGTGCGTTAGGTCAGCTTCTGTCAGTGGCGCAAAATTTGCATACGGGAAGCACTGTTTTTCCCGGCGCACACAGGATTTTTTTTGTGTAACCTAAGGCTGCTGCTGCTCAAAGCTATTGACCTGAGAATAAGTCTGTCTTAACAGTTGGCCTTGTACTGGCGTGAAGAATACCACCAGATTTAACGCGGAGAGGAAAATCTTTTGACGGCCATGTAGATTCCAAAATATTCAGCGTTTGAAATCAACAGCCAACAGCCATGATCAGTGACTTTTCGCTCGGGTACGGTTACCTTCCAGTTTGCTGGGCACTTTTTACATCTTTCACGTTTCTATTATGCTACGGCATCGCCGTTTCGCTTGATCACATCTATCCGTTCGTTCCCGCCATAAGCGACACTGGCGCCAGGATCCCCGAGGCAAATATCTTCTCGGAGTTCTTCAATTTCTCCTTGGTGTTGATGGTGCTGAGCCTGTTTGTCCGCTACCTTCAGTTCCAGATGTTGACTAAAGGCCTAGACTCGGCAGACCGTCATCTTGATCGTTTCAACAAGTTGGGTTTGGGTTTTGGTCTTGTGAGTGCCTTTGGCGGCTCGATCATCGCTAACTTTCCCTCCAACGAGGTATGTTCAATTTCACTACGTTCCCGCGCAAACTTATCGCTGTTTCCACTTTATATCTATACGAAAAATCCTTGTGTGGAATGATATATTTTTCTTGTTAATGGAATTATTTTATTTTGGGTGTTGACTCTGTATTTACTGGAGATTTCTAACAAGTTAAAAATAACCACATGCCGAAAACCTGTGAGCGAAGAAGTCGCGCTGTAATTATATTTGTGTGTCCTTTTAACAATTTTTATCGTATTAAGTGATCAAGAAAGTACACAAACCGACGATACTTTCACTCGGCGACATTTTTAATAGAAATATCAGTGAAATTCAACGCCAAATTTATTCTAATTTATGCAGCCTAATTGATTTGATTTTTCTTTCAGAGTGGATCTATTGATTGACAAATAAACTGTCTATTGTTTCTTTCAGTTGTGCAAAAGATAATTATGTTCGGTATAGAATCAAGGAAATAATTCATTCATTCAGTTTCACCGTTCGCAGTTAGCGCTAACTTCGTTTTAAAAGTGTCTAATGATTTGAATCACAAAACCGATGCTCATCTTCGCGAAGCAAATAAGTTTCTTGACGTTGCAAGCATATGTACATTTACTGACGGCCGGTTCTGTATTAAACAAAGATTAATTTTTTTCACCATCAAAACTACGAGTAGTTGCTATTCCTCGAGTCGAAAAGAGAATAATGCCAGAAAAAAAGAGAAATTTAAACTCAAGACAAAATGTCAAATATAAAGAATATTCAAATTTGAAAATTGAAGAAAACTGTGGGCGTTGATTTCGTCTGCTAAAGCTGTCTAATTTTCAATTCCAGTTAACACTTAGGAGCGATTTAAAATGATAAAACTAAACGAAACGGGGCATTTTGAATACTTTTTTAATACATGGATGTGTTGCCGAGTATTGGTTCATAGATATCAGCCATTTGAATAAAACTACAGTCTTATATTTTTGTTGATTAAGTCAAGACTAATGGAGCACAATTCTTGAGCGAGATACTCCTTTTAGACGTTTATACAGAAGTCCACAACGAAAGAGATATCAACTTTGAAATTGGTTTTTCGCCTGTTCCTGTTATTAAAGTTATCATACAGCTGGTTTGTCCGTTTTAGCTGGTAACGAATTTGCGACATAAACGTCAAAAGTTTCTTGTTTTATTTCTTTCCTAATTATTTTACTGCGTGGGGTTTTGCGGCCTTGTGTTTTACCCTCACCGAAACTGATTACAAGTGCAATTCAAACACCACTCCAAACAAAAAAAATAACAAATGAACGAACAAATCCGAATGAAAATGTGTCTGTAATTAAAGAAATAATCGTGGTTCACGGTCTTATTTTCATACCTTATCTGTTGACGCGCAGTAAAAACAAAAATATTTCTTCTTATATTATAAAGAAACACGAAACCAAGTTTCTTTTCCTAAACACTCGGTGTTGACTATTAACGAATTCGGAGACGTTATTCTCACAGCAGTCATAAAATCGGTGGATGTAGGGTGTTTATCATTACTAAAAACTGGATCATTGTATAATGCAATTTAGGAGTTTTAATTGGCTTAGCCATCATGGTCTACTTTTATATGTATATATATATATATATATATATATATTTTTCATGTTAGTTTTCTAAATTTTTTTGGGCGTTTTTAATAAAACAGTTCAGTATTCCACTCGAGCATGTTGGATATGAGATAATTCTACCCAACTCAGCACTACGCGCCTCCTCAACTATGTACTATCTCATGTCCAACGGAATAATTGTTAAAACATATGCATGGAGTTCTACGCTACACTAAAGCTTGGTTCGCTGGAGGACACAA
>OMLO01005788.1_pt1 | contig 10394 bp, 6 predicted proteins | sample 1674811 | NCBI WGS metagenome assembly OMLO01 (sample SAMN06265003, study PRJEB25207) | coral metagenome | isolation source: Coral host | place: Mexico:La Bocana,Puerto Morelos, Mexico | collected 2008-11-13
TTTTAGATGATTTTGTGTTAATTTTACATTGTTAAGAAATTAATCTAAAACGTAAATAATACCACAATTTGCATAAAATCTGATTTTGTTGGATTATGCAACCAAACTGTCATGTTTTATAAGGGTTAGTCATGTGACTTTTAACCTTCATTTACGGGTAGGTCACTCAGTTTCGGTGAAAAATGGAATGGGCGTGGTGGATCATGTATTTTCTAACTACATGTACCACATTTTCAAATGCTCCGGCCCACCACCCCTCCCCAGCCCGTACTTTTTGTCCAGTTCCTCTTGGAAACATTTTAAGAATATCAAGGATGAGATTCTGTAAAGAATACTTTTTTTAGAAGTTGATGGAAGATGATACGGCAACTACGGAATATCTTGCCAATTGTACTATATTAAAAATATCTACTACAAGTCTGCCAAATTTTATGGAATATCACCGAAGGAGATGCGAGAAAATTCACTGCCAGTGAATTTTCTCGCATTTTGCTTTTTGTGCAAATATTGCAAACACTGACGTTTTCGTTCGAGCGCGCGCAGATTTCTTGCGCTTTCGTCCTAAGTGCGCGTGCTATCGTTAAACTTTAGGGGGCCGTCTTAACGCCAGAATACCTGCCACTCGGGCTGATTCATTCCTGTGTATTTCTCGTTCTTTAAAAGTATGTGTTTAGTCAGAGCTCATTTTTCAGGGAAGTCTACGAGACCAGTTTTTTCCGGCGGTATGAGACATAAATTTGCAAAACTAGAATCGCAAAAACTGCATCAATAATAGAATTTAAACTCAGAACATAAACTCGATCAAGACAGTTTTTTTTTTTGAGAACTGATTTTTTTTCTCAGTACAAAGGATAACAAATATACTCAAGAAGTTGGGGACTAACCCTGATCCTAGAAACCAACTGAAGGAACTGCCGGACATTATCTAAGATATCTACCTCCACAATATTACAAAGTCAGTCTCCCGAATTGGTTACTATAGTGATTGTAAGCAATGTTGTGATTGGTGGATTTAGTGGAGAGGACTTCAAGTGATTGGCTTATGTAACTGTTCATAAGGCAGATAAAAAGCAAAAGCCTTCAGACAGCCTGAAACTCAAGTACGTAACGAGAATAACGTGACGGCGAAGTCACGACAGGCCATTCATCACAAGACAACAACGCTATGGATGATAAGCAACATGTATTACTTTCATCGAAGCGCGTTTTATCTTTGTGGGACACGTCAACACAGTCAAAAACACCCATGTAAATTTCAAGCGAAAATCTATATCCCGTGAAAAAAGCCACGTAAAACTGGGTGGAATTAATTCATAAAAAAATCATGAGTTGAAGGACCAATCACGTTTAAGGAAATTGTAATTGTTATGATTAATTTAAGATTAATCCCAGTGACTCAAGCTACATTGAAAAAATGGGTGTTCTATTTTTCCGTGAAGTGACAAAACGATGTGTTGTATCAACACGAGACAAAACTTCCGATATCCCGGTCTAAGAAAATGCGAAGGCGAAAGGAGAAAAGATCTATGCGATCGGCTAGCCTAGAGTTACGAGCTTCGAAATAATTGCAACAAGAATGCTTCATAAGGCAGATAAAAAGCAAAAGCCTTCAGACAGCCTGAAACTCACGTACGTAACGAGAATAACGTAACGGCGAAGTCACGACAGGCCATTCATCACAAGACAACGACGCTACTGATGATAAGCAATATGTATTACTTTCATCGACGCGCGTTTTATCTTTGTGGGACACGTCAACGCAGTCAAAAGCACCCATGTAAATTTCAAGCGAAAAGCTATATCCCGTGAAGAAAGCCGCGTAAAAATGGGTGGAATCAATTCATTAATTTTAAACTTTTATCAAACTCCAAAATTTTGAGTAATAAAGAAAAAGAAACGAACGATGCGCACACGCGTGAAAATTTGAAAGTGGAGACTACAAACCAGACCCTAAGCAAGGAGGCTATCAGAGGGATTAAAGATGTGTACAACGTTGACAGTTTTACATGAATTTTTTTTTGATACACTGTAAGCTATTAACAGTTTTGTTTTTACTTTTATAAATTAGTATTTCAGTTCGCATCTGGTGACTGCTTTCAAAGAAACTTAACGTACAAATTGCTAGCTATTCTCTATAATTTTTTTTTAAACTGTGATATCTAAAAATGACTTCTAAAAGTTCTTTTTTTAAATTGAACTTTATGGGTCAATAAAATACGACAAAAAGGCCGATAAAGAAGTGGTAAAAGGGCTCTAATTTACCCTTGCTTTCTCGCTCGCAAGACATGGCGTCACATGAGCGCGTGCTTAAGGTGGGGCTCTACCTGAAGGCCGTTTTTCCGTCGCATAACTTGGGTTTAATGCGTATATCTCGTTCGCGTTTCAAGCAATCGAAAAACTGTTCTTTTATCTCACGTATCTATGTTCTGCGGAGTTTTGTAAATTTTTGGGTGATTTTTGTAGATATTTGGGAGTTTTTTTTTCTCAATGGATTAGTGAAATTTAAAGAAATAAGAAATGGTGAGGATTTAATGTGATTTGAAAATTAGAATTTGAAGTTAAAAATTAACAGATGGTGTTTCCAAAATAATTATCGTTCTTCTATCCCTTCTTTAAACTTCTTAAAATTTCACTTAAATTCAGGTGAAACCCCACCTTAAGGTCATTTCCCAGTATTGTACTGTTCATCCCCTACTGCGCACAATTTCATACGTAATTAGCGCGCGTGCATTAGAAAATGGCAGCTTTTTCTTTACGGCTGGACCCCGCCATAGAAGTAAATCGACATTTCTTCGAAAACGAGTGTGGCGACCTTTAATTTTTTTGTGTTGTTTTCAATTAAATAATAAATTTCTATATGTAAAATAAATATGGCCCAATTCTCAGTGTAGAACAAGAAGCAATCGTGGGAAACGTGAATTAAGCAAGTAATCTTGACTATAATCATGGTGCTATTATCGGTGTATTATAAGTATTTATTGGGTACAAACAAGGTGCTGGTGCTCCTAAACGAACATGCGGATCTTTCATTTTTATTTTAAAATTTCAGTTTCTATAATATGAACTATCAATAGGCAAAGTTAATGACTAAAATCTCACTGCAGGTTCTATCCTTAAATAAAGGGTATGCGTAAATATTCAATTCCCATCCAAGGTTGTATAAGACAGCCTTTGATCAAATCTTCCGTAACCCTTATGATAAATTTTTCATACTGTTTCGGCAGAGATGAATCGGGCTTAGAACGAAAATCGTAAAATGAAACTTCAAGACAGATTTTGAGCTATTTTATAATTTCACATTTTCTTAGTTTGCGACAAATTTGCTGTACAATTTTTTTTACTTTGCATGAATGTTAAATCTGGTCCAATTTATAATTCCTGAAATTTTAAGGTGGGGTCTTAGAGGGAGATTTTGAGAAAACGTTATTGAACCTATTAGTACCTAGTCTCCCATTATTTACTCGGTTGTTCATTTTGGCCATTTGTCAAAGTCTAAATTAGCTTACATTGTTGAAGTTTCACATAAAATGGTAAGACTTAAGAAAACAGTACAAAAAAGAAAGGAAAAATATCTTGGTACATTTTTCAAAAGAGTTAGATAATTCACCAAAACTGTAGCAAGCCATGAATTCTGTTTGCGACTATTGATTTCACTTATACCACCTTTCAATAGCTAAGTTTGAAAACCGCTGTCTATATATAAAACTTTCAAAATGGCTCTTTGGTGTAGGTTATTTAAAAGTTCGTGTCCTCTTATGCAAAGGCGTCTTGTTACAAAGCTAGCCGCAGATCAAGTTGCGAAAAAGGAAAGGAAAAGCAAGAAAATGGAGACTAGGAAAGAAATGTAAGCGCATAAATTTTGAGTCAGTTTTTGAATGGTCACACGGCGGGCACATGTTCTTCGCCGATGTCGCCTGCATTTGGGCTCAAGAGCCAATACAGCAACTATTAAACGAGAAAAAATAAAATAGTAACCCTTTTGTCACCCGTAAACTAGTGCGGTAGTTGTTTATGCCAGCTTTCCCCTAGGGCTGACTCCGTAGCCGACCACCGTAGGGGCAGGGGCCCCGGCTGGGGATGGTTGGGGGAGGGGAGTTTTTTTTTTATCATAATAACTATTTTTGTGAGCGAATGGTAAACAGCATACCCTGGGCATTATTTAGGTTCAGGCTTTTCCTTACTTCTCGGCCCTGTTCTTGACCTGCCCTGTATGTTTGGAAAATGCGTAGTGATTATGTATAATGTTAGGGGAAGAGAAATCTCTAATAATGTGCCCCCTTTAATAAATTAAAGCACAAATTGACAAGTGACAAATTAGACCTCGGCATATAAATGTGTAACGTGAAATGCAATGTAATCATGTAGCTAATAACATATGTATGTCTAAAACAAGAATGACAGGCATTACATTGTACAGGACAGCCACTAATGATACATTGTAGCAATCAACATGCAATGTTACATTATTTCCACACGATTAAAAAAAATAAAACCAAGAAAATGACTTAAAGTTTGGTCCCTGAAGGATGCAAGTCCTGCGCATCCCAGAACAGCTATTTGTTACTGGATTTAGTTTTCCTTGTCAAATTAATTAAGATTGCTTTAAACCCATTGTAATTGACCTGGTAGGTGCCGGTTCAAGGTTTAATTTCAAAGGGAAACCATAGACACAAACTGGAATCTACAATGTTGTAATTTTTGTTGAAAAAAGACTTGCTTTACTTTTCTTTTTTTTTCCATTCAGAATCAAAGATATTTCTAAAGGCTACTTTGCTGATCTTCATGGTAAGAAAAATGTTTGCTTCACCTTAATAGTTAAATAGTTATAAAAATATAATAATCTTACTCAGCTGGGATTTTGTCACCATCTACAAGTGGACAAGCAGAACGTTTATTAGTACTTCTCTGATTCAATTTTTCCGGGAAGAGTTGAAGACAACACGTCTTCAAGACTAACAATTTCCTAATGCTAATCTTTATTTTAATCCATTGGTTGACTTGCACAGTGCATATCAATCCCCAGTCCCCTCCCCTTCCCATTTGTCTTACTGATACTAATAGAGAAAGGAGAATGGGCACTACAGTAATTGATTTATGGTGACTGATGGCAATAAACTTGATATGTGGATGTATTTCAATGCTGAATATTGAACGTGACAAGTAATCCATATTACCCGGTGCTAAATAAAATAAATATTTTCATGACTTACAAAGTTTTCTTGATCTGTTCAGAATTCCGTCGGACCGGTGGTAAAAGATTCTTTGCATTCGAAAAACCTAGTGAGCCTAAGGTATGAATAAAACTGTAGGTTGTAGAACTCTAACCATGCATGTAATAACTGCAATGTCACATGTCATTTCATTTGTCATGGATTTGTTTTGTATAGTATGTAGTGATAAAGTTCTAGAAATTATTGATGTCTAGAACAAAATCATATGACTTGCAATTTTTTCTGTTTCATTTTGTGTTTAAGGCAATAATTGATTTTGACTATTCCAGTGCTAGTTTTTGTTTTCTTATAATAAAATATATTTTTTATTGATTAATTTATATTTTAAATTACATTAATGAATAATATTAATATGTGTTTAAGGTTTTAGTCTGTCATGAAACAAAATGGGACCTTATGTCCCACTTGGGATAGAGAAATTAAGTGAAGAAATGTACTTTTAAGTACATCTTAATTTAAAAGATATTAATTCAATTTGTGAATTTAAACATTTCAGGATTCTTCAGCTTTTCCAAAGATTAAAGCCAGGGCATTATCGAAAAAGGAAGTTGATTTACAACAAACCCTTGTTGGCCATGTTACTCTTGTGCTTTTATGGATTAAAGCTTTTGGAGAGGTATGATTATTGATATGACTGGATGTTTGAATGCATCATTATGGGTTGTGGCCAATAGTTCAACATCTGATAAATTTTCAGATCCGGCACCTGCACTTCAACTTTTATCATGGCCGTAGGCTCCCTCAGACATCTGCAGCTAAGAATGGAGTATCAGTTTTTATTGATATGTGAAAGTTGGTTAACTCCTGTTGGCCCAACTTGGGAGATCTGGGAATTTGTTAGTGGCTAGCCAAGCTTTACATGAGTATTACAGTCAATAACATCATGGCTAATTAACTGACCAATCAGTTTCAATGGACTAGACTTATGACACCGTCAACTGATAAAAAGTCATTCACCATCAACAGTTTGTTTGAGAGCTACCCTTACCTAGACAATCACACTACACAAACTATTGATTAATACTTGGTTAAAATATGGCACGATCACACCTGTCTATAATCAGCTTAGTGCAATATTGTGATACGGTGATCATATTCAACAATTAGATAATTAGCTTAACATTTCTGTTTCCACAGTCCTTGAACTAGTATGCATAGAAATCAAGAATGAATAATAACATTATTTTTGTAGTATAAAAATACTACTTGTTGTTGAGAACTTTACTTAAATCCTTTTCACAGACACTTCAAAAACACAAAGAATAGGCTGCCAGTTTGTTGACAAAGGCACATTGCTACATTTGTACATTGCTTACTATCTTCATGTATAACAGAATACTGTAGATGGTGAGTGGTGTTGTAGCCAGTCAGAGAATGAGCATAAGTGATGGACCCCCTGTAGATTTATACTAAAATAATTATTATTTAGCAGTTCTTATCTGTTTTATAGATAATGTGTGACAAGTATAGGCTTCCATTCATTGAACACTTTCAAGAGGAACCTCTAGTGCAACATTATGAGGTGGGCAACTATTAAACTGTCATGATGCTTAATGAGATAAATCACCAAAAAAAAAGAAAAAAAAGCAGCCTGAATAGGTGTGCCCACTAAACTTAAAATGAGAGTTAATGGATAAATTAATATCTTACAGCTTCCATGAAATATGCCGTACTTCCAGAAAATAAATAATTCCTCACTAGGGAGGTCTCCAATGTCTTCCAAGTGGGAAGGGGTTCTCAAAATTAAGTCAAAATATTTAAAGTACATGTACATATAACGGTAAACCACAGTGGGAACTCCCAGAGGGATAAATGGGGAGGTGAAATTCATTATTTTTTTTAACTCGGACATGCACCAAACGTGTGTGTATTTTCAGTCATGGATACCTTTTCTTGCAGATAAGTGTTGTTGATGGGTTCTTCTTCAAAGCATTCAGCAGACTCATTGAGAGTAATCTGAGAAAACGAAAGCCTTTAGAGAGACATGTAAGACTGCAGTTTACATATTTAAAGCTGTATCGTGTCCTGCTGTTCACTAATAAGTGCATAACAAAGCTCGGTGAATGTAGTAACGTTGCTGTTTTGTGTTCTTGGGCAAGGTACATACTCCAGCCTTGTGTGCACCATGTCCTTATCCATGGCACCAAGGTGTATTTATGGCCTGTTTTGTGACCAATGAATTGTCAGTGCTACCTGAGGAAATGCCACTATCTGCAGTGCACTAGCAACTTATCCAGTAAAAGGCACTGGGTGCAAATGAAAATTATGTTTCCATTGCCCCTGCAGGGTGGCCAAGCTAAGAGCAATGTTTCCTATGAGGTGATAGTTGATGAAGCTGAAGAACCAATCAACTATCACTCCATAGAAATTGAGAGCAAATAAGTACTTTAATACTGTTTTTGTTTTACAGGATAACTTTCTCTTCTTTACTGGAAACCTGAAGCCAATCAGAGAAAAATTATTGGAGAACGAAATTGTCGGTCATGCATTTCTTGTGGACAGTAATGGATTAGTAAGATGGAAGGCGCATGCCAACCCTACAGAACAGGAAATCACATCCATGTTAGATTGTTCCAAATTGCTTCTGAAAGAGACAGAAAGAACTCTTAGGCGTAATAACATAGTTGTATCAAACTTTAAATGATAAAGGTGGCAGATCTTTTTATAAGCTTTAAAAGTTCTTTTCAATGTTTCAAAACCAGCTGATGGTCTGTATTTGCCTACTTTAATTGGAGATTCAATAAAAGTTAATTATTTTACCTATAGCATGCTTTTGATAGATATGAAATCGTCATTTTATGGGTGAAGGAAAAATTGTCCAGGATATTCAAGAAGGCCTATATGAACAAGCAGTCCTTTCTTTTCCTTAGGGAAGACAGGAAAGAAGGGCACACGAAATTGCCAAGATGTCTTGTGAAAAAGCTCCTTTTTTGAGTAAGAAGACTACCACTTATACTCTAACTCCAAGCCATGGTTTTATCTTTATATTTATTTCAGTAGGAGAAAAACTGGTTTTCACACGCAAGCAAAACCTTTTGAGATGAAGCTCTTTATGAGAAAAACTTTCCACAAAATGGTCAAGCCAAGGATGGCAAAATCATCCTCACAGCCAGCCAGTTTGCCTGGTATGTGGCTCTTAATGAAACCCCTGAAACAAGGCCCTTCATCAATCTGCCCCTCCCTGCTCCAAAACAAGACCCTTCATCAGTCTAACCCCCCTCTTTGAAACAAGGCCCTTCATCAGTCTACGCCCCCCCCCCCTCCGAAACAAGGACCTTCCTAAATCTGCCTCCTCCTCCTCGTCCTCCTGAGAACTTTCCCCCAGCCCCAAAATAAAGTTCCTTCAGTTGTCTGTGTAACATATCAAGAGGTACCAGAAACATTCTGTAACTTTATTACCATTTCTTTTAGAACAAGTTTTACAAAGGATTTTTAATTAATGATATTATTTATTATAAGTCTACATGTAAATAGTCTGTAGTTTTCCTGTTTTATAGAACATTACATCAAGTTTAATGAACATTTTTGGGCAGTGCTAAGTTGTGCATTAAAAATTGGAAATATTTTGACCTCTCTAATAGAGCATTATCAATCATACTTTTTACATGTTCTTGCAGATTTACAAAACTTGTTTTTTAGCAAAGTTCAGCACTTTGTAACGATTTGACACATGGCAGGGATGCATAAATGTGCAGTGCTTAGCTTAATATAAAACAACACCATAATTTATTACATTAATTTCATTTACATGACACAATTCAAGATGTTTGTGTTTTTTCATATTATAAGTATATAGTTTTTTACAAAGGCAGAAACAGTTCAACATGTGGGGATCAAAGAATGGGCTACCGGTAAATTTTTGCTGATCGCAATAATTGACATCAATCTACTATCTTTATTTTAAGAGCTAATAAAAATGAACTGCGAAAACATCATGTTATTTTTGGGTGCAGCCATGTTATCTGTCAGCTCTAAATGCCAGGACACCAATCAAAACAAAAGTTTCAATGAGAGCTGGCAAAGCACTGTAGAAAATGAAAATAACAATTTTATTATTAGTAGTAACTTTTAGCAGTATTTTTTTTTATCTTTGCGCTCAGTGAACGAGTACACGTAGCAAAAAAGTTTGACAGATTTGATTGGGGTATTCAACTGAAACCTTGAGGCTTTGTAGTCCAGACCCTATAAATTGTACCACTTTGCAACACGTACTTAAATGCACTATTCTACAGCAAAAAGAGCACTTCAGTCTATAAAATTAATTTTGCTATTTTGATAGCTGGCAAGTGATAACTGGTATTAAATCTTGATCTAGTCTTATATACTCCATTTCAGTCTACATGTATCTATTCACTCATGATCAGTCAGGCTGGGGGGAGGGGGTGGGGGTGGAATGAAAGTGAGTAACTTATTAATTTAATACTTAATGGATTCCGAGTACAAATAAAGGATATGACCAGGTGGGAAAAGCTATGTGTATTAGAACTGAACTTCTTTGTAAGAAAACTCTCTGCTAGATGGTCCAACCAATTGGGTAAAAGTGTCCTCACAGCCAGTCAATACATTTATGGTCAGCTGGCCAATCCCTGCTCAACACCACCCCCCCCCCCCCCCCCCCCCCCCCCCCCCCCCCCCCCCCCCAAATTCTTAGAGAGCCTTTTCCATACTTATCTTTGCATCAGTGTGATGCCAAACATACTGGTACCATACTTAACTCAAACGTTTAGAGGAGATCTCTCTACACAATTTTTCTGATCAAGTTGAATTGTCTGCAGTTGTAATGAAGGTATTTGAAGTACTCACCTACAGAATCCAAAGACGTACCAGAACTTATCACAGTCCCATTCCTCAAGGACGAACATGGACAGGGAAATAGCCGCACTGGAATGAGCTGCAATGGCTACAATCAAAGTCAAGGCTCCACACTAACAGCAGTTAAATTTTGAGCTCTGGTACATGTACATCAGGACAGATTAGTCTGCTTTAAAACAATTCGATTATGAGCCCAAGTTTTCTATAGGTGAATAGTCGGCAAGGTGTAGCTCAGGGGGGCAGGGGTAAGTAGTCTAATTGACTATAGGATTATACTACGGTGGCCCATATCTGCAAACACAACAAACAATTCTTGAAACACAAAACAATGTTTCGGAAACACAACACAAT
>OMLO01005789.1_pt1 | contig 10393 bp, 10 predicted proteins | sample 1674811 | NCBI WGS metagenome assembly OMLO01 (sample SAMN06265003, study PRJEB25207) | coral metagenome | isolation source: Coral host | place: Mexico:La Bocana,Puerto Morelos, Mexico | collected 2008-11-13
CTGTATTCGTATACTGTGTATACTGTGGCAAGCTGTCAAGCCATTGAATACAACAATGACCTGTAAACAAAAAAAAAACACAATAGGTTAGCTCATACATACTAATCAGGCATATGCGTATGTAGTGTATACGAGTATGTGCGTATACGAATACGCATATACGCGTATATCAATACGCGTATGTGCGTATAGCAATATGCGTATACGCGTATTGGGCTGATGCGTATTACGCATATATTTTGGTTCGGATATATCTGAGCTGCACTGTATGTTGCCTAGAATGATTAGGTGAATTAACATGTCTAGTGGCTGGTTTTGATGCGTGCTTGTCATTCCTTTCTACATCGCGAAGGTGTTCTCGGAATTGGTCACCTAGTCATCCTCCTGTTTTGCCAATGTATATCTTTTTGTAATAAGTGCAAGTTATGCAATAGATGACTTGGCGGAGGTGCACGTGAAGTGATCAGTGATCTTAATGGATCGCTGACGTTCCGATATTTTGTTGGTGTTGGCATTGTGAATGAAAGGACAAGTTTTACGTCGTGCGCAAGCATATTTAAAAGTGCCAGGTTGGTCATTAGTTTGGAATGAAATTCTGACTGTGGGGCCGTTGTATTGGCTGAAAAATTGGTGTTCGACAAAACCTACAAAAAGATTAGCATTGCTGGGTCCCATTTTGGTACCCATGGCTATGCCATTGGTTTGTTTGAAAAAGTTGTCGCCGAATGAAAAACAATTGAGTGTGAGCACTAATTCAGCTATGCGAAGTAATGTTTCAGATTTAGGTTCCTTAACAGTATGTTGATCAAAAAAGTGTTTAAGGGCCAGAAGACCTTCGCCATTAGGAATAACAGTATAAAGAGATGTGATGTCCAAAGTAAAAATAAGTTTGTCTTGACCAAGGAAATTAAAGTCCCAAAAAATTTGAAGGGCGTGTTGGCTGTCTTTGATATATGATGGTAAAGTTTTGACAATGGGAACCATAATTATGTCTAAGTAGCTGGAAATATGTTCGGTAGGGCATCTGCAAGCCGAGACAATGGGCCGAACTGGGTTGTTAGGTTTGAATTTTGGGTAAAAAGTAAATACAAGAAGTTCTAGGAGTGGTTATGAAGAGATTTTCTGCAGAGGCTGGCAATTCTTGTTTTGCTATGAGTTAGTTAATTGTATTTTTTGATAACTTTTGATAAAAAGAGGTGTCGGAAAGTTGCCGCAAAGCTTCTTTTTAGTAGAGGTCAGTCCGCCAAACAACTAAAGTGCCGCCTTTGTTGGCTGCTTTGATGACAATGTCTTTTTGTTTGGTTAGGCTTTCTAGTGCTGACCACTTCTTGGAGGAAAGACTGGAAAATTTGGTACTATGATTGAAATTACTGTATCTATTCACATATAAGCCGATCTCGGCTATAAGCAGAGACCCTAAACTTTTTCATATCAGCAGCTGTTAGATTGCAATGAAAAAAGCCGAGAACCAATAATTCCAAAGTACTCCACGCATGTCGTTAAGTGACATAATTAACATAAACTGAAAACAAAAGAAGCTTCTCGGGAAACATGCAACCATAAAGTAGGTTGTGAATAAACATATTCATTAAGTGCAATTTACTGGCTTGTTATTGGTCGTTTAATTGAAAGCAACAACAAATCACAGATAAGTTGAATTTAATGTGATCCGGGCTTACATGCTTAAAGTAAATAAATAGCACCACGCGTGACATGACAAAACATTCACCTGAGTTCAGAATCCTGTCTCAAACAATCGCTCTCTTTCAAAGTTATCGTAATCGATCATCATGCCAAAAGCTTGTCGTTCTTCATACAACTTAGCGTTCAAACTAAAAGTCGTTGCTGAAGCAGGGGCCATTGAGAACAACTCTGAGATCGCTAGAGATTACGGAATCAGTGAATCATGGTTCGCTGGTGAAAAGATCAAGCAAACCTCTTTAATGCTGAGCTAAAAATGTCAGCAAAGCGAAAGACGATGGGCTGCTATTCCCCAAAGTATCCTGAATTGGATCAAACACTATGGACTGGTTTTCAGTGCAGAGAAGTCAAGGTAAATCTTCTGTTTCTTCAAAACAATGAAATGCTTCGTTCAGCTGATATCTGTCAGATTGTGTTGCAATGTTTACACAAACTGTGCGAATGACCGCTTGTGATTGGCCCGTTTCTCATGCTGTCAAAACAAGTCGAAAAACCTGGTCCTTCATTGGGTGAAGCAGTCGTGGGAAGAGATTCCGGAAGAGATGGTGAAAAGATCGTTCAAAGTGTGCAGGATCTCAAACGCCCTTGATGGAACAGAAGACGACGCCATCTACGACAACGAAATGCCTGAGGTAGCTGACGATGTCATGGAGGATGAGTTCGAGACTGACAGCGATGAAGACAACGATGACTAAAAACTTAATTTGAAGTTATCACAAACAAAACGGCCCCTTTAGAGCCACCACTTAAATAAAAGTCAATGACCAACAATGCACAATACAATGCATGTACTGTTTGTGATTTCCAAAATTTGTGTTTGTTGTTAATCGCTTGGCTTATAGTCGAATAAACATTGAATTTCAAATCTTGTTAAACACCCGTAAATTTTTTTTGACCTGTTTTCAGTCAGTTTAATTTGTTGCAAAAATCACTTAGCTTATAGGCAAATAAATACGGTAAGTTTATTAATATTGTGGCGACATTTTTTTATGAAAATATCTAATGATGCGAACTGGCCCTCTGGGGGAGTCCATTTTGACTTTCGAACCTGAGGTGTTTTGAAAGAGTCGTTCGAGGTGTTACAATCATCCTCTTTGTCATGGAAAGAGCCTTTAATTGTACGTGGCAAAGGAATTTTTCTCTGTCTTGTTTAACTGAGGATTCATCTGTTGTTTTAGAAATGGGAACAAAATTTAAGCCCTTGCTGAGGACAGATTATTCTGAATTGGAAAGTAAAAGATTTTCTGGAATACAGTTTTGAGGTTTTCTGGCGATGAGTGGTTAGCAACTCTGAGACCAAGTTGTTCAAGTTTTTGGGCCTTAATTTGGTCCAAATAATTGAAAAGTTTCGAATTAGTTTCTTGAATTTTGGCACAGATAGACTGTACTAACCCACCAATGCAGCACCACAGTTTCTTTAGAAACTTTCACCTGTAACATTGTTGCCATTAACTATAAAAAATTGCAATGACTTGCCTTTTATGTCACTCAATTCTTATCTTTTGCAAATTGATCATTAAATCTAAGCATATTGAACTTTGTTTCTATGATTGATACTAAAATAGCACTCAACTCAATTGATGTCTGTGGATCAGTTTTTAAAGATATTAATTTTATGCCTTTATGCCGCTAAAGAGTTGTCTGTGCAATTACATCATCAATACAAGCAAATGTGACCTTAGTAATCACATCCCTGTTAGCATTCTAACTAAACTTTATATTTTTTAATGTCCATCAGAAACTCTTCAATAGTATCTGAGTCACTTGAAAGAGTAACTTGTGAAGACACTGACAACAGGTAGTTTATGGTGTTGGTGAACGCTGTCAGCCAAACTTCTTTCTCTTCAATTTCTACTTTCACATGAACTGAGGCATCTCGGTTGCATTCAACTTGATGCTGTCTTGCACCACAACTTTTGCATTTGATGTATTTGTGATTAGATATTTCTGTTATCTTTCTCTTCTCAGGGCACCAGAGAACAAGGCACCAGTAGTTGGGAACTTGCAATTGAAAGGGGGATTTGGTACTGACACTTCTTTTTCAGACTGTCCTAGACTGCCCTTCTCCCTTGTCTCCACCCCATGCCAAAGTTGCTTTCTGAGGTCAGCCAAGGTCCACACCACTTCATCATGACTTCTCAACATGATATGGCTCACTTCTTCGGGTAATTTCTTCATCAGGATAGGGATAAGCAAGATAAGATTCTGGATAAACGTGTAGCGATTCCAATCCATGTATGTATCCTTCACACGCATCATTAAGGGACTTCAATTTCTTTACATTGTTTGTCGCAGGCGGAATTTTCAGTAAAGCATCCATGTGAGCGTTGATTAACACTTGCTTCTGCCCAAAATGCACCTTAAGTAGGTCAACGGCCCTTTTGTAATTGTTTCTACTCAATGGTAAACCTTGAATAACTCTGGCCACTTCTCCTTTCAATAGCCTACTCAAATAATTCATTTTATCCACGCTGCTAATGTTGAAATTTTTGTCAAAAGACGCTTGAAAACTGTCCCAAAACAACAGTCACTCCAGAGAAAGACTTCAATGTAATTTGTGAATTGCTTCTTTCTTCATTTGTAGATTTGAAGCTCGCAAACTTGTTTTCTTCCTGTTCATGTTTAACTTGAACCCTCGCATTGCGAAGGAATTTTGCAATCTTGTTTTTTTGTCCCATTACTTCATTGGTGTATTTACGGGGAGCTCAATCTTCTGATTCTGTAACGAGAGTCGTTCCATTCTGCTGCAGAGTCCTTTGAATACATCTTCAAGCTTGTCCAAGTTACATGTAGGCAAATATGACTCAATAATTTCATTTGCTCGCTTTTAATTGCTTCAAATCTTCGCCCATTTTCTGCAGCTCCTCGGCGGACATCCTGGTCAGCACCATTGTCTTAGAAGTTCCAACGACTCCAACCAATGAAACTTGAGATGGTTTATTCCTTAACAATTTACAAACCATATATTTGAAAATATGAATACGAAATCTTTTATAGCAAACCAAAATTAACAAGATTGTGAAGGCGCCCATGCGCTACTACTACAGTTTGTTCGCACTGGTGAATCGAGCGAAATTAATTCACAACAGCTAGGCAGAAGATAAATATTCAAACTGTGATGACAGATTTTATTATAAGCAGAATGACTGAACACAGATATAAGAAAATTTGAATGATGCATTGATTACCAGTAAAGCCATGCCATCAGCACAAGCTACTGCTTGCAGTACTGGTAGACATAGAAAACTGGTGTTGTCTACCCAACCATGGAGATGTATCTGTTAAATCAATCAATCAATCAACCAGTCAGTCAGTCAGTCAGCCAGCCAGCCAGTCAGGCCGCCGGTCAGTCAATCAATCACTAAAAAAAAATAATAAACATGTAAAGAATTTTGTAGAAAGTGTTTGTGTACTTCTTTTGGGTTTTGCAGGAATCTGACATGTCTTACTCATTAATTGACTGATCAGATATCAGACACCATATAATACCTGTGTAAAGCAAACCTGCAAAGCCTGTAAGATAAGCAGCATAAAAATTCTGGCACAACTACTGCTTGAAGGGTATAACAATAAGTAAACCAAAGAAAGTAATTGCATTTCAGAACTACTCTCAATGATATAGAAACTGAAGGTTGTTGAATCACACACAACATTATTTAATAAATCAGCAATAATCTCACCAAGAGTATCGAGGCCACCACTTATACCTTCAAAACACCTCTGGCCCAAGTATTTGTGCAACCTTTCTTTCTGGTGATGATGCCAGTGATTGTGTAACTGTTATGGAAATCACTTCACTTTCTTCCTAATTATGTTAATCAAATATACTTATGCCATTTTCTTTTTTTCTTTAAAAAAATGTCAGTAGCAACATTCTTATTCATGCACTTTTGATATTTAATTAAGTAGCCAGAAATTACCAGAAAGTGTTTCTGCATGCCACAAAATGGAAAGGAAAATTTATTTCGCTAAAATATAAATAATAGGAAGACACTAGAGCAAATAGGAAAATTTATCTTGGAACAAATACACAGTGGTAAAAAATATGTTCACTATCAAATCAACATTCATCATAAGTACTTTAGGGCAAGGGGGCTCTTGTCGTTTAACAGTTTAATGTTAAAAAAGTAGCATAACATCCTAATTGCTGTTTATAGGTGGTAATACTCAAGGAGACCAGTAAGACATTACACTAAAAGCATTCATGCTTTTAATGACTGCACCTAGGGATTCTGGCAAGCCCAAAAAAATTCTTTATGTAACAGTTGCTTAGAACATTGATTTGCCATGTATTACTTTGCAACAGCCAGCCATTAAATTCAGACTGCCAGCTGTTTGAATTATCATTGACTGTCTTAACTGTAAAACTTAATATTAGCTGGTCATCAGGCAGCTTGCCATTTCCAGTGATTTTTAATCTATTAATTTCATCACTGTTCTCTCCTTTTTTTTAACTGACATTGTTATATCTTCCCAGCGTTTCTTTACCTTAATAAATCAAATATAAATTTATTTTGTTCTTGTACACAATAACAGTACCGTTGCCCCTTACATCTCAAATCAACACAGCTGTGCACAACTTAGCACACAGTCGAATAGCCATGTAGTCAGTTGGCTACTTATAGCCTACACAGCACATAGCCAAGTACTATAGTATGGAAATAAAGGCCTATATGTATAATTGTAAAACAGTATGCCCCCAAAAGTTTTTAATTCAATTTTATCAAAACATTGTTTGATATCAAACCTTCCTGATTATTTTTTTTGTGCTGTCTGCAAAATTATCTTTGCCTTGTGACAAATAGTGTCAGACCCAGATAATTTAAGTTCTTACTTGCTCCACTGTTTTTCTTTCACCAGAGTTAACAGCGTTAACAGCAGATGTGATGCCATCCCAAATAGACTTTTTTCTCTCATTGGTGATATTTTTTTGTAAAATTGGACTCAGAATAACCTAGAGAGACAAAATGATCTATTGAATGATTCAACACAAAGGCTTCATTAATATTTCATCCACATTTTTAACCATTTAAGCAATTTATGACTTTACAGTTCTGACACTACACTGTAAGTCGTTGTTACACCAATCTTATTTGTTATGTCATTTTTAAAATATTTTGCTAGAAGTCAATTTTTTAGCAGAGATTAAGTTTGGCACCTGATTCGAAAAGTTGGAATTTCATGGATTCTTAAACATAAATAATCTTCAATTAAAGAACAGCGCATAAAAAGGTTAAGATGTCAATGGATCTAAACTTTCGCATGTCCACGAAGGCCATGCGCCCAGCCAAGTTCACGCCGCATTTTTCGACGAAGAATGTAAGTCGTCGACCAATGGTGCCCTCTTGGAAGCCGACTCCCTCGTTTGTGACAAAGAGTGCCTCTTCGTCCGGGTGGGCAAAGTGTGGACGGATGTAGAGCCGGTACACTTCCATGAAGTTATGGAGTTCTGGAAGCATTGGGCATATGGCAGGCCCATCCTTAGCCCTTTTGTGCTTGGACACCAACATCACTTTGCAGCCATTGTGCACCTTGCACTTCTTGGGCCAGGACGTGTTCCGGTGTCTAAAGAAAACCGGGTAAGGAGAAAATCTCTGACGATGACAAATTCAGTACAGCTTACCTCCTTACCCTGCCCAGCCAGCACGAGCAACCGGATGGCGTTGTTACAGCACAAGCTCTTCTTAATGCGAGCGAGTTCATCTACCGTTAGCAGTCCCTCCGTCTCGTCAATCACGCGTTTATTTTTGACGTGATAGCTCTTGCTGTCCACAGTTGAACGCCAGCCCCGGAGGTCTTTGAGGACTGTGGCGAAGTCGTCAATGTGTGACGGATGTAGAGCAGGAGCTTTTTTGTTGAACCGTTCGTGGGTGACGAAACGGAGGAACTTCTCGTAGGAGGTTAGGTACGAGATCAGGGTGCCTGGCTTTTTGGTGCCTGCAGAGAGATGTGGTTTGACCCACAATCTCCAGACGGCGTCTCCTTCATGGTCCAAGAGGCAGAGGATGTCATCTCCCTCGGGGTCGATCTCCTCCAGAAGGATCCGCATCTGTGATGAGTGTTGGAGGCGGACGGATTGTTTTTTGTCTCCAGCCGATGGTCTGGACTGGTAATCGTAAAACAAGACAAGCCATGTATGTCTGTTTGTCCGCAGGTTCTTCGCCGTGAAATACTGGACCGCGCTGAGATGAGAAGTCTCTGACGATTGGTCTTGATCGTCCTCAGACTCAGCGCTGGAGGCAGCAGACTCGGCATCAGAACCGGAGACAGCTGCAGCAGGGGCGTTGCTACTGGCAGCTGAAGAGGCAGTGCGGGATGCTGAAACAGAGTCCCCACCAAGGCCAGCAGGGGCGTTGCTACTGGCTCTTGGAGAGGGAGTGGCGGATCGTGAAGCAGAGGCCACAGGAGGGCCAGCAAGGGCGTTGCTACTGGCACCTGGAGAGGCAGTGTGGGATGCTGATACAGAGTCCTCAGCAGCGCCAGCAGGGGCGTTGCTACTGGCAGCTGGAGAGGCACTGGGATGCTGAAACAGTCCCCACCAAGGCCAGCAGGGGCGTTGCTACTGGCACTTGGAGAGGGAGTGGCGGATGGCGAAGCAGAGGCCACAGCAGGGCCAGCAGGGGCGTTGCTACTGGCACCTGGAGAGGAAGGATGGGATCCCATAACAGAGGCTGCAGGAGGAGCAGCAGCGGCGTGGATACTGGCGGCTGATAGCTGAACGATGGCAGGAGGTGGAGCTGCAAGGCTGTCCTCCAGTGTAAACCTTTGCCATTCGAAGCAACCGCTGGTATTCTCTGCTGCCCTTCGCTATGCCATGTACATTGGGATGAGAGAGGTGGCGTCCAAGATCTAGAAGGAGTTGGTTGCAACCAGGTACTGGGCACCACTTTCTTCGGCTTTCCCTTCTGCGGTTTTCGGCCTCTCCTCTTCTGCACATTGCCACGCTGCTTCGCGCCAGCATGGACGATGGTGAGCATCTTCTCCACTTCATTTTCGTCGACCTCACGTTTTCGTACATGAATCTGCAAGTGGCGACGAAGATCATTGCCGTAAAAGGAGCAATTTGGCACAGGGCAGCTGTATTGCCTATGATGTGATCGTACTGTGCTCGCTGGCGAGTTTTCAAGGGAGGAAGTCTTTGCCTTCTTTGGGGAAGTCTCGACAGGTGGTGAAAGCGAGCGCTTCCTTGGAGGCGGAGGCTCATCTGATGAGGAGCAGCTTTCAGAGGAAGAGCCTTCAGGATGATATTCCTCACCAGATTGATCACCATCTGTCTCGTTCGAGTCTTCGGCTGGTACCTCGGCGTCTTCCTGATCGAAGCGATGAAGGATGTGCGTGGCCTGCATTAGCTCAGAGACATCTACGAAGAGCTGTTTTGCCAGGTCTCTACCACTCAGAACCATGTTCATATCTGGCAGATGACCAAATTGACCGAAGTAGGTGTGTATGATATGCTCCATGGCGGTTCTGGCTACTTGCTCCGCAGAGTCCAGGTGCAGCCTATTGGCCGACTCTGCGAAAAAGATGGTGTCCGTCAGTTGTTATTGCAGCTCTTGTTCTGTTGTTTTCGACGGATTAAAGCGAGTGGGACACTTGTACGTAAAGCCACGATATATGCCAAGATGTTTCAAGGCCTTCTCGTCTCCATTTGAAGCTTGATGTAACAGACTTTTGACATTGGCAGGGAGCTTGCCATTTTGGAGAGATTGAACTAACCGTCGAAAAGGCTGAAAATGTTATAATAATGCTTACAGACATTGTAGTAGCCAACAACCAAGACGGAAACCTCTTGGTCCCTTCTACGATGCCAGTAAATTTCAAACACTGGCATAATATCCAGGAAAAGTATTTCTTCCCGCAAGAAGACAGCTAAAGAAAAGGCAATTACCCCATGACTTTTGGAGAAGAGGAAAAGAATTTACAGGCATTATAGTAAGGACCCGTCACCTGCTTTGAAAATGCGTGCAAGGTGAAACGAACACGATGAGGAGAAAGCCCTTGGTCCATTCTATAATGCCTGTAAATTTCAAGCACTGGCATAACATCCACGAAAAGTATTTCTTGCGGGAAGACAGCTAAAGAAAAGGCAATTACCCCATGACTTTTGGACAAGAGGAGAAGAACTTACAGGCGTTATAGTAAGGGCCCGACACCTGCTTTGACAATGCGTGCAAGTTGGAATCCCATTCATAATCTATGTGCACCGTTATTAACGCTCTTACCACCCCTCTTCAAACAAGCCGTACTTACAGGTATTCAAGTGGGGAGTGAAACGAACACCATGGACAGAAAGCCCTTGGTCCATTCTATAATGCCTGTAAATTTCAAGCACTGGCATAATATCCTCGAAAAGTTACAAGCAGACAAAGTTCGCCCTCACTGTAGCGTTAAAATACCGCGAGGGCATGGTACCGAACAACTGCGTCCGCCATTTTGTATAAAACTGTAACCACTAATAACTCTGCAAGGTTTTAATAGATTTCCACGAAATTTGAACACGACGTGCACTAGGTTAGGGCCTTCTGACATGTACCAATTGCTCGTCATCAAGTGATAAACTTGCATAATTATAAGCAGTTGAAGTTTCGATACAAATGACGTCATAACTAATTAACGTTCCTTACAACATGAACAAGCATAATATAACAACAGATCATCAACAAAGGTCCTCAAGTTCTAGTAACGAGGTCCT
>OMLO01005790.1_pt1 | contig 10392 bp, 7 predicted proteins | sample 1674811 | NCBI WGS metagenome assembly OMLO01 (sample SAMN06265003, study PRJEB25207) | coral metagenome | isolation source: Coral host | place: Mexico:La Bocana,Puerto Morelos, Mexico | collected 2008-11-13
TCTTCAGCTGTGTGTACAGTAGAGTGAAATTATTTGTATTTGCAATGAGTAGTAGGAGACGTTATTACATTTTTGTGACCTTTATTTACGGATAAGAAGAAAAGAACTGAAAATCAGAAGTTGTCTTTACCGTTTGCCGTCTGCCGTTAACGTCATGCTTAACCTCTCTATTGCCTGTGAGACAGGAATTCTCAGATATTTCAGTGTTTCTGTGGTCAAATTTTTGCATTTTTTGTCGAGAAGCGTACACACTCATCAGGTTTTGGGTAGGCCGCCGGCGTTAAATAGTTTAGTCGTTATAACCAGAAGGGAAGTTTGTCTGTAAAGAAAATGTTTTTACTCATTCATTACAGTTCGTCATAATGCATATCTTTATTCTTATGATGGCAACATTCACTTTCAAAAAATATTGAAACATTTCTTCGTATTAAAACTTCGAAAAATAACTAACAAAAATTAAACATAAAAAATTGAAGTCTATGGGATCTGACCAACATTACATTAAAACATTACATGGTTTCTTTCGATATAAAGTCAATCGAAAAAGCTGCTTTAAATCACTCTTTATGGTATTTATGTTCCTCGCTCATGATAAGCAATTCGTACAGGTTTGTAGCCCAAATGGCAAAAAGTCCGTCGATAATCAAAAAGTAATCAAATAAATTTAACAGATGATTTTGTTTACAGTAAAAACTTACTTTCCCCATTGCAACTTTGTGTGGGACAACGCTGTGGAAAAGTAGTTAGCTACCCTAAGCTTTAAAAATTATAAAACACCAGGCAGTTGCTAGTGCTAGGCTGATGAAATATGTCTCTTTGGGCCCTTTCTTCAAGCACTTACTTCAGGTTAATTCAATTAAATTAAAATTGACAAAGAAAAGCTTGACATAGCCTCCATACTGTGACTGGCTCCATGATATGCCATAATTTTTTTCCGAGTATCTTTTTACTGAATCGTTCACTAACTGAACCCAAACCATTCATCAGCATCTCAGGAGAGCAAAAAGTCAGTTGTCTGTAAGACCCAATGATCAAACAACAGAAAACAGAAATTAATGAGCGCAGAGTAGTTTTTCGTGTGTGTTATGTATGCCAAAATCGTTCACTAGGGACGCGCGAAGTGGGTAAACAGGTAAATATAAATATTTGGGCGTCTCGTTCGCACTACGTTGAGACCATCAGCACATTGTTCCATTGTTTGGACGATTTATTGTCGTTCATCACAGCCGAGTGAATCTGTTTGGAGTTTTATCACCCTCTTACATCAAGTCGAAGCACGAATTATTTACTGATGGTTCAACTACTTTTAAAGGCTCAAGAGTCTACTTTCAAGGGCTTGCTCTCTGCTCAGTGAACTTGCAGCTAATAAAGTGACGACTTAGTCAAAAGTACTTGTCACGTATCTGTCACGTGGTCTTTCTTGGGCTGTACAAATGGAGCGTGTACAAAAACTGGTTTAAATAATCCGTACTTCCAGCCATTGAGAGCGGCAAGTACAAACTGTATGGTCCTTGGCTTAAGGACAAGAGACACTGGCAAAGCGTGTGAAAACTGTGTGTCCTTATGAATTCCTCCGAGCTTGACTCTTAAAGTATTGTCTTTACACACATTTGCGACTTCGATGCTCATTAAGCGAGTTTGCTTCTTGGAAACAACCAGCCTTTTTAAATATCGGATCGTGACCAACAGGCACTTGGATTCGAGAGATCGGGTTGTGCTTTTCAATCCGTAGTCTACAAAGTGGCGCGCGCGAATCAGTTTTTCCACGGCCGATCCCCCGCGCTTCTCGCGTTTGTTTGAATGGTGCACGGCACATGCGCAAAGCTGGACGTCCACTTGCCTATCAGTACAAGATTTGTATTTGCTGTAGAAGCTAAGTCGCGTGTATTTTATCAACGTGATGCTATGTTCGCGAACGCTTGAGTGTTTGAGATGAACTTCAAATCGTTCTTTCGATTTCACGCCATAAGCTGGTTCAACGACTAAAACTAACGTAGTCATGTAGTATTTGCCAACAAGTTCCTGTCTCGGCCGCTCAATGGCTTTTCCTACATATCTGGCGCAATTACCGAAGCCACTATAGCGTTTTGCTTTTGCTTTCCCCACCCCTCCCAAGTATTGCGTCTGTATCAAGTTGTTGATTTGCCCGAGAGCAAACTCCGCTAGCCAAATCACATCGGTCGATTGAGGACTCAGAGCTTTTGTCCAGCCCTGGCACCGGCACTTTGCATCTGGGGAAAGACCTTTTATATCTGCGCAAGTGCGATTTGGCGAAATAGGTTGAAACAATCCACTGGCTTCGCCATTTGCGCGTTCGTCGTCCGCCAGGGCTGCAATAGACATAAGTGTTTGATGCAAGTCTGAAACTGTGACAAGGCGTTTCTGGTTTAAAATCAGCGCATTCATCCTATCCTTACCAAGCCGCTCTGAAACTTTATGCGGAATTATCATAAAGAACATTGGGCTGTATACCTCTAAGCTGCCTGGAAGTGTTTCGATCGCGTAGTCTGTTGTCTTGCCACCGTGATCTGAAAGAACAATGGTCAGCGTGTTGTCACTTCTTGCCATTTCCTCGAGAAACTTGGACAAAATTATGTCATCCTTTTGAATGCGTTTTCCAGAGGGTTCATGTCCTGTGTTGAGATGCGTATATGCTAGTGCTGGCGCGACTTCTGGGTTTCGATCGACTAGCGAGAGAAATCTCCTAACGTAAAACAGAAGATATTCGCTCATCGATCTTCCGTCAAAGCAATGATTATTTTTATAGTTTCCACCGAAAGGATTTGTAGTTCCGAGCTCCTTTAAGATATCGCAGGAGAGCAAAGTTAGGCCTTTGTTGTCCACATTCGGACTAGTTGCTTGTTGAAAACTTTCAAAGATGTGTTTAAATGCCTCCGTAAAGGGCTTAACCTTTTTCTTGTACTCAGGTGAGAAAAAACTTCCCCATTCATCGAACCAGCATAGGTCTTCATGCATTAAAGTTTGGTAACCAAATTGTTTGAATCTCCCAGTAAGCACATTGATACCGTTCACTCGCTTTGGAGTTTTTCCATTGCTGCTAGTGCCCTGCAGGGATCTCCCTGCCATGAGGAACTGGGCATTTAGCAGAGTGTACGCCGCATAACTTTGAACGAGCTCAAAATCAAGAACAGTAGCCTGGAAGCTAGAATCTCTATAAATATCGCGAAGGGACTGGGCGCTCCGTGGCATGGACCGGTAGAAGTGAGATCTTGAAAGAGAATCCTCGAGAACAATATTCACGTTTATTTTCTTTGCCGAGGGTGAAGTTTTCTTTACTACGCGTTTTAAAATTGGCGGGAAAATGAGTGCCTGCTTGACTATTGTCCTTCCCATTTTACACTTAAGAAAGCAAGAGTTAAAACCTTGGATTGAATTCTGTGTGACAATCCCAGGCAACTTCTGCTCCAGCTCGCCCACGCTGTAGAATTTGAGCCAGTTCTTCTCCTCGTCTGCAATCCCATATTCAGGATCAGAACAACCCATAAGAATCGGTGATGATTTGGAACAAACGTCTCTCCAACATGTCACTGACACTTTGTCTCTAGGACTGAACCGGGACTCGGTGAGAAATGTACAGATCGGTCGACTTGCAGGCTTTCTGCATCGAAGCGACTCGGACGTCAAGTTGTACTCTCCAAAGTATTTGAAGGCCTCGTTGCATTCTTCTATTGTTTTCTTGTGCAACACACAGCTCATGTTAGGCGATGGGAATTTTTCTGTAGATTGTAAGCCTTCATATGAACATTGATGAGAGTCTGTGGAAATTGAAGAGGTTTGAGCCTGCTCCGACGTTACATCTCTGGGATTTGAATGTCTTTGGTCGTCGGATAAAGTACGGAGCCTTTCCTCTAGTTCAACAGCTCTGTGTTTACTGAGGGATACCGCTGCCTCCGTCATATCGTAGGCGCCATGAATTAACAGGTGCTCAGGATAGGCTTGAAGGAGTGCCTTTTTATCTAGAACGGAAGAAGAGGTCATAATGGCTACATGAGAGGCAAAAAAGCGTTTGTCAGAAGTACAAGTAAAAATTATCCGCACACATTAAAGGCTTAAAGAAATAAACACAGCTTAAAGTTTCGTCCAAGAAATAAGGAATCAATGGAGGCAGCAGAGCGAGGTCAGCGTATCCCGTAAACTTTAATTTCAAAAACTAACAATTTTGCTACACGATATCTCGAAAAGTCTGTTCTAAATAAGACTTATCCAGTTAATTTTCCCCACAAATATCCCACTAATTTTCCCACAAATATTCTGTATCCTGTCTCCCGAAAAAAAACCTTATAGGTACCACGAGAGGGGAAATCTCGCGTATCACTTCTAGATTTCGCGGCTTAAGAAAGGGAAGAACTGTTTAGATTGTAAACCAACTCACCAATGGAAGACAGATCATATTTGTGGCGTAGAATTATGATAGATTCCAAGCCCCACTCGGGATTTCGGTAAAGAAATATCAGTGACATCACAGCGAGGCACAACAGAATAAAAAACAGTTGTTTCTGGAAAGAAATAAGATAATTAATTTACTAAATTGAACTGAATTTTGAAGACAGCGTTCGAGGCTAAGTAGCCAAACAGGTTAAGGGTTGGAGCTTATCTAACGTTTACTGTAACATTAAGGAGTATTTATACTTTCCCATGATGCGATACCCTATAACGGTTCTATTTTGAGCTCAAGTTCAGTTTTCTATGAGTTACCGATTCATGAGGCCGAAGACAGAACTACCTATCAATTCATAGAAATCAAGAGCGAATGAATTTTCAGTAGAATTCTAACTAAATGTTGTTCAAATAACGATGTTCTGTATTTCTGTATTTCAAAACGATGCTGGACTAAATTATCAGTTGAACCTTGCAGCTGTGTACCCACTTTCATTAGTTTATTTAACAATTTTGGAGTGCTTTAAAGCCGCATTACCGTGGACCAGCTACTTTTAGACTTTTCGGGATTAAGTAGTAAAATAAATTAAATTAAATAAATTATCCCGCAACATCTCTAAAGAAACCGTCACCATATTTTATACAACCCTCACCAATTACCAAAGGTTAGTTGATAGTTTGCAGTAGCCCAGCCAATCAGATTGCAGAATCAAAACTAGTAGAATTATATGAGTTGAAAATTTCATTTACTGATCTATTCTAATAATTAGGTGATATCGTAAAGTTGAACTGTAGTTGGGAATTTTCCGGCCTTTTTTTCTCAACAACCGGCTGCTTAACTAGTTATAAAAATTATGAAGAAAAATTACAAGTTGATCACTCTTGCAATTGACTTAATACCAGAATGTTTTAACTCTTTAACGTCATAGTTCTTACTATTGATAGAAAACCCCTCGAGAAAAAGCATTCCTTCATCCTGTTACGTTCGGGAACAGCAAAGTTAGAATGCCATACGTCCGGCCATGAGCTGTTGTAAACAAAACTGGTGCTGGACCACGCTGCTATCGGACGGTGCACGTGCGGTTACGGCGCGAGACAGTCCTTGTCAGTTCTTTAACCCCGGGCGGCGTGGGAAGCTTAATCAAGAACACAAACACGTTAACTTCAGACTGATTGTGTCATAAACAAAGACTGAACTAAATGCGAGAGAAATCTCTTAAACAAACCCAAATTACGAACTATTTAAAGAAAGGAAAAATTGGCTGACGAGCGTCTAAAAGAGCAGTTCAGTACCTTTTGCGCGTTCCTCATACGACGGTTATAAGCTAAGGCGTTTTGTGAAACCAGTGTGTTGTGATCCGTGCAGCGATCGTTCAGCGAATCGTTGTCTTATAACGAAACTATGGAGGTAATCTCCCGAGCGAACAACAAAGAGATCTTATGAATAATCCCTTGATTTCTTAATGAATGGATCACTGAACACCACCTGTGGCCTGCTGTTGGTGTCTAACACGCCTGTTTTCTAAAAGGTTTCCGAACATATATCGATTGCCACCGAATTTCGCCGACAAACTCTTCGGAAGTTTTATCATAAGTGTCACTGCTTTGGAAATCGCGTAAATGGGAGTCTTTCCTTAAAATGTCTACCTGCCCTTGTACAGGTCAGAACTTGTGGCTTTATTGAAAATAACATAAAGCAAATGTTATTTTAAGTTTATTTTAGGGCTTTCGACCAGCCACAGGGAATTTTCTATCGATCATGATGTACCATCAATTTCTCGAGATTGAATGGAATTTAGGAGAATTATAAATCTAGAGTTTTTTCCACGTGTTTGACTTTAGTTGTTAGTGCACGCGCACTGGCCACCGATATTACTTAGCACTCCAGTGCAGAATGATGTGCGAATTTCTACTTAAGTCTGTGCATTTATGTATGCAAATTAGGAGTTTGTAAACGCTAACGGTTTTTCCTAGCGCGCCAGTCTTTCAACGTTTTCTCTAGCTTCAAGTTAATATTTTCAGTTGCGGAATCTATTCTCTACTAGCTTCACTGTCATCGCTACAGTCAGGAAACATTCGGCTCCTTCTTTGGTGTAGAAGACACACATTATTTTACATCAACTCTGTCATATAGAGCAAGTTAGAGCCAATCATTCTTTTCATTCTGTCCTGTAATTTTATTATCGCTCCTCTTCTTCACAGGCATTGTTATTCATTTTTGTCAGTCGAACCTCGCTAAATTGCTTCGTCGATCATTCAGATGTCCTCAACGGGATTAGTCCTTCGCGGATTGTGCTCCTGAAAGTGGCATATTATGCTACTAGCAGTGCTCGAAATTTTCCCAAATTATGCCAATTATGCCAGAATACTTAAATTATGCTCCTGATTTCCGAAATTTGGCTCACAAAATGACGTAGATTCTGTACATGGAGGCGCGCAAATTCGCAATAACAACACGAAATTATGATGTTTTTCAAATAAACTGTTGTTATAAATTTCTTTTCGTTTTATGGCAGTTTGTTTCGGCCGTCAGTTGTATAAATTAGCTGCTAAGATCTCTGAACCGTTTGTAAAATACTTTCTACGACACGCATTGCAAGAACATACTACCTAAATTTAATTTATTTCTGTAGAAAATACATCATATTTACTAAATTTTTTGGATTTATGCTCCAAAAAGTGCTAAAATTTGCGAATTATGCCGTGGCAGTGCTCGTCTTTTGCTCCAATTTTGCCCAAAATTATCCTAGTACAATCCACCAAGGCCTAAACGGGATCCTCGAGTCTCACTCAACAGCGCGTGAGTTCGAAATCTCTAGACGTATATAGTGACAACAACAACTGTACATGTAACTATCGCAGAGGTCATGGGCTCGAATCCCGTTCAACCCTTAGGTTTTTTGGGCATTAGCTAAAACGTATTAGTACAACTTTGGTTGTTCGGCGCTCCAGCCACACAATATCGCCCTCCCTTTCTCACCGTTTTCATCTTACTTTCCGCCACGTTTTGTTCCGAGTCATATCAGCTGACGTCACAACTTTTTGGCCGCGGGTCCTTGCGACACTTTTCGAGTCGAAATAGCGGGATTTTTGAACGTGAAAAAAAATATGCTAAATAAAAATTAAGAAATCTTTCAGGCTCGGAATAGTTTTTTTACACATATCAAAGTACCAAAAACCGAAAAAAAAAATTGTGTCATATACACTATAAGTTGTGTGCAGCCGACTACGACGATTGATTGTTTTTGTCCTTTTACAAGTTACTCTGGTAAATGATTGAGAAAATTTGTTTGCTGCATGGCTTTATTGAGTCATTGTATCCGGTTATTCCTGAAAAACAGTTATCGATATTCCTGAAGACAGTAATCGAATCGATTGTTACCGATTTTTATCATTTAAAAGCAATCGCTAAAATTCTTCAGTTCTGTGCGTTCGATTGAAATTGATTGCAGATATCAATCAATAGTAATCGGCGATTGATTTCCTACATCGATTTCTATTGATTGACTGCGCCTGGCTTACATTGCTCTTTTGCGATTTCTCACGACGTTTAAAATATTGAACGCGAGCTTGTTGAACGCGTGCCTCTTGTATGTAATAAATCGAAGGGAAGACAAAATATAAGCGCTCCATTCAACGAACATTCTGCTTTTGAAAAATCCCTACAGGTAAATTCCCGTTCATCATATTTTTGTCTCAGAAGTCCGGAATTTTCGCGGATTGAATGGAAAGCACTCTTGTAGCGGAGGACTCTCGAACCATGAACGCTAGACTTTTTTTTTATCTTTGAACATATTTTAAACGGTGGCCATAGAAACAAGGCTCTTCATTCCTAATCCAAGCATCTTCTTTTAACTCTGTCTTATATCTTGAAAGCACATATGGCGTACAAGATCTTTCTCCGCGACAGCACCTACACTATAGAATGCTCTATCATCTGAAATAAGAAATAGTTCGTCTGCGTCTGTCTTTAAAAATAGACTCAAAACGTTTCTTTTAAAAAAATATTTCTGCTATTTACTTCAGCCTAATGGCTATCATTTTTAGATGTTTTTTAGACTTTCTTGGATATTCTAAAGCCCCGTTGAACATTAGGATACTTGCACTATATAAATCTTTTATTATTAGAAGTATTATTGTTATTAATTGTTATTATTATTTTTAATATTATCATTACTGTTTTTACATTGTATATCATTAGCATTATTACAGTGCTGAAACACGCCAATCTTATACATTATATAAAGGCCTTCATTCTATTGTCATGAAAAATGTACAAAAATATGTCAAGTGTTCGATTGCCCTTACTGTAATACCTCGAAAATGTCATGAAATAAGTTAGCTGTCGACAGTAAGACCAGCTCCACATTCTTGAGGTATTTTAAGTATTTTCTGAAAACGAAACTTTCTGTGTTCTGAAATTAAAGCAGGTAAACGCTATAAAGCTTATGAAAGTACGTGTACGTAAGGGTAATACTAAGCTGAATAAGTTGCGTTATTGGACCTTATTGTAGCTCCAATTTTCTCTTATCATGGACAAAATGTTAGCTTCTTTACCAAGTCTGAGAATTCGAAATTAGTTTTAAATTCTTTTTACCTAGCTTCTCAAACCTTTTCAAATCTAAATCATTAAACCTTCAAAAATATACAAAACTGGTTGTACAATTGTGATACATTTTCGTTATCTGTGCAACTGATCTTGTACTGATCATGAAAAGGTTTCGTGTCGATACAGTGCTTTGTTTGGTCTTGTAAGTGTAGTTTTTTTTGGCATTCTTATGTCCCAGCCTGGGAAAACAAAGAGGGTTTCTCAGAAGTCACGAAACGAAACGAATTAAGAGGCAAGTATCAACTTTTCACATGTGGGTAAAAGGTTCTCAGTGTTGACTTTTATATGTCACACTGGCTTTTTTTTAGTCTGGCCTAAAACAAACATATATATTTATCCGTGACTGATCATTCTAATCGAATTAAATATCTTTGCTTATTCCTTTTACCGATTCGTAGCCTATATTCGAGTCGATATTTATGCACTTTCTTATTTTTGTCAGGTTTTAATTATTCCTGAATTAAAATTTAAAAAAAAGAGAAATCAAACCCAATATTGAACATTTTCTGCAAATATTCAACATTTAACAAAATTGAAAACGAGTTGATGAACGAAAGCATGAGTGCTAAAATCTAGTCTTTTCAGTCCACATTTTTTTTCTAGTAACTTTGCGATTAAGCCGAACTTTGCTCAATCTGTTTCTTCATTGAAAACCGGATCCATATCAAGTCCTGCTAGTCAATTTAGACGGAGAGTGAACGTGGTTTAATTTTGCGCTGCCCGATGAATATGATCTGTAGTATTTTATTTAACGCATGTAGTTTTATTACAAAAAGCTTAACGCGCAGTGTTGATAATTTTCGCAAGATCCGTTCGCTTTCATGAATGTATAGTAGGTACAAGTAGAACTCTATGAGCTCTCTGTGATCGTCAAGTTACGAAACGGGACTGGAACAGCCGCTTGACTCCGAAATTTAAAATTTTACTCAATAAAACCGCGTATAAGTAGATATATGCAAGATTAACCTCAGTGAAATTTAACACCTTTCCTAAAACAGAAGGCTTGGAAATGCATTTGGTTAATTTATATAAAAAAGTACCCCGTAATGGCCATTTTATTCATCCTCTTTACCCTGTTAACGGTAGAGTTATTTTTCTCCTCGCGAGCTAGTGTTTACGGAATATTCCATGAGTTAAGATTTATACCTTCCTCGAACCTTCCCCCAGCTTTTAAACTTACCATTATCATCGTCATCATCAATCTCACTTATCGCGCCAGTAAAGCGCATAAGCTTGCCATCACGTTAGTACAAAACAGTTATCACGTGACAAAGTGACGTCACTCCTTTCTACAAAATCATCAACATTCAAAGAACGACGGCTTAAAAGTAGTCTTTCCTTGGTTATTAATCACAAATAAAGGGTGCACCATATGTGACGATGAT
>OMLO01005792.1_pt1 | contig 10390 bp, 10 predicted proteins | sample 1674811 | NCBI WGS metagenome assembly OMLO01 (sample SAMN06265003, study PRJEB25207) | coral metagenome | isolation source: Coral host | place: Mexico:La Bocana,Puerto Morelos, Mexico | collected 2008-11-13
CTTGTAGGTGGCAATGACGTTTTCCTATGATTTTGAAATGTTTTGTTGTTGAATTTGTTTGTAAATTTGTAAATGATTTTTCCGGGATTTTGATGCGGTCCGATTTTAATGTGATTTCTCTTTGAGGCATCGACATGCAGACATGGATATGTAGAATTGGAGGCGGGAATGACAGGAACTAGCAAATTTAAATGGTACAAGAAATTACGCACAAGTACACTTGGACACGCAAACATGGACCTGCAAGCATGCAGACATACATGCACATGCAAGCATTCAGACATGGACATGCAGAAATGCAGTTATAGACACGGAAAAAATCAAACAAATGGAACTACATGACTTGGGACTTCTAGGTGGGCATGACAGGAGCTGGCATGTCCACGTCTGCATATGCGCTTGGCCTTGCCTGCAAATCCATGTCTGCATGTCGATGTCTCAAACAAAAATCATTTTCAAATAAAAGAACTCGTCAAAATCTTGGAAAAATCTTCCTCCTGCTGGTGTCCACCACATCCACTGTGACTTTGATTGGGTCACTTGTGTGAATGTTCTTGCAAAAAATTGGTCACAAAATCTCTTCCCAAAGATCAAAGCTCCATCAAAAAGGGTTGGTTGATGAAGTGGTGTCTGGGCCAGATGGTGAAGGTGCAAAGTCTTTTCCACAAGGAAAGGTTTCAGCCATTTCCTTCTTCCATCCTCTCAGTTTCTCTGGTGGTGGCCCCATGGCAACTTGCCCGTTTTGAGACACTACCCGTTTTAGCAAGGGCGCAAATAGAGCCAAAAGCACACTACGCAAACAAGTTGGTTGACAACACTGTGTGCGTTGGTTGTTAGAATGACACTTTTGAAACCTAACAACTTTCGAAAACCAAATGTCTTTGAAGTCTTTGGGGGATGTTGTTGGAACCACTTCTTGGGGAGTTCTTGGTGCTTCCTGCCCCTTCCTTGCCCAGCCTGTACTTTTTTGCACCCTTCAACCACACAGCTCCAGCAGTTTTCCAAGAGCCAGATGCTCCTAAGCAAATTCAAAAACCCACAGCACTTTCAAGGGAATCCTCTCAGCGGATTTTTTTCAAGAGGAGACTAAGCAAAACAAAACACATGAACAAGTTCGTGTCGCGCAGCGCAAAACGGGGACATCTTTTTCTAAATGACACTTTTTTTTCCCTCGGCATTGGCTATTGATTAAATCAAAAAAGTGATGTTTTTCTATTGAAATTGATTATCGTCGATTCTATTGATATAACCAATCTGTTCTATTGATACTGAATTTGCAGAAATTATTGATTTCAATGCATGTGTTTCCTATTGATTTTCTTATTGCTTTTGATTTGAAGCCTTGGGGATGCATTTTGGCTGCAAATCATGTGGAGGGTAGAGCTAAGCTGCCTTGCTAAGGCATGCGTGAAAAGGGTTCCTGTGCCCTTGCGCAGAGGGCTAACAGCATGAATTCTGACAAAGGAGGTGCTCCACACACACCCAAGCCTCAAGTTGACACAGCTTTGCTTGTGACATGTTTTTTAACCCGTAGAAATTCGCTGGTTAAGCTGGGTCTCCATGAATTTGTCGAAGAACCAGGCTTGCAGCCCCAGGGGCATTGCCTAGGTTCTGCCCTTGCTAGAGGAGCTTGTAGACTTCGAGCCACATGTGAAATTCATGCGAACGACAGAAATCGCTTCTCTGCCCTGTCACCACCACCACCACCACCATGCAGGAGAGCCCTTGTGAAAAGACGCCACCGGCACCAAGCAAGAAAGCCAGGGGCAACCAGGACAACTCTTTTGAAAAGGGCGCCCTTGAAGAAGCAGACCATGGTGCTTCATCTTCAAATACAAGCTCAAGCAGCAGCTCACAAAACCCTGCGCCAAAAAAAGAAGCTAAAACTGTGGCAGAACCTCAGGAGCTTGAGGAGCCGCTAATCAAATAAAAAGGCAACAAGAATGACACCAAGTTTGGAGGAGGAAGGAAAAACTGCTGCCCCTTGTGAAAAGGAAGAGGAAAGGACTGCTGTCCCTGTCCCTTGTGAAGGGAAAGCAATTCACCGCTGCCACTTATTAAAAAAGGAAAAGCAAGACATGTTGTGGCAGTGGACTGGTACAATACATTGTACATCAAGGACCATGTTCCACAAAAGAATTTGGACACTTACAAAAGCTTTATGACGAAGGCAATGAAATGCATGCGTTGCTTTTCTGCGGCTACAACAGGAGCTTGGAAGTGAAGCAAAAGGCTTGGGGTTTGGGCCTCCCATTCGGGTCCACCAAGGGCAAAAGGCAGCACAGGAAAGGGGTAATGGCTGGTGGACAACAAGACCTGGATTTTCTTTGATGACCTGGATTTACTTAGTAGTGGGCGATTGCTTTGGAAGGGCATTTGGGTTTACCATATCGCTAAGTACCCCAACCTCTACCAGTGGAGGAACTTCAAATATGCTGTGGCTGCCTTCCCCAAGAGGTACTCCTTGAAGTCAAGATTGTTTTTTTCCAATCGCCAACGCCTTTGATAAAAGGATGGTTGAAATGAGCGTGGGCCTTTCCTTGTGGAAAGGGGTGGCTTTTTTCCCAATCGCCAACCCCGTTGGTAAAAGGGAGGTGGAAATGAATTTGGGCCTTTCTCTTGTGAAAACGGTTACATTTTTTCCAGTCACCAACTATAAAAATCCATTCAGGCAGCCAAGGTCATTGAACCAAGGTCCTGTGGTGGTTCAACAGAAGGTGTAATTGCTGGCTGATGGATGGGGGCTTCAAAGAAACACAATAAATTATACCAACATAGACCCCAGATAGCACAAACTAATTTTTGTGTTATCAATGTAGAGAACAGTGTAACGTCTGCAAGAAACTCCAGGCAGTTTTTCAAGATGCTTTTTCTGGATGCCATTGCTGTGTAGGGTACCATGGAACGTCCACTCCCCCAAAGTTGGTCGCTGCACCTTGCAATGGCACCCTCCTGGCACGCCCAATCCGCCAAAGTGGTTCGTCGCCCTCCCCCCTTATTGGAAGTAAGAACCCGTATAGCTATGGCTATCTGGGGAACAATCATGATACAAATACTTGTTTCTATTTAAGAATATGGTAAAGTATTGACATGTATCCCTTGCGTTAAAGGAATTTACAAGACATTTTGGAATCATTTCTGCACCAGGTCATATGTGTTTTGCGCATTTTGGGGGAAACTTCTCAAGATGTTTTTCGTTTCAAGGCAGAAGTTTGGATGATAAACCCTTTTTATCAAAGGCTTCATGTTACTGATTCATGTTATAAATTCTGAGAAACATGCAGCCTAAAATGAAAGAATCAACAGTTAGGATACCTTCTTTTGATGCTTGTGTTTGATTCAAACTTTACCAGTGCAAAGATTTACCTTACCTTTGCTGAAGTGGAAAATACCTAAGACAAAAGAATGTTCATTGTTTTTTCTCGCAATTCCATCATTAAATCAACCATGTCTGTTTCATCCAAACCCATTTCAAGTGTTGAAATCACAAATTCAGGGTTGATCAGTTTCGGTTAATTTTGGTCAAATCATTTTTTTGACCAAAATTTGACAAAATTCTGGTCAAAGCGAGTTTAAAGCAATCAAACCCAATCCAAGCCCCAAATTTTCATGTCTTTGAGAAAAGGAAAAGATCTTTGCTCAAAGGATTCAAAGTAGCCAAAAACCACAGGGGTCAAAGAGACTGGCTTGGAGAAGAACCATTTGCAAAAACTTGGGACAATGACTTTGGCTCAGAAGGTTGCCAACGCAGGGGATGCAGACACCTGAGGAAGCAGCCCAGTCTCTGAAGGACACGCAGGAGAAGACTAGGTGGTCAAAGTACAATTACCCACTTGAGTCAAGCAGCTGGGCAAGGCGAAGGCCCCAAAGCTCTTCCAATACCAGGAGTCTGCACAGCGCTCCCAAACCCATGATAAAAGGGAAAAATGGAAGTCTGAAAATAAGATGAAGGAGGAGTTTGGCGATGATGAACTTCTTCAGTTGCCATGCTTTCAGTTTTTTTGAAATATGCTGTTGCGATGGTGCCAGTGCCAGGGACAGCCAGCCAGTCACAGCCGCGGGCCAAAGCCTATGAATAAGCTGCAAAAAAAATGCTAGTTGATACGCCAGCTGATCCCTCGTCTCGAAGCTGATGTAGGGCACCTTCGCAGCCGGAGCCCCCTTCAGGACTCGTGCAAGGAATGAGTGCAGCCCCTCCACGCTTCTGGACACGCATCGCACCTCATTAAATATGACATATGAAATACCATTCCCATTTTGTAGGGAGATCGATGGGTGAGATGTAAACAAACAGCAACGTAAATAAGTTCGTATAATCGGTGTCAAAGTGGACCTAGTTCAAAATGCCTGGCATGGACACATGACACAAAGACTGTTTTTGTAGAGTTTGGTAAGTTTGGTAACAACAAAGGTTTGCACAGAACACAAATCAGAAGGCCTTCCATTCTGCACCACAACACCATAAGTATTTTAGTTCCTTTATGTTTTTGCCGTAGCCTTAGCAAACGCCAAACAAAAACTGCAGAGACAACTCAAGGCGCTAGGCGCAAGGCTTACAACCAATGCGAGAAGGGACGCAAAGATTCGGTGTCCTTATCATACTTCTTCAGCATTCTCAACGCAGTCTCTCCTTGAGCCGTCCGCTCCACGAACTTTCGTACTTCGTCGTTGCAAAGTCCTGCAGTGGATCAAGGAACCTCCGAGTCTGATTGCGCAAGGTGGCTGGCCCACCTGACGCTTCGCCGCCTTGCTTGCCACAAAGGGATTCGGGCGAGCAAGAACGCATTTGACTCATGATCAAATCACGATTTTAAAATTAGCTTAAATGATTGTCGGCTTTGTGACTCAGACTCCGTCTGCTTTTCAAGATACCGAGTTACCAAATGTAGGTACAATCAATGTGACCCCACGGCCCCAAGGACCCAAGTTGCGATTCGGCCCCACCGACAAACTTCGTGTTTTTTTTAAATGCAACGCCGGTTCGATGGATGCTGCTCACTGCTGGAGGCAGAAGGCAGGTGAAATTGTAAATGGACAACCCACAGCCACAAACCCTGCGCTGCACAACTCCAACTCAACATCTAATGTCTATGCACTCCCACCGCTGCAGCAGCAAGACACACAACTCTAATTGCAAATAATCAACTGCAATAACAAGTGCAGCTGGAACTGGGTAACCAGCCTAGACTCATGAACCATGAAGTCACCAACTGGTCACGAAGAGCCCACAAACAATAACATTCCTACTACGGGTATGTACAAACACCAACCAAGCGACAGTAAGCACCGAGATCCTGAACGGTGGTCATGATCGTGTTGCGGCGCATGAGCAAGATTCATCTCAGTATATAAATGTCATTGTCAAGCACGATTCACGAACATGGCATCTCGTCTCATCACACACACACACACACACTTCGTCGCGTCGTTGACTGACTGAACTGGCCCACGCTTCGATCAAGCTGCTGCTCCTTTCCTGGCTGAGGCTGAATCCCAATCTGAGTAGCACATCGAACAACCGTGTGAACATTGCCCTCGCCCAACCCCGCTTGCTTGTATAAGATGATGACTTTGGGGTGTCTGGAACAAAGTCAAGGTCCATGTCCACTTTTCCAACGTCCAGGCTACGCTTCAAAGACTGGAACTCCATATAAACTCTGAGGCTCCAAGAAGCTCATTTCTGAGAAGCCAATTTGGGAAGCCGCTTCTTGGCTCAAAACATGGCCTCCCAAATTGGCTTCCAGGATTTCAAGAAGCTGCTTCTTGAGCTTAAAAGAGTGGCTTCTTCAAGCTTGCAAGAAACTTGTTTTTTGGCTTCCAGAATTGGCTTCTTGAAATTATACAAGAACATATATAACCATATTTTTCTACATAATGTTTCTCATATTTGAAATTGAAATGTGGCTGCTTTTTGTTCCTTGCTGATTGACATTTTAGGTGCAGTTGGAAACGCTTTTTCAAGCTAAAGAAGCTTTTTCAAGCTCAGTTAAGCAGCTTAAACAAGTTGAAGGCATAGAAGCTTTTTAAAGCTGAACAAATTTTTCCCAGGTATTCCTGGCAAGACAAAGCAGCTTTTTCAACCTAAAAGGCTTCAAACCACTTTGCTAGCTTTGCCCAAGCCAGGCCATGGCACCTGGTCAGCACCGTGTCAGCAGTTGGCTTTGCCGTGCCACCTCTTCTGAATCACACCTTTTGAATCGCATGGGCAAAAGTTTCATCCCTATAATTCCAGCTGTCTTTAAGGTTTGCACCCTATGCTTGACCAGATCTGAGATGTGTCCACAGAGATTGGCCTTTGGCAGGCAATGCCAAAGCTTGGTCTCTTCAGGATTGAGCAGCAAAATTTCTTGCTCCAATGCATTGCCATGATTGCCAACAATCATGTACCTGTGAGAAGCACAAGTAAATTGCTCACAGGAGGTACAAACAAAACAAAGACAAAAGAAGAGAAAAACCCAGGAGGACCACCAAGCAGCAGCAGCTCCAATGCCAATGCTGAGTCAATGAGGGCAAATGGTCAAATGAATCCTGTGAAACAAGCCTGCATGATGATGATGAATTGCACGGCAAAGATGCAACCATTCCAGCAGGCAATGGGAACAGAGACAAAGATTCAGATGTCACCAAAGAAGCCCAAAGAATTGGAAGACAGGCCTAAGGCAAAAGCACTGGCTTCTGCTGCTGCTGCTTTCAAGCCGAGCACCAGGGCCCTGCCCTTAGAGGACTTGAATGCCCAAAAAAACAAAAGATGAAGACAAGGCAAACCTGTGTGATACTGACAAAGCAGACAAGAAAGAAGAAAAACAAGAACACAAGACAGGTGAGCAGTTTGAAGAAGCTGCATTCCAAGCCTTGTTAGCCAGGAAAGAAAAGAAAAAATGAAAAGGCAGAAGGAGAGAAAAAGACAAGCGCAAAAGCAAAGGCCAAAAGCAAGGCAAAGGCCAAAGCAAAGACAGCTGCTGCAAAGAGAGTGTGTAAAAAGGCAGCTGCGCAGCGCCATGACTATGAGATTCCGCCTTGGAAAAACGAGGATATGAAGATTGAAAAGAACACCTACACTTCAAAGCACTGGCATGGAGCTAACAGCTTTGGAAAGAGAGTGCTGGGAATGAATGAGCAGGCAAAGCTGTACGCAAAGAAATTCCGTGACGATGCCTCTAAGCTTTTTGACAAGCGCAAGCCACTGAAGAAGCAGAAAAGCAAAGATATTGCAGCAAAGTAGGACCTTGCAACCTTGTCCTTCTCATGGTCGGGCTGCAGATATTTCCAACGCTTCCAAAATGCTCGGAGTTGTTCCGCTCGGTTCCCGTTCAAAAGTATATCCATCTTAGATCTCTTGTTCAAAGTCACAATGAAATCCGATACGGCCAATATCGGATGAGGTATCTTTAATCCAACATCAATATGCTGAATAGGAATTGCAGCTGAAAGGCCGTGTTTCTCAAGGTTGGCACTCAAACTGTTCTCATGTCGTGTAGTAGCTAACCTAGAACATACTTGAAGAAAACCAGCATTGTGAATATTTCGGGCACCAGCCAGTTCACGAACTTCCTCCCAAAATGCATTTGCAAGTGCGCATGCTTCCTTCTCACTGACCTGGGATGAATATCTCTGGCCTACGGTTTTCTCATGGGAATCTTTTCCTTTCAAACACTTAGTGGTGAAAAGTTCCAATGCTAAGCTCCTATCAAACATCATTTTTTTGAAGGTTGCCCTTGAAGGTAGCTTCAAAGACGAAAATCCAAAATCTACAGAACCGTGGTCAAGATTCCCCATTTGCAGATGCACTCGCAATTGCCTGCGCAGCAGGACCTGGTCCCCTCCTTGCTACTTCAGTGCCACAAGGAGCTGCACCTGCGTGGGCGCATAGGTGATTCTATGATTGAAACTAACATATCGAAACAAGAACGGCATTACGATTACTGTTGTCAAGGTAAGCTAGGACTGGCAAGTGCCTTAAGACTCAAGACATACTTTAGGGACGGTGTTTCATTTTTTGGATTCGCCCCAACTGCCGTTCAAGTAAAGAAGTTTGAATTTTGGCCACACACATGGCAGCCACAGTGCGATGAAGATCACACAGTGCAAAGTAAACTTCTATAGGACATACAGCTGCACGAATGTTCCATTGTTCAAGCATGTCATACGAAATGTTAGCGTGGCTCCTAGCTAAGATGATGTCAACACAAACATCAAGATGGTGGCTGGAAGTCTGTGAGTAACAATTGCTAAAGCATCAGGAACGTATCCTCGATCAAAACGCCCAAGCCTTGGCGGTGGGGGGGTCGCAGGAGTTATGTTCTATAGATTGGGGCGGTGGGAGTGGACCAAATCTGCCCTGGAGTCACCTGCCACTCCTTCCAGTGAAGTGTTTGGCTGAAGGAGTTTAAGAAATATAGCACTTGAAAAGGTTCGCCAACGTAGCAGGATAAATTGTATTTATATACCGCATATATATAATATATAGTTCGTTTTCAAACCCCGCATCTATGCAAATATCAAGATAGTCTACGCATATACATGTATATAAATAAATCTATATATGTGTGTATAGAGGTATTGGTTATCAGTATATGCTCAGATATCTAGTTTTTTATTAACATTGTATCGCAATAACAGTCCTCTACTTTCCATTCTTTACTTTGGTCTTTCTCTTTGGCTGCGGCTCACTACTCTCATCATCCTTTTCTTTGGGAACCAGCAGGCTCAGTAGGCTCACTGGGTTGGGATCGAACTTTCTTCTTCAATTTTTTGGTCTTAGGCTCTGGAAGCTCAGCAGGAGCATTCTTGCGGAACCGCAGGAGTGTCCTTGGCTGCTATATTAAAGAATATAAGATCTAAAAGGATCTTTTGGCGTCCCATGTTCCAGGTATAGTTGAGAGATATATGTTGTTTACACACTTACCATGGCAAAACAATGTCTTGGAATACTTGGGCCCTGACTTCTTCAATTTTACTTCCTCCATCAAAGCCCGTGAGGTCCTTATTGAATAGATTCATATCGTCAATGGTTACATCCAGGTGAAACTTCAGGGTGTAAGAGGTTTATGAGATTTGAGATTTGGTGATCTTTTTTGGGTAAAAATTGTAGGTGAAACTGAGCACATTGCTCGACTTCAACCTCTTGCACCGTCTTCTGCAGCTCAGCAATTTTCTTTGGGAGGGCGGGACTAGGTTCCCATACCTACTCGCAAGGGAACAGAGGTTCTGTTGCTACAAATGGGCAGAACTGAAATCAATAAGTTTATTATACAATGAAATCAAGCAATGTTTGCAACCAGGATCGAATGATCCATGTGGGAGTCTCCCAACTTCTTGCCATCGAAGTAGCTTGAGCATTTGTGAAGAATACTTCTTGATAGCCGTTAAGCTCCTTAGAATGAATGGGTTCTGCCAGACCCTAAATCACTAGCTATGCAAACCAAAACCTTCAGAATAGTCTTCACAAACAGTTCAGCCATGATACTTAGCAGCTTCCTGACCAGAGATACCCTCAAGTTTCGAGGGTATCCATTTTCCCTCGTCTCAGGAGATTGCCCATAACATTGGACACGTTGTCAACAGTCAGCCTGGAGCCCAAAGATCGGTCTTGGGAAAACAGTCAGGGTTGAGGGTATGAAGTTTCACTAGCACCACCATCATCAACGTCGTCCACCTCCTGATCAGTGTCCTCACCTTCTTGCTGCAATTCCTGGCCCTCTAGGGCAAGACTATCGGGCCCGTGGATACCCAACTCTAAGCTCATTGGATCTCCCTCCCCAATAGTTGCATCAATGATGCTCTCCTCCCTTTCATTTTCGAAATTGCCTTCGGTATGGGTGTCAATCCAAGACTCCTTGAGATCCTTCTCATATTTATCCCTCCTGGCAAAATGAAATCGTTTTGAAAGATAAACTCATTCATACATTCCAACATCGAGGAGAACTCAAAAAGCAAGACCCCCGAATCCAAAACCAGTCCGTCGCTTCACCCTGGTTGGGTGCCTGTAATAGGCAACCGCTGCTGTGATGCGTTCCCTTGGAAAGGAAAGATCTGAAGTGGGGCGCCCAGGAATTTATGGTCAAAATGTTGCATATACCGTTATCATCTGACAAAAATGGAAAGTTACAGTATTGTGCAAATTAAGTTCATGACTTGGACCACTTCAAATCATCCTTCATTGCTTTCTTCGTATAGAACCCAGACTTGACATTCACCTTGGACCTTCGGGACCTTTTCTGAATGACGCTGTTTCAATGCCGTGGCTGGGGACCTGTTATACATCTAATATATATATGATCCCGGTTCGCGGTTCGCTACCCCCCCCCCCCCCTCCCATGGTATGGTCCCAAAACCTGCGTTTTGCAGCATTCTGCATGAAAACGTGGTATTTGCAGTGTTTCTTGCACGG
>OMLO01005793.1_pt1 | contig 10389 bp, 8 predicted proteins | sample 1674811 | NCBI WGS metagenome assembly OMLO01 (sample SAMN06265003, study PRJEB25207) | coral metagenome | isolation source: Coral host | place: Mexico:La Bocana,Puerto Morelos, Mexico | collected 2008-11-13
ATGGGAATGAAAACTTCTTTTCATAAATTGCGCGAGCTTTACTGATAAAGTATCATCACCGAGGTGAAATAAAACTTGTCATTAATCTCAACCTATAAGCCCAACTGCTCGTGGCATCATCAGACAAGCTTCAAGCCAATGTTACAACGCCACTTGCATCTTCGCTTCACTCTTCCTCCCAGTGAATGTCCATCCCAGGCCTCACAATGTCAACCCAACCTGACACAAGATTCACAACTGTCCGCCTGCGTTTGTTGTCACCATCTGCAGATGCTGTTGCGACTTCAGGCGGTTCAAGCTAAGTTGGCCTGGTGAACTTCTGGGCAGGATCCACACAAAACGCCTGAGGTTGAAAGATTTCACGCCAGATGCCTCGCTCCCAAGGAAGAGTAATATCATTCAAAGGCAGTTTGTTTAAAGCATCATCCAGAATCAAAGCAAAATCAAATTCCATTTCCCCAGACATCTTCAATAGGATCCACACGCTCAACTGGTGGTGAAGGGACTTCCCAATCACGAAGGCCACGAATGTCCAGAGGATACTCTGTCAATGAAAATGAAATTGCCGAATGATCACAGTAAAAGAGAAGGCAGCTGCAGCAAAACGTGTGAAAATCTCTTACGTCTAAAAAGGAAAAGAGAACCACACCCACACGAATTCTGCACCAAAGCACGTCTGCAATCCTGGATTCAGCTATCTGATCTGCACTTGTTTGTTCCAGAAAGTCAAATTGATATCTCATCCATGACACCCCCCGGCTCAAAATACAATCCAGAAATTTTCTGGAAAAACCCACCCACCCACTCCTTAAACCGGAAGTTTCAAAGAAACATTGAATCATTCTTGCAATGAATGCAAATGGGTGAACACATCTACATGTGTTGAATATGCACAATACCATGCATGATATGAGAAGTATGTACAATATGCACTCACACCTGCACTGACAGTGTTGTTGGTGTTTGAGTTTTGGTAAATAGAAAAAGGCGATACTGCTTTTCAAACAGTTTTCGCGAGCGGACGCATTGCGCTGATTTAAAAGCTGCTTGGGAATAAGGCATCCATCTTTTTTCAAAAGAGTAGAAGCATCTTCTTCGGACTTTCTGAAAGGACACACGAGGCGAGATCCCTTTCACGCGACACCTTGTCACCCCAACCCTCAAATGTTCAATAGAGGCGTACACCATGACTCTGTTATCAACCACGACCACATGCAGTCTAGAAGAGTTTTGTAGAGCTACGGTTACACAATCGAAACGAAACTTTGTTTTTCTAAGTTTGAAAGCAGACTTGGCCACAATCGATTCCAATCCTTGTTTCAACCTGTAGACAACCTGCGTGCGGTGGACACCAGCGACAAGGCTAGTTGCCACTTCTGCTTCAAAGTCACGGGCAGTGAGGTCAAGACAAGGCCAATATGCATCGCATTGCTGCGACCAAGCTTCTAAGGCCCGAGTGGTGAAACCATCGAAGCTCACAAGTTCATTGCTGCATGGCCCTTCATAATCACTTGTTGCGCGGCAACTCCATCGATCACCGGGAGACGCAGTTATAAAGCCGCCCGGGCAAACTGCTCCGGAAAAGTCCCTGCCCAAACAATAGCACTGAGCTTCTTCCGAGCATTCCTTTGTCGAACCTCGCGCAGCTTCGACAAGGCCTTTGTTTAGCACATGAATGAGAAGGGAGAGCTGGATATTTGATTCGAAATGTACCACTCCACGCCACATATCTTTGCCCATCTCTTGCGCGCATTTGTGGACATTGTTTGAAGCTTTGCAGGGGCTCTGCATGGCCCTGTCAATGACAAGCATCAACATGATCAATTGCATCTCTCAGTTTCAGACATGGCCTAAATAGCTTGCTTTTGGAAAACAAGCAGCGTTGTCGGGAATCCAAACAAAATCCTGCGCACTGGGCAATTTTTCAATCTCCAGCTTCGAATCAACAAAGTAAGTCGCAGTGGTACGTGGGGGCACTTCACAGTCGTATCTTCTTCGCAAGGGGTTCGTGGTTTTGGCACGGAACTTTGAGCTCCTGCGCCGTCTGGCGCTGGGACCTTGCACGGCGTGGCACCGAGAGATTAAAACAAAAGCTGAGCTTGATTCTGGCAGGCCATCTTGAGCCCTTGCCACACATCGCGAAACTGGTCTGCGTCCACTATCACCGCAACTATCTACCGCACGGAACTAAGTGACAGTCAGCTGGCCTAGCGTTTCCGGGGCGGACTGTATGTAAGAGGCATCAAGTATGGCACCTACATGATCCAACACAGCATCACCTTCAGCTCTGCGACCTGCTCTAGCTGCCACAGTCTTACACACTGGTCTGCGAATATGCTTTTGCTGAACGTACCGCGCAAAGCGGCGCAAGTCAAGAAAAGGTGGCACGCAAGCAACGAATTGAAGGGCGCAAGCATCATGCGTCTTTATTTATGAAAGTCGCCTTGTGGGCAGGCACACGCACACATAAAGACCATTGCAGCTACACCAAGAAAAAGATGTAAACCTCTTTCTTGAACCAGGGACGGTGACCAATTAGGCAACACAACAAAACAGTGACTGCAAAGCCTATCCTGCATCTCCCAGAGAATGTCGCAAACTCTCATTGAATCATGAAAAAAACTCATCACTCCCTTTTGCATTCAGCACTATTGTCACATTGCCCTGGGCGTTTCATGGTCGCCAAGTTGTCAAATGTCTCTTCATTGGGCTTTGATGACGTGCAAAGCTCCTAGTCTCTGCTTGCTTACGGCTTCTTTGCTTGAGTCATTGTCTGCAAAGTTGTCCAGGGCCGATATTGATGCGGAGCTTGCAGCTGCAACACTGATTGGAGATAGGCTTTCTGTCATGTCATCAAATAACTTTGGGTCCTGCCAGTAAGAACAAAGTCCAGTAGAGGCGAAGGAAACTCAGCAATCATTACATCATGTCTTTTGTTGCCTCTGGTGCATCGAGGGTCTCGTAATCGGGCGTTGGGCAATCCCCTTCCGTTCCAAGACAAATTGGACAAGTAGCACGAGATCACAAAACGACAGGCAAGAACTTGGGAAAGGGTTTGCATCGTTGAAATCCTGAGCAAGGCAAACCTGCTTGTTGTGGCACTGGCGTTCGCAAACTTTGTCAAGTACATTATATTGGGGGGGCGCCCTCCACACATTCCAGAAAAAAGCCTGCTCAAAAGGCAACACTAGCTTCTGTCTAAAGTCCTTTTATTTCTAATATTGCGGACCACTGTACACAGGGGTGGCACGGACACCTTCCAAGAGAGCACAGCGCACACCTTTAGGCAAACAGAAGTAATGGAAAGTTCGCCATGCTGCAAACGCCAATCACATCTTCCAGCCAGAACCCTGCACACAATCACCATAATTAGTTTTCGCTCAGAAACCTACAAGCTAAACAAGCAAAGGGCCTGGGCATAGAAGAAGCGGCAGAATACACCTAGGACAAGTAAGCAGCTGGCATGTCGGAATGTTCTGATAATTGTCTTTAATGTATTCCAAAAAAGCATGTATGCATTTTTAAAAAAAAAATCTATTTTGCACATTTTCATTCGGACATACCATGAACAGATCCAGGCAATGAAAAGGTAAAAGGCCTACTTTTGGTACTAGCGAACAAAAAAAGCAAATCAAACTTCAACTTGCAGCTTTGTACGCTCGCGCAGCCAAGTGACAAAGGAAAGCACATTGGAACACGCCCGCCGACCGGCATGTATTCTGCCTGTCTCACAACCAAACCAAATTACACCAAACACCAAAGGCGCACCTCGAAACACAACCCTGACCCGACTAAAGGGTGTTGTGCATCGCGGGCTGCACCACAACATGCCAAGCTTGGAAAAAGTTTGCAAAGCAAACACACCAATGCTGCCAAGAGACAATAGCGATGAGCAATGCATTGACATAAAACTCGAAAAGCAAGCCTTGCTGAAATGCATCCGTCCAAGTACCAGCCTGTAAAGAACTTTGTCGTTTTCCTTGTAAGCGCCATCAGAAGTTTTTCCCACCCTGGCACAAGATTAAATAAACTAAAGAAACCGAAAACTTCAAGACACAGGCTTTGAGGCGTAAGTGTTTGGAAAGCCGCTGATGATCCCATCCAACCTATCACAATGGTATCTGCACGCAATACGCCCAGATGCGGCCCCATGACGCCCACATGCTGTGAGTAATATCGGCCATGCTGCGCAACAGATCAATGCAAAAACCTTGTTGTGTCCCGGACAAGCTCCAAATCCGAACATGAAATCAACCATCGGAATTGGATGCAGGACGGCGCCAAAGCAGTTGTGCCCTGACCAAACAAAATCTTCCTGCAAAGTTTCGGTTTACCAACACACTGACCAGTGATCATTGGCATACAAAAGAGAGGTTGCAATATCCAGATCCTCAGCAGCAGGAACACAGCGCTTGCGTTTAATTTCTGATACGTTGCAAAACTTGATGCTATCAAGAAACGGTGGCGGAATCTGGCCAAAGCACAGAAAAAGTCACCCACACAGCTCTCACAATCCTACGCACCATGGGCGGGACAAAGTGCACTACGGCTGCCTCGAAAAATTTTCTATGACATAAATTTCACAGAAGACTAGTGCTGAAAATGCCATATCCAAAGGCCCGCACAATAATCACTTGTACCATTCCCAACCCCATAGACAAAGCCTGCGTGGAAAATACTTTTGATGTTGTTGCAAAGGATTCTTGTAGCCTGCCTGCTTCGCTAGAATTGAAGGAAGCATCCCGCTAGCAGAACCTGCAATGAAACAAACAGGAGCTACCAATTTGCCACAACTTGGTTTTTCTATCTACCGGGGCTTGTTGCTTGTGATGCAGATTTCGCAAGCCTCTGAACCAGTCAAAAGAACACAGGCACAACCGTCACAGATAAATATTACGTCTCACATCTTTGAGAAGTCGCTGCCAAAAGCTTTTGTAGCGCCGCCAGGGAAAGCGGCAACACCAGATACCTCATCCAGACGTTGCTCAACCCGCCCATTTTGAGCCCGTGGGAAGCCACCTACCTCCTGAGTTGCCAGGGCTTGGACACGCATATCTGTCACCAGCAAGTCGATTGATCATCATTGGAAAGAAGGTTGCTGGCACACTGCCAAACCACAATGCGGCGCATTCGGCCTGCGCACACTGAACACGACTCGGCTCCAGAACAAAAAGGCAACCAAGATCGCACTTGAGCTTGTAAGACGTGTACCGAACCTGGAAGCAGAATCCCAATCAGAATGTAAAACCAAACAGATGCAAGCTGAGGCTGGGACATTGGAAGTGGGCAGCTGGGAAATCAGGCTTTCGTTGGCATTGGCATTGTAACGGTGACGTACTTGGTACAAAGGGTCGCTGGCCTGCATGGAAAAAATGGAGAACTCCAGAGCTTGGCTAGCCATCAGTCCTGCACCGCGGAGCTGAAATCATCAAACAAAGATTGGAAGGCCTGACCCATTGCCACAACCCAAGGAAAATTGAGCCAACATGGACCACGACCTTCTCTACGTGTTCCCTATCCTGTTGTTGGAACGTTGTCGGGTCGAAAAGCACCGTAGGGTCACCTTGCACGGTCGCCACAGCAAAGCACCAACACAACAAAATGCGCAACTTCTTCATGCACACACGCCCACGCGACATGGCGACTGCTTGCACTGTTTGTATCTTATTTGCAACCAGGTAAGTTACTGGAAATGAAGGACATGTTGCTGACTCATGCTTCTGTCAAGTCCTACAACTGACAACATTTTCCAACAGAAACTCGCAACAACTAGCCACCAAACAATCATGCGCATGAGAACTTTGAGGTTCTCTCAATCCAGCGCTTCTCTCATATAAATGTTCATCTCGCATACGTTGTAACCTTGCAGCCATGCAGGCGTAAGGCCCTTTTGCATGCCATGATGCTAGTCTTGTGCTACTTCATTGGATTTTGCTAAGGGCGGAAAAAATCGAAGTATCTTTTTCTGCGATTCCTACAAAAGCATGCTTTTACCACTTTTGCCCATGTTCTTTTGATTGTCACCTCTAATTCTGCTTTGCTTTTCGTTGTGGTAGGTACTCCGATTCGAAGAACATGTGTGTTTGATAGTTTGGACTTTTTGTCTATTTTGGAAACAGGCAAATTCAACGGCAGAAGAGCTAACACACAAATATCTTTGTATGCCAGTCGCAGCTCCAAGTGACTGACCTCGACTACGACACTCATCCGCTGGACTTGACATACCCAAATCAGCGACTCGAAACGAAGAATTTGCCGCAGTCGTGTACATCACGGCAAGTTGCAAAGTTCTTGATCGCAATCCAAACAGCCCAATGCAACCAACAACACTACACTCAAAATTCGAGGGGCAGGAAAAGCAAATCTTTTTGGTGGAACACTGCTACAACTCACCGCAGCTAATCATAGCCAACGCAGGAGGTCGGGTTTTTATCAGCTGCTGTTGGACCCAAAAACAAGAGGATAGCAATCAAGCTTGCATCAAGTACTGCACTAAGCACACATGCAAACTAACAATCTCCCAAAATGATCTTCCTGCAACCCGTAAAGGTGTTGAGGGGCCAGAGTGGTCAGCCAAGCCTATTGCTGCCACAAACAAACGCTGCACCTTCCATTGCAGTGGGCAGGCTTCAACCCAAAAATGGCCCTGCACACCAGGCTCGCGACACAAGCTTTAGATCTGCTACTTCAAAACAAACAATTTTCGTTCGGGAGGACACGCAAAAATAACTTTTAAACAGGTGGGGTAGGACATACAACATGCTAGTACCAAGAAAGCCACGCACAGCAAAGAAGCGGCGGCGCACAAACAGTTTTCACAATGTAGTAGAAAGAAAGTTTACATGGTCATTCAATATGCATGTAGGCATACATGCAGGGCCGGCCAATCTTTTCGCAGGCAGCTGCAGCGAGCAAGATCATTTGAGAGGCAGGCATAGCTGAATATGCTATGGGCCTTCTTGGGGCATGGGTATCGTTTGTTTGCTTTTTTTAGGATTACCGTTTCATATTTCAAACTTTCAGTCAATGAAGCAAAAACTTCTGCGCGGCTTTGACTGGGTAGCCATGTGGGGACAAGATGGATTTGTGAGCATCTATGTGCCACACGTTTCAGTTTTAGGACTAGACAGCACTCTACAATGAAAATGGCCAGGACAATGATATAACATTGCATTCTAAGCTTTGCAAACATGAACGAACTAAGAATCATTCAATGTCAAGACATTGCAAGGTATTGCTTATGTTGATAGTACACACGAGTCTATTTTTCGCTACTTTCCAATGAGCTGCGCACCGTCCCTGACACAGCCTTGGCAACAGTGTTTGCAACTATAGGACTGCACAAAGTCCAGCCGCTCAATGTCCCAGCGAGCAAGAAGATCACTGGCAAGCAGTTCGCAGAGTTTGTTCTTGTCTTCTTGCAAATGGGGCCGACCAATTGTCAGGCAATCAAAGGATAGAATAGAATTTGACCTTCTCCCCTGGACTTGGATCTTGTAACCTTGGAGGGCCAGCTTGAAAAAAGGCTTCCATGGCTGCGCGAGGTGCTGCACAGCAAGTATCCACTCGTATGACAAAAGTGGTTACCGGCTCATTCTTCATAAAATCACACAAACTGAAGGGCAATCCGCCCGAGCACAGACCCAAGCTGCTTCCACTGAACACCAACAAATAATCTCTGAGAATAGGATAGAAAGAAAACAGAATCCAGCAGGTCTCGATGCTAGGCTGTCAATGTTGATAATTGCTTAAGAAAGTTTTCAAACTTGGCAAATCCTGTGTTGATCCACCCAATCGGCCTAGTAGTTGCTGCTCCTATGCGCTTGCTCACCTGAGAGTCTGACACTGCGCAGGTATGCCCGTCTCGGAGGCTTCTTCGAACCACGAATTTCTTCTTTACAAAACTCGGCGCTTTTTGCTCATTAATGCCTTGGCTGGTAGTTGCTTGGTAAAGTCCAAGGCGGAGCGCTCTCAGTCAGCAAAAGCTAAGCAAGAATGAACCAACTCCAGTAGGTAGTGGCCAAACCAAAGTAAAAATGAAACATAAACCAAAGACGGAGAAATCAAAAGAAAGAGTACAAGAATGGCTCAAGATGCTACCCACAAGAATAAAATGAGACTCCAGGAGGTTTGAAGAACTCTTGGGGAGGTCAAGAGAAAGCAGTGTTGTACTGACCATTAACAATTTCACCTGCTTGGCTCAGTGGCAGCGCGTTTGGAAAGGCGTCCTTCTCTGGTGAACTCCTAAGACAGCACCTGTGCAGGCCATCTAATTTCTGAGACACTGCAAGGCACTAGCGCGCAGCTCAAGAGCCACGTCTTTCACGCTGCGATTGCGCTCCTTTGTCTCGCCGTTGCTGTGGCGGATTCCCCGTTTGCCATAACTCTTGCGGCAGCCTCCACTTAATTTTGACAAGCTTGGCTTTGTGTGGGGTGGCTACCGTCTGCTCTCAGTACCACCTTCACTTCTGCACGGACAAAATATAGAGATGATTTGCACATTGCACCTGTCTGCTTTCTCTTTTGCTTGTCATGAAAAGAAGTGAAACACAAAACTTTTCACCCCAACCTAGCAGCTCAACAGCGCCATTGGCTTTTGCACAGTCTTGGCTGCGACAAATGTCCTCAGCAAGCCCTTAGACTTGTCTTGTCAGCATCTTGACCCTGCCAGCATAGCAAATAGAGATCCTGTTTGCTAGCCAACTCCAGGGCCCATAGATAGTGCACATAGAAGAAGCTTGCGTTTTCATCCTTTGAACCCGTTCCTGATGAGCAAAATCGTTGTGCAACAAAATCTCTTTTCATGGGAAAATCACTGTGGGTTTCTACCCTGAGTCCTTCATAGCTTGCCGCCTGCCTCATCTGTCCAAGATCTGCACCAGTCAACACTAAGCTTTTTCATGTATACATTGAAGAGGGGGGCCTTCTTTCTCTACAATGTTGATCGAAGCTGGTAAGAATGCGCAAAATGCGGTGGTTTCGTGTTGTGAGATTGAAAAATTGGGCGGCCTTGCGCTGGCGATCTCATCAGCTGCTGGCAATTGATAGCAATATGTGGTTCTATAACTATCCGATTCACTCAACAAGAAGTGGAAGATTACCGTTAAAAACAAACTGTTGCGGATTTTGAACGCATCAACCGGCATCACTTGCATGGAGAGGAAAGCCGACCGGCTGCGCGGTGCCAAAGCAGGCAACCGTGCAATTTTTTGGCGCAGGGCTTGGGAGTGGGTGATGACCATGTCGGAGAAAGCCTGCACAGAAATCACGCATTTAAAACACAATGAGTTTCTGAAAAAATCTGGCTGTTTGCCTACCTCTAGTTTGCCATTGATTTCACGCACAAGGTCCGTTTGTTTGGCTGCATCAGCGATGGACATGTCAAGCTCGACCTTGCTTTCGGCTGGCTGCACAAAAAAACTTTTCAGCTGCTCACAAACCATCCTGAGTAGTCAGAAGCCTCCGGAATGCGCACATCAAGAGTTGGATATTGCTGTGGCACCTGGACGCACAATGCAAAACCCAATGTCAAGGCGCCAGGACACAAAGCTCCGTCACCTGGTCACCAACAATTCCGGCGGGCAGCAATGCAGCAGCTGGAGCAACAATCACAAACAAAAACAAACAGCTCCAACCCAAGGTCATTTCTCTTTTTCACACAAGCAAGGGACTGATCAACCTTCATTAACTTTCCCGTTTCCTCGCGAAAAATCATTTTTCAAGATATCACTTCCAGGGCCTGCAATCATTGTCATGCTGGAGGAGACTGCGAAATGCAAGCAACAAAGCCGAAATCACAAGCACTGTTGCAACAAGGACACACACACACACACACGCACATATTTCACTAGCTTCAGGAAGCTGCTTGGAAAAACAAATTTTTTTGTATTTTCAAGTCCAAGGCAGGGAGCCTCTTGGCGGCAACTACTGTCTTCAATTTCCTTTGAAACTAAGCTTTACCTGCGGTCACGGTCTCGTTCTGAATGTGTTATGACTTTTTGAACAGTAAATGAACGGTGGATCCAAGTTTCATTTGAAACGTTGATGGTGCGTTTCGTATAAAAGATTGATGCTGCTGCTTCATAGAACTGTCAGCATTGACCCTTTATTTATTTGTATTACACCCCACTGTGACATTGCCAATTTCGTTGCTGTGCTCTGGTCACCTGCAGGTTGAATTAGCTTTATATCTGTGCTCGGCTTCGCTGAGTGAGGTGCCCCTCTCGAGACTTTATCCAAACAGCTTGGAGACATGCTTTTTGAAACCTGCACAGAAACAATATCAAGATCGTTCTTCCGGCGCATGCTGCATGCAACATTGATGCAAGCTACACTATCACATCCCAACTGACATCTTGTTGAAAAACATGCAAGCTTGATTTGTAGCAT
>OMLO01005794.1_pt1 | contig 10388 bp, 4 predicted proteins | sample 1674811 | NCBI WGS metagenome assembly OMLO01 (sample SAMN06265003, study PRJEB25207) | coral metagenome | isolation source: Coral host | place: Mexico:La Bocana,Puerto Morelos, Mexico | collected 2008-11-13
TTATTTCAAAATTCAACTTTTCTCAGTCTCAAAATAATTGTTGGCACAGATTGATGTCAGGAATGAAACAAAAAGTCATCACTTCTTAAAATCAGTTAAAATAAACTTGTAACCTTGCTTTCCGACGCGAATGTTCCAGTCGGTTTCAGGGCACAACAGCGAGCAAAGCATAGCTCACTACACAGCTCACGGCCGACTGTATTGCAGCTATAAGGTTTCTCCGATACTATGTGGAACTGATTTGAGAATCACTCACTCAAAATTCGAATCAAATGGCCTCCAGTGTTGACCGTAACCGCAGATTTTCCGAGCGTATTCTTTCAACTCCAGCAACATTCAAGGCAACATCCCAGCTTTCCGGCTCACAAGGCTGCTCTGATGACAAAACCTGACTTGATTTGGGTCTCTGTAAACTGAGGATCAGGTTGCGGCGGAAGGAAAAATGTGTATGAAAAATTACGAAAGACAATATGCGGATGATGAAATCCTTATGACAGGAAATGAACTTAATATAAGCAGACAAACTGATTCTGAAACTAGACTGTAGAACTTTGTGTTAGAAATTTCAGGGGTTCACATTTAGGGTAGTCCAACTTCAGGTAGCTTACCTTTACACCACACTGTTCTCTATTAAACTTCACCAATATTTCGCTCCACAAACAAGTTTAGTTCAGATATTTCAGGGCTTATAAAATGCTCATACAGTGCTCTGACAGTACTAATTCAATTCACATCAAGACAGGCAAAGGTCCTGCCTAAGCAGCGCTGGCCAATACGTAAATGTTACGTGGACCCTTGACCTATCGTGTGCGCGACTTGCTTGTCGATGGAAAGTTGTATGTATGGAAGATATGCTCTTATTATGAGTTTGCCCGTGAGCTCAATTTATCCAATACTGGATAAAGCACAATTCCCACTCAAAATCCTAGTTTAAAAGAAGAAATAAAAGACACTCCGCAGATTCTACGAACTGAAAAGGAACACCGCAAACGACAAGTTTCTCCTTCTCAGAGACTAAAGATGGCGTAGTCTCTTTTACCAACTCCCAGGGTACATTTCGCTTCCACAGAAGGATAAATCGTGCGGGAAGAAATAATTGAGTTATCACCCATCACGTATCCAAAAGAATGGTCCACGCCAGCTTAAGGCGACAATACGTCATCGCTTACGTTACTAACAATACAATTTTTTTCTTTCGTCAGAATTGTAAACTCTTTCAAGGAACTTAAATACTGCAAAATGAACTTGCATCTGTGCGGATAAAGTGAAAAGTGTTATATAAAGTACATAAACAACATACTCAAAAGATAAACGTGAAAAACAAACAGTATTCTCATTGTTTCTCTTTGAAATCAATCTTTACAGACATTTGGCAGAGTCAATGAACATTACTTATTTTATTTCAAAGATAATTGGTGTTTCTAGGTTGTTTGGGACGAACCGAGAGCTATATGATGACTGAGAATTGCCTTTTCTTTGTAGCATTTCTTTTAGATTTCATTACCTATTTGTCGGTTTGAGAATCTCCTGTTTGTCAAACCTGAAAGCCTGATAAGGTTTCCTTTTTAAAGAGAATAAAAACTGGCAGGTTTTTCCTCCACAAATCTCGATTTCATCAATCGGATTGCCAAATATGAATGATAGTTCACAAAAAGCAAACATGGAAATGCAGGCTAGAGACTATATTTAAGAAAAAGAAAACGTTTTTCGTCTTTCTATTGAAATCTATTAGTGTACTAATAAAAACGTGATGGTCTTTATTTAACAAAATAGAATTCAAAACATCCGTTTAAATTTAAATTTTTAATTTTAATGCGAAAAATGCGGAAATCTGATTGGCTGCGTTTTGAGGCATTAGTGTGTAGTGGCTAGAAGTAGTCCACGTTATAGCCAAATTGTCTCTTTTCTTCGATGTTTCGCAGTAAGATTTAAAAACATTACCGGATAATTTAATTATATTTTTTTAGACTGAAGGCTAAACAAAGGAACTTGACTTGAAAACCTTAAAATTGTAGAATGAAGTGACGAGCAAGTGTAATCAGCTGCATGGTTCAAACGCCAATTCAATCCGCGAACGAGTTTGCTAAGTTGTGTAGTTCAATACTCCTGAATACATTTACCTCTTTCTGACCTCGTCTTCTAGATCCGTAATGAATTTTTTTTTCAAAGAATGCTTACAACGGTAACATCTTTTACGATACTTACATAACCTCCAATACTGACGTTATTTACAATACCAGCATTGATTACACTATTACGCATTACTTACAAAATATGATTAATTACAATACATGTACTAACATTAGTTACAGTTCGAACTAAGGTTCCCAGCAATACTGACATTACTTAAAGCTAATCTGAGTATATCATCTTTTCCTCTTTTGGATAGGTTGAACGCTAACAATACTAGACATGACAAGGTTATGGTACAACAGAAAGAATGTATATACGAATTACAGAATACAAACAAACAAAGAAAACAATTAATTAAAAAATAGGCTACCTAGATTTAGCAAAACTACAATGGCTACATTATCTTGTGGAACATTATACAGTTTGTAATAAAACCAAAGGCTAGAAGAGATGATGGATAGATGTTTTAACCCAAGAACGGAAAAATGCGATCATAGAGAGAAGGTTTGTTAGGCGCTTATAAGGAATGGGCCGATGGGTTTTTAGCAGAGCAAAAAAAAACTTCCATTTATTTCTAAAGGCGGTCAAACGATTACCACAAAGAGCTATAATTTTATGTTTCCAATGTAAATAATGGAATCTAACTTGCTAATTAAAAAAACATACATGGAGACTCTCCAACAAACTTGCGGGAGTAAAAATGATAACTGAAATTTGAAGCATCAGAACAATGGCTGTTTCGGAGTTAGGACTCTGTTGTCCTGGGATTATAGATATTCAATTAATTATTTTCAGTTTTTCTTGTTTGTTTTTTAAACGAATAAAAGGAGTTCACTTTTTTGGGTCAAAAACCAAACGAAAATAGAATGGTGACTGCGTCAACGATGGTCGAAACTCTGCCGGTGCAAAGATCACATGCATGAATAAAGACTAACTGCCAGTCTTGCGTCAAGAACTTTTTAAGTAATGGATGGACAATTATATTTTCAGAGGAGGTCAGGCAATTTTCTGAAGTATATTTTTTCCACTGTCAAGACTGAAAGAATTGTTTCCGATTTGTCAACATGTTTTTCTTGCCCGAACTCGCTGTGCACTTTTCTTCTTCGTCCACTTCGAAGATTAAACTGATGGTCCATTACTAAATGCACGAGATCACGTACTGACTGGTATATTAAGGCAGGTGACAAAAATATGAAGGTGACAGATTTATTACTAAGTATTACAAAGTGACAGGTTATGACTTATTACAACAAAAAATGACAATTACTGTCACGCAAAAATTGTCTTGATCAATACCGCAAAAAATGAAACGTTTTAAAATCAAAGTTTTACAATCTCATTTAAATAACTAAAAGTAGCCCATTTACCATTCAAAGCATTTAGCATTCTCACAATTCGTAATGAAATTAAATAACAAAGCACGCGCACCAAACTGAAAAATTTACTGATGACAATTTAACCATCACCAGGCCTGAAAATTATTAAAATGTTGAACATGAATTTCTTTTTAATGGAAGGCCGTTCGGTTTTGGTAGAAGGAAGTTGTTGCATCAAGAGGCACAACAACGTTCCTGCCTCTGCATTGTAATGAACACAAACGAAACGAACGTTTGAACTTTGGTAGTCTCCAAGCGTACATGAACGGATCAAGCAAAGAACTCACTGACAAAAGTGCGTTGGCGATAAGATAGTACACCTCGTATGCAAAAGAGGTTCGGCAAGAACAAAAATAAAGAATATGTACCTTGATAAAATAAGGAAGGAATGAAAAGTAAAACACCAAAAGGACTAAAACAAATGCGATGAACATTCTGTTTTCTCTCTCCAATTGTTTTCTTCTGTTAGCAACTGTCAGACTTGCTCGAACATCTTTAAGTTCCTGTCTTTGAAGAGCAACCGTCTTAGAGATTTTTATATAAACTGCTGTTAAAGCAAATACGGGAATGACGAAGTGAGAGTAAGAGTAGACAAGTGAAAAAAGTGCCAGTGGTAAGCCAGAAACTGGAAGGACGGACATAAACAGGGCATTTACCCAAATTACAGCGATACCGATTTTCGCTCTGCTGTTAGAAATTTTATGTGGATATTGCAGTGGTTTAATCACTGCAATATATCGCTCATATGACATTGCCACGAGTGTCAGCCCAGCAGCGAGAATGGACACGGATCCAATTAAGTATTGTGAGATGTTTACGATGAAAATGCTGCCCAGCCCATTGTAGCTATAGATCCACCCGACGGCTCTAAGGTAGTTAACAGTTCCCATGAGCAAATCCGCTACTGAAAGGCTTGCGATGAGGAATACGGATGGCGTGCGCAAACATCGGCAAGGATCGCGGTAGATCGTGATGAAGAGGAAGGCGTTTGCTACAGTTATGATCGTACCGATCATGAGGTCAAAAACGATGAAACCAAGGATTCCATCCCCGAGGAGTAGTGCGTTACTTGTTGGTTGCCAACTAGCATTGGCGGACAGCGATAAATTCATCACCAAGCCTTTTTTCTCAGGAAAACTTCAGAATTTTTCTGTGTTGAAAAATGTTGCATGAGGTTATGACAAGGTATTTGAAGTTAAGAGCAGATGTTGTATTTAAATTATTTACGCACTATTACTATTTACGTGCAATTTCTACAAAAGCACTTAAGAGTGAGCGTTCAGTTGCGTAAGTAAACGCGTCGCGTAAGTGCTTACAATTTACCCTGACAAATACATCCTTTCTTACGACATATGATTAAACTTAACATGAGAGGTTTGTGAAAAGATTTATTTTAGTTTCTTCTTATACAAACAGCATAAGCAACATAAGATAGAAAGCTTTTTAGCGCCGTTTTTTTCGCCAACAGTCGCCATATGAATCTGCTGTTTATGATGTTCATGTGGTGTTTTGTATTCTGCTCAGTAGTGACCCTCGGAATGAATTATTTTAGGAAATCCCTTGCATTAGCCAGATACTACATAAAAAAGACGCACGACTGCAGACTTCGCTGACTTAAAGCACAGCAAGTATCACACACTTGGACGAATTGCGGACCTATTTCTAATTACTTAGTTTGGAGAAAAATGTTTAAAAGGAAGTCCAGTAGGGCTAAACTACCGCGATGTTTGATTAAATGTCCAATAAATCATAAGTGGTTCCGTGCGTGTTATATATTTTTTTCATTTTGTCTACAAGATGAGACATCTGGTCCGATTAAGATAAAAAAAAAAACTTAATAGTAGCGAGCTTGAGCGGTAGGTAGAGAGGATTGGTGGCCGTGACATCCTAATCTTCTAAGGGTGGTCATTTCTTATGATAGAATAAACGAGGACGTCAAATTTTACCTGAAAACATCTCGCCTCTTCGTGGAAGCTATGTCATTTAGTCCAGAGAAGATGAAAAAATCCAGAATGACAGTTTTATTTAAATTTAAAGGTTACCAAACGGTAATTGAAAATACGAACAAACCATATCGGTAGATAAATAAAGAAATCGTATGTTTTTTGCCTCATTTCAATTAGTTTTGTGCACGCACAAGAGCTATTATTGGGTTAATGATAACTGAGATTCATCAATCTCTGAGAATCATTCAATCTCTGTTGCAAATCAGATTTCCAACTCTGAAATTCGTGATAACAGCAGACTAGTGTTCATTTAAACGGGAAAAAGACGCTTATAAGTTTTAAAGACATAAATCGTCCGAAGGAAACGACTGCAATTGTAAAATCCATTTCATGAACCATGCCACATAACTGTACATATTTGCTAAGTCTGAAATTTTACCAGTTAGGCCTGAAAGCTGAAAATGGTGCAAAATATTGATAAAGGTTGCAAAATGATAACCCCCCTCCCTCCAAAAAAAAAAATAAATGAATAAATATGCAAAGTAGGTAAAGTAAGCAAAAAAGTCACATATTGTTGGGCTTGTCGTTAATTATTTTTGTGCACGGCACGGCAAGAAGGCTTTTGATAATATTGGGACTCAAAGATAAGTCAGCGAAAGGCATTTTTCGACCAAACGTGTGCCTCCTCAGTTCCGTATTTGACTTTAACGTTTATTGTCGTTACTCGTTATGTAAACTTACCAAATTCAAATTTTACATTGTAATAACGTAGAGGGCAGAATCACTAAGTGCTACCGGATTGGTCAATGAAGAGGAAATTTGTTTTTTTTCTTTTTGCAATTTTGCTTGTGAAGAGGGCAAAATTACTCGCTCAGCATTGGTCCTAAGGTTGCCTAACAACGGCTTATGCTATCGAGAAGTTGTAACAATGGCGTCTCGTTTCGAGGTAGTTGATGAGGAGGATATCGAAGACTTAATATTCAAGAGCGAAAACGAAAACACGAAGAAAAGCACGGACTAATGGAAGAACGTTTTCAACAGGTGGGCGAATCAAAGAAACTTCCAAGCAAATTTAGAAGAGTACGAGATCGATGTCCTCTATCAAACACTGTCGCAGTTTTATGTCGAGCTACGAAAAGAAAACGGGGTTGACTACGAGTCCGACTGCCTGAAAGTAATGCAGGCATCACTGAAGAGGTTTTTAAAATCAAAATCCTATCCAAAGTCCGTCATACGAGATAGGGAGTTTCTTAACTCCAGAAAAGTTCTGGAAGGGAAGACCAGGCAACTGCGAGAGCAAGGCAAAGGAAAGCGACCAAACCGATCCAGACGTTTTACAGAAGAAGTAAAGATGTTCTTTGGCAGAACGGTTTGCTTGGAGGAGGCACTCCACGAGCTATATATGAAATGAAAGTTGAAGATTTCTATTTACCATGCGACGACGACGGAAACGATTTTCTAACTTTTGCTGAAGGTCCAACTAAGACGAGACCGGTAGGACTTAGCGTGAAAACCAGACTAGTCACCTCCAAAATGTTTGCCACAGGGAATGAGGAAAGCTGCCTCGTCGTACTGTTCAAATGATATCTGGACAAGCGTCCAAGCGAAATGAAGGCTAAGCGGTCCGTTTTACCCAACTGTTATCGAAAAGCGATGACAATTTCAAAACTAACAAGCTTGTGGGGTGATGTACTAAATAAAGAGAGAAAATTGAGTCAATAGTTAAAAATATACAAGATTCTCAGATTTGTCGTTAATTATTTGTGGGGCGAAAATAGTAAAATAAAACTCCTTAAAAGTGTGACAATTAACGTTAGTCATGTACTGACCGGTCGGGCTACATTTGAATTTGGTCAGGGGCACGTGACCAAGAATCAACCAATCACTGTGCTCGTTTTGTTGAGTGAAAGTCTAGGTATATAACAGTACAAATTGTATTGATTTTGTAGTAGAATGTAACGATGCTCCCAGAGATCTTCCCTTCCTGCTTCTTGGACGCGTAAATTTTCCCGACGAGCAAAGCAGACGAATGGTACTCTCAGTACTGCAAGAACAACGTCGGATACGAACTACTTTGTGAATTTCCATTTATAATTTTGAAATGATGAAACAGGTCAAGCAAATATATTCCACTTAAGTGAATTCAAGTTAATTAACCCACGTGTTTTTCATTTTTACAGCTTGCTTCTTTTATGAATGGCAGATACTCAATAACTTATCTATAACTGCAATTGCACTGAAATCGGTGGAATTTTATAAAAGTGAAAACATCTTTTCTTTCTTTCCTGGCTTGACATCTGTACTCCAGTGTGCAGTTGTTCCAGATATCCTAAAAATCTATCAGTTCTTGTAAATGAAAAGAACCCTACTACTTATACAATGGCATCATGTTTCTCACGTTTGGAAGACAGTCCCAGCGAGAGCGACCAAGATAGCAAAGTAGCAAGCTGTGGAAATGACCAAGAGGAGTGTGTAAAAGTTGTGGCATAGATGAAGGAAGAGCAATCGTGTGGTAATAAAATGACACTAAAGGTTTGCAGTTACCACGAGCAATTGCAGAATTCATTGAAGAAAGGCCAGCGTATACTAGCTGCCGATGACACAATAGAAATCAGACTTCACATTGAGCCTGTAAACTTGCGTGATGAGAATGGCATTGGATTGGATATAGACCTTCCAAGAAGATACCCAAGGTGACTGTCGTTATGCAAGACAACTCGATCCAAAGTATTCAATTGGTTCGAGTGTACATGAGATTTATTTTTGACATTGGTGCTTATCGGTATTTTAGACACATTAATGTGGTTAAAAGGAGGACGCTGGAACCCAGATGTAAAGAACTATAGTTGGAATCACTGCCCCACTCGAAAATGAAACATTCATTTAAGCTCCAGTGATAATAAGGAAGCTCGGCATCAGTTCTCTTCTTGAATTCCCTTTTCAAAAAAAGAAAAGAAAATAGAAAAAAAACTGGATGGGTGAAATTTCACTTGCTCACAAAAATTCTGACCCCAAGACAGTGAGTGATGTTGTTGATCCCTGTCGATGGTTCATGTGTCTCTGAGTAGTTGTAAGTGCTCAGCCAAAATGCTGAGAGCAACTGAACTTCTTCTGACATGCTTAGCCTCTTGGTCCAAATATTGATTTGCAACAATACAGATTACGAGTAAGTCATTGCATACTTAAAAAGTTTGGGTCACGAATGTTTGAAAACTTTCAGTGTAAACAGGGTGCCCAGGGTGACCATGTACCATGCTGAAAAATGTTTCCAGATCATCAGGGCCACCTTCTCGGGGGTGTTCGGGAGAGCCCTGTTCCAAAATCTGCCTACGCGTTTACTCCTGGCTCTCGAGGATAATTTCTGTGACAGTTTCCCTTGAGAAGCCACAGATGTACTCTATGCGCCTTAAAAAAAGCAGGTATAAGAAATAAAACGCAAACTGCGGTGATAAACATGGTAGTAAAACGCATGTTAAACAAAGTTCATTTACTTGACGGTTCGTATGTTACAACATACATCTTCAGAAGTGACCGTTAACTAGATTACAATTGAAATTTAAATGCGAAGAAGAAGAAAATGTCAGTTGTAATCTTGATCATCGGCGAGATTTACGTGCCGTTCTCATACAGACAGAATAACTTCGCCGATGAGCGTGTTGATCATCGCAGGATTAAATTGCAACTGTTCTAATCGATCGCATCTTTTGGTCGGGATCGTTAAATTTATGTGCCACAATCTTTTTGGGTGGTCCACTTAGGCTAGTCCATGGGTAGCCTATTCAAGAGATCTTGATGGACTAGGTCCATTGGTGTAGTCCATGGGCTAGGGGCAGCCAAATGCACCGATTTTCTTCCTTTATTGTACCATAGTTAGTAACTATGATTGTACAAGCGCTAGGACAGAATAGTGTCAAGATTATCATTGACAAGTCAAATTCTGAGGCTATGTTTTCGCGAATACAGACAGGTCTATACATTCACACAGAGACTGAAAGTTATTCCATATTTCAATTAGATATTTCTAAATTTACTAAACAAGATGTACGGCTTAAAAGCTTATCCACATAGTCACATCTCATAAATTGTCTGGAGTCTTAACAACCTTTCAGGCTGTGTTGGTGAAATGTTCAAATCGAGGCTCGCTGTGACAATTGACATTTTAATTTATGATCAATAGTTTAGTTGACACTACACTGCCATATAGCTTTTAATTCTGTGGACTATTCGCTTATTACTATTCTTATTATTATTTGCTTTTTAGCTTGTCAGTTGACTGTAGTTTGATAATTCGTTACAGAAGTACTCTCATAATGGCTATCTCGATCGCATTTGCCGTGGGTTATTATCTGCATCAATTTAACGTCCGCCGAAATACCCAATGAGACCGCCGTAATTAATTATGTTTAACTGTGGATTTCTTGTTAAGCTAGCAAGCTTGGCATTCATATCCTTAGTTATTACAATTAATACAATGAAGTCAAATGAAAATTTATAGCATCTTTGTAAATCATATGTATTATAAAACGAACGAAAACGTCAATGGCTTCAGTTTAAAGCGTGTTTCGTCAAAAGAGGAGAGCGAAGATGTATCTTTATTATTATCTATGGCTAGAAATCAGGTAAAGTAGCACATCACAGTTTCAAAAATTTGTTAGGTATCTTTCTCAAATGAATTTGATAACGACACGTGTCCAAATTCATCGATTTTAACTCTAAGCTCGATTGCCATGAAATGCAAAACCGATGAAGCAGAAAATTACCGGACTTTCCCATTTTTATGACCGTATGATTTTGCAGAATGCGAAATAGGAGTTTAGTGAGCGAGCGCGAATTCACTCGCTTGGTTGATCGATCGGTCGGTCGATCCTTCCTTCCTTGGGTCGTAAACTTTTGTTTGTATTTCCGCTGACCAATGCAGAACTTGACTTGACGA
>OMLO01005795.1_pt1 | contig 10388 bp, 3 predicted proteins | sample 1674811 | NCBI WGS metagenome assembly OMLO01 (sample SAMN06265003, study PRJEB25207) | coral metagenome | isolation source: Coral host | place: Mexico:La Bocana,Puerto Morelos, Mexico | collected 2008-11-13
TTTGGCTCACGAGACGTCGAAAAGGTGTGCGAGTGTTCCTTTCTCTTTGCAGATTGCGGAACCTCCGCCATTTCACAGTGGTAGCGGAGCGGTTTTACGATTTGGAGCTTGGCTTGGTGCGGCCACTACGTAGCACCATCTACTTTGACCTCGTGACTTGCTCTACTTCCTCTCCTACCTGGACGTGACCTGCTGAGCTTCTTCTTGCACTTCGCGGCGAACTACCTCCACGAGAACTTCCTGGACTTCTACGACGAGATCACCCTGGACTTTGACGACTACCTGTTGGTGCCGAAGGTCTACTACAAGCAGCGATGGCGGATGACACCAACAAGGACCGGTCGTATGCCGGTGGGTTCACGGAAAGTGGCTTTGATGCTTCCATTCCGGTCTGGGATGGAAAAGCAGATTCCCTTCGTGAATTTCGTCGGATGACTACCTGGTGGCTGCACTCCATCAATCTGGACCGGACCAAGGAGTTCAACCTGGCGGCTCGCTTTGCGATGAAGCAGAAGGGTGCAGCTAAGCTTCGAGCTCTTGAGTTCACACCGGAAGAGCTGGCCTACATCCCGGCGGAGACAGCACCGGACCCCGACACTGACGAGACCTTGGTGATCACTCCAGCGAAATATGATGCTGGCATCCAGAAGATCTTGGACGCATGGGACCAAATGGTTGGCAGGTCCCTCAACGACAAGAAGGGCGAGCTCAGGGAGAAGTTCTACCTCCATACCCGGAGGAATCCTCAGGAGGCGGTGATGACTTTTGCTCTACGGTACCGGAACCTCATGAGCGAGATGAAGCAGGAAGGCATCACCATCGACGATGCGGAGGCGGCCTGGTTCTACAAGCAGAAGCTGGGTTTGAGCGAACTTCAGAAGCAGATGATGGAGACCACCCTGGGAGCCGACACGGAGGATTACACGGCTTGTGAACGAGAGTCCATCCGGTTGTTCAAGCGGATGCATCTTGGTGGTGGTGGACAACAACATCGACCCGGAGGACCTGGCGGCCAACGACCTGGACTTACCCATCACGCTCTACGACGACATCGAGGACCTGGTTCATCAACTACGGCATCTAGCAGCAGTTCCTGGTCGAGAGGTTCGAGGACTACAACCCCTTCAAGGTTTTCCGTGAATGTGACGGAGCAAGAGGACGCCCCGGAGGAGCAGTACTTGGACGAGATTGACGAGCACGACGTCCTTGAGGCAGAGGGTGAGAACGAGCAGGAGATCAACGAGGACGAGACCTACCAGGTTCTCCAATCCGAGGTTGAAGTGTTGGCCACGGAGTTGGAGAAGGCAGCTGAAGAGGGCTGTCCTGAGGAAGAGTTGGCTGAAGTGGAAGACCAGCTAGACAACGCTGTTGAGGCGTTGGTGACCTTGCGAGAGGCAAGGACACAGATTGCAGCCTTGAGGAAGGACCGTGGTTTTAAAGGTCCCGAGTCCAAAGGAAAAGGAAAAGGATCCCAGTCGAAGGATGCCAAGGGCATCCAGTGTTTCAACTGCAACGAGTTTGGCCACTACAGCAAGGACTGTCCCAAGAGGAAACGGCCGACGGGTTCAAGTGATGGTGGTGGTACGAGGTTTCCTAAGCCTCGACCTCCTGGTGGCTCTTCGTCAACGAGATCATCTACCCCAAGGAGAACTTTTGGTAAGACGGAGGCTAACGTTTCGGAAGCACACGTGGCAGAGAGTCAGGTGGTGAATCTCCTTCCGGAGTTCCCGAAGGTGAAGTTTTCTGAGGTTAGCTTTTCCGAGAACCCCGTCGTCCATGAGATCCACGAGGCATATGTGGCAAGTTCTTTAGCAGAGGCCCTTCACACCAGCGCTTTGTCACCGAACCCGACGTTGGAGCCGGACAAGATGTACCAGGCAGCGGTGGATTCGGCGTGCAATCGCACGGTGTGTGGTCAAGACTGGTTGGATCTGATGTTGGAAGCCGTGATTGAAGCCCCCAAGGATATCCAACAACTAGTGGTTCGTGTCCCAGAGCACGAGATGTTTAGGTTTGGGAATGGAGGCTGTCTTGTTAGCCGTGAACGGGTACGACTTCCCATATGCCTCCTCAACAAAGTGGTTTTGGTTTGGGTTAGCGTGGTTCCAAGCCCCACCTTAGGTTGTCTATTTGGCAAAGATTGGTTGGAATCCTTAGGAGCTATTCTGGACTTTGTTGGTCAGCGGTTGAAGTTGGTCACACTGGATAGCAACAGATGGGTTAAGTTGTCTAAGATGAAGGCCGGTCACTTTGCATTGTATCTCATACCAACCTCCAAGAAGCGATGGCCCCAACTACATGAGACTCAGACATGGGTTAGTACTGGTCGAGGGGCAGTGACTGAGATCCAATGCGAAGGCCGCTTAAGACTGAAACTTCAACGGCTTTCCCAACAAATCTCCGGCGATGCTGAAGCTCAAGTTGCTCAACACTTCGTGCCCGAAGCCTTTTGTCCCAGAGACATTCAAGATGCCCGTGGTTCCCGAGGTGTTTTCTCCCGTCCTGCGGCGATGGAACCGCATGGTGACGAGGTTGTGGAGCAGGACCAGATGGCATTGGCACGGCCTGATGTTGTGGCTCATCCAACGGCCATACCTGCGGTTTACTCCACCGCCACTCCCCCCAATCTCCAACGATCGGGAGTGGAAAGTGCAGGCAGTGGAGATGGTGCAGAGGGGCAGTTGGCCGAGGCGTTGGTTGCCGAAGGGCAACTTCGGAGTGATGGTCTTGAAGGACGCCATCGCCCTGAGGAAGCGGATGGGGAACAACGCAGCCTACGTGGAAGATCCCTTCGTCCTGCAAGCCTTCCAGATGATGCGGAAGAAGGGCAAGCACGTGGTGCAGAAGGCCATCGTGGACGAGACCCACAGGTTGATGAGGGTCGACCGAGCCGGTCAAGAGCTCCGACTCCACACACTCATCGGACCACGAGGAGGTTTGCCGAGGCTTCGCAGCGAGTTGGTGGAGCTATGCACTTTGCTCTTCGTCGACGTGGACGACAAGGATACGGTGGAGAAGCTCAAGAACAAGCTGGCACCGGTGATCCTGGCCATCAAAGGAGACAAGAGTCGCAGCGGCTTGACGATAGCTCAGGAGCTCAAGGAGAAGAACGCCGAGGCAGAAGCCAAAGCAGCAGCGTCAGCCGCCGCGTCCGGGCCTTATCCAGCAGAAGGTCTTCGTCGAGGTCCACCGAAAGTGGACAATCCATTTCGACCTTGCGGACTGGGAGCACTGAAGAATCCGAACAGCCCTCACCAGATGATGGAGGACTACCGCATGGTGGGATTGGAGGATTCGAGGATGGACGGCACTGTGAGCATGGTGGCATCGGTGATCACGGACCCCGACCAGATGTCAGTGATGTTGGGAGAGATGGAGGACCAGCAGGGTCCGGAGATGTACGACCTGAACGCCTTCGAGCGTCAGGCCAATCCTTGAAGAAGGTGGACTATGAGGTGGCGGTGGCCACCCGGCTGAGCATTGCTGGCGAGCAGGGCCAGCAGCTGGGCCATGTGAAGAGAGGAGTGAAGATTCCATTGAGGCAGGCAGCCGAGAAGACTCTCCGACTACATGGAGTTCTTGGAGCCTCTACCAGAAAGATCGAGGAGGTTCTGGAAGCTGTCTATGAGGACGAGTTCAAGGAGATCTCGATGGGCATGCGAGAAGCATTCATCGGCGAGATTCAGTTGCCGGAATTTTGCCAATTGGGCCGTGGCCGACCTAGACGGCAACTACCTGCACGTGGAGGACTTCTACGGTTTGGCTATGAATCCCGAGCACCTGATGAATGGCGGATTGGACACGTTGGCCGATGGGTATGCAAGGATCATCATGTACCTCGTCAACGACTATGTGTTCCTATCGATACCGTGGGGCCTCCGAAGTCGATGCATCCAACGTCTTTTACTGGTGAGCGCCGGACTTGTGCTTACCGGCAGGATGGGACGTTGGAGCCCGAGATCAGAGACAACTTCAACTCCGGGAATCGATGGAGGATTCTTCCCTTCGCGTGGTGTGGAGAGACGTGGTTTCAGTTGTCCATCGAGCAGATCAAGAAGATGTACCCAAGGGTTGATGTGGAAGAGGAGTTTCCCCCAGAGTTGGTTCGACTCTTGAGGGAAGATTTTCACAATCCAGAACCCCAGCTACATGGTCGTTATCAGGTGACGGATGATGGAGATGAAGTCTACCTGATGCCGGAGGCGAGCTTTGCAGCACAGCCGGTACCCCGGAACAAGGATGTACACGTGTCAGTCTACCTCTGCGATGATCATGGGTGTTCGAGGGTATGGAAGCGGATTCAATGGAGCAGGCTTCCCCTACACTACATGCACTCGAAGGCCCTGGCGCAGACCTACGACTACTACACGGTGTACTACCACAACAGCGACTATGAGCACTACATGGAGTTGAAGACCTCAGGAAGGTGGGGAAAGGTGCCCAGGAAGAAGAGGGCAACCCTGGTCGGTGAGATCTTCACGGATACGGAGCCTATCGCCATGGTCGCAGCTTGGAAGGGCCACTCTATCATGCCTTCAGTCAGCTTGAAGATGGGCTATGACCTCTACAAGGAGACGGACAGAGAGAGGTGTGACTTTGAGGTGAGCAGGCGGAAGCCTTTCCTTTTGGTTTTGGCGTTCCCCTGTCGGATGTGGTCACCCCTACAAAACCTGTCATTGGCGTCGGCACCTACGGCGGAAATCAGACTTCGCAGACAGGTCAAGCAGCAGAACGCCAAGAAGAAGGAGAAGAAGCTTGTACGTTATGCTGTGAAGAAGGCGAAGATCCAAGTGGAAGAAGGACGACACTTCATGATGGAAAACCCCGCAGGAAGCCGAGCTTGGAACGAGGTTGAGGAGCTGAAGGAACTACGTGAGGATGAGAGGTTCTACCTGGCGGAGATCGACATGTGTCAGTTTGGTCTACGTGGCATGGGAGGTGGACTACATCGGAAGCGCACGTGGATCCTCACCTCCAGCAAGGAGATCTATGACGAGCTGGTGGCAGTCCCCCGATGTGATGGAGGACATTGGCATGAGCAAGTGATTGGCGGCTCCCGAGTGACCGAAGCGGCTGGGCACTACACCAAACAGTTCTCGGAGGCGGTGATCCGTGGTGCCGAGAGAGAGTTTGACCTCTACCTGTCCAAGGTTACCGAGGTGATGGTGGCTGAGCAGGAGGATGGAGTCAATGTGGACATCCCAGAGGATGAGGAAGACCCTTTTGGTGATGGTCCGGATCAGGTCAACCCTGATGAGTTTGTGCCCCTGAGGACAGAGGATGTGGACGAGCCTACGGCCGAGCAGAAGAGAGCGGTGTTGAAGCTACATCAAAACACCGGACATCGTCATCCGTTGCGGTTGGCAAGGGCTTTGGCGATTTGTGGAGCAGAGAAGACCCTGATCAAGGCGGCGAAGGAGCTACGTTGTGAAGTTTGCCAAGAGCGACCTTCCTTGGGAACGAGGCTACCTGCTTCGTTGCCGGCACCTCGTCAAGCAGGGCAACATCTGTTTTCCGATCTCTTCTCCATCAAGGATGTGAAGGACACGACCTTTTGGATAGCCCACATTGTGGACAGTGGGACCCGCTACAGCATGGCAAGAGTCTTGGAAGCCAAGACCACCGCAGAAGTGATTCGGTTCTTCATCGAGAACTGGTTCACTGTCTTTGGAGCGCCAGTGAAGGTGACCACAGACATGGGACCGGAGTACATCTCGGAGGCGTTCCAGAACCTTATGGAAAGAAGGAATGTGATCTTGGAGCACGTTGCGGTGGAACAGCCTTGGTCGAATGGTTTGGCCGAGCGAGCCGGTGGCAAGCTGAAGGCAATGCTACGCACGGTGATCCACGCCGAGTCTGTGATTGGACATGCTGAGATGGCAGAGGCTCTAGCGGCAGTGCTGGAGGCGTCCAACAGTGACCCGGCATCTTCGGGCTATTCTCCGGCCCAGGCTATGTTGGGAAAGCAACCACGTGGTCTTGGACGAGATGGTGGACCCGCCGTGAGTGATTGGCTGGACCATGACTCGTCATTTGCCAAGCAGGTGGCTATGCGAGAGGTGGCGCGTTTGGCGCAGGTACGCCTGCACTATTCACAGAGCCTTCGACGTGCAGCATGTGCACGACCTCGCCCTGGAGCAGCAGGCAAGAAGTTTCAGGCGCAAGACTTGGTCTACTTTTGGAGGCATCAGAAGATCAAGGGCAAGCTACTACAGTTGAAGCGTTGGCACGGGCCGGCGCAGGTGGTTGCAGTGCATGGAGATTCAGCCGCCTACGTGATGTACCGCGGCAATCTCACGAAGGTTCCTCTTGAACACCTACGACATGCGAGCCATACAGAGAAGTTGGCATCGCGGGACTATGAGGCGGTGTTGGAAGAGTTGGCCAATGCGGTTGGTGTGGAGCCTCCCCGGGACAATGAGATCGAGCAGGACTTGGCTCAGGAGTTTCCTGAAGGAGGTGAAGAAGAAGACTATGCTCCCACTACACCAGAGGAAGAAGCACCTGAGGAGCTACGCAAGGATCCTACGGACCCTATGGCAGTGGTGGCTCCGAGTGCGGCGGTGATCTTCCCTTACCCCTATCCAAGTGGCCTACCTCCAGCCTCTTCGTTGGTTTCACGCCGAGAGTCAGTTTCAACCCTACCGGCATCCCGCAGAAGTTCGCGACAGATGAATGCTGCAGTTAACTCAGCGCCTGATCCCCAACCTGTGATGGATGGTGAACTTGGTGGAGCTCCCCAAGCCGAAGTGCCTCATCAAGAGGGAGTGGCAGCCAGTTCTACACCGGCACCTACCAGTCAGATCGAGACCGTCCCTACAGGCCAGCCTACACCACAAGCTATGGATATTGTTGGTCATGGACTACCTGAACTACCAGCTATGCCTTCCGGAAGTGGTGAAAGGCCTGGACGTCTTGAAAGAGCTGCAGGTGCCGTGCGACGGGCTTTGTCTGAAGGGGCAGAGCCGAGTTCCAAGAGAAGGGTGGTTGATGTTTTGACCTCGGAAGCCGAAGCACATCGGCATCCATTGGTTCGAGCAGTTGATCAAGCTCGAGAGGACGTGGAAAAAGCAGTGCACTTCTTGGAAGATTTCGGGAGTTGGGATGGAAGATGGAGTATGCCTAGTCGGCAAGATGTTGAAACTCTCCAGTCCTATCAGATGATGTTCCCCACTGGTTGTTCCAATGAAGCGCTGACCACAGCAGCGCAGGGCAAGGAGTTGGTTTGGAGTAGGATGGATGACTCCCTGAAAGATCAGTTTAGACTTGCCGCAAAGGATCAATGGGGTAAATGGATAGATAACCAAGCTGTTGAAGTGATGAGCCCCGGGGAATCTCAAGCTGTCATCAAAGAGTTGACTAGAAAGGGAGAGTTGGATCGAATTTTAGAACCAAGATTCGTATTAACGGATAAGAACTCCAGCTTAAGAACCCCCGATTCACCGTTACCGGTGAAGGCGAACGCCCGCCTAGTAGTCCCAGGATATAGGGACTTAGCTAACTTAAGAGGAGAGTTGAGGGCCGACGCACCCACGGGGTCCAGGGTCGCACAACATGTGTTGTTCTCGATTTCGGCCTGTTTCCCCAATTGGAGGCTTATTGGAGCAGACGTTCGCGCAGCGTTCTTGAAGGGTGACCCCTATGTGAAGCGACTATTGTTCATGCGTGGCTCTGATCCTCGAAAAGGTCCTGGACTACCCATTCCTCATGGTTGTCTTTGTCGAGTGCTGAAGGGCATCTTCGGGTTGGCGGACGCACCCCGTGAATGGTTTCTTCGTCTTTGTCGAGAACTACGGCAAGAACAGTGGACGCAATCAGTGCTGGACCTGGCATTGTGGTATCGCTGGGGCAAGGACATGAAGCTTCAAGGGATGCTCATATCCCACGTCGACGACTTGCTGTTTTGTGGCAACTCGGAGGCCGAGGCCAGTTTGGTAAGGCTGGGTGACACTTTGGGGTTTGGCAGCATCGAGCGAGACTCCTTCACCTATTGTGGGAAGCGCATCACAAAGACCGAGGCGGGTGACATCGAGATATCAATGGTGCCATATCATCAACAGCTGGTGCCTACGATGGTTCCTCGAGAACGACGACGTGATCCCAGTGCCCTATTGAACCCGGCGGAGATTAAGAAGCTCAAGGGTGTGTTGGGATCTCTACAATGGTTGGTGGCACAGCTGAGGTTTGATTTGTCCTTTGTGGTGAGTTCGTTGCAGTCCGAGAAGCCGACGGTGTCTACGCTGATTCGAGCAAACAAGGCATTGACGGACGCTAAGAAGGACTATGACTTCACGCTCAAGTTTCGGGCGGTGGACTACCAGAAGGGCGGTGTGTTGGTTGTGACCGATGCGGCATTGGGTAATGTGACAGAGCAGGGTACGATTGAAGCTCCTGTTCAAGAACGAGTTCATTCTCAATCCTGCTATGCAGTGACTTTGGCTGACGCAGAGTTGATGCAGGGCAAGAAGGGCTATTTCAACACGATTGACTTTCGTTCACACCGAATACCAAGGGTGTGCAGGTCTTCCTATGCGGCGGAAACACTTGGCGCCGAGGAGGGCTTGGATGTGGGTGAGCTGGTTCGCGGCTTTGTCGCCGAGTGTCGTGGCCTACGTGTGGATGGCAAGGATGCGCCATTTGTGGTGTGCAATGTCCCGCTGATGGGCGTGACTGATGCCAAGGACACCTACGACAGAATCACCCAGGACACTGGATTTGGAACGCAAAAGTCATTGGCCTTCACAATTGCATCACTACGACAATTGCTGCGGAGACCACAGACCTCATTCCGATGGACGGCAACAGCCAACATGTTTGTGGACGCTGGTACAAAGCTGATGGATACTACAACCTTGAAGAGAGCTTTGACAACCGGCGAATGGAGTGTAGAGTACAACCCTTCCTTCGTCAAGCAGACCTCGAAGGCGAAGAAGGCAGTTGGTACGGTGATGACACTACCAGGACGTGAACCTACGGTGGCAGACCAAGGCTTGATGGAGTTTGTGAGGGTTTACTCACAAGATCCTGGCTGGCACTTTGCCAATGGTGTTGGGGTGCATGTGGCGACGAATGCAAAAAGCTATCGCAGCCCGGCACCACGTTTTGCTTTGAAGGATTTTCCCCTCCGCACTTCAGTGGCTGAATTCAAGACACCGAATGGTGTAGCTTGGAGGATCCTGGAGGACATGATATCCATGAGTGATTTGCCGAATCCACAGGAACAGTTTGTGGAGCGATCACTGCGGTTGGTTTCCTTCTTCTACCCTCGTTCCCAAGCCACAAAAACATAAGGGGATGTGAAACATCATTCTTGTCTTGGGAACTTGGAACATGCATGGACATACACGTTGAGACTTACATGTGCCGGCCAAAAGGCCTTGAGCTGTTTGGCTCACGAGACGTCGAAAAGGTGTGCGAGTGTTCCTTTCTCTTTGCAGATTGCGGAACCTCCGCCATTTCACAAAATTGACATGCATGCATGCATGCATGCATGCATATATACATAGATGCAGACATAGATACGCACATACATCAACAGAGACAGATCTCTTGTATGCTTGTAATATGTATGCATGTGTGCCTTCACATTTGCATGTTGTATCATGAAATATCCCAAATCTAAAGCGGCATTTGTGTGCATATGAATATACATATTTATTCACAGTATTTACATGACCACAACGTACTTCACATCGACTGTGCATTGACATGTTAATGCCAAGAAAACGAGTTCATAAATCCCGGTCTTTTGTGTGAAGGGAACTCCGGAAAAAATGTTGCAAAGCCCACCTTTGGCATGAATGGAAAAATCTACCATTGTCGCTGATAGTACCCGTTTTAACTTGGTGATCGCTGAAGCATCATACATCACTGAGAATCCATGGATCAAGTGAGAAAGTGACTTAGTGTTTTTGGTACCTTCAATGTAACACCATTGTTTTGTGGGTGACAAATCCCACACCGTCCATGTATGGTATATCTATATACCTACATTTGGTTGGATTTTTATGGTACATGTAGCTAAATATACCATACATGGATCCTATGGGTATGACAATTTTTACCACAGGTTGACTTAAATTCCTACCCTTTGCTCTGAATTTGCATTTCAAGCGTGCGCGTCAAACGCGCTCGCTGCTGGGGGGTTCAGCAACCGGGTAAGCGCCGGAGTGACAGCAACTGGGCAGGCGGTTCGTCACAGCAACATTTCCACTGCCCCAAAACCTGAAATTGAGGGGGACCTTGGAGTGAAATGCGGTTTGATGGTTTGTTTGTTTGTTTGTTTGTTTGTTTTGTTTTGTTTGTTTGTTTGTTTGTTTGTTTGTTTGTTTGTTTGGTTTGTTTTGTTTTGTTTTTTTTTTTTTTGTTTGTTTGTTTGTTCGTTCGTT
>OMLO01005796.1_pt1 | contig 10386 bp, 8 predicted proteins | sample 1674811 | NCBI WGS metagenome assembly OMLO01 (sample SAMN06265003, study PRJEB25207) | coral metagenome | isolation source: Coral host | place: Mexico:La Bocana,Puerto Morelos, Mexico | collected 2008-11-13
GGGGTAACAAGGTAATTTGGTTATATCAACTAAGTTGAAAATGTAAATTGGCCACCGTAACGAGTTATAAAGCTAACTCGTTACGGTGGCCAATTTACTAATATAATATAACTAATGCCTTTTAACAAATGGAAGCTTATATAGGCATCAGTTAAAGTTGTGACGATCGCGAGTCTAATTTGGGAAGCACTTGATCGGACTGAAAACCATTTAAAACTTGTTTTTGTAGTTCCTCATGTCCAGTTGTACCTAGTAATTTAGGTGATGAAAACGTATTCTTTTTTAGACAGGGCCTACATGTTTTAAACTCGTTCCCAGGGCCCATGGTGGGAGGACCCTGGGAAAAAGGGCGAATACAAGGCAGGGAGTCTGGGTGAGTGGTAGAAGTATTTTATTTTATTTCCCTTTCTTTAAATACTCTCTTTCATTTCAACATGCCTATTGAAGTGCTGCAAAAAAGAGTTAGTATAATCGAAGGGAAAGGAGAAAAATACAAATAAATAATACAAAAAGTATTAGAAACTCCAGACAGTGGTTCAAAGAAGGGTTCAAAGTCTTTCCAAGAGGGGTCTGGTTAGTAGTTACCATGTTCACCCGGTCTACCCACGGCCACCCACACGTGAAGAAAACATGGCCGCGGCCAAGAAGCTAGAGAAGCCTCTTTTGGAAAGGTCTTTCTCAAACGATATCGATAAATCACACGTGACTGATTCGAAACATGGTTCCCATCTTCTCAAAGGTCTTCTAACAATGTACAAAGATGGCAGATACTCTGATGTCACCCTGAAGATCGGCGAAAAAAGGAAAGTACAAGCTCATCGTGTCGTACTTGCCTCCTTCAGCCCTTACTTTGAAGCCCTTCTTGGAACCAACTGGGAAGATGGAAAGAAAGACGAGATAGAAATTCTTTCTTTGGACGAGAGCGCTGTTGGTGACTTGATTGAATTCGCTTATTCAGGAAATATTGATATCAGCAAAGACAATGTGCAGACTTTGCTCGAAGCAGCCAATTATTTGGGTGTAGAGTTTGTCAAGAATTCGTGCGGGGACTTCCTGAAAGGTGCCATCGATGACAAAACCTGTACAGGCATTTGGCAGCTTGCAGACGTGTTTGCGCTGGAAGATCTGAGGAAAGAAGCTAAAAAGTATGCCATGCGACATTTTGCAGATGTCTGCAAGAAAGAGGAATTCTTGTCTCTTCCGTTCCGTCTTCTGACCGATCTCCTGGCAGATGAAGAGATCTGTGTGGTCATCGAAGGCTTGGTTCCGTGTACAGAAGAAAGGGAAAAGATTGTTCTGCAAGCAGTGTTCCAGTACATTGAGCATGATGTCGAAAATCGAAAAGATTGTCTTCCACGATTGTTGCCCTTGGTGAGACTTCCAACTTTGTCTGAGTCATATCTCAAGGAAGTCTTATCCCACAAGTTTGTTGCAGACACCTGCGAAGAAATAGTGGTAAAAGCCAAGAAACTGAAAGATGGCCTTCCTGAGAATGATTCAACAGGTGAAAAGTGGGTGGTTCCAAGGGAATTCGCCAAACATGTCCTCACCTGGGGACGCTCCTTTGCCAATGGAGGGCACGTTAATCCTGAAACAGCACGTCACACTGACAAGGAGACAGTGGAAGACTTAGACAATGACATCTACATAAAGGGAATGGAATTGTGGATTCGAAGGTGGGATGGTCGACCCGTACTTGGTGGCCTCAAGATTGTTTACAGTGGTGATAAAGTGGAGAAGTTTGGAAGTGACTCTGCTCAGTCTGAACACTATGAATTTCATTTGGAGGAAAATGAGAGGATTGTCAAAGTTGAAATTAGATCTGGTTGGATGATTGATTGCCTGACATTTTACTCCAACAAGCGTGATACTGACGGGAGTTCAAAAAGCTACGGTCCTTATGGAGGTGACGGTGGATCTTTCAGTTCAGAGACTCCATCAGGATCGTTTGGCTATCTAGCAGGAGTTGCTGCTGCAATTGTCCACTCAGAAGGTGAAGAAGGTATCACCAGACTTCAGTTTGCTTGGAGAACCTATGTTCTTCCTGGTGATCAAGAGCCAATGAAAAATAGATGCAAAGTTAATGACATTTTCTATGATGATGACAGTGAAGATGATGATTATGGTGATTATGATGATTATGATGATTATGATGAGGATGATGATTATGACGATTATGATGATTATGATGACTTTGGTGATTTTGATGATATTATCGACCCAGAACTTGGAGTACAGCCTTACATGTTTGAGCCACTTGCCTAAGTCACAGAATCTGGTAAGCAAAGTGTGTCGATTTGGCACAAAAACATTCATGAATATTTCTTCGAAGACATGAATAAAATTATTGTTCCAGAAATTGGTCAGAGCGCTATAAAATTATTGTTCCAGAAAGTTGTCAGAGCGCTAATAAAACGGTGATCATTATGGAACAGTTATGTCTGACAAGAAATACCTATGGGCATCTTTTTGTATCTAAATGAAGACAGATACTGTACAACATGTAGCTCCTTCCCTCACCTTCAGTTCTTATCACCACCCTCCCCCAATCCCTGGCACCCCGGCACTTTTGTAGATCTGCCACTTGAGTCACACCTCTGAACTTTATATACATGTAGCTGTTATGTTTTTTTCATGACATCTCTTTATTGCTTTGGATGGTTTTAAATGATCCTATGTGTTCAGTGGACTAGACACCCCATTGCTACGGCCACCTCATTATAATGGCCACTTTACTAAGTTTCCTCTTTATGGCAAGTTTATTTCTGGCAAGAACAAAGGCTCAATCAGTAATATGCCCTCCCCCCCTTTAATACGACCAGATTTTTGTGGTCTTTATGTGACCACGTTAATGAGGTTCCAATGGAGTTATAATTTTGGTTTGTTTATTTCAGGGCCTGTTTTCATGCTTGAAGGACATTTCCAAGAAATATTCACTGTTTTGGCTGGAAATCTGAGTTAAATCTTTAAATGGTAGTTTTGTGTTTTGTTATATGTGTCATGCTTATAAATTAAGCGTCAGGGAGAGAAACTGTGTAAAGTTTGATGGAGACTTCTACTGCTACAACCCTGCTAAAAGAGTTCTACTGTTATGTATCTAGTTACATTTTAAGATACATTGTTTGGTGTTGAGGAGAAGAATAATGGTTTCTAATTTCTTCCTTGTGAAGTAGCAGTATTGGACTGTAGTACAACTGCTTTGAAAGTTGTATCTCACAGTTTGGAGGACTAGTGTATATGCATTAAAAGCAGTTTTTAATAATTTAGAGCCCTTCTCTTAGTTCCTTGCCCCCAGGTGGGGGATAGGGCCGGATTAGAGCCCTTCAGAAGTAACTAAATAAATGTTGTTGCCTTCTCAATTCCCATAGGCTGTATTTCCATTTTTGTTTTGGGAGTCCCATTGTTTATCCTCCTCCCCACATGGGGCAAAGAGAGCAGGCTCACAAAACGGCTGAAATCAAGCCTTCAATTCCTAGGGATAAAAAACACTTGGATTTCGACTTGCCTTTCAGACCTGAAGCTCTCAAATTTGGCTTATCCTGGGCAAGTCTGAGTTTGCTTTAATGAATTTGCAATTTAGTTGCACAATGACATGCTTTACCACTTCCGTAGTACCAGAAACTTCCTTCAGTGACTAACTGTACCTTCCTTGATTTGACAACCATCTACAGCACACCTGTTAGTGTACACCTTCTAAATTCTAAGATTAATCGGATGCCTTCCTTATTGGCATAAACACGGTCTCTGATAAACTCTTTTACCAAAACACACCTCCTTAAGAGGTACTTTTCAGGTGTTTTTCAAATGCACTTTTCTAATACACAGTTCCTAAAGGACACACCATTATTTTTATGACTGTAGGCAATTTCCAGAAAAAATCCTGTACAACAAAAACTGCTGACAAAAACAGGGGAGCCATGAAAAAGGTCTTATTTTTCATGGTAAAAAATATTTCCACAACCAAAAGCTGAGAACAAGAATTTCATGCCCTACACACAAAATTGATTCTTGAGAATTTTAATATTGTATTTTTTTTTACTTTAAAATTTTTGACTACCAGTATTTCAAATGTAATCTCTCGTTTTGGCATGACTTCACTGAATAACACCTTTGGAGGTGTGAGCTCCCTGGTTAAAGTGCCTATGAAGTAAAAAATAATTGCTGTTTATTTTAAAGGCTTTTCAAAGTAAAGAAGAATGGTGTTTCCTTTTTTGGAATATCTTTTTTCGTTCTAGAGAAAATTTACGTTTTTGTATAAATTTATGCAAATGAGGAAAGTGATGATGTCATAGGTGGTTCCATTTGAACAGTAAAACACCAAATCAAGAATATTTATAGAAATATTGAGGCAGTGTTCTTCAAACTTGGCACCAAAAATGTGCATCACAAAAGAAACAGAAAGACACCTGTGTTGTTGCCATGGCAACACTTTTGGCTCCAGTCTCTTTCTGTGAAAAACCAAGTATGCCAATTTGCCCTTTGAAAAGGGACCGAGGGTCTTGCTCGGAACACCATTCTTCTTTGCTTTGAAAAGCCCTTCAAATCAGCAGCAATCATTTTTTACTTCATAGGCACTTTAAGTAACATTATTATAATTACTTTTTTTATTGGGTGGCATGGTGGTCTCATGGTTAGTACGCTTGATTCCCGATTGAGCAGTCCGGGTTTGAGCCCTGGCTGGGGACATTGTGATGTGTTCTTGGGTGAGACACTTAACTCTCTCAGTGCCTCTCTCCACCCAGGTGTATGAATGGGTACTGGCAAATTTAATACTGGGGGTAACCCTGCAATGGACCAGTATCTATTATTATTACTATTATTATTATTATTATTATTATTATTATTATTATTATTATTATTATTATTATTGTTATTATCCCTCAGAAAAAAAAAAATGGTATGTTGATATACTTAGGTTGATGCCACACATGAATCATCTATGAATTCAAAGCTAATACACCTTACTCCCATTATATCAGACCAGCTAATTCACCACTAATTTCAAGCTTTGCTTTGCATGACTAAATTTTTAAAGCAGTTTAGATGGACAGGATACCGATACATTGTAAACAAAGCTTGGTGGTGAAATGTGAGTTGCTGATGCATGTCCTGTGTAAGGCACATTTAGTCCTCCAATTTTGGTCAAATAGCAAGTCCTGGATTACTCACTTTCAAAATTAGACAGACAATTTCTAGACAGTTAAGGTTTCTATATTTTTGATTTTTGCGTTTTTGACTAGAGCAAGCGAGGTGAAGGGGAGGTTACTCAGTTATATGAGCCATAGTTACACTGAGAAAGGGTATAATTTTTTAGCCGTTGTGGTCATAAGTAGAATATCGATCTTTGCCATTTTGTTCTCAAATATGGTATTTTTTCTACACGCTAGTCTTAAACTTGCCACGTTTTTTAAAAGAAGCTTCTCTTTCATCATTATTGATAAGACAATCAAAGTCCCTTTGTAACACTGGTCTGAATTAGGTAACTAATTATAAGACAGGTCTAAACAGGGTATCAAATATTTGGCCAGGTCACAAATAGGATAAGGAAAGTCAGATTGTTGCTTCAAAAAATAGGGTAACGGCTTATGAAGCGTCAGTTTCGCAATTTGTGTGCATGTACGTTGACGTCATAAAATATCGAAAAACACTGACGTTTTCCTTCGAGCGCACTTCTGCGCATTTTCAGCAACCCACTTTGAGTCACCCAACTAGAAGATGTCGGAGAGTCCTCTATGTGGAGCTGCGGCTGAACACCTTTCCGTGTGTCGTGTGTAAAGTCCGAAGCGGGAGAGAACGCGCGTAAGCTGCTGTTACGATGAAAAGAAATCGTCATAGCTGTGCTCTGTCTTCGCCCTTCACTGAGATGCTAATTAACCAACCAGCTTTAAAATTACCATCTCTGTATTTGTTTTAGTTACCATATTTGACGTTTTTTTTTTGCATTGCTGATAGAAACGTGGTATGAAAGTCTTACTGAGCCGTCACGAAATAAAGCATAATACGCGTGGGGCAGGTGGCAAGTAGGATTTCGCGCGCGACGCGCAAAGGCGAGACCGCAAGGGAACTCCCGCGCACAGGTCATGGCGTTGCGAAAAAAAATATCATTTGTTTAGTTCTATCTCAGTTCCGCTGCATGTGTCAGAAGTATTTTGTACCTTTTTTCATTAACATCTTTTTCGGGTTAACGTTAATTTGAAACCTTCTCATGGATAGCGTTAAGGCAGCCGTACTTCACCTTCATGTTTTATTTCTGTATTGTAGATTTTTGTGTTTGTTTTTTGGTCTTTGAGAAGCAACTTAATATTAGGAAGCCTATGGGCTTATGACAGCCGCCTACAGAAAAGATATACATGAATAGATCGCCTGCAGCTCGCTATCTTGTTTGGGTTTCCCGTGAACGCCATGCTTTCAAGTCTACCAGAAATATTCCCTTCAACCACAAAAAGCTTAAGAACGTCAACTACTTATCCATTTCAGTCAATAAATATTTCATATCTTTATCAAGTTTTGCTGTTTATATATACCACGAAAAAAAAAACAGACGGCAGATGGAATTTGATCAAAATATATCTTCTTTTTTATAGCCTCTTAATGTCAGGTTCAGTTTCTGGCCCTTGCTGAGGCTCTATATTAATTTCTTTTTCCGGCTCATTTACCTTGTAAGAGTGAAATGAGTTTATTGAATGGTGGTATTGCTCTCTGTGAGAAACTAGAAAGAGAAGTGTATCGAACCAGTAAGCGACATCTTAGCATGCTAAAAATTTGAGCCTGAATTATTTTTTATTAGCCTACGTAACTCAGCCTAAATTTGCATTTAAGGCTGCAAAACTTCTGGGTTTAAACTAGTGTTTTCAGTTTCTAACTGTACAGAGCAACCGATGCACAGAGCGACAATTTGTGGAAAATTCTACCCAAAATACTTCGTTTGTGTTTTAGCGCGGTCTAGTGGTCGCTTTTTACAACAAAGACAAAGGCTATATTAAAGGTTGAAACAAGTCAGAAGAACTACAATTAAAGTAACATTGTTTTGACGGGATATGCTGCTGCTTTTGACAGAATGACCAGAATGAGTCACGTGACCATTTGCAAGACAGCAGCTGCTTCTCGCTTAGCGATGGAAGATAAACATCGTTTTGTGGTTCGCTCGCCAAACTTCTACGTTGAAAAGTTGGCATGAAAGGGAACCCGTGGCAAAAATCCTGATGTCAAGCCCTTCACGCCAGGTTGGAAATCGTCGACTTCCACCTTTACCGAGCAGTTCGCGACACAGTCCAAGTTACCAGCGTGTTCCAAGCGGACATGGTTCGTCGCCGGTCTCGGCGAATTCGAAGGCAGCGAAAGGGCATGCTAGCAACCGACCTTCAAACAACCACGGAACGGGAAGCCACATTACCCACATCGATCTGACCGCAAACTTTAGCGAGGGCCCGTTCCGACCAGCGTTGGTCCAGGGAAAAGCGATTACGAACGGACAAGGTAGGATTTGACCCGTAACGCAGTTTTCGATGACCTTTTTACAGCTTGTTTTTCACGGTGCAGTACTCTGTTTTGATACAGAGATCGTTTGGTTGTGTATCATAAAACTCGGTAAAAATACAAATAACTTAAACTGTATACTTTCGAATCGTGTTGTGGCTTAAAAAAAGGCGCTCTTATTACGTCCTAATGAGATATTTTTTCAGAGATAAATTACATTTTCATGATTACATGTACCTATAGTACGGAACGTTGGCGCGTTGGCGCCTTTCGTAAGTAATTTTTTGCAAAACAAGATGCGAACATACAATACTATTGCTTGTCCTATTTCAGAGCTGGATGAAGAAGCAGTGAGAAATTTTCTTCGAGCAAATCCCGTGTTTCTGGAGGATTATGTTATGAAACATGTCGATCAAGACCGTTTGGAGCGCTGGCTTATCAGGAAAACTCGAAAGTTAAAGAATAAAGGCGGCAAGAAACCTGCGAATTCTCTTAGTCAGGAAAATAATAAACAAAGTGGTAAGTTAGAAACCGGCAGCGTGTTTCCGTTTGCTCTGTTGTTTAATCGAAGTGGCCAGTTAAATACAATTAATTCTTATTTGTTTCTTGTTGAGAACGATTTTCCTCTCGAAATATTTCAGATCCTCATCGACCGTCTTTGTCGAAGTGGAAGGTAAGCTAAAGATCCTAATCCCAGAATAGATTTGACATTTTTGACATAAAAATATCCTTATACTGATTTACAAGACAACCTCGAAATAAAATGACATTTGTGTTTGCTCTACTCGACAAGTGGCATTTCTTTTATAATCTATTTGCTTTTTTTGCGAAAGTGGACTTTTGCTTAAGACGTTTTCGAAACGTCCAGTTCATTTAAGACTTAATTCCTTATATTACCCAAACAATGTTTTCGGCTCCTGTAACAAATTAAGGGGATAAAGGTTCCAATAATTATGAACATTAACCCAAGAAAAAAGATGTTCACTGGTTGGACTGCGGTCTTATCATTTAATAAGCTTATAGTACGGTTTGCCAAAGAAGCCATATTGGTGTCCATTTCAATAAAAAAAGGAATTTCCAGGGTTTTATGGACAAATAGGGATTCTCGTAATTTTACGGAACCGGCTAATTTTCATTTTAGTATTCAAGAAATTATTAATAATTTATGCCCTGAAAGCAAAAGGCTTGAATCTTTTGATGTCTGTTCCATTAATTTTTAAGAAGTTCTTGGGCAATCAGGATTATTACTTCGAAAGTAAACTTTTGGTCTTGAGGATCCAAGGCCTTTCAGTCCAAATATAAAAATATAAAATTCTGTCTGTCCATTAAAAGACAAGTAGCTAACTTCTACATGTGTCTGTGGCCTGAGAATAAATCCCTTGGGCAAGGATTAATAAATGATTTAATAATAAATTCTGCAAAATTTTCTAGGTAAATCCTTTGATAAATCCTAGGTAAATGTTCTATGAAACTGAGCATTAATTTTACTCCACAAATTATAGTCTGATTATTGATGGAAATGCATAATAAAGTAAAATGCAGTTGGAATGTATTTCAAATAGAATTTTCTTGGGAAATATAACTTCTATTGCCATTCTGTTTATGACCGGTGGGGATTTTCAAAGGCTACATGTAATTTCCCACAAGAGTTATCTCCTTGCTTCAAATTATGTCAAAAGTACATGTAGTCTGATTGATTATGCAACAAATTTTGAATCTAAACGTTTTTGATCTATTTAATCATCATCAGAAGAAATCTGATGATGATTAAATAGATTGAAAACATTTAGATTCATAATTTTAACAGCTGTTTACCTTAAATTTTATATTTTACTTTTACTGGCGAAATGTATATACTTTTTTCTTGTATTTTTCTCTTCCAAAAGATTTATGCATTTGCGAATAGCCACTTTCTTTCGGATGACTTCATAGAGAACTATTAAATATAATTTCCTCTTTGTAATATGAGCTGGGGTTAATGGGAAGCAGACTTGGCAGGAGTAGTATTGTGTGGCAGTTTTTTGGAAAAGCCATTGAAGTTGACAACTTGACAAAGTGTTGGGGGATTAGCTTTCAAATGATGAACTACATGTGCCATCTAGCTAATCCAACTAGAGTACATTTATTTGTACATAATACTTCTAGCTGTGTTCTGTTTTAAGGGTAGAAAATTGAATTTACACTCTGTGAGGTATACCATGTCCCTTAGAATTCAACTGGGCTCAACACTAGATCAAGTTGTGCATTTGTTGATATGTTAAATTACAACAGGATGTTGCATTTCCAGAGAACGTTTACTAAATATATAAATGTTACATTCTGTTGACAGTTTTGTGTACACAGTGACAAGAAAAAAATGTTGGAGGAGTTGACAAATGACATTCATCAGTCTCCAAACAAACAGAAGGTGTTAATGGAGTTGGCTAACTGTATTGCATCAGGTGAAGATATATTGCTAGATTTCTGTGATTATATGTGCTAATTAACCCTACTATCTTTAACACCAGGGTTCTACTTCAGACCAAATATTACCTTTGACTTATTATAGAAGCTGTTCTTGTGAATTGTATCCAGCATTAGTCAAGCTGGAGTGGTAACAATTGGAGTCATGAGTCAAGTTTGAGTCAAGTTATACTGTTTCTTTTTTCTGTATTTTTGGGTCTTTTGATCTTAATTGCTGTGTAATTTAATGGTGAACCAGAGGTACAAGAAGAGCAAACTGTTGGACTCTTTTCGCTGCCAAATGTGATAGTTTATAATTCTTGCTTCGATTTGCAGCTGCTTTTCAAAGAAGTAAACATTCCTCGGCATACATTAATTTTCCTCACAGATGTACATTCATATCATTCATACAACTGAAACAATAGAAGTTCCATTTCAACAAAATGCCCTGAAAACTGATTTGGATAA
>OMLO01005797.1_pt1 | contig 10385 bp, 8 predicted proteins | sample 1674811 | NCBI WGS metagenome assembly OMLO01 (sample SAMN06265003, study PRJEB25207) | coral metagenome | isolation source: Coral host | place: Mexico:La Bocana,Puerto Morelos, Mexico | collected 2008-11-13
CGCCCGCTCCCGGAACCAATCAGATTGCAGGATTTAGAGAATTCCGCCCGCTCACAAGCCAAGAAAAAAATAAATACATAATTATCCTTTACTTAAACATGATAAGATTTACATGGGCTCGTTGAGTGTTCAACTCGATATCTCACGGGTGAGAAAGAAAGTTTATTCCGAGAAGAAGTGTATGATAAACTTGTTTATCATGATTAAATACAATAGGCGGAAATGCCAGCCAAGTCCAACAGTGATATGTACTGAACGCAACTGCAAGTAACTGGCATATTGTGAAAGCTATTGGGCTGGCCTAGGTATGGAATATCGCTTCGTGTGTGTTCCGGCGAACACTTGTTCATTAGCACTAACTCCGTCCGTTTGGACAGCCAAACACTGCACTGCATGCTTGAATTGAAGTAATTAATATTTCAATTGATCGTGTCGGTTAGTTAGCTGTCGTTCAGCAGTCAAAGAGTTCGGCCTAAAAACAGGATGTTTAGTCGCTGCGTTTTCCTTGCGATCTTTTATAATAGTTGTAGAATTTCGGATCGTCGAAACAGAGTGTTAAGCTCGACATCTCATTTATAAAGTTGAACACGAGAGGTAATATTCCATGTCTGCAAGCAACCATGTATTATATTGACGATTTTGCGAAGATTTCAGACCACTTTCCGAACATTTCCGAAGATCCTTTAAATTCATTTCCGAATATTTACCAAAGATTTTCTAAGCTTACAGAAGATTACCGATGACTTTCGAGGATGATCCGAAGATGATTCGATCATTAACCAAGAAATTTTAATACAGTTTGAGGGTTAAACATGATATCAGTGAAGTCATCAATATCTTGACTAGTAAGGAAATAGAGATTATTCCTCGGAAAATGCGCACGAACGATTTTTATTAACGAGTTACGGTGCATTAAAAAAAAAAACGGACGAGTGAGCGCAGTGAGCGATTTTTATTCACTAGTTGCGATGCAACTAGTGAATAAAAATCGTTTGCGTACTTTCCATGGTATAATGATTTTATTTCATACATACTGAGATTTTTTCATGACCGACAGATTTCAAAGATTGAAGCCATTAAGTGAAAGAGCGAAAAACACCGCCAAATCCACAACGTGACGCGAAATTCAGTCTCTGTTGGCATCTATATATTTCTTTTATTTTGTTATTTGTTTACACACTAATTTGCTGACAGAGAGGCTTTACTTTTAAAAGAGAGATAAAGATAATTAATATTTAAGATAGTTTTTTCCGTTTGAGATATCGTTTAAAACTGGTAATCATTCCTCGCAGTGATGTGGTTCTGACATAGAGTACGAACTCGCTCAGCAATTCATTGAGTTGAGTAGGAGGTATTTCTTCAACGTTCCTGAGCTCTACCTTCCTTTAAAGAAAGGTTTTTAGGCGACTTGTGTCTCTGTCGGTCTTTACTCTCGCGTTTTTGTGTCCTTGCTCATCTATAAAGTCATCTCTTGTTCGCAGTTCGTCGTTCGCGGGGTCTTTCAGGGTTTCGCGTTAAGCGAGGGGGGGGTGGGGGTGGGGAGAGGGGCAAGCAATTCTACATCTTTAAGATAGTGATCATTGTGACTCATCTTTGTGCAGCTGTTTAAGTTGTGATAGTCTCCGAGTAGGCTCCTTGCGGGGTCTTTCTGGGCCTCTCCCCTCTTTTTTCTTTTCTGCGAAGAAGAACAAATCTTGACACTTCTTTTTCAATTTTGTTTTCACAGAAAGCCGCTCGCTTGTTGCTTTCCACTGTGAAGTATTATCCTTCGTGTCTCGGATTGGACAAACGATGTATTTTCACAGTCGTTCGCTTTTCTGATTGGTTGGTTGTGCATTTTTTTACGAATTTAATTTTATTTCATGTGTGAATCTCAGTATGTATGAAACTGACGGAAAATGCGTACGTTATTTACACAGGAGTTGTTGACGTATCAGAAAAAAAGTTCAGTTTCAGTCAGCAAAACAATAGTCAAGTTAAGTGCAAGCAAGTACAAATATTTTTCGTACAGAATGTTTATCTCTTACGTTTTGGTGTGTAGTTCCGCTGTATATTTGTACTCGTTGTTTGTATTTCACATATATCACAGATTAATATTTGGTAAATCATTTCGAACGGTTGACGAGGAATGACAATAAGCTTTGAACGTAATCTCTGATATCCAAAAAAAATTAGGCAAACATATAGACACTAATCAAGAAAGTAATGTGGTTGAATGATTTTCAGTCTAACAGTTACTTGACGATAACGCAATTTCTGCTTACTAATATTGAAGTGATTCTCGGGCAAAAAATAGCAGTATCGGAACTCGATATCGGAACTCGATAACTGTTGTGAATTTTAAACTCACGGATATGTGTGCCAATTTATATGTATAAGTGACAAACGAATAATCAGTTAGATATTTTGGCCATCAGAAGACGATGCAATTTGAAATAACAATACACAATGTATTAAAACGTGGAATTTTGATCGGAAAATACAGTTGTGACGTCATGCTCTCTCGCCTCTTGCTTTTAGCGAATGAAATTTAGCGAATGTAATCGGCATCATAGTGCAAACACTCAGTGATACAGGAAACACACTGAGTTACTGGTGTTAACTGTCGACCTCTATGCAAACTATTTTTTAATACATGCGATGTTTACAAACAATTTATTTTGTACTTTTAGGCCCTGCAAACAATTTTTTTCAATATATTTCATAACCCCTCTCCAGAAAAATAATGGTCCGGCCCTTAGGTGACTTGGCTGCCCGCGAAAGTACCTTTAGAAACACGGAGGAAACACTGGAAAAACGGAGTACCTCAAATACACTGCTCAACGGAGTCAACAAAGTGTCATTACGCCACACAAGGTTAAATATTACTTTTCAGTGTACCTCGTCGACAGAATATCCCACGTCATTGATTGAATGACACACGAACAAGACAAAATGGCTGAATTAATACTCCACTGAACTCAAGCCAAAAACCAAAACATCTTCTGTTCCATTAAACACATTGGTTTTTTTTTTGTAAATTAACTTATCAACTCTGGGAATTATATCGTGACTTTCAAAACTGAGTTTTTGTTTCATACTGATAAGCAAGATATTTACCTCAGCTACTTGCTCCTTCTTATATATGTGTATGAAAATTACTTGCCCATTCAGGATGGTATTGATGATAAGTATAATGGAAGTGTAAAAACATACCGGAATCGAGACGAGTCTGCCTTTTTGTCATTCAGTGTTAAACAAATAATATTTTAAAGCCCTGTGAATGCCGCTTATATCTTATTTAGCTTCTTCATAGGCTTTGCAGTTGCCCATTCAAGGTAATGCTCTGTGTGATCGCATCAGGCCATTGATGACTAAATCAATGTATATAAAACCTGTCTTCAGTCAGGGACTGCTTACTAATGAAGTCCCTATTCAGTCCTTATTGATGCAAGATTTTCTAGTAACTTGACAAAAACATAAGAACAAATATTTGTTATGTGATTTTTGTAATGTATTTGTGCTATTTTTCCGAGATAAGAAGAACACAATTGTAAAATCAATATTTTGTACAATTGACTGTGCACCTGACGTAATTGACTTTCATTTAACAAAGGAGTTTGTAGACAATTGTATGCTGCCATAAACTTTCGATAAAACTTTCCTCCGCAGTATTCAAACCTGCGTTCAACTACATTATAATCTTAACCCAACTTAACCTCGCTAGAGGCAAGTTTGTTTGAAGGTGTACCTGAAAACTAAGAACAAACACTTTATGATGCTCTTGCCGCATTGATAATAATAAATTCTTGGACACACAATTGAAAATCAAACTCCTTTTACACAGAGCAACCACTTGTTCTGTTATAAAGGTATGGTAAAACAGGTTTGGTCGCCTTTTATGTACATGGTGAGATATTGCTTCGTAAGAGAAATGTTTTTCTAGTCTCTAGAAAATAATATATTTTTCCCTTGGAAGAGAATTATGCTAAAGTTCCGGCGTCAAGTGACAGATTTCCGCGCCAAATATTGACAAATCATCTCAACAATTATTTTTTCTGATAGTGATTACTTCTCTGGCTGTAGCCAGGAGTCTGTAAATTTCATCATAATTTGGATGCTAAGTTTAGGAGTGCGATAAAATCGGCGAGAAGAAAACATAAATCGGAATTGTAGACATTCAGGGGCTTACCAAGGCTTACCGTGTCTTTCGATTCTGAATGTTATTCAGCTGTAAGTCCATAAAATGGTTGTTACTCCTCTTTCACCAGTCGCGATATTTCAAGTACAAAAATTGCTCACCAGATCTTGCAGGCGTCTACGAGAGAATAATAAATGAACCAATAAATCAATAAATGAAAAGAGAAGAACTTTAGTCAATGAAATAACATCGTATCCTTAGCGACCTTTAATTTCTTGTAACAAACACCTGTTTCAATCTCAATTTGAACTTGAAGGTCTAACATTTTTGCCATCTCGTCGCTCGGCCTTCACAAGAGTACACCCAATGCATATCAGCTTTGCGAAAATCAACAAAATAAATGCATTTCTTGCTTTTTTTAAAACGGTAGGAAGTCATGCTTTTTTTTACAGGAACAAATGTGAATTATTCATGGTAGCTATGAGAATAAGGCCATTTCTACTTTTACCTCTGTCTACTGATTTATTGAATTTCTTTTTTTAGTGTTAACTGTTTGCATGGATATCACACTTAATATACTTGTTATTAGGACTTAATGAAATTAAGAGAGCACAGATAGAAACCGTTTTCTTTAATACCATAACTATTCCTTTTTGAGTCTACTTGTTTACGCTTTTTACAAAAAGACGCTTTAAGTGTTTTGAAATATTGTTATTTTGATCCAGCAAGTTGAAAATTAAACACGTGCTGATGACTGCTGGCGCCGACAAGTCGCGTTTTGTTCCGACAATTTGTGTAAGAATGAAGGAAAGTAATTAATAGACAAAATCTCATAAATAAAGCCTTTGTCTTGCCATTGGCATAATTTACGGCTTTTAAGTGCGTTTCTGCCTTGTAGGTAAATATATAATATTCTTTTTTTTTCTAATTTGACAACATCAAATTACAATGTGACTTTAAGAGTTGTGCTCATCTTTTCCTTGCGTAGGCACAACCTGATTTATTGTCCTATAATAATTAGTTGGTTAAATCTGTTTTAGTTTAATCATATTCGGTGTTTCCTTAAGAAGGTCTTCATTTGAGCAAAATGGGTCAAAGGTTTTTTCTCGTATCACATATTTTTCAGGATAAATGATAAATAAATCATTTTGCTTTTCGTTGGGGCGTCAATTGTCATACAAGACCCACCCCTTCCGAAATAAAATGTCTGAATATTTGCTTTGCCGAATATTAAATAAGTTTGAAAAAAGCAATAAAACAGTCTAAGGTTAATTCGTTAATACTGAGACCAATATGCCACTAAAAAGAAACTGTTAATGGTCCCTTGACGCTTGCATCAGCGGATTTGCATCAGCTGCGGAATCTATACGTAAATCTTTCAGTTATAGAGTAAATCGAGGTCATGGTTCCTGAGCCTATTCCTCTATTGACGCATACTGAAGACTATGTGCAGATGTTTTGCATACAATAGCGATGTCAATAACTTGAGCTTCCCACAAAAGCTTACCACAAAACCAATGACTTCTTTAAGGAAGAAATGTTACCCCATTAAAACCTTAAACGCTGGTTAACAGGGAACGAGACGACCCCTCTACATGTCTCTGATCTCTGAGTATTTTAAGGGCATTCGACACCCTTCCATTTAAGGCCATAAAACACGCGAGCTTGGGTTACCCCTCACTGGTGTTTTTCCAAGGAGTCGCTGCCTTTTTATCGGTGTACTTGTTATATTGTAAGGGGAAATTGAACTGAGCTAGACGCTTGAAAACTTAAAAGGTGGGATAGTTTCCAAAACTGTTTATGGACTCTCAACGAAAGGTCAGGTTTCTGTATCCGGTAGGTAACCTCTAGCGGGTAACTGGCATCGGTACTTCGGAGCGTGTAGAAGATTGTTTTATAAGGAGTCAAGGATTTATTTTTCGGTCCCAGATCTGGTTCTCTGTGGTAGATGTGGGATTTCTGCGCCTGTCAGATGTCTCCCGATCTTGCAAAATGACTTTATTGTCTTCGTGTTTCGAAACACTGAAGGCACATAACGCGCGCCATTGGCTTCTGTCGGGTGTTCGTCGTTCCAGGTGACCCCATGTGCAGCTGTTCCCCTTCATCTCTTTCTCCATTGTCCTCCTCTATGTTTCTTTCGGTCTGCCTCTCTTTCTACGGCCATTAGAGGTCAACCTGGGGGCAACTCGTGGTAGTGCTGATGGTGACATGCTGCAGCGCATGACCAATCCATTTCCATCTCTTTCGCCGGACGTGCTGTGTGATTAGTTCTGTTCCTGTTCTCTAGAATTTGCCTCAGGGTGAAAATGTGGTCAGAGCACGAGCGTCCATGGCGAAAACCTGTCTGTTCCTGCCAGATGTACGCATCCAGTGTTCCAGTCAGTCTTGTATGGATGATCATGCTGAAGACCTTTCTGGTAATGGGGAGCAGAGTGACACCTCTCCTGTTGTTGCAGTCACCCAAATCACCCTTTTTGGGTAATTTGACTATGAGTCCGGTCTTCCACGCTTCAGGAATTCTCTCGCTTTCCAATATCTCTCTGAATATGCACAATCCCGCTTCCTTGAATGCCTGATTAAAGGAGTCGATGTTCTTCTCCTGTTCCTCCCCCAGGATTTGTAAGCGGTTCTTCACCTTCCGTCTAAAAGCTTATCTGACCCGGTTATCTCTCGGTTTGCTAGAATCGAACTGGTGGCCCCTGCGCAACTTTAGTGAGGCAACTGCCACTAACAGGTTGTGATCACTGGCGACATCTGTTCCTCTGTAGGCCCTTACGTCTTGCAAGGAGCTTCTTCATTTCCGTACATCGGAATGTGGTCTATCTAGTTTTTAGTAGCTCCACTGGGCGAGGTCCAAGTTGTCTTGTGGATATCTCTATGCTGAAACAAGGTGCCTCCTATGACCATGTTGCTTTCATCACAGAAGTGACACAGCCTTTCTCCATTGTCATTGATGGTGCCTACACCATACTTCCATCACACGGTCCCTGCCAGTGTTATTATTCCCGGGTGTGGCATTCAGATCTTCCAACACTATAAGAAGGTCGTGTGTTGGGACCTTATCAGTCACTGCCTGCAGCTGGTCGTAAAAAGCATCTCTCTCTTCAATGGAACCATGGCACACTATCACCATCAACATGGTGCACTTTGAGTTGACCTTGAGCAGTCTAGATGTGTCCTCTCCATTTTTCTGCTCATGATCACGGCTACTCCCTCTGTGTGATGTCCATCCAATCTGCCCGAATATAGTACGGTATGTCCGGATGCTAATGTTCTCTGTCCCGACCCTGTCCAATAAGCCTCACAGACCTCAAGGATGTAGAGGCCGTAGTTATGAAACTCCCCTACCGCTTGAGCTAGCTTGCCGGTCTGGTACAAAGTTCTTAAATTCCAACAGGCTATTCTAGACTTCTCTTTGGGTTTCAAGGAATCCACAGTCGTTGTGTCAACTCCCTGCAGGGTTTGGTTGACATCCGTCATCTGTTCAGTCCCCTGATTATTTCTCTGACGTTGGTTTCCGTAACAATAAATTTTTTACGGGATGGGGTTGTTAGCTACATGCCTAACCCTCCTCTTTCACCCGGGCTTGGGACCGGCTGGATACACCCAGAAAGAAAAACAAAGATAACATCATCGAATATTTCGTCCGTTAAGATCCATAACAAAAGAACAAAACCGTTTTTTTACCTGTTTTTAAATGCAACAAGAACTTTCTATGGCGCACGACAACAAAATGCTGAAGAAGGGTCGCAGTTTTTTATTTCGACAAAATGTTTTAGATGTAAAAATCGACTACATCCGGTGTTACGGGTAGCACTGATTTGCTTCACTTTTCTTTCGCCTGTTTTACAATTCTCAGAAAAATACACCTTTGATTGGTACTATTTGGCCCTAAACAAGGGTAGCAGGAAAAGAGATAATTCACTCTTAATGCAACATAACAGTTTACTAAAAGTAAAAAACTCCACTGCTTCGAAATTCGAAATTTGTTGACGTAAGAATTGGAAAACCCAGACTTTTCATATCATGTCAGTACAAATTCAAATGACAGAATTCTAAGGCAAGAGTGAGTCCGATTACAATTTTTTACAACTTTGTGTACTCCATCCATGCACGTGATCACATGAACTTCAGATATTCAAATTAGACATAATCATGTAAACGGAATAGTCATGAGCCACGGCATCGGCAAGCAGTGTTCCGGAGATCGGTTGGAAGCCCAGAGTCAACGGAAGTAAATCTAATTCCTGCTAATAACAGGAACCATGTACTTACTTAAAGTAAGCTCTCTAAACTTCCAAGCCCTGTTATCGATATTTTTGTACCAGAAGATAAAGTAGATGAAGTGTAAATTGTAGGATTGATAGCCGACAACACTAAAACGGTGAATAGTTTTGTGAATGATCTCGCTGATGCAGTATGCATTTTTCACTATAAATCAGTACAGTGTATTCTTGACCCCAGGAAAGGTCTTAATGTATTCACTGTGTTTTTAGCAACTGTAAGTGCTTTCCAACATACATTCTTCAGGATTAAGACATTTCAAATCCAGATCTCCCATCGATAGGATGTCCTTTCGTGGTAAACAAATCACGCCGACGGGTATTACTACTTAGAATACTCCTATTCAAAAACAACTAAGCTGTATGTTATCGTTCACTTCTCTGTAACAAACGTTTGATATTTCAGTGATAAATCAAAGATTTAAGCGTTAAGTGAGACCTTATCTTCCTCGCTTGATGTTCGCATGGAGAAGTACCAAAATAATGCTCATAACTAGTGACAGCTGAAAAACACTGCCAAAAAATACAGTTCGTAAGCAACCGCGCCAAGTGCGTCTTCACTGGGAATAAAAACGAAAATACAGTGTCACTTACCACACCAACGGAGTACTGAATGTAGTTAACGTTACAAATATCCAAAGCAAAAGTCCCTCGCGTTTTCTTAAAAATATAAATATTGGATAATTACTCTATAAAACGATTCAGTTTGTCTCATCAGATTGACCACATACAGTGTGATGTTTGTCAGAGGGGCAATTATAATGTTAGACAAAGGACTATCAAAGGGGCTCATTTCTTGCAGGTGGTTGATTGCTATTTGCTACTTTTTTCATCATCTGTCTACATCTCTTTGGATTTCTGATGTATGTTATGAAGGGAGGAAGATCTCACAGTTAGAAGCTGTGACCATGCCTACAACACAAAAGGAATGGGCAGGTGACAAAAACATTAATAGCAAATGTTAAAATGTACATAGCTTCTTAAAGTATTTTTTGAAGGGAATCAGTAGCATTCAAATGTTTCCCATGTTTTAAAATTAGAGTACAGTAAAATTAAAAGATCTGAAGAACATGCCATTGAAAAGAACAACGCAAACAAAATTTAAAACACATCTGCATACAGATTATCTTAATTATCTTGAATTTGACGTATGGAAATTTTAAAACGTCTCCTGAGAGGTTTTATCGATAATTATCGGACCTCATGGGAAGCACTAGACAGATTTAGAGAGAGACGGAGAGAAAAAGTGAAATCAAAAAATGTGTCTCCTGCGAGAGAAATGTTGGTGTTATTAGTACAGAGAGCGGGACGAAAATAAGCACAAGCCTTACAAAAGGTAAAGCATCTACTTCATTAGCCATTGCTACGGTAGTCAAAAGAATAGTTACCTACATAACTACACCTTTCGACAAAACTACAAGTAGGCTACAAAAAATAACGCAATCTTGCTAAAACTATGAGAGGTAGTGCTTTATTATCTCGATAGAATAGCAAAGGAGGTTAAGACGTTTTCCAGTCTCACTGAAACTGACTGCAAAACCTTATGATCTGTACGTCTTCGAAATAGACAGCAAAACAAATATAAGAATTTTTCATTGCATGGTTAGTTGATAAGATACCATCCATACTATGAAAATTAAGCTCACTGTCTGGGCGTTTTTCTATACAAATTCAGTTTCTCAATAGTTTGGCTCTAATTATGAAAATATGTGATAATTATGATAAATAAATGTAAATTAGTTTGCAGTTAAGATGCTTCGAATTGAACGCTGAAGAGAATATGAGAAAAGGCAAAAATGTACAATATCATTCACAAAGCGCTAATTAGCATCAATTGACGAAAAGGATCCTTATCGTTCATTACTCGGGCTACCTGAAAGGTAGGCCGAGTTATAAAATGGGTTTTCTATCTATCTACCTATCTATCTATCTATCTATCTATCTATCTATCTATCTATCTATCTATCTATCTATCTATCTAT
>OMLO01005798.1_pt1 | contig 10385 bp, 7 predicted proteins | sample 1674811 | NCBI WGS metagenome assembly OMLO01 (sample SAMN06265003, study PRJEB25207) | coral metagenome | isolation source: Coral host | place: Mexico:La Bocana,Puerto Morelos, Mexico | collected 2008-11-13
CTTCAAGTTTTGTTTACTCAGCATTTTGACTATATATAGGAGGTTGTTTCATTGCCTGGAGTAACTGCCGCTTTTTTAAATACAATGATATTATACATACGTTTTTCAATATGAATGGTATCAGTTTAAGATTACTGCATATAAGAGTAAAGTGTTCCGTGCAGTGCAAGCAAGAACAAAAACACACACACAATGACAAAAACACACACACACATATAAACGAAAGCGCACTTACCATCCTGTGGTTTCAATGCACTCCCATCGGGATCTCCACATAAAGCGATTATCACTCGAATTAAATTAACGTTCTTCTACTCAATCTTATACTTAAAGAAGAAAACTGGAAGAAAACTAAAGGAGTATTCTAGCTCTTAGAGCTTGACATACACTATTGTACTATCCTGGTAATATTCTTACAATAACTATACATGAAATGTTAATTTCGCTGTTAATAAATCATAACTCGAATTAATAACTAGCGTAACGAACAAACTCACCATTCAATATCAGAATGTTAACAACGAGATAACCTAGATCATTCGGACAATAACAATCGAAAATATTTAAGTTAAATATTAATAAATATCAAAGCGAAGACATGTTTCTTCATCAGTAGATCGATTTAAAGAGAAGAAAGTTGAATGTATTTATTCGTCCGGAAGCTTGAAAGATTTTAATTTTGAGCAGTTTCGATTCTTGAACAGAATTTGTGCCGGTACCGATCAAGGTAACAATGCAAATTCGACATCGCTTCTTTCCTTAATTCCCTTGAGATAGTCTTTTCGAAGCTTTTCTCGGTCTGTACGGACGTTCTTGGAGACATCATCAGAAATAAAAATCTGACTGTCCAGAAAGGGATTGTCCTTCAAAGCACTTGCGGCGGCTTTAAGAATTTGTACTTTGTCAGAATATCTCAAAAGATAGATACATGTATGAATCGGCCTAACCGTGGAGTTGTTAGCCTCCGTGGCTCGTTGGTTGACATTCGTTCGATGGGCCCTCATCGCCTCAGTGTTGTGAAGTTGCTTGTGTTTCTCAAAGAATTCAACCCTCAAGAAATCTTCTAAGGAATTGTATGCGGCTTCTACACCTTCCTTGAGGCCCCAGATAACAATGCTTCTTATAAACTGACGTTAATTCTTCACGGCTCGCTTTGCGAGTCAGCTCAACTTACTGGAACAGCGAGGATCATTATATATCAATCACAGCTGTTAAAAACCAATCGATCACAGCAGAGCATAGTGGTTTGTAAGGTTTTGTGTAACCAGTCTACCTCATCGCCTGACAAAGACTAGCAGTACGCAGTCGAAATGTCGTGACATACATCCTAATTAACTACATCGTGAGACAAACGATAATACTTTATTATTATTATTAATATTACCACAATGAACAACAACAATCTTTTTCACAAGAGTTAATCTTTTTTGTTGACTAATACACAGAAAATCTTGCTCTTGGAAAGCCCACACAACAGTCGTCAACAAACGCAAATGCTCAGATTGGTACTGCTGAGTCAGGAAAAGCGGTGGATGGAAATGCCGACAGACACTGTTCACAGACAAACCAAGACAACCCCAGCTGGTGGTGGGTGGACCTGGCTTTGAGTCATGCCGGAGTCTATGAAATACACATAGTTAACAGGTTCACAGGTGATCCAGGAAGAAATAATGTAGACTACAAAATAACATTTGGTGAGCACATGTAATATTAGTAGTGTTATTACATGGTAGTGGTACTACATGGTAATGGCAGTATCACTTGTACAAGTAGCAGTAGCACTTGAATATACATGTTGTAAGTCAAAATGAAATTTAGTAAACCTAGTTTGATTCTCAATTTCCTTTGCTTTCTAACCCGAATTATTTATGATCCACAAGTAATTGGGGTTAGGAGACAAAGATTTTTCAATTTAATCTTAATTTCATTTTGATCTACAACATATATGTATCAGTAGCAGTATCAGTTGTACACGAGACAGTGTATGAAAATTATCACTCTAAGGGGCATATTCAGGACGTTTGCGCAAACATTTCCTACTCAATAGATTTTTTTTATACTTCTACCGCGGACAGATAATTATGTACTTGTTTCAAAAATGAAATAAAAATTGGGGGTCGCCGACTTCGTTTCAGAGATAAGGCGTGTGGAAAGCTAGTCTGGTTTTGTTAAATTGGTGTGTGTAATTCAGCATGGTGTCCAGGATTTTTAGGTTAAAATATCAAAGATCGGTCAACAGAGGCAAACTATCCTAATAATATTTTATAAAAGTGAATCTGTGGCATAAATAGTTTTAAATATTCCCATCATTTTCACAAACCTTAACCCTGAAAGAGGCATTTGAAAGTGCTGCACAGCTAAACGAAGAGGTCAAATGTATGCAATTTGATGGAGCGCTTTGCAAAAAGTTAAAACTTCTACTTGGTAGATTTTCTTCATTTTTTCGCAAAACGGCGGCCGTCCTAGCATGCCTTGACTATAAAAGTTTGTAATACACATATGAGCTACTTTTAGCATTGTTCAAATTTTTCTACATGGCTGCATGATTGCAAAAAATTTGTTCAAAAAAATTATCGAATTTTAAACAGCAGATTTAAGATCTGAGACAAGAGAATTGCATCAACAAAAATAATTTGAAGGATGTACAGTACCTGTAGGCGTGTGCTAAAAAAAATAATGTCTAGTGACGCTTATAATTTTTGCATACATGTGTCTATGACTATTTCTGTGTAGTGGTATTATTTTTTATGCTTTGCAGAAATTCAAAAAAATGTGACAGAGTGCTTTCTACTGTAGCCCAGCTGTATCCCTAAAATTTGCTTACTGCAGTCTTTTGTCTAGAATCTTAACCCATTGAGCCCAGGAGATCTTGTCAAAAACATTGGACATTTTGGAGATTTTTAGTCTGGATATGAGCCAAACTAGTTCCAGTCTGCTGAAAAAACATTTGCCATATGATAGTATGCGTTTCTTTCAATTCCCCTAGTACTGCATTTTATGACATTTTTGCTCAGGTATGCACAGAAATCAAAATTTGAAAGTCAACGTTTCTAGAGAAGAAAATTAGAAAATTATCAATCACTGTTAATTACACTGTTGCCAAACCATCGAGATGGCTTTAAAAACTGTGTTAGAGTCCATTGGAACTCTCTTTTGTCAACTTATATAAAGGTGGATCATTGGGCTTTTGAGGAGGCTTGCGAAATAACTCGGATGTGTGCACGACTTTTTCTATTTACCCTTTCATGCATAGCAATGTTTCTTTCTCAGGACATGTGTACAGTATGCATGATATAATTATTTTCCTGTGTGTAACGTGCTTTTTATCTGGTCACTTGATGAGCATGAATTTTTTTCACCAGTGTTTAAATTTGTGTGCATGAATGTTTTATTTTTTGGTACAAGTATGTTTGCAGTAACTACATGTATTTTGCAAAATTATCCTCGCTACTCAAATGACTCACCCCATAGTGAAATACCTAGGAGAGTTCTGCTAGGAATTTGAAATTGTAAAATTCTGTTTTTTATGACGCAGGTAACTCTACAGATGTGGCGAACAACCTTGAGTGCACCGGACGCTACAGTTTTATTCATTTCAAAGCCTCAGCCATATGTTTTACTAATCCGCTGACGACTGGTAGATATGTTGGTATTATGACCACAAAGAGTCAAATTCTCCAGCTATGTGAGGTGGAAATTTATTCTCGAGGTAACTCAGCATAATACTTTTTTTCCATAAAAAATATTTAGATGTAACTCAGTATAGTGATGCTGGATGATACAAACAGAGTAAAGTAATGCTTGCCTCCTATATAGCCGTCCACTGCAGAGAAACAGTAATTGCTCATTGACTTTAGATAAATCTTCCTGATTTCTATAAGTTTTTTATCATGACATGACAATCAGACAGAAAACATGCAACGCATGAGGGCGATGTCCAGGGTCTGGGCCAATTCCCCATCAAAATTCTGAAATCATACACTTGCAGAGAGGCATTTTCCTTCAATTTGAAGCACAAAATCACTACCCTTGAAGGAGGCTCGAAAAGGTTTTTTGACCGCGTGGAGATACACACAAACAATTTACCCTCGTGAAAAAGACGCAATGCCGTGCACAAGAGCATCCATGTGTAGTTGTAAAGTTGCAAACAATCATGGGTTCCTCAAGCAATCAAAAAGTGTCAGGTCCCTCTTCTGTTTCTGATGGAATTATTGCTCTAGCCTTTTAGAAGACAAAAAAGGATATTTATGTTTCAAAAACAGTCAGAGTGAAGCTCAAGTGGCACTAACCAAGACGAAAAGGGACAAAAAAGGTATTAGAAGAGCGAAAGGAGGATGGTGAGGTCAGCAGCCTCGCATCACGAAAAGTGTGACCTTTGCGATCTGTTTTGTAGAAAGTCTAAGTGAAAACTTCTGAACATCTAGACCTCTCAAATTCCCAATAAAAAACTAATGAGCAAGAACCATTCCTAAATAACCCACAGGAAGCTGAAAAAGAAAATCAAATAATCATTGGGTCCAGGATCGTAGACTTAAATGGCCTGTCCTGCAGTGGATAAAATAAAATCTCAACTGAAAACCGAATGCAGACATTGGGATTATTTATCATTTTAGTAAGAAGTACTCAATAATTACATTTAGATTGTTTTCAATTTGTTATAGGATACTGCAGGTTCGTGGTAATGAATGTGACATTGTGAAATAAATTTAGCAAACACTGCACTTACTTCAGTGTCTCTCACATCAATTATTACTACACACATACTAACAATCAGGCCTGAGTTGTTCAAAAGGTGGATAACAAAATCGCTATCCAGCGGATAGTGTGGTTTGTTTTGTTAACACTTTACCCACTGGATGGCAAACAACCGGGGCCTGACAAATATGACATTCTGCAACCTGCAACTAATAAGTTGAGCGATGTGTACAAAATCCTGTTTTCTGCCAACTTTGACTCTCATGACAATTTGAAGGATGTCAAAACCCTACCAAACATCCCCATTAAAGCTCCACTGCAAGTTCCAATTGAAATGTTGTTCAATATCACTGCAAATTTACATCATCTAATTACGCCTGCGAACGAAAACAAGATACCATCCAGTTGTATGACAGAATATTGAAAGCGCCACTCGACCGACCGAAGGAAAAACTCGCCTTTAATAACAATAAATGCTCCCATTAAATAAGATATAATATCTCCAAATACCAATCACAAGCTCGTGCAATGATTGGCATTCTAAAATTAGGAGACACACGCCTGGTTAGCGCTTAAACGGCAGACTTTCATGACTAATTTACCCGGAAATGAAGATGTCACCTACAACTGTAACATGCCACGAAAAGCAGGAATATAGCTTGTTTAACTTGGTGATGCTATATCTCGAAAGTTAACTCAGTGACCAATCCTTATTATTTATATGCAAAAAACAATTCCTTATTTCACATTTATAAAGAAAATTTTGAAAAACATTATGTAGTGGAATTTTCTTTTCGACATCCAAGGGGTCTTTTCACAAGTTTTTCGTGCAGTTTTAACAGGTTTTTCATGGTGTTAATTCATGGTTTTTGATGTGGAAAATCCATTAAAAATGCCACGAAAATCCTCTTAAAACCTCCTTAAAAATTCCCAATTAAGGACCCATGAAATTTTAATTCTGAAATCAAAAGCGTAAGAAATAAATGATTATAGTTTGCACTTATGAAAGTCTTTCTTCCTTTATGATATTAATATCGTCGTTAATGTAAAAATTAACTTAAATTAACTTAGCATGTAGCCAACGCCAACTTATATCTACATGACAGTGACAAACTCGTAAGCTCATTGGCTACTTTGTTAGCTGTACACAATTAAATATTGTTTCTTCTAGTTAATTTCTATCTGTGTTTATTTTTTCATGTACCACTGTAAACCACCTTACGTTAAGTTGTTTTTTCTGTGTGTGATAATAGAAAAACTGAAACTGAAAACTGGAAAGCCAAAATTAACTGCCCTGTGCATGACTGGTTGAAAACATGTTGAAGTTCTGGGCTTGTACGCGAGTGGAGCCCGTTTCGCATTGTCGGAAAACTTGAGTTTTTTTTTAATTTTTGAGGAACTAAGATTACTTGTGACTGCTTTGCTGAAAAAAAGAAGACAAATATCAATAAGGTAAAAATCTTGAATGTGTGGAAACCACTAGCTGCTGCTTAATCTTAATTCCCACTACAACATCGTTCCCTTCCCAGTCTTCTCACAGGTTTCAGCATCCCTGTGGCCATCAACATTCCGGCTGCTTAAAGTCTCTAATAATTTTATCTGGGTTCATATTTCTGACTTTTCATGGCCATGAACACATACTTTCATGACCCATTAAACTCAGGACTGGTCAGTTTCTGACTTTTATGGCCTTTTTATGGGTCATAAAATCTAATGGGATATGGTTTATGGCACATTAAATTTAACTTTGATTTGTTCATAAATTTTCATGGCCATGAGAACAGATATTAACTAGACACTCTCAGAGTGTTTACTCGGGCTGCAGTACACAGAATTACGTAATCATTAAAGCTGGGACGATTTTGTAATAAAGAGACCTTTGTGTTCTTATCAAGAAATAAGTTTATCCCAAGCATGATACAACCACAGTCAACACAAACTCAAAACTTTATTTAATCCACTGACGCCTGAATAAAAATTGACCGCGACCCACCCCTAATTCCCTGGCGTTTTTTCGGATTATTTCGGAGCGAGCAAAATCACAAAAATAAACCATGTGCGCAGTAACCACAGGGTTGCCACAGGTCAGGAGATAGTCAGGGAAAACATTTGTCATTGTCAGGGAAAGGGGAAAAGTAATGGAAGTTTTTTGGAGTCAGGGAAAATTAACATTTTGAAGAGACATCAGGGGAAATTCTTAATTTATCTTTGCATGGTGTCCCGTTTTAAATGAAACCTCCTATAATTCCTATTTTTTTATGGCTAATTAAGTCGCTTCAGGAGAACATTGTCGTATAACTCATTAACTTTCTATCCCAACCTTTTGAAATAGCATGCTCTATTGTGTGCATTCTGATGATCTTATGAGAAAATAGCCATATGTAAGTTTGTGTATGTGCAGATTGGTTTAAAATTGTATTTCTATAACTTAAAAGAGAGAACTAGAACGAGCTGTTGATATAATGAAGGAGAGAGCAAAGAGAGTTTAAATATCGATGAAAAAACTAGTTTTTTTAAATTTGGTTTCAAAAATTTCTGAAAGAAAGCAAAGACATATTCTTTGTGTTGTGAAAGTTGGGAAGAACTTGAAAATGCTGTGGAAACCCGGGCTTGTTGGCTCATGTCCCCAAAGCATTTCTCATTCTCCCAAACTGGAAGTTTCTATAACTAAATAGAAACACAGTACCTGTTTTATATTTCTTAAATAAGAGAGCTAGGACTACATACTTTTTGTTATGGAATCCAATGTCATGATGATCGTTTCTTTCCAGAAAATCTGGCATTTGGTAAGGATACTGATCAGAGTAGCGTACGCTATCATGGTCCTGCCAGGCTAGCAGTGGATGGCGATAGTACAATGCGCTATTCCAAAGGATCATGTACACATACAGCATACACAGGTATAGCTTGGTGGAGAGTTGACCTAGTGCAAGTACAGCCTGTCTCTGAAGTGTACATAGTCAACAGAGGAGATGGTTGGGGATACAGGTTGAACAACTTTGAAATCTTAGTGGGTAGGTTACCTTTTCTGTTATATTTCACAGAGTCTGTTCGAAATATACGAGGCAACAAATGGTAAGAATTTCCTTGTTTGTGCTTGAAACCACCTTTTAATGCCAACCGTAGGGCGAAACCCCTTATGAAAACCATAGTAGGGTCCTGAGTATACCCAGAAGGCCCTGGAACCTATAATTTGTGGTCCCATGATGCTTTGGTGGCTTTTTTCCCTTAGTGTGCTTCAAACCATTCGGTAAGTATTTTGCTTTTGCCTTGCCTTTCTTACTAATTCTAACCGTTTTTAGGCTATACTTCTGTATTTTTACACAGTAGGTTTCTTTTTGGTGATATTTGTCGCTTTTTAGGATATTTGAATTCGCTGAATATGTCCCACAGAAAACACAAGTCGCTTAAAAGGACTTGTTCCCGGTCGCCATCTTCCCACCAGAACTCCGTTTCTTCGCCTGACATACATCATGAAGAGTACCCGCTGAAACGGTGCAAGGATGAATACGATTCCCTTCAGAAGATTCTTCAATCTATTGAACGTCTTTCCAACCGAATAGACTCTTTAGAGTCCCATACATATCAGCCAGAAACTATTGCAGGCACTGACGACGCTGCTTTATCAATTATGCCTGCTGAAACGTCAGGCTAGGAGATGAGTGAACCTTTGGCATCCGAAGCGTCTTTTAATAGTGCTACTACGCCTGTTGGGGCACGCATAGAGTCTATTGTAGGGCCTATTCAGGCACCCGTAACGCCTACTAAGGCACCAAAAGAATCTAGTAAGACATCTGATGAAGCTGAAACTTCGGCGAAATCTAGTGATGATCGTCGGCTGTTCGACTCATTTGCCAAATCAACCTCCTGGAAACCCTCAGTCTCTTTCTCCAAGTTTCTGGACACTAACTTTCGGAGAAAATTATCTTACCAGCAATCTCTGGTTATTATGGATGAGTAGGCAACTCCTGAAGTGGATGCACCCTCTGCTCCAAAACTCGATCAACAATTGTTGAATCAAGTACCATTTAAAGTAAACTTTGTACAAGAAAGGGACAATGAAATGCTTAATGTTCAGCGTGCTTTCTTAAATGCCTTGGGCCCACTTTGTGGCCTTCATGATTGTATCAAAAATGATCCAGCTCCAACTCATGAGGAAATTGAAGTAGCTTTGGAGCAAACTCTTTGCCTTTTAGGCTAAGCCAATGCTTAGCTGTATATCCTGAGACGACAGAGGGTCCTCTCCGTCATAAACTGTTCCAGGATAAACCTATAGCTGGAAGTGTACGACATATTGCTAAGAAGGGCCATACAAAAACCTCTTTTACCAGAGATCTTGTTCCTTGTACCTAAAAAAGGGATGATCTATGCGCCTGGTAATATACCTAAGTTCTTTGAACAAGTTCATTGTAAACGAGCATTTGCAGATGCATATGGAAAACCTCAGTTGCCTAAGGACGTTGCTTTTACCAGGAGATTTTATGACAAATATAGATTTAAAACATGCTTGCCTTTCTGTGCCTGTGCACAAGTCTTCCCAAACGTTCCTTCGCTTCATTTGAAAGGGAACACGTTACCAGTTCAAAGCTCTCCCATTCGGCCTGAGTTCAGCTCCCAGAATGTTTTACAAAAGTTCTAAAACCTGTTGCTGCATTCCTGAGGAGGAGAGGCATTCGAGACTTTATATACCTGGGCGACTATTTCCCTTTAGCTGGAACAGTGGAGAAAGCTGTAAATAATACCCAGCTGGCAGTGTCTCTCCTTCAGTCCATAAGTTTTACAAAAGTCTCAAGAAATCATCACTGATTCCAAAACAAGTGATGCCCTTCCAGGGTTTCCAAATAGACTCAATGTGCATGATGATATTACCTTCAGTAGACAAAATTCTAATTCGCCGCCTGCTTGTTTCTAAAAGTATTACAAAACCCACCAAGTTTAATAGGTCTGTTAGAGTCCTCCAGATCAGCTATTTGGAGAGCTCCACTACACTTTCGTCACTTACAATCTGATCTGAGAAGGGGCCTACAATTGAACCAGGAGTCTTACGATGCTGTGATTTTCCAGTCACCGAGCGCTAGATCAGAACTTGCTAGGTGGTTGAAACACACCCTCGATGCAAACAGCTGTAACGGTAGGTTTTTCTGTCTGTGAGCGCACGGGAAGCGGTTAATCACTGAATGCGTGATGACGAGACAACTGCGACGATACTTTCGGGGGAAATTAGATTCAAACGGGACACTCGCTTGCAAGGAAGAGCCGTTACACTCTTGGGTACCGGGACCTAACGACGAACTGGACGGACAGCAACAGCGACAAGTCAGCTTGGTTCCAACAGTAGTTTATTCCAACTAAGTTTGTAACTCCAACGCACACAAGCACCAAAACGTAATCGAAGAAACGTAATCCAAGAGACGTAATCAAAGAGACGTAATCGAAAAACCTTTACAAGTGTGGTTACTTATATATGATTTCTACACGCGTCTATTGTTAAAAAAGTATATACGTGTGCTAACAATAGGATGTGAAAAGTAATTATATAACGGAACTTTAGGTCCTTTGAGGATAGCGCAACCTAATAAAAATTCAACTTAACTTTCCGAGTTCATTGTTAATAGTGTTCTTTGCTTGGCGGAGAAAGTTACAAGTAAAATTACACTAAATTAAAAAGTACCGAACGCAATTAAACTAGT
>OMLO01005799.1_pt1 | contig 10384 bp, 9 predicted proteins | sample 1674811 | NCBI WGS metagenome assembly OMLO01 (sample SAMN06265003, study PRJEB25207) | coral metagenome | isolation source: Coral host | place: Mexico:La Bocana,Puerto Morelos, Mexico | collected 2008-11-13
TTATTATTTGAAGGAAATATGCTTCATTTAAAGAAATATTACAATGAGAACGAAACACATGTAGGCACTGTTGAAGTGAGGTGCTTTTACACAAGTTTGTCTATATCGTAATCCTCGCCAACGTGATTGTCTGAACAACATTCTAAAAACTTCTGCGCCATGAACACATCTCTTCTCTGAGAATTCTTTACTCTCTCAATCAGTGTATAGAAATCTTACAATTACTGGAGACTGACAAAAACATTTCGCGTTATTTCAGAATCCAGGCCCAAGTTTTACATACTTTTTCAGTCCTTCTATTTAAACATTTTTTTGAAAAACTCAACATACATGAGTGAATGAGGTTGTTGTTATTCTCACTCTCGCGCCTGCGCGTTCTACTGAGTGATATTTCTATTTGTTGCTGACGTTTTTCCTTCACTTGAAAGTTTCAATAAAACACTGCCAATGGGAACTTGTGTTAAACGCGCTCAGGGGTTTGAAAAAAAACCAGACCCTTTTCAGTCAAAGCAAGTCGTGCTACATACCAAGCTGGTAACATCAGTGATTTTGTGTCTTGCTAAGCGTACAAACGCAGGGCCCTTGGGATGTTGGGGCAGACCTGTGTATCGAGGAATGGGCCACTGAGGGTTCTGTTGGACCAGGGCGATATGAGACCGCGATACAATAACGCTGACCGCATTTAAACTTGAATCTAAAGAGTACGAAGTTAGTAAATCAGTTCTTAGTAACGTGTCCACGAAAACTTTGCGACTAATTTTAATGTAAAAGGAAAAATGCCTTTACTGGTAAACAATCTCATTGATAACCGTATGTAGTCACCCATCTTACTTACTCGTTCACATAGGAGTAATTTAATTAAAATCATGCAAGGAAATTATCAACTTCATGTAGGGGATCGATACTGCCTGGGTGTATCACCAAGTTCAACAACTCAAAACAAACGAATGGCAATTTCATCTTTATAACATTTACGCAACAACAGACACAAATATGAAGATGTTTCGTCTTGCGTGGTCATTCGTCTTAACGAAATAATAGTTCGCGCTGCCTGTTTAAGATCTTTGATTAGTTAGTAGTAAGAAGAAAAACTGCTAGAAAAATTAGCGAAAAATGCGACGAAAAGCGGCCAAAGCGTGTTCACAGGCTAACTTGTCTTTTGCTTTCGTTTCTCGCAGTCAAACCTCGCCTCTTTTTTTCACGTCACTTTTAACGCTGATCCCAATTATAGTTTGCAGCTATCACGCGCTCAACAAATTGAAAAAGGTTAATTGTTTCGTGTTTGGGGTTTGACAACACACCACCAGACACAGGTCACTTACGAGGTTTTTCAGTGTTGGAGCATCGATGAGCCATTATAAATAACACAATACTTGTGTCCATATCTGGTAAACTCTCCCCTGCTAATAAATCGTCTCCTAACTCGCCCCTCTATAAAAAGAAATAACGTTATATATTAGCATTGATTAATCAGGATTGAGAACTGACTAATAAAATTGATCACTAAAAATGCTTCACTTTATCGTATTCAGTAAAGGGAAATGGTTGTGAAACCTGGCAAAGTTCTTTCTTGTATGTTTTTGTTTGGTATTTTGGTGGTTGACTCTCCACAAAACAAAATAAGGTGTTAATGCGTGCTCGTACAACTAACCAGTAGAAGAATTGCGATTATGCAATTCTTGCAAAGTCTTTGAGCATAAAACAAAAGATTGCAGGGTCAAGGACCTTCAAACAAAAATCTTAGCCCGCCTGTTTGCTTCTCTGTTAACTATGACCAGAACCATATCACCTAGGTGATAATCTGCTATGACTATATACAGTAAATATCTTTGAACAGCGAGAAGGGACGTTGGACGAGATATGAAAAAAAATATCCTGGTCTGAACTGCTGACATTTACTTACCTCTGTGTTAAACCTGTAATAATGATCTTTGTCCTCAAACTGCTGTTCTTTTGATACGTGTTCCAGAGCTCCTGCATCTAAAAGTTTCTGACCAATTCCTACTGCCTACAAAATCAACGATTTATCATAAATACAAGTTGCATCCGCGAATGAGCAAGCGCCAGAGTCAACGAATGAGTGAACGAGAACAGTTCAAAACAGTTACCTCATCTCTAGTTTCAACCTCTTTCACTTGTATTAACCAGTCCACAAATTCTCTGCCCACAAAGCAGTTGGAATAGCTTCTTAACAGACTCTGCAGTAAACGAAAGAGATATAACAGTGACAACAAAGAAATGAGGGAACGAAAGAACAACAGCAGTGCTAGTCTGTTACTGAACTTCGTTTTCTCACTCACCTTGCGATCTTTTATGATTGGAGGATCAGTAAAATACATGAGCTGCTGATAAAGACGTTCACCCTGAAGCAGACAAATTATGCCATGAAATCAGATACAAGATAACTTGCCACATTCTCCCAACAAACCGACCACAACACAAGCCACTGGCACGTGGCCTGTTCACATCACCAATAAACAATGCAGTTAGATTTACTATATGGCAATTACTCGGTTCAGATGACTGGATACTGGCTTCTTAAATTTTTTTTTGTTAATGGATCAGCTCCAAGTTGTTCGAAGGCTGGACAACGCTATCCACCGGATAAATCGCTATACAGTGGTGAAACCGGCGTTAGCAAAACAAACCACGCTATCCCGGCACTGGATAGTGATTTATCCGGTGGATAGCGTTATCCACCTTTCAAACAATCCGGGCCTAGACTGTTTATCAACACGCAAAAAAAAACTTCAGTGGCCAATCTGGCTATCTTGATCTCTACCTTAGTCAATAACCTATATATACAGCTAAGGCCGTCGATAGTAGTGTTTCTTACCATAGCAATTGGGTCTTCCAGTTTCATTCCAAATACTCGAGACCTAAAATAAATGCGATCGTTTTTTATTTTTTATTTTTCAAAGACGAGGAGATGTGAGATACTGTATTGTACTATAAAATATTAAATATGTTAAAGACGTCTTTATTGCAATTGATAAAATACATATCAATAGTTACAATTAGTAAAAATATTAAAGAGCCAAATACAAGAATAAGAATAAAACAAAAATTAGTTACAACATGATTTCAATTATTACAAATAAAGGCCCAGTCAAGGTCAGAAACAGAGCTGCAATAGACTGATAAGATCTGAATAAGAAAAGCATAGCAACCGGCAAGCGTGGCACACGTGTAAAAACTTGGAATAAGCGGAAGCGCAGAAAAATATGATACTACTAGTGAAAAGCGCGGGAAGCACGGCAACATGTGACTTGGAACCGGCGCGCAGACATACAACTGGATTCAACATGACGGAAGCCAAGCGCGGGAAAAGCAGCTAACCAATGGAAAGCGCGGGAAAACATCGCACCAATGGTAAGCTCAAGAAAAAGTGTAACAAGAAGGAAGCGCAAAGAAGCATTCGTGAGTTTTATTGTGAAACCAAGTCAATAGCCTAACGAACTTTTTCTGACGTCGCGTTTACCCGGTACAGTACACTGACTGCCTTACCTGATATGCTGCAGTGTCTGTGGATGAGGTGGCATTACCACAACCAGTCTAGATCCAGCGTTACTCTGAGCTTGTTGGACAACATCTGCATGGTCCAAAAAACGAGAAATGAGCGAAGAAAACGACTGTGCCATTAAGGCATATCCAGCTCTATAAGACTCATTACGGTTAGGAGCAGAGGTAAACAGAGAAAATACTGATGAAACATTTGAATATAAAGATAACTTACCTATAAAGTAACTTAGAAATTCTTCGCAGCGATCTTTTGCGCGGACAAGAAAATCGTAACATCCACCCTGAGTTGAGAATTCAAGACGAAAAGTCTGCACGGAAAAATGGAATAAGTTGTCTGTTGTCAGTTGAGTGGTTTTACACTGGGGTCTGAGGCTTGAAGAGTCAAGGAGCAATGCTACACCCAGTGAGGATGGTCTATTTGACAATTATTCCAATCGCGCTTGTTGGATATGAGATCATCCAACAAGGCAATTGATTGATTAAAAACGTCACCAAAATATAGAAAACTAGACTAGCATAGAAATATCAACAACCTAAAATCACACGTACGCTTACTATATTTTAGAGCATGATATGATGCCGGGCTCATAACCCATTGAAAACTCTCGAATTGTATTATCCAGTGATCCAGTTCTTAATAATGGATGTTATCATTCGGTTACAATACGCCAATTATCGTTTATACACCTGGGGGATAGGGTGGGGAAGACAAGGTAAGAGGGAAGTGTGTTGTCTGAGAACGCAAAACAATAATCCCGACAAACGCTAGAATCTAGGTCGCTCGATCCAGATTCCAGTGTGCTCTAATTGTCAAGGCCTCCATTTTGCAAGAAACTCGCGACAAGAACTGTACAAGTCACGCAAATATCCACTGTAATAAACACGGTCACGCAATTTTTGATTGCAACACAAACACAATGCTTCAGCTCACCTGGCTCCCCAGTCCAGAGTCGATAAACAATAAATCACTTAAAGGGTGCGACACTAACGGTGTCAGACATTCATCAGGCGTTCCACTACAAAACGACAAAAAACAAAAACCAAGTGACACAAATGTGGGAGTCAGTCAGTCAGTGGACATACTCAAGAAGCGGTAAAAATGGCTACACACCAATTTATTCAACAGAATACACTGCGTTTATTGTTTGTATTTTCGCCGATAGTACAAAAATTACAACCTACCTTCCTGTGAGCGAAAATCTACAGATATAGCACATGATATTGGAGATGATCATTAGACAAGGAGTTTCTGTTGTGCTGCCATAAACGACTACTGGAGCCTAAAAACAACAAACAACATCCAGTGTAAGCTAAAAACTACATGACTAAATCACCCCAGGACCAACTGACTCATCACAGAGCAGTGTTTAATAGGACATTTCCCAGTTGCCTTTTGCCTCTGAATCAAAACGAGTCTACGTGCGAAACCATTCATATCAAAATGCATTCTCTCTACAGGCTCATTATCAAAGTTTTGAATGAGGACTTGTTTTGAAACAGGCACAAGGTAACCGTCGGATATGGACCATTGATTCTCTTTATGCTAAGCCTATAAACATTCCTTGAGCGAAAAAGAAATCATATCAGTTTTTTCACCAATCAGGAACAGAATCGAAAGAAATAGCGCAGTTGGCTACTTGGTTCTCGTGGGTTTTTCTCTTGTACTTAGCACCGCTTCTATGTTTTCCCGCGCTCGAGGCCGGTTACAAACTTTCCCGCGCTTAGAAGCCGTTATATGTACGTGATTTAGCTTCGAGCTTTGATTGGTTGATAAGATTATCGGCGTTAGTTGTGACTACTCTCGTTCACCTGGGCTCTAAGCAATACACCTTGTACATAAAGCTACTGTTACTACTACAGATAGCAATAAAATGAATAAAAACTTTGCTTCAATAAAATCTTTGCCTCAAGATACTTTATACGAAACCTGAGACTGAAACAGACTTCACAGGCTCAGTTTGACAAGCAACCTACATTGCTCGAGAATCAAATGAGAAATTTTAACAGAAGTTATGTAACAAACTCAGTAGAACACAGTTCATTTCACATCTCACCTTCAACATGCACCGGAACTCCTCGCTGCTTCCCCATCGAAACAACGACACCTCAAAATACAACTTTAATTTATGATCGCAGCTTCTAAACTCATCCGCAGACAAGCGGAAGCTCAGAGCCACGGTCGGTTCCATCAAACTTGGAGTTGACGCCCGTGAGCTTGAAGTGGAGGTGCTACGCGACTCCAGAGAGCTGTTGTCGAGGCTGCTGCCAGGCATTCTGCCGCCTAACCGGTTTATCAAGTTATTAAAAAACATCTTTGGAGTAGGAGATCTTTGTGCACTTGTCGACAACTTGACTTGCTGCGGAGTGTTTTCCGATGATTTAGGCGTTCCTTTGTCCGTTTTCGCACTTTGACTAGTTTTTCTTTGCCCAAAAGAAGAGCTTTCGTTTTGAAGTTTCTCTGGACGTTTCATTGTCGAAGCTTTTGGCGAGTCTTTTAACGGCATATTCATGCTAACAACGGGGACAGACTTGCTCAAAAGCTCAGCATACTGGCCAGAACAACTTAACTCGCTCTCGGGTGGTGTTGATTGAACGCCGTCGATCACAGTCCGAGTTGGTTTATTTACACTTGGAGACGCACCTATTGAATTTTGAAAGTCCTCACTGTGTTTCTTAGACGGCGTGGAAGAAGAGTATTGCGTTTGTGGTGCTGGGTACAAGTGAGAAGACCGCTTCAAAGAATTACTCAGCGCACTTGTCCTCGTTTGAGAAGAATTTCCGTTCTTAATCACAAATTTTCCACCATCGTTGTTCACTTTGTACCTTCCAGATTCCTTGACTTCGAATTTTTTCTGGACCTTTTTTTCTTCTGCGGGAGATAAATCTTTGCCATTTTCATTTAAAAGTTTGCCTGAAGTGTTGGAGCATAAGTCGGGCACCTTTGCAGGTCGATCCAACGTTTCTTTTGGAATAACATCAGGATTTTTCTCCGTTGTAGTCCCATTCTCTGCTTCCCTGTAATAAAATTAACCAACATAATTCAAATATTTGAAAAGATCGAATTTAACTGTAGGATTGACGTACCTCCTTAAAGAGCCACTAAGATCCAATTCTCGATAACCATTTCTATTTTTTACATTTTCGTACACAAGAAGTCTTCCCGAAAGATCTTGCCAAATTTCAAGCTAGTACGAACATCAAAACTCACGTTTTTTGGACCTTTATGTCCGAGAATTTACGGCCGCCATTAATTTTCCTTGTCCCAAGTCTTGGTTGAGAATTGGAGTAAATGATGTCATACTCTCAAAAATACCACACGGGTAAAATTACCATAATAATTGGTACTGCAATTCTCATAAAGAATAACAAAAAACTCTGCTCTTACCTTCGTGCAATTTTCTACATTTAAAATTGTGATTATATACGGTCATATGTTCCCTCGTTTAACTTAATAAATTGTTGATGCGTTTAATAAAGGAAGATAAAACGTACTCTTTGTCGTTCGCAGGGAAAATGTTCTTTTTAGAAAGTTCCGCACTGTCTGTCGTCTCTGATTCTTGAGTTTGATCAACAGCTTCCAAATATGTTGACGACGAAGATGATGTTGATATGTCAACAAGGGCAGTAACGGACATGTCGCCATTCAGTGTTTTTATCGAGCTGGTATTAAGGTTTGCAGCTCCAAGGTGCTCTCCTACAAAACGACCCACAGGACCAACAGTGAAAACCGGTTTTTCCTGTTTAACCGGTGACGACACCAGTACAGTCATTGAGCTGCCACAATCAGGACAGAGTATTTCCTCAGAAGTGACTGGTTTGGTGAACTCCGCCGAACACTTCAGGCACTAAAATTTGTAGAGAGAGAGAGCGATTTGTGATATTTAAGAAATGGAAAAAATGTGTCGTGTTTCTATAGTTTGGGAGAATGAGAAATGCTGTGGGAACACAAGCCGCAGGCGAGTGTTTCCACAGCTTTTTCGAGTTCTCCCAAACTTTCACGAGTGGAGGACAATTATTAGGCTTGAATTCTTAACTGTCCAGTGAAATAGCTAACAGAAGACCACTAAATCTCCAGTGATCAACCACAAGCATTATTCCTCACCTGCAGACGTTCAGTGTTAACTACTTTGATTTGTTCATTTGATGTCACAAAAGGCTCCAGGCACTTCACAAGTTGCTGCAAGAGCAAACAACGACCAAAACTAAATAATTGTTTAAGTGGAGTTGGGGTGAAACGGAATTTCACTTAAGATATGACTCGTCTTCTTTACCCTTGCCTTGTCGTTTTTATCTATAAACTGTTATTTTTTCTACTAATTTCGATGCAGAGAAAATTATATGTTCCTTGAAGACGCTGAATTAAAGGAGCTGCATGACAATGAGTTTGCGCGTCTTGAAAAGCTTAGTCTATTTTTTTCAAGTTCGTCGTCGTTTATAATCCGTGTTAATCTTCTTGTTCTGCTATGGTTTATAATCATCTCAGTCTAAATATTTTCAGGTTCCTTCAATTTAAACAAATTTTGTACCCATATAACTTGAAATACCCAGACTGAACTCCTTTAACACAGCTTACCTCAGCAGCTTCACGGTCTTCCATGACATAATCACGACTTTGTCTCTCCCTGCTCATGTAATCGAACCTCAGATGTGTTACAGGGTGGGTATCTGCTGTCCAGCCTATATAAACAGCCTTCAGGCAACTTGTTTCCAGCTGGGAAATGACCTGAAAATAGTAATTATGCAATGAGGATGAACTTCATGTTGTATGTAACTGTATGTAACTAGTTCACGGTCGTTTCGATACAAAGTCGTTTCGATACAAGTCGTTTCCATACAAGTCGAAGTCGATTCGTTACAAACTGAAGTCGTTTCGATACAGAAGTAAACTCGAGAAAAGTTCAGTATAAGCGTTTTAGTTTTTCTTCTTTGATATGTCTGAGGATTTGCTGTTTTCTATTCAACAAATTAGCTAAAATTCAACTCGATCGATCCACTTAATTGCAATATCCAGTTTCCCCGCGGCCAAATAAGAACAAACTTTAATGATTAAATATTTAATTAAAATACGGTAGTAAAATAAGGCACGTAAACGTTGATCATGACTTTCGAAACTTTCGCAGATGTGGTGGCTCTTAAAAGAGCCGTTTTTAGCGTACACTGATGTTTTATGAAGATACTGGGCCGTTGAGGTAGGAACACGCCTTTAGTAGTTTCCTTGCACTGCGGGAACCAGAGTTGAACTCATCCCAGAGGTTGAATACCTTGGTCTGGAGGTTTCGGAACTTTTTTTCTGGATTCCCCGTAACTTCTTCTCGGAAACAAGCGTATTTGTGTTTCTTGATGGTAGGCATAATATGCACTAGAGTTACAGAAGTAGTCTCAAGTGTATTTATATAAATCTCTTTTCTCGGTAAATAAACTTAACCAAAACTTGGTCTCGTTTGCGTGTTCTCATTGCTGAGCTGGCTTGGGTACATGCGTTTGATTCGCGCGAAGGTTCGCGGAGGTATGGGTTTGTTTCATTTACAAAGGAGGTTTGTGTTCGCTCAAGTGAGTATGCCTTCGAACGTTCGTTTAGTCATTTATATGTAGTATAGTATTCTGTATCGAAACAACTTCAAGTAACGTGAGTTTGTATCGAATCGACTTCGAGTTGTATCGAAACGGCTTGTATCGAAACGACTTTGTATCGAAACGACCGGAACAATTTGAAAACGACGGCTGATGGTTTTACTGCGGACGGAAAACATTCTGAAAACGGAATTTTTCGGAGATGATAATCTTGTGATTTCCCTATCCCAGTTTTTCCCAAACACAAGTCCAAACACGTTCTCCTCCAATCGGAAAACGTATTTTAGTTGGCAGGCATAACAAAAAGTCTTGTTTCGTCTTCTCATGTCCTACCTTTCCAGTAAAGTTCTTCTCTATTACAAAATCATCTTTGATTGTCACAAACAAGGGCTCAGTACTCATATCATCGTCGTTTGGTGTTGACATAAGTGTCACCACAAAATGGTGGGCTTCAGAGACGTCTGCTCAGTATGAATTAGGAAAAAGAAAAAACAACATTTTTAAGTGTGCATATCTTTCACTATTGTCTTTGTATATAGAGAGGAATGTTATTTCTGACGAATGAGCTTGCGAAGAAGGCCGAAATAACTATTTTGCCGGCACGGGACACAACACGGCCTGGGTCCCAGGCCGGTGCATTATGGGTGGTTAACCAGGGGTATATAAGGGGAGTTTAGCATGTGATAGTCATCTAGGCCTCTGAACCAACCCAGTCCAGGGCTCCGTTTAATTTGTTCACTCGTTTTTCTCTCGCTTTCGCCGTTAAATTCGCCATGTCTATTTCTAAGGACGAAGTTTCCGATCTTATCACCGCCAACAACCAGCAGTTAATGAATTCTTTCAAAGACCTACTGCAGGACACCGTCGGCCAAATCAAACGGGCCAACGAGGATGCCGCGGACTCACAAATGAGAGAGATAAAGAAGCTCAAATTCAGCGAACCCCGCAAGTTTAAGCGTAAAGCAAATGAGGATCAGTATAAATTCAACCTCAAACTAGCGGAAACTCTAGACGACGCCAAGTCTGCCGCCGAAAAGTTACAGCTCGACAAAGTTAAAGCCGATCTGGACGCAGGTGAGAAACTACTCATCGAACGCCAAAAGCATATTCTTCTCGCTGACAAATCGGATTCTGGGTGGCTTACTGTAGAGGAGTATAAGAAGCACGATTTGGCGGATAATTCTGACGACGAGAAGCGAATTTTCAGTGCTGAGCGCCGTGCTCGATCGACTCTGTCTTCCCTGAGGAAGAAAAAGAGCGCTTCGTTCGCCACGTCCAAGAGACCTCAACT
>OMLO01005800.1_pt1 | contig 10383 bp, 5 predicted proteins | sample 1674811 | NCBI WGS metagenome assembly OMLO01 (sample SAMN06265003, study PRJEB25207) | coral metagenome | isolation source: Coral host | place: Mexico:La Bocana,Puerto Morelos, Mexico | collected 2008-11-13
GTCTCCTCTGTGAAGTTGATCTGCAAAATCTATAGGCATCCAAGTGAACTTAGGGCGTTTCCAATACTTTTCCCGCAGTTTTAATTTCTTACGCTCAGAGGAGCAGGGGTCAAGACGCAAGGTGTTGCACTTTACAATTAACACTTTGTGCTCGTACCCAGTCCCAGGAGCTACTCGCGCGCTTCTACAGACTGTAAAAAGCTTGAGTTTTTAACTTCAGAGTATGGAAAACTGTTCACATCGCTATTGTACTTAGGCAATTTTTTTTGTCGGTTAGATCCTGTCTATGTTGGTTTTCTCTGTACCTCTCACATGTTTGCTTGACAAGTTATATAAGTCGTAATGGAGTATTTGATTCTTATCACTCTTGATGCTTGACTGACAAAACTATAAAATGATTTTCAAACCTATTCTTTTCACGCCTTTTGTGCCACTCTTTCTTCAGGACAATTGTATTACCCCCGGCTCTAGGGATAACCAGTTTTAGCCGAGAAACGATCCCCCATCAAAAACTAAAGTCTCTTTTGCTGATCCATTACAGGAAACATCGTTGTCAACCCAAGAAGAAAAGCAGAAGGTGTGTAACAAAGAAACATTAGTAGCGAGTATTAGCCTGGGCCTAAATCGCGTCTCCTCAAGAGAGACCAGGGAAGAGGCAATTGTAACAACGATGAAAGAAAAAGTAATTAAATCTAGTAGTCTTGCGAGCAATCAGGCTATCGCTAATATTGTTACTCTTCCACAAAGATATATTTAACAGTCTTATCGAAGGTACAAAGACTCAATTATGGGATAATTTGTAGACAACATGCCTTGATATAAAGAGCATTTAATCTAGCGATAATTGTTGCTCTTTTAGGGACGCGGACTTCCAGAAGGCGGAAATGACGAAGATCTCACATCCCATGATAAATCTGAGGACCAGCTCAGTGAATCCAAGAAAATACTCTCTCAAGTGCAAGCTTTTGAGCAAGGAGCTACCACTGGAAACGGGGAGGAACGAACCTCCGATACAAGGAAAGAAGCAAGAAAAGAACCAAAGAAATTGAAGCACATATCGTTTCACAATACTTCATCACAACTGGAAAGCTCAGCAGAGCGTGAAAGACGCGAGAACGAAATCAGACCTCTTGGTGGCGTTGTTAGGGTTAGTATTCAGGAAAATTTTTTTATACCAATGAGTATTCAAAGGATTTCAGACGCGTTATTTTGAATTTGAGTTTGGCCTCGTACAAAATTTTCTTTTAATTGAAGGAAAATAAAATAGATCTTAATGGAATAAGGGTGGCTAAGGGTGGAGGAGATTAGCAAACGACAAACTTGAAAAGTTTTAGGCAAACTTTTCAAGATGCCCACACTGTGAGTAGCACACCGTGAGTAGCTCCTTTAACTAGGAATCCTTACTATGAAAACGATGCAGTGATCAAACCCTGATTCTCTTTTCGATACCAGTATATTAATTATTAGCAAATGGGTGACGGAACTAAAGAAAATCATCAAACATGGCTTAAGCAGTCATAGATAAAGATTTTTTCCGTATTATCAGTTAAAGGAAAATTACAATAAACACGTGAGAAAAAAGTAGTTTAAGATACGAAATGACAGGATGAACAGAGCAAACGCAAATATAGAATGTAAGCGACTCTGTTGTAATTAATAAGAGGAAAAATGTCTGCATCATTTTATCTTCAAAACATTTTTTTAAAAAAGAAAGGTTTCTACATAGAATGTATGTAAATCCACTTCAAAATGTTTGTTTGTTGGCATCACCATGCTTGTTACTGATATCTTAATTTTGTTTTACTCCTGTTACAGAGATTTACTGTGAATCCTTTTCGCCCTCCTGCATCTGAAACTACTGAAGATGACAATGACTTAGCTGTCCCGAGTTCTTAGCTTATAGATGCCATGGTCACAGTTTAAAGCAACCTCAGTGACATAAAAGAAGAGAACCAACTCCATTTCAATTCACTATTGAACAACTATTCTTACACTCACTAATAATTCAAGTTTATTGAAATTAAATCATGAACGATATGGTGTTAGGATATCTGATCTGAATTAGCATAACTAGATTTCTACGATTTTAATAGACCAATTTTGAAATTTGAAAATTCAGCTTAAAATGATAGACCTCAGCACGAGGCTCCGGGGAATAACTACAGAGTTTGTCTGGTTTATTCCTCAAGGCCTCGTGCTGAGGTCTATTATTTCAGGCTCAATTTTAATATATCGAAATTGGGCTATTCTCTATTTTCTGCTCAGTTTTAGTGTCGATGATTGGAAAAATTTATAGAACACCCATGTTTGACCACATTTCCAAACACCTCGGAGCTCGTCAAAATTTCGCTGTGCATGGTATTTTCATCTGTCTTCTCGATGCTTGAAAATGTGGTCAAACACGTTCTTTCGTGTGTGGATCCATGTTATTTATACTAAAGCACTGTCAGGGAAACCGAAAATGAATGGAACTTTGCTTTAGGCCTAAATTGTAAAATTCATTGTCATTCTCATCCTCGGTCTACACTACTATGAAACGCCATCCATATTCTCAGATATTCTAAAAAGATCGAGGCTGGTGGTGCAAGGAGTGGAAAAGTGTAGCGGGCGAATTGATGAATGACTCAAGCAGATCTCAGCTTTAGATGTTTTTTATTGAACAAATACAATACGAACTCCAAATTTGAAATGAACTGTTCCTAACGTCAGGTGTATGTGTATATTGCTTCTGAATGATGCACTGAAAAGTAAAGTTTATATCAACTTGATGTGATCACGTGTTTTACATTAATGCATTTCCCTTTGAATATATCACAAGATATTACTATATAATCAAATGCAGGTATTTGCCAAAGCCACTGCTTAACACTTTTTTTATCTTAATTCCGTAATACTCACAGAGGAAGGATTTTTGAAATAATCTAGGGCTTAGCCAGTACTATGCAAACCGAGGTACTTCAGCCATTTTTCCCGATCCCAGGCTTGTGTTATCATCATCATCACCTAAATACCTAGGAAGAGATCTTAACCTCAACCGTGGCCGCTGCTTCAGTCATAATTGTTCCGGCTATAGCTCCGATTCTTGCAACGAATTGTATTTACATCACAAATAAGTATAAATCTACTAGCGTTCTATCACGAATGCCGTTCTCTGATTGGCTACGGTACTCACTATCTATCACAGAATAGGTAGCAAATAATCTAACTGTTGATTGGAATATACATATATCATGATAAAAGTTCCAAACCCGGCTCACATCCGGGACATTCTCGTCTATTGTGGAATGGGTATAGAGAATCGCCTCGAACAAGGCTCATTCGTTATGACACGTTATGAATCTGAGACTGGTCTTTCATCCACCTCCAAAACAATGCTATCCGTGCGCCTTGTATAGCTAGCAGGGGTAACGTCGGGCTGTTCTGTCACGAGAGCAGTGACGAGGCGATGTTTCTTTTGCCGGTACGATTCAAAGCTCGCCTCGGGTGCGTGTTCTTTAGCGAGCTTCCAGTTTCGGCGGAGCACCTGTCGAAACAGACAAGAGATAATCCATGGTAAAATGCTCTAGAGAGCGACTGAGACACGGTGAGGTAACGGTTATATCTAAGGTGGCAAACACTGGAGGTTTAGAAATCCCAATAGTTACAGAGACAGCGTGGCATGGCCGAGTGGTAGGGCGCCGGCTTCAAATCCGGAGGTCGCGGGTTCAAGTCCTGCTCGGAGCTGGAGCTGTTTTGTTCAGCATTTCGAGATACTGCGCATGCTCTCATTGATCGTTGATTGATTGTACATAAACAAGGTTATGACGTTTTAGATTCGCCCGTATTTTATATCTATTAACAGAGTACTTTTTCGGCGTTTACATAGCCTCATATAAACATTTGGGGGTACGGAGAATTCTCGAAAGTTATGCAAACCATAACTGTCTCGAATTCTCCCAACCCATGGTGATGAGGCTAGTTTAAGACGAAATACTGCTCTATGTCCTAAATAGTCTTCATTTTCAGGATACAGGAATGCACTCACCGCAACAACGAAGGCTATTATCACCGCACACATTATTAGCGCAGCAAACACGATCACTCCTACTGGGGGCTCATCCTTCTGGTCTTGGGATTGCTGCAGCTGCGTTGTTTCTACACCAGTGATCATCTTTTCAAAGCTTCTATCCTTCGTGAATTTCTTGAATGTCTCTTCCAAGTCGTTTTGCTTCACGTCCGCGTCTCGATCAACAAGAGCAACGTACTCTACTACGAGAGAACCATCGAGAGCTTTAGACACTGAGACAATCTCGAAATCCGCAACATTATCTGTGTTTTGGAAGACTACTGAAAGAGCATTTATGATTTCAGTCTTCAGGTTTTCGTACTCTTGGGTGTTAGGATCATCATACGCATCAATCCACGACAAGCTCAAAAGATTCAAACTCATAGTTACGCGAGTGTACGACTTCCCTTCAGCAGCACCAATGTCGACGGTCATGTTCAGGACCTTTTCGATGGCTTCTTTGGTAACAGCCTCAGAGTTCACCCTGCATTCAAACTCGCAGAACGTGTTTCCTTCCTTCGCTATGAATGACTTTACTTTGATCTGACTTACACTTAGTTCTTTAAGATCCTCACTCAACTGAGTTTTCACAGCCAGTGACATTTCTTTAAACTCCTTGCCATTTTTGTCTGACAGCGTTTTGTTCCAGTCGATGGACATGTTATTTCGTTTAACCTCTACAGTAATAATCAGTTTATCTTCGTCATCATCTATGAGCCCAGGGAAAACGAAAAAAAGAGAACACTTATCACATTGCCATTTATCCAACATACAAATTGTCCTAATTAACTTTCATGGACGTTTTAGTTCAGCAAAACAGTTGTAAGAATTTTTGTCGAAGCATTGTAACCGAGCGAAGTTCAAAATTTTCGTTTCGTAACAGGTTTTTTTTTTTTTACAAAAACCTGCACGGGAAGGGGAAGTACTGTATTTGGGAAGTAGTGGCGAATTTTACAAGTTGAAAATTCTCTAATAGCATCCAAATTAATGCCCACAACATCCTATGTTAGTCGACACAAACGTGACAGCGGAGGCGCGAGGGGGCTGGAGCGACTACGGTCTCTCGCCTGTTTTTTCTTTCGCTTCTTTCTTTTTAAATTTCTTCGGTTTAAAAAATGAAGGGTCTTTTAATAGCCTAGTTAATTTTTAAATGTAGCGATGACTGGAAAACCTGTAATATTAAAGTATTTACAACATGAGTCAACATTTTTCCAGCGGATTCCACCTGTTTAAGCAGTTTTATTACTCAAATACCATCTTTTATCCTGACAAGGAAAATCTTACGAATATTTTCTCGAATCGTTGAAAAATAAATGTAAGGCCTTGACGTCCATTCAAAACTTATAAAAGAATTATTACTTTGAGATTCTCATGATATGTGGGCCAGTAAAATGACTAAAAGACTGACGGCACGAACTATGGTAAAAGCCTTCTCTATTAATAACTATCTTAAACAGCTATCAATATGTTATGACGCTGAAGTGTTTTCATTATTTATAACCCAAGTTCAAAGAAATCGACCGATGATGAAGTAACTTTGACTACGAGTAAAACATTTTGTTATATACAGACTTCTGAGTAAAAGGAAAGACAGAAAGCAGCTCACTAAGACAAAGAGCTTAAATAAGACGTAAAACTCTTAGTATCTGTGACGTTTCAACAATTTCAAGACAAACATTTCGTAGTCATAGCAATAAGAATGAAGTATTTGAATAGGATAACTTTAGTAATTAAAATAATTTCGCATTTAACTGACGTCAGTCGTTTTCTAGAAATTTTTATGCTTAGAAATAAAGTGAGATATTTTGTGTGTTCTTCAGCAACGTTTACTTAAATTTAATAATTTTGAGCTTATCTTAATGTTTTGAAATTTGTGCCCAAACATCTGAATTTACGTCCTCTGCGATGATTCGCTTCGAATTCTTTATTGGCCGAGTCTGAAAGATTTAAGTATGAATGGAGACTGCAACGACGATTCGCCCGTAAATTCTCACGAATCAAAAAGGTCTTTTCTGAGAGAAAGCTTTTTTATAATATTTTGGAGTCAAGTAACTAATTCACGAAGAATGTTTTGAGTTCGTCAGTACAACATGTTGCTTTTTCATCCAAATAGTGACAACGGTCCAAAACTTACCCGCCCATGCTGACACAACCAGTGTTGTCAAACCAAGCAAGCTGATGATGTGCGGTGACATTCCTGTGAGAAACATGTTTCATCAAAGCAAAAACGTCTTGATTTTAACAACGATCTTGCTTGAACTTAATTCAGCTCGTTAAATATGCACCTGGGTAAGTTAAAAACATGTTTTCCCTGTGGGAGAAATATTAGGTTGTTTCAAAATACTTTTGCCCAGCAGATGTTTTTCTTAAGTAACAAAATTAAATGTTTTGAAGGTTTGTATTTTTTTTGCATCTCACGCAGAGTTTTTGTGGCTTTATTTCAATTAGAATATTAAAGCTTTTTTTCGAAAATGGATAAAAGCGAGTTTATTTCTGTGCTAGCTTTATTGTACTTTTTAAAGGCAGTCCAAACCCTGAACGTTGATAATTTCTTAGCCATTAATATTTTAAAGGAAAAGATCTGCTCTTGCTTCGGGGTTACAGTGAACCTCATTCCCAGGGTCTCTCATCGTCCTGCTTCCCACCCGCTTCAGAGGGCGGGTGAGAGACCCTGGGAACGAGGTTGTTCCACAGTTTATTCAGTCGATCAAAGGCTTCTGATACAGGTTAACTTTCGTCTTCTAACCCTGGCCCCAGAAATATAGACTCGACAAATACAGTGAAGAAACAAGGAGTGTTGGATATTGTTTTTCGCAACTGAACCGTTTAAAGTGCCATTTCGGAACCGGAGTCGGAGTCGGAGTTGTAAGATCGTCCACAACCTACTAAATATCGAAACCCAGAACCAGCCTGAAATGGAGCCATAAGCAAAGAATCACGACGTTTCCATTTTCTTCCAATTCCGCTAACGACTTTGTGCCTTACTATCCAGAGCTTGTTTTTGTAAGAAGCAGGAGCGAAAGAACCTCATAATGCTAGAATTTCTGAACTTTTCTGAGATTAATGTAGCTTTAACTGGATTTTAAGCGAGCGGCTCTTAAGCTGAATCTGTATTCTACTTCCGACTTTCACTACATCGTATCACTTTGCGCTTCTGATTGCGAGTCCGACTCTGAATAAGACTCCGTCCCTAGAAAAAAAAACAGCCTTTAGGGTCAGGACTATAATTCGGTTCGGAGGGTTTGTATCCTCTCAGACTGAGTCAACCAGAGATACTTCTAACTAAACCGCGCACTTAATTGTTCATTTCCCTAAGTCTCTGAGTCAAGTAACAATTTTCATGTATCCACCCATGCATGTATGAGGAATATTGGGTGAAAAGCTCTATAAAGGTTTGTAATTATAGCTTTCAGAGGACTTTGCAATTTAAGCAATATTTAGGTTTAAATCTAGCTTCCAGTGGACAACTACGGAGTAAATCAGTATAGACTGTATTCACGGCACGACCTAACTCTCGGTTATAAAGTAGTTAACCTTGCACCTTCAAATTAAACATATAAAATTTGAAATTGCCCGACTACTAAAAGGCCATAAATAGAGCCTTTACCGACCCTGGCCGGAAGCATTGCACCCTACGATCAGTGCTTAACAAAACGGAACTGCAAAACAGTGAACAATTATCTTGGTTCTCACAGGAGATCTAATCAGCCGAACTTGAAAAGTAACTGAACGATGATTAGTCAAAGACTACTGCAAGACTAACGTATTACAACGTAGTATTTTTAAAACAACATTTTGGCTGGCCAGACGAGCCTTCCTCACGTTTAGACGTTACTTAATTTTGAAAATAAATTACGGTATTTTAAAATAGTGGATGTCGGAAGACATATGCTAAAACAGAAGATAAACAGAAAGTAGAGATTTATTATTGCTACTGTTATTGCCGTATGCTCATGTATAACACGAGACATTGTAGGACTTGCATTGCAAAAAGTGATTTCCCAGCAAAACTGACTTTGCATTTGCCTACAGGTAACCACAGAGCGAGAACTCCACAGTGACAGATGTTGTTGAGCTAAATAGAAAGAAAACAGATGGTACATTAAGGACTGGAGTATCTGTGCAAACCACTCAAATTATCTTTTGCTGCAAAAAAAAATAGTAGAACCATTCACAAAACTAACGGGAACTTTATAAATAGTGAACGTGAGACCTTTGTTAAACGCAGCTTGCCAAAAGAGAGATTGGTTTCCATTTTGGAGGAAAGAGACAAAAAGTACGTCAAAAAGTGATTTCCCAGCAAAACTAGATAGATAATAGATAATGAACGTGAGACCTTTGTTAAACGCAGCTTGCCAAAAGAGAGATTTGTTTCCATTTTGGAGGAAAGAGACAAAAAGTACGTCGAATATAATTAAAGAAGGCTCTTGGCCTCACAGGGTGGTATTCCATAAAAGAGATGAAAACTTTTTTCAATTGAAAAAGTTCATTACGATCTAGTTATTCGCCACCGTCTTTCTTAAAAGAAAGGCGTATTATTTCGATCGTGTTGAAGAATACATGACAATACACATGCAATTACAGATCTGTTTGATGCAGTTGGCTGCAAAGAAAAACAAAACAAGCAAAATGAGACTCAAAGTCATTAATGATGACCGTAGCAAAAAATAAATTATCTGCGTTGCGGTTTAGTTGATGCAGACAATCAGTGCCTAAAAGATCACGTGAAACCCCAAGAATGCTAATACAATTTTAATTCACCACATGTTTAACCGACCACGGATACGAAAATCCAAAGTTAGGGAACAGACTATTGAACTGTTTGCTTAACATGGCTACAGCTTTTGTTTTATTCTGGTGTGGAATCACACTAAACACTGCCTTTGCAGCTGGTGAGTACAAGCTTTGAAAGATTTTTTATCATTCACGAAAAAGAAGATAGGTGACAGGCCCACATGGACTCCCTACGGTAAACGTTCGTGGCCTTCTTTTTTTAAGTCTAACGAGCATGTTTGTAACAGGTTTACCTCTTCTGTAAAATAAAATGGGCGGATTCTTGAAGATGGTGTTCAGCAAACGGTGATTTTGTATTTTGTCCCAGTTTGGCATAAGTATATTTTCAGAATTAGTTCATTTTATCATGATCGAACTTTCGTCTTGGTTTGCAAGCCTGAGAATTCCACTTATGTCCAGGATTCAACGCAAGTATTGTTTAATTAATACTTCATGTTTGGTAGGGTTATCTGACATTTTCATATTATTTTCATATTTGACTGAATTGTGTGTGTTTTGGTGTCTTTGAATCTCATTAGCGTTCAATCCTGGACATATCTGAAATTTGGCAAAAAAACTAAATGCGTACATAAATTCTCACAAACCTTTTCGTCGTTGTTTAATTACAAAAAATACTAAACAAAGCTGTGGATGTTAGCTGTATTAGCTTTTAGCTTTTATTCTACACCACGTTATATTTAGGCTGTATATAAAACAGCGCCAAATTTATTCATACACACACGTCTTGCTACTGGGCTAGTTCATTTTGTTCCTCACCTTTTGCTTCTTGGATTCATCGAGCATTCGGAAGTTTCACATTTAATCTAGCGCCATTGAAATCAACTCGATTCATGGAGACAAACGTAACATTTTAACAGAGCACAGCAGCTCTTTCTCTAATATTGATTGAGTTAATCATTTTCACCCACATTTAGCTGCTTGTCTTTGCTGGAAAATAAAGGTGTAGTCCAAATGAAGGGAACACGACATTTTAGAAGATTTTCTCTTCCTCATTTTCGCGAGAACGTAGCAGAGCAATTTATACTATAAATAGAAAGACCAAAAGAAGCTAAAAAAATACTTCCACTGCGTTTATTGTTACAAACACAATCACCAACTTCAGGATCACTCTCTCTCACAGGATCGCCAACATCCGGGACACTGTCTACCACAGGATCATCACCATCCGGGACACTCTCAAGTACAGGATCGTCAACATCCGGATCATCATCATCATCAGGATCATCACCATCTACGACACTGTCAACTACAAGATCGTCAACATCTGGGACACTGTCAAGCACAGGATCGCCAACTTACGGAATTTGGTCAACGACCGGATCATCAGCATCCGGGACACTGTCTACTACAGGGTCGTCAACATCCGGGACACCGTCAACTACAGGATCGTCAACATCCGGGACACTGTCAAGCACAGGATCGCCAACTTACGGAATTTGGTCAACGACCGGATCATCAGCATCCGGGACACTGTCTACTACAGGGTCGTCAACATCCGGGACACCGTCAACTACAGGATCGTCAACATCCGGGACACTGTCAAG
>OMLO01005801.1_pt1 | contig 10383 bp, 6 predicted proteins | sample 1674811 | NCBI WGS metagenome assembly OMLO01 (sample SAMN06265003, study PRJEB25207) | coral metagenome | isolation source: Coral host | place: Mexico:La Bocana,Puerto Morelos, Mexico | collected 2008-11-13
AAATTGATTTTGCCGTGGCGAAAATGATTTTGCCGTGGCGAAATTGATTTTGCCGTGACAGTTGTGGGCCACCGTACATATAACAATGGAAACCATGCAGACCTACATTGCATACCAAGGTCAAATGGCTCTACTTAAAAGTTCTCGAATTAACAGCATAAATGGTCACTCAGTAACATTTGTGAAGCAAAAAACGATTGAGACTCAACACTGAGACCGAAATTCAAAAGGAAGGGGAAACATTTTCAAATGTTACGAACCATACGAGTCTGTAATCCAACACAACAAACCATTCAGGCAAACAAACACTAAAATGTAGCTTCTAAACCTGCTGAATGATCTCAGGATCATTCATTATAAAAATAGCTGGAATGCCCAAATTGGTTGGAGTGCCAGTGAGAAAGGCGAGATAACAACAGCGACACTTCAACCTTTAGGTTTGTTATTAATGATCTGCATGACAATCAGAGGTCTTTGAAGTATTTTAAGGACTTTACAAAGCCAAAGTTAAATTTTTTTTCCTTGCGAGAATGATCAGGGAGAAGATCTGGCATTTCAAACTGAGATTTCACTGCTTCAAAAGCAGCATTTCACTTCTCCTGGCCAGCGTGCATTATTTTCTTTTGTTGATGGTTTGTTGGAGGTTCCCTTATAGCCAATGAGAGTCATTTATCGCAGTAAAAAAACAATTGCTTTCTAAAGAGACCAATTGCAATCAACAACTCAGATCCTAGTAGTTCGTTGGAGATTTCAGACCAGAATTTGTGCACAAAGTTGCAGATAGTTATTTACAGGTAATTCCATCTGCAATGCAGCTTGCCCCACTTGTTTCAAAAGATAAATTCCCATATGTCCTGTCCATTGAGCTTATGAGTGCAGCTGTTTTCAACTTATTGCATTGTAAGTTAACCTTGTACCCGGGGACCTTGTAACTCTATGGGAGTTAAGTAAACTTTTTTTGGTTGTGTGGCTCCAACAGTCTTCATGGCAACCAGTACTCTATCTAATTCTGATTTCTCTTTCTCTCAAAATATGCTTCAATTTGCAAGAATGAGTTCAATAAGGGGTTTTGTGGTAGGACATATGACCTGTAGTTTTGTTAGATGTGCTGTACAACGTAAAGTATTGAACTTTTATTGAAGTCTTCTCAGTAGACTATGAAATTCATCCTGTTAAATACCAATTTAATTTGTAATGTCCTTCTTTTCATTATCTCCTTTCTCTTTTCTTGTTAGGAAAAGAATGAGTCCTCATCTGTACAAGCTAAGTTACAGCAAACGAAGGAAGTGCTTCAAACTACAAACGAAGGGCCTTCACATGCAAGTGAAGGTCTTCAACCAACAGATGAAGAAGAGGTTGAACATACAAATGAAGGTTCTCAACTAACAATTGAAGATCGTCTGCGTGCAGAGGAAAGCAGTCCCCAGTCAGAGCATGAAGGGCATTATAAGACGGAAGAAGTCCTCCAATCAACAGATGATAGGACTAACCAAAAAAAGGAACACCAACAGCCAACAGATGAAGGGGGAATAAAGGAGAAAGACAGGTACAGTTTACCAAAATTAATAGAGCATTATACATCCTCAGTGTCCATTCAGAGTACATCACACATTAATTTGGGGATTTGTTTGACACCATTTTTAAGCGATGACATTGTAAGTCATGGCTTTATGTTGGCGTGCTGAATTCCTTTGGATAGTGATTTTGTCTCGCTTTTACCTGTCGCGCTTTTCTCTCGCACTTTTTATCCCTCTGGGGAAGCGAAATTCACTCTGTGAGTTGCTGTTTGTAGGTCTAGCTTTGAAAAGATGATGTAGGGTTGTATTTTGGTTTATACAGTATCGGATAAATTTGCATTCATGGGCAAATTCATAATAAGAACATATCCTCCAAATTTGCGTTCATCCGCATATACGGTCATGATTTGTGCTTGTAATTTCGGAAGTTTTCAAACAGATTTGAGATCCATTGCTTAGTAACTTGCTAAATCTTCACTTCACTTTGGTACTTTCTGAATTTGATGCTTGTTCACGATCACCAGTGTTCTTGCTTTGTTTTGTTTTTCGGCGACCTGGAGGAAATTTTACTGTGTCCAAGAGTCCCAAACCCAGGGCGTGGTAGCAGCGCGAAATGAGCTTATTTGAATTGGCGTCTTCTGAATGGAATAGCCCCTGTGGCAAAGATTTAAAAAGAAACATATTAACTGGGAAGTAGCTTCCAAATACAACCCAAATTTATTTTAAACAAGCAAGTTTCTCGTCGGTGAAAACATAGCCAGCAAACGCAGGTGTATTTTGGATTATGTCACACAATGTTGAGGACTGTATACACTCTCTTTTTAACACAACGTACTTTAATTGTATCCTAATCCGTGTCAACCTTCATTTACAACACTTCTTCACATCTGTTTGATCTATCTCGCATCTATTTTTTTTTCTTTCCTACTTCGCATCGTTCGCTTCTTCAACTCCTCTCGATTTTTCACAACACGTGTTCTAATATGGCACCGAACCATATTTGGCAAGTAAAAACTACAGCGTTCACGTGCAAACGTCACGCAATACAATCACAAAAATAATGTCACACAAATGTTCAATTTAAATTTCCTACACACAAAGAAGCGGACAAGCTTTCTTATCAAACTGCAAAAATAACAAACATGTCTTCCACTTCTGCAATAGGAGAAAAATTAATCGCCGATTAATCATGAACAATAATTGCAAGGAAACTGCCCTGTGTTATAAGTTGTCCGATGTTATTATCGTAGACGACAATTTTCGCTATAATATGACTTCGATAAGTGTCGCTAACTCGTGGTTTAACTTGAGCTAAATAGATGTAAACAACCTACTGAATCAAAACAACGTCTGTTTCGATTCACGAAATGATAAAGCGGGGAACTTGGCCATTTTAATAGTTGAGTGGATTGGAGTTGGAGTGGAGTTTTCTTTTGAACTGATAACCTTTCCTGTTTTTGAATGATATTATGATTACATATGTCTTCTATATTTTCCTTTTCAACCTGTAAAGCAATGAACGGATATTTAAAGAGTTCATTCTAATGGTAAGATTAATTTGCTTATGCCGTTTGAGAGTGGACAAACTGACAAGCACAACGGATAAGGTGTTTGAAGGGATAAGCAAAGTGGTTTGTGAATATATAAGCCATTCACAGCCGGATAACGTGAACAGCTATCGAACAGATGAAGATTTTTTGTGAATGGACATAGCTCAGCCATTCCAAGGCTGAAGATTTTGGCATGTACTAAAACCCGAAACCACAAAATGAAACGACGGAATTGAATTAGTACTGTCAGAGCACTGTATGAGCATAGTATAAGCACTGAAATATCTGAACTAAACTTATTATTGTGGACCAAAATATTGGTAAAGTTTAATGGAGAACAGTGGGGTGTAAAAGCAACAGACCTGAAGTTGGACTACCCTAAATAAGAACCCCTAAAATTTCTAACACAAAAGTTCATAGTTAAGCTTAAGAATCAGTTTGTCAGCTTATGTTCCAATCTTCTAGGAATAATTTTTAAACGTCATCGCTTCTGCATGCATTGCGTGCCATTCATTTCTATTAATTGGTATATAATCATTCCACTAATTATTCCCCTAGTCATCATAATGCAGTTTTCACAGCATTAAACTTTCCTCAAATCTGATTGGTGCATAGACTGCTCTATTTTGCATTAATTAATATGCAAAGTTGTAATCGGACAGTGTAAATGGATAGTTAATCGGACACCTGTAATTGGAGCCAGACGAGCTAGTCATAGAGTCAATAAAGTCCTCTCAACTAAATTCACCAATCCCAATGTTGATTACAGTCATTATGATAACCAATTCAAGTTAGTGATTTTGTAAAATTGAGGAGATTTACTTCCAAGTTATTTGCCATATTTTTAATTATCATAGTTAAAAGTGACAATTTAAAGGTATTTTTCAAATGAAACTTTCACGTTTTTGGGAAATTGTAATAATTATGATTAATTGGTAACAGGACATTGTGTTATTGTGATAAACCTGATAACTTCGAGGGACCACAGACAACAGTAAAACTCAACAGAATAGTTTAGTTGCCGCCATGAGCTACGAAGTGAGAACGTCACTTGAGCCCACGGTGCAGTGCTCTCCCAACTAAGCCATCTGGGAGGTGGTCACATTGTGAGTTCATATTATACCCCTAGAAGGCGAAGGAATGCATGATCATAAATTTGAACTGTGGAGAAAGATATGAATTTATGATTGATCATCACCTGAATGGGCTTTAAACCCATGACCTCTTTGATACCGGTGCAGTGCTCTACCAACTGAGTTATCAAGCCATCTGGGAGCTGGTCACATCATGAATATACGTTTGGAATTTTTGAATTAATTTTTTTGTAAAAAAAATCCTTTATAGCTGGCATGTTGGACAATGTTTTCCTTGGATGGTTGGTTGGACTGGCGATGTATGTATTTCAGACCAATCAGATTGAAGCTACATTTACTATGAACAACCAATCCAATTGTCACTTCCAATCATATTAATTTTGTTGACGTCAGCTTAACTTGTCTCGGTGTCCTTTCACATTGTTTCACCCAGGATTATGATAACAGGAATTGAGACTATGATGCAATATATTTTTTTGAGAAAAGGTGTTTTGAAGATGGATTTTTACCATGGAAATACAAACAGAAATCACTTAAAGTAGCAAAATTCTACCTTGAAGTGGAACTAGCCAGCATTTTCTTCGTGGTGAAGTGATCTTCTAGTAGTATGGATTTACTGTCAAATCACAAGTTTCTCTGCCAACTTAACGAGTTACTTCTTGTTGCTTCACTGTAAATTATCATGAAGGGAATTGAAACTGATTATCAGATAGTCACTTCTAACTTGTCAAGTCACGGAATAGAGCATTGTTATTTTGTACCCACCGTTGCCATGCCTTTTGAGAAAAGGTGTTTTGAAGATGGATTTTCACCAGGGAAATACAAACAGAAACCACTTAAAGTAGCCACCTTGAAGTGGAACTAGCCAGCGTTTTCTTCATGGCAAAGTGATCTTTCAGTAGTATGGATTTATTGTCAAATAACTAGTTTCTCTGCCAACTCACCGAGTTGTTTCATGTTGCTTCACTGTGAATTATCAGATAGTCACGTCTGACATGTTGAGTCATGGAATAGAGCATTGGTATTTTGTACCCACCTTTGCCTTCAACAATAAAACAACTTTAAAATAATACACAATGGTGTGACATAATGCAAGTAAGAAGCATTTATACGAGAACCATCAGTACAAACTCTTTTCAACAACTGACCCTAGAAAGCTGGTACACTAACTTGCAAAAGTGCCTCTTAATAGATGTCAATAACTACCTTCACCTTACAAATAACATTATCCACAACCTAAATGAAACTGCCAAACAGACCTCTAACAGACCAACTTAATTTGACTAACAGTAGGCGGACCTCAAACAGACTTAACTAACAAGATCAAAACCGATCAAAGACTGAGGACAAACTACTCATAACATCATCGCTAAACTCATCATTCACTTTCAACGGACCAGATTTTCAAGCACCATCGACTGACATACATTAGTCACTTCACTCTTAGGTTGTCTAAAGTTCAGTCACCAACAATAATTCTTTTCCATACTACCCTTCCAGAAGATTGACATGTGAACATTGGCAAAGTGATTTCAGAATTTGCCTATCTGAAGGGGAGACATCTGCACTTTAACTATATAGAAGTAATTGGTTTTCTTCTCATCAACAGTATAACACAAATACGCAAGCGAAGACGGGACGAACGTAAGCAAAAGATAACAGATCTTGTGGAAAACATAAAGAAGAATGTTAAACGAGAGGAAGATGCAAAGGTGTGGAGGTCTAGACTGAAAAACACTTTTATTGTTTTAGCAGTGTGTTCAGTGGCTTATTTTACATTCAGATTCTTTACCAGTGGGTAAAAGGTATCAGTTTTTCTTACACATGCTATTCATGCATTAAAGATTGCAGATTGTTTGATACTTTTTTTAGCTTTTTGTTAACACCTTGTAGTTTTACGATGTAAGCTAGGTGCATATTTCAAACCCAAAAATTGTTTTTTGCAAGATTTCTATATGTTTAAACTTATTTTAAATTTTTAAAGTGTTAGTACATGTACTTGAATCTTTACTACTAAACCAAAGTTTCTCTTGGACACCCTTTTAACAACAAATAGAAAATGCATTTGAGAGGTACTGTGGCACAGGAAAATAAATTTTTAAGTTTAACCTTGCTAAAACCAGTGGTGAAATCAGCTATGAGTTTAAGTACATGTAGCAATAGTTGTAGTTCATTTTGAAATTCCTTAATACTGATAAATTAATGGAAATGAATTTTCCATAATTGTATATAAAAATATGTCAGTATTCGGAAAAAAATGGCCACAGAATCAGACTTGTCACTTATAATCTTGATCCAAATCATGCGGTAAGGTGACATATCAACACTACGACAAGTTTTTAGCCACAGGAAAATTCAGGCCAAATAATGTTAACAGCAGCTAGAAATGCGTAGTCCGTTACACACCCTAATTGATGTGACTAAAGCTCTTTCCTTTACTTTTTCAACGGGAATTTATCATGCAATTGTGATCGGATCCAGCATATCTCAATTCAGTCAAGCTCAAGTTTATGTTTTTCTCCTCGTGGCTTTTGTGTATTTTTCTTTTCTTACAGTTCGCAAAACTAGTTAAGTAAATTTTATTTTGTTTTGTCTTTGTATTAAAATTTAGGTAAAGAGTTTCAATCCTCATCTAATTTTTGTCCGCCATTTTGTTTGTCCCTGCTCAATTTTGTTGGAGCTGTCAATCATTTTTAATTGCATTGTTTTGTACTCGATTTCACTTTTTACAATAACTGTCCAATTTCTCGCCGCTGAATGGCTCGTTTTTATCATCAATAAGAGTACAGACGGATAAAATTTTAATTTGTGCAAATTTATATGCAACTTTTGAAGCGGCTGAAGTTTAACAAATCAAATGTGATTTAGCATGGTCTGTACTCTTATCCACAACTAGTACATGTCAGCACAGTGGTCAAAAAGTTGTGGACTCATAATAACGAAAGAGATCTTTGACAATTATTAAAGATAAATTTTGTCATAACATTGTCAAAGTTTGCTGCGGAACCACTCGCCACACTTTGACAATGTAATGATGCAATTTGTCATCAATACGAGGACAGACACAAAAAACTGACGTCAATTTGCAAATTTTTGCATAAAAATAGCACTGATCACTGATTTGGAATTAATTGACATGTTCTCAGCCAATCAGAATGCAGAAATTGTTGCTTGTATAATGTAAAAATTACAAGGTTTTCTGATTGTTTGAACTTCATGCTGCAAGATGTAAGTGAAGTTCTTCTGTGATTGGTGTTGGCATGATCAATGATATAAGCCATTAGCCAGTGTATGAGTAAGCGCAAAATTAGAATATAAATTTTTATATTTGATTTAAATTTGATTAAATTTGATGTCTGTGTTATTAAAATTCTGGTTTTTGTTGGTACCAGGTCAGAAAAGACAGCTGATCATTTATGGTGAATACGTGTGATCTGTTAACACTTTTGCTTGTTCTAATTCGAAATCTTTTAAGTAAGTACCTAAAAACAATCAATGTGATAAATAAATTCATGTTTTCTCTACTAATTACTGCTTAGTTTGAGGAGCATTTGCATAAATTCAAAGACTGAAATTAGTCAAAATAAATTATTGAATATCTAATTTTGTTCTGTAGTTTTGGGAGGGCAAAGCCTCTAGGGTGTTAATGACCTTACCGTGTACTGTTAGATCAACGTTAATGATGCAACTGTTTCCTAATAGTCAGAAAATTATCATTGCTATTAGGCATTTATTATTACTATTGATATTGTATTGTCCTCATATTTTGGGTGTCATGCAACAAACACCACCCACAGCAGATTGTCACGTACATCTCACAGTGCTTAACAGATTGAAATTTTCTGGCACCATGAAACAAGCTGGGCAATTTGTGTTAAAGATGAGGGGATTACAAAGTGAATTCTGCCATAATTTGCTACTATGATGAGTCGCATCTTTCCCTTCTAAGCTAGTTTAAAATATAGACAGGTAGTCTTCACGAGCAGAAAATGCTCTTTTCATTTTTTACTATCTTTTTTCATTCTAAAGATGTTCAAGTATCTAAAATATGCAGATTAGCCAAGTGATGATGTCATAAACTCAGCAGAATTTTGATCAAATATTATAATATAATCTACACGAACAAAGATATCTCAGCCAATTTGTAAATTTGTTTGATTCTTTCAGGTATTTGGGTATGATTTAACATATTTGTTCCTATAGTTTCAGACCTCCACAATGTTTATTAAAGGCTTTTGTGGCCACCTTTTGTGTTTCATATTGATATTTTGCCAATGGTGCCTCGTGTTCATTATCCAGCAAGCATATAAATTCAGTAGGTGCAGTTAATGGCCCTGTATTTTCCATGGGAACGGAACTTTTTGTAGCCGTAAGTGTGTTGCATGTAGAACTGTTAGCCTACCAAGTTTCAATGGTCTCTGCTGCGGACCGAGATAGAAAGACCGAGATAGCTCCAATTATATACCTGAAGTACTATTTGGTTGAGTATTTGATGTCATCAATCGTCTCATGTGCATATTGTGTGCCAATGCAGATATTCGCAAACGGTACATGGCGTTTTTTTTCTTTTTGGTGGAATTCTATGTGATAAACCTAAAAATTCAAGGGGTAGTAATGATCAAATTGGTAGTTTAGGGTTTTTCGAAAAATGTCAACATTTTTGATTACTTATTAATCAAGTTAACTGAATGAAATGCTTAAAGTTTACATGACGTAATGCTATGGGAGATTTTTTAACGAAGGACCCTAAGGGCAACGAGGAGAACAAGACATCGTGTCGTGTATCCATATCCAATTCACTTAAAATTCATTAAAAAACGAGAAATATATAAAAACTGTTAACTGCCTACAGGAGTTTATAGTTTTTACATATCTATTACATATCTACTTTTTTTATTTTTTAAGTGTTTTTATGGTTGTCGGATGTGTGCCTCACAACTTTAATTTCCCAACTTGTGCACTCGATGACACAGATTTTTTTAATGAAAATGATGATCGTGTTTGACAAATAAAGGCGCATAAGCCGTGCAATACACTGGGATAAAACACGACGGGCATTTAAGAACACGATGGAAATGTAGAAAACACGAGCCGCAGGCAAACGTTTTTTCATTTGTCGAGCGTTCTTTAATGTTCGGAGTGTTTTATCGCAGTGTAATACACGGCTTATGCTTCTTTATTTGCTTTATGATATTGTGGCGAAAAAATAAGGCGCTCTTTTCCTCTGTTTTACACTGTGATAAAGCATTGGTTCTCGACCAATGGGGTTCTATCTATTATAACATTATATTATAACATTGGATAGTGAACATTGGATAATGAACATTTGACAAGATTTCCACTTCCACAACCAACCCATGCTAATTGTTCATTATATTTTCACTCCTTAGCTATGTTCAAATCCACTCTTCTCATTGAAAATTAGTAATTCAATGACAGTCTTCACCTTACACATTTATTTCAGTAAATTGTTCTCAATATCACAATTATTGGTAAAGTTTATGATGGTGAAAGTCAAAATTGCTATAGAAGTTATAGATAAACGAAAAGTTATCTTGCCTATGTTTATGAGAGTGTTAGTCCATCAGTAATTTAAAAGAAAATTGGGTTAATGTCTGAGCCAGAAGGTATCTCCATTCCATTTGGCCATTTAGGTACCAAGTTAATGCTCCAGACTCCAGAGCCTTGCCTCCAGACTCTTCATCTGAGGGCTTCGTTGCAACGGAACACCAGATATGATCTATGCACCTATTTCATATTAATTTGATGCTTGAGGCTCTTTTGTGCAACATAAATTAAATGACTTGTAAATTAACTTTTGGTATATTTTCGTTGCACATGTAATTCTGAATACTATTGTTATAAGGGTAAAATAGTTGTTAAGCACCTATCCAGTCACAAATTGCGTGACTTTTGTATCAATTGTGTTTTATGCATACCTGACAAAAGTTCATATTAAAAATTATAAAATGCTCAAGTTATTGTGAGCGCTACGATTGGTCAGTTTGAGTTCATTATAGCTCCATAAAGCACTCTGCTTACGTCACGCGCGTGCATTATAACTCAACATATGCACGCAAGCTACGTGACGAAAATTTTGTCCTGGACAAAATTTGAGAATCAGCTAGTCTGCCATTATGGCTGGAGAATTTCCACGGTTTTAACTCGGTTTCGAATTCCTGAACACCGAAAAAAGTAGCAGCGTTCAGGAGTCTCAAAATG
>OMLO01005802.1_pt1 | contig 10383 bp, 2 predicted proteins | sample 1674811 | NCBI WGS metagenome assembly OMLO01 (sample SAMN06265003, study PRJEB25207) | coral metagenome | isolation source: Coral host | place: Mexico:La Bocana,Puerto Morelos, Mexico | collected 2008-11-13
CTGATATCAAGGATCAACCCTGACAAACTGTACGTACACTTCTCAATTTGTGCAAGAAATGCAAAACACTCCTAACACTCCCCCTTTTGCCAAGGGCAAAATACGAGGAAAAGAAAAACGACTCATCCCCAGATGAGCCCGCAGCTCAAGACCTTTCATTTCTATCCAGCAGTTACCAATTCATAGCTGTGTGTAGAGCTGCCCGGAGATTCATCACGAACCAGAGATTGGCTAGATGCTCCACAGTTTCTCATACTGGTAGACTTCATCTTCAAAAAAGTGAATCCTTTCCAGGGTCCTGGACGTTGCCACGTTCGTGGTTGGGTCCATTGATCACGAAGGATTTCCCGACCACCAGAAGGACCAAACAACAAAGTCACTCGTGTGCCTTCCAAGTCGCTTGCATTCACCGGATTGCTGCGGTGAATTGGGTGAAAGGGTTTCACCCTACCCTTACTTCCATGAGTTCTAATCAGCCATCCACGACTGATGTAGCTCACCCTCCATTGATCAGCCCCTCGGGGAGGCTCAGCAAACACATCATCAAACCATGGGGTGTCATCTTCATTCTCAACTTCGCCTCCCATAGCAGAGCTCGAATTTGCCTCATAGTTCGCAGTCCTCCAAGACCTAGGAGGTCTCGGCACCGTGGGAATTGAAGCAGCTTCATGCCCTCCAGTTTCATGAGCTCCCATGCCTGAGATGTTCACCGTCACCGAAGTTGAAATGTGCAAGCCATCCATAGCCTGCACAAGATTCTCCTGACTTCTCAAAGCAGCTTGCCCACGAGCCGCAGCATCATTCCTCCTTCGACGAGGTAGCTCTGCAGCGCTTGATGAAGCTGACTCTGCTCCATCTCCATGGCTAGACCGCGGAAGCCGAAACGCCCGAATTTTTGGGGTATCTAAACTATCTAAACTACCATGATCCCGTGGATCTCCCTTAGTTGTGGTGCCATCGCCACTTTTGGGGGCTGTGCCGCTCCAGCCTTCAATCCCTTGGGGGGTAGTGTGGCCTTCTTCCCAATTTTTATTGGCCATCTTGTGCGGTCTTTGCTCGTTGGCTTTTGTTGGTCTTGTTCCCATCCACCCAGCTGCCACTGCAGCAACACTGGCCAGCATTGCAAGACCCACACTGGTCTCGCCGCTAAGCCACAAAAGACTACCTACCGAAGCTACAAGTGCCACTGTTCTCCAAAGACCTAATCGGTTGTTTTCTTCAACCTCATTTTCGCCCCAAAACCGTCTCACAGCAGGCCTTTCCTTTGGAAACTCCATTGAAAGCTTGTCAACAAACCGTTGAAACGCCTGTTTCTGCAAGCTCTTAGTGAGCCCGTCTGCTACTAAAAGTTCACCTGACATGTGGCGAATCGTCCAAGGGCTGCTTTCCGTTTGCACCAGCTCACGCAATCTCCATGATCTGATCCTCAAATGGCGAGTCCGCCAAGGACCACAATCTGCCGATATCACTGAGATACCCGCCTTGGAATCACCATAGATTCTTTTGCTGGTAGGATAGCCAAACTCGGTCAACAAACAGTCGACTGATTCAGCAATTTGGCATGCTGAATTGTAGGAAATGACCTCTGCTTCTGCTGTGGAGTTGGTTATGAATGGCTGAGCTTGAGCGTCCCACGCCAACAAACATCCTGCATGCTCCACTGCTATTCCAGAAATGGAACGAAATCTTTCATGGGCAGGTGCATAACTCGCATCTGCAAACACTTGAAGGCTGTTAAGAGACTTTGGAACCTGAAGCTCATCTTGCTTTCCCATGTCCCCACTTTTGCAAGGGCGATACACCATTGAAAGTTCCACAGTTGCTTGGAGGTATCGCAAGATATGGTTGCAAAGCTCCACAACATAGCGAGGCCTCCGATGCACCAACCTTGAAGCCAGCCCCACTGAGTATGCCAAGTCTGGCCTACTCCGTGTCGTGAGCCACGTGAGTTCGCCCACCAGCCCTTGTGCTTGTCGAATAGCCATTGGGTCAGGATCTTCATCTGGTTCATCAGTGATCACCGGAAGTGGTGTTGATTCTGTCCCTTTGACAGCCCTTCTCTTCAGCACCTCTCTGATGAATCCTTCTTGACTAATTCGAAGTCCTTCACCCTCCACCCATCTCAGCTCGAAGCCACAGAATCTCATGTCCTTGTCATTGGATACCATCTCAGGAGGTGAGCACTTCCACACTCTTTGCAAAGCCTCCGTCAGTCCATCTACATGCTCTTTTGTGATGGCAAAGAGAAGGTCGTCCACGTACACTGCAATGTACCCATAGTTCTTCTCCTCATTGCCAACTTCACACACCTTCCACAAGTGCTTTTCCGCTGTCTGCCGAAGACATAGATGGAGATCACCGGACTGCCATGCTAGTTGTCTCATGGTTGTGTCCCTGAAATGGCTCCAATCTGAGGGCGATTCTTGAAACCCATATAGTGCCTTATGCACTAGCCATTTTTCCTGAGGCCCGACCAGTTGCATCTGTTTCAAAAGATTGGGTGGATCACATACTGTTGGCCGCAATGCAACACTCCTCCTCGGAGCCTGAAGAAAAGCTCCTTTCACGTCTATGCTTCCCAGACATAGCCTTCTCTGCACTGCCACATCCAGCAAACACCGAATGGCTATCGTATCTGCTCCTCCCACCGACGGATCTGGTTCGCCTTCTTGAGGTTGTTTCGTGGATTGATTACCACACACCACGACTCTTCCTTTCAGCTTTCGAGGAGGCTTCACTGTAGCCACCGCCATCATAGGTAGCTTTTCCAAGTTGGGATGCTCTTGAAGTAGTTGTCGATAACGTGCTTCATCGATCCTTTCCATGGCGCCACTCTCCAAAATCGTCTCCACCTCCAATTTGAAAGCAGGGACCCATGCTTGGAGATCTTTCTTTACCTCCTCAAGACTGACCGTTTGCGTTTGAAGCACCTCACCATTCTCCAACGTTTGGATACTCCTCATTCTCGGCCTCAATCGTTTAAGCTCCTCCAACTCATACTCTAGGTTCTTGATAGTCTCATGAACCTGTTGCCACACCTCTGCCTCAAGTGCATCAGCATCTCCAGCTTGAAACTTTGCACCTTCCTCATTGACCATTTCTTTCAACATTTTGTGTTGGACCAACTTCACGCCTTCCAACCACTGTTGCTCCAAGTCCTTTGAACCATGTGGTGATTGGGAGCCGGTCGTCGGGCTTGAGCCACCGCACCGACTGTTTGGCACCTGCTCCGCACCACCATCCTTCTCAAACTGCATTGAAATCTCTTCAGCTGAAATCCCATAGTGGCCTCTCTTAAACACTCCATCATGGCTCACCTCCCCCCTTCCAGCTCGTAGCACCGCAAGAGTTGGAACCCACAAGGTGTTATCCACAGTTTGTTTACCACTCAAGCGATACCTCTTTTTCGCCACTAAAGGAGAAGATGTTGCTGGAGTCTCTTCCAAAACTTCGACCATGACCTCATTTTTTGGAGATGGGGCCACCACTGCAACATTGAGATCATCACCGGGAATCAAGCTCTCCTTGCTTTCATCTTCGATAACCTGACCGTGCTCATCCACCGGAGGGTCCCACACTGGCCTTACCACTGTTGACTTCATCCAGTGCCCTTCATCGTCCCGAATGAAGACTCCCCCCGAGGAGATAGACATATCGTGGGCCGGTCCCCACACCCGGACAAGACAGCCAGGAAACTTCCATGGAGTTGATCTCTGATGCCATGTTTTTGTTTTGGCAACAGCTCGACAGCCAAACGGTGGTAACCGAGGGGTGTAGATACCCATGCTCCAAAGTTGGTCTCTAAGAAGCTGTTCCGCCGCCTGCCGCAGAGCTAGCGGCCACCAAGTCATAGGTGTTTTGGTTGACCTGATCAACGTCCTCACCTGATTCTTCAGCAATCCAATGGTCCTCTCAACCCTGGCGTTTTGGGTAGGCTCATCTCCCGGGCTCATCGTATGCCATAGATCTCTTTCCAAACACCATCGACGAAAAGCAGTACTGGCAAATTCCTGAGCTCGATCGCTGTGCAACCTCAGGATTGGGATTTGCAACGACTTGGCTCTTGCAAACACCGATGCCACTGCTGGAATGACATGCTGAGTCTTGCGGCTAACCAACGGAAGGGCAAAAGTCAGCACCCGGGATTCCACCTCCGAAGCTCCATTGATGAACTCCTTCCATTTTCTTTCAGCCTCATCTCTTTCCTGAACTGCAACTTCCCGTAGGTCAGGTTCAGCTTTTTCTTGTTCTCCTTGTTCTTCCATGGGATCACCAGCTTGTCCATCCTCGGCCTGCTGCTCCACATCTTCGTGTAGTTGATCCCGAGGTGGTTCCACCAGCTCTGCCACGGGTGGAGAAGGAAGCTTGAACCCCAAGTCTTTGAGTCCTTCTACCATTGGTCCTGCTGCATTCACCGGCACTGACAAGTTCGCCACCAAGAAGTAACGAGGATCCGGTCCAGCTGCTTGATCAACACCAGGTTGAAACGGCCCTGCAATGTCCAGTGAAAGGCAGTAACTCATACGATGCTCCAACGAAAGTTTCCTCCGAGGACGATCCCGTCCAGCTGAAGTCAAGCAAATAGAACAGTCATTCCGAAATGGAGTGTGATTGAGGTCAAAGTGTGCCTGCCATGCTGCAATGCTATCACGTTCTGCCTTGGTCAATCTCCGAATTGCCGCCACTGCTGCCTGAGACCGTTGACCAATGATCTTTGCCAGAAGCTGTTTCAAACCTGGGGCCCAACTTGCCAACTGGCGAGAAAAGTCCAACCGCTCCTCAACAGTCTTTGGCCATGGTGCTGAAGTCTTTGAGCCGCAAAGTCCATCCAATTCCAAAACCTCCTTCAGCGTCGTCAGCAATGCAGTTGGCTTGGTTGTCACATGACCCATCTCTCCTTGATTCAGTCTGACCGTCTTCATGCCCACCTCCTTCATCACTGCTTGAGTCTCTTCCCAAACGGTAAAAGAAGGGTAGCTTTCTCCATCCTCTTTCCACTCTGCTGGATCTCTTGGCTGCTCTACCAAGGTTTCGAAAGGTGGTAGAGTCTCAGGGCGATGTTTGCTTGCCAACCATATCCACCAGAGATTCTTCAGCCACAGGACCGTATCCGCATTCACTTGTTCCAACTGAGACGGCGACAATCCAGGAAGACCGAACTGCTCATCATGCGATCTGCCTCTCAGTGGTTTTGGTCCAGCATCTTCCCGATGCCTTGCCGCTGAAGTTGTTCTACATGGGGGTCCTGCCAACCACAGGTCAATTTTTCCTGACATTGCGAGGTGCTCCAGGTAGGCTCCAAGATCAGGGTCCAAAAGATCTGCACCATGAAGCAAGTCCAAAGGCAACACTGCTACATCTTGAGAGTTCAGCTGTTGCCAAAACGATTCATCTTTTCCCGAAAACACATGCACGACCACATACTTGGCCCTTTCAATTCGCCGACGCACTCGCCTGTTGAATGGCAAGCACTCTCCCCTCCAAGTGGCTCGACCAGGTACTTGACGTAGTAGATCAACTGGAACTCTGGGAAACAACTTGGATAAGGTGAGCCACCTATCTTGCTCTGCCGATCCATCACCCTTCCCAGTGTCGATCACCTTTTCGATCTTCCTCAACCTGGCTTGAGATCCTTCAATTTGGGTCAACAGCCACTGACCATCACATGCCGATACTGTTGGGCATCCTTGCTCCATCACAATGTCCAATGATCCCGACACTGGGTGAGTGACTGCGCATCCAGAGGCATCCCACGTGATGTTGAAACCCAATGCTGCTATCTTCACCAATGGCAGAATTGGTTGTACTCGTTCTCGGGTTAGAAGTGTTCCCCAAGTATTCTGCTTCATCTCCACAGATCCGTGAGCTAACACCACTGACACTGCTTCTCCTTGTTGCCATTCTTGGTCATCACAGGGACGTAGTGCATGAGTTGCGCCACCATCCAACAACCATCGACCTGAATCCGCTGATCCAACCCTTCGCAATTGACATGCTTTCATAGACGGACCTGCTTGGATTCGAAGGCTTCGGAGTAAACCAGTAACCTCATTCATCAACGTCTCCCCCGTTGCTGGACTTGGGGGTGTAGCTTGGGATGGTGCTGGTCCGGATGAAGTCCCTCCTTGTCCTTCTGCTTCCTCCTGTTTACCACCAGTGCTGCCAGCTTCATTTTGCTCACTGGGTCCGCTCATTGCCTTTGCACTGGGTGGAGCAGCTTCTGACTTCGCATCTCCCCGTCCTTCTTTCACCGCTGCTTTCCTTGTGGTGGGAGGTTTTGATTCCCCACCCCCTTTTTGCCCTCCTTGTCCTTGACGATGAGGACAATCAGCTTTCTGATGACTTGTAGCCGAGCAATTCCAACAACGGTTCTTGAAGTCTGGTAATTGAGGGTGGTCATAGGAGCAATTTCTTCCTTGTCTGCAGCCATGTTCTGACCCCCAATATTTGCAAAGCTTGACGACTGACGGCTGTCCTGCTGGTGGTACTCCCCCCCCACCTGGCTTTCCTGGTGGCTTTGTTGGAGATGTAGTCGTCATAGCTTTCACTTTGGGATTGGTGTTGGCATTTCCTGATCCCCCCCCACTTGATGCCGAAGATGACACCGCCAGCACCAAAGTTTCTGCTTCAGCAAGAAGGACCTGAGAGTATGCCAGAACATTGGTCTCATCCGGACATTCATCAACTCCCAGTTGTGATCGTGCTGAAGCTATCCTGAATGCTGATTGACCATCCAGTTTGCCTAGCCCGACCGCTGCCACCTCCAGACCATGAACCAACAAAGTTCCATCAGGCAAAGAAGCTCCAATCTCTCGAGCCCGTTGAAAAGCCCTTCTCCATTGCCGCAGTGATGTCGCCAAGTCTGCCGCAGAGGAACCGCCAGACATTGACGTAAGGGACCTCAAAAGTTGGCCTTTTTCTCCTGCCCCCCCCGGCTGAAATGTCACTAGAAGCCTCCACAAAATTGCTGTGGATGACACATCACGGTTGCTCACCAACAGCTGTTTGATCTCTTGGGGCACCGCTTTGAGAAGCAAACTCACACCTCTCTGTTCAGTGCGAACGTAAGGTTCTACCGCCAACTCCAAGGGAAGAACCGCTTTGATCTGAACTCGAGCAAGAGGAGTCGAAATCTTCCATTGAGCATAGAACCGCTCAGCTTCTTGAAGTGTTCTCTCCCACCATTTGGCTGAGTGAGGGCTCAAATCTCTCATCACTGGACCACACAAAGTCAGCCAGTCCCCCAAATCCATCGGACTTGCACATGCCTCCAAAACCGGAAGCTCCAACTTGCTCCCACCACCTCCAGTCTCATGATTCGACATTGGAAACGGTGGCACAAGTCCTGGGGCTTTAGACTGCCCTGACCAACGTTCTTGCCCTTCTTGAAGTTCATGAGATAGACCTTGCCCTTGCCCTCGTCCATGATAGCTTGATTCCCACCCATGCCCATTAGCCCGAGCTTGTTGTGGTAATCCATCACGCCTAAAAGCCCGATCTTGATGAAGTTCAGCACCATGCAAGAAAGCCCGATCTTGATGAAGTTCAGCACCATGCAAGAAAGCCCGATCTTGATGAAGTTCAGCGCCATGCAAGAAAGCCCGATCTCGATGTGGTAGAGCATCATGCTGGAAAGCCCGATCTCGATGTAGTAGAGCATCATGCGGAAAAGCCCGATCTCGATGTGGTAGAGCATCATGCTGGAAAGCCCGATCACGATGTGGTACTGCATCAGCTGCCAAGCTTCTTCCTTCTTCTTGCAGCACCTGAGCTGCAGCTTGCTGTCCACTACCACCCTGCCACTGATGAGCTCGGTGCCCCCAATAGTTTGACCACAATCCACTCACATCTCTTTCCATCAAAGTCCTCATCCTTTCCCGGTCTGGCTTATCCACCGCCGCCCTCAGCTCCAAGATCTCATGCTCTAGCCTTGCCACTCTATCCAAAGCTTTCCTGTCTGCCTGCTTCATCCAAGCTGGTGGTGACTCATCTCTCAGCCCTCCGCGTCCTTTCCAAGACACTGATTGCGGCACCCACTCATAGTTTTGCAGGTCATCCAGCCACCCTGATCCAACCTCACGCACTGAAGGTGGAGTTGCCGGTGGAGGTCCCACTGGCACCTGAGTTCCCCCAGGTGTATGTTTCGGTGACCCTTGGTCCATCACCGAAGGTTCCATCACTGTCATTCTCGGAGTCTTTGGTGGAGGTGGAGGAACCCCTGATGCTCCAATGCTTGAAGTGTCACCCAATTCCACCCATGATGAATTCGATGACGACTGCTCTTCAGAGGGTTGCTTCCTCTTCAAAGCCTCCAATGCTTCTCGAAGCTGCAGGTTTTCTTCCTTGAGCTTTTCAACCACCAATTTCTCCAGTTCCACCTGGAGACCATCAGCAGCTACCTCAGCTCCATCCACCTCTCCAGATGCAGGAAGCGGCCCCTCTGTCCTGGTGCCATGCTGCTGCATTCCACTTGACTCTGACTTGATCCAACTCGATGGTGCCCGTAATGGAGTTGCAAACCGCTCCCCCATCACTGGCTCCGGCTCTCTGTCCGAGCTACGCACTCCATTGCGTCTAGGTCGTGAAACTTCTCTTCCACGCGACTGATCTTGCCTTCCAGCTTCAGCTTGTCCACCATGGTCCTCCAACTCATCATCAGTTGGCACTGCAGGAAGCTCCATTGGCCTTGCCTCACGCAAAGTCAACTCAGCACGAGCTCTCTGCGACCAAAAAGGATTGCCCTGGCCGGGTGGCATAGACGAAGACCTCGCCATCAGAAATCAGTCACGAAGCGTTGGGCTCATAACCTATCTGGAGTGAACCGCTGAGACACTCCTTTTTGAACCTTACCGAAAGGCCTGCGATCAGCAGAATCTGATATCAAGGATCAACCCTGACAAACTGTACGTACACTTCTCAATTTGTGCAAGAAATGCAAAACACTCCTAACAAAATGATTGGATTCGGGCATACAGAAAGGGTAGGGATGACATTTACAAATGGATGCTGCATTCACAATGCGGCTGTGTCGTGACTAGAGTTGTTGGATACACCCGGATGTTTGGTGTCTAGCTAATTTTGGGACATACCGTTTCTAAGGTATATTGTTTCTCGGTATTTGAGAGGGCATCCAATTTAATAATGGTAGCCACGGAATTCTGAGGAGGCTTTTGATGTTACCACCTTTACAATGATGTAAGGTTTTTTCATTTTAAAACAAACCAAGTCTATCAATTTCCGACACGAAGATCTTGTTGTTTTCTAGACACGAAATCTACCCTCCAGGAAACTAAGATATAATATATTCAAACCCCACCAGAAGGGAAAAGGAACCATCATCGACTCAAAAAGTGCCGGCTTTGAAAGGGGATATGTTCGTTGCCGGGAAGGCTCATAAGGCCATGTACAAGAGTTATAACCCCAGTTTCCCATTTATAAGCCCCCATTTATAGGGGTTATACAAATCTTTCTGACCTTCAGCAACTTCCAGTTCAAGGTTTCAGTAAGCAGATCGAGTTGAACCCGAAGCACGTGCCCTGCGTCGTTTGCTCGGGTTCCAGCGCCAGTCTGCAACGTTTACCTGGCGCAGAAGAGTTACTGGTGAACTTGGTAGTAGTTGCTGTGGAGCCAGCAGAGAAGAACTTTCAGTTATTGCTGCAACATGCCAAAGAACATGCTTGGGATGCTGAAGGTTTTCTTCCACTGAAGGCGTTTTTTATTTTTTTTTCCGGAAGAAACAACGATGGGAAGAGGGGCCAGTGGGGAGTATTGGATGGTAGAGTTAATAGAGGCACCAATGATAATGAATTTTCAACAAAATGAGTAATTCATGTGAACATTTGTATGATTTGAGAATAAGTAATCGAATGGACCAGATCCTCCTATCAGTTTATATATAGGTCGTTTCCTCAACTCCCTTTCTGGGAGTGGCCCCAGCTCTACTTTCACCATGGTTGATGTGGTATTTCAACCATCGCATCTGGTGAACCTGATCATTTTGTTTTGATCCTAGAAATGGTTTAGGATTGGGAATTACCAAAAATGCAAACATGACCATAACTTCAAACGGACATGATAGTGTTTGGCTCGACAAGGCCCCCCCGGCGATCTGTTGGAAACCCAACTGTCCTCAAAGCTCAAGATGCCTTGCATGGCGTGCAGCATGGCCAAGTTTGCCGCAATTTCTTTGTTGGCAATTCTTGGTTCTTTGCTCCAGGGGTGCTCACTCTCAGGTAACGGTGGGCTGACGGGGAAATCAAGCTCAAGCTGTGATGAAGATGCATACAAGGCTTGTTTGACCGTTGCTAGCACTATTGGTGACACCTGCACTAAGATGCATACCACCATCCAGTGCCTTCCAGACCACGGCTGTTGCCACCATGT
>OMLO01005803.1_pt1 | contig 10381 bp, 3 predicted proteins | sample 1674811 | NCBI WGS metagenome assembly OMLO01 (sample SAMN06265003, study PRJEB25207) | coral metagenome | isolation source: Coral host | place: Mexico:La Bocana,Puerto Morelos, Mexico | collected 2008-11-13
TTGTCGTTACAATCCGCCCACCTAACAGACCTAAACAAAAGATGTGCCTGCCTTTAGTGTCGGCGACTTTGAACAATAGGGGGTGGTCATTTTGTAAGCTCTTTTTTATGGCAACGAAGACAGACTATGATAACCATTCATTTACGATCGGATGGAGCAGAAAATTTGAAATAAATATCCTTCCCCAATTGAAATTCGGTTCGAATGCTCAAAAGGCAATCTTTTGGAATATGAAAAACTCTCGATGAAAGCCTTGAACCTCACAACCTGACTAGTTTAGAGCCTGTATGACTCAGTGTATACTCAGCAGCGCAAACCCAACCTGATTTTTCTTCTTTTGTTCAATGTTTTTCATATTAACTCAATTTTTACCTCAAAACCTTTATTGGCGTACTAAGCGAAAAATGCAACCAGAGCCCTAACTCCGTTTTTTCTACCAAATGTCGGCTTTGTATTTTATTTTGTAACGTAAAAATACTTTTCTTGAGGATATACAGACCTTTGTCGGCCGACAATTAAATAACCAAGGCGTATTTTTAGAAAAGTCAATACCGTCCTGCTATGACCCTGCAAATATCTAGCTAGCGATAAACTCGGTCTCTTGGTGGTATAATGTTGATACTCTTGAAAATATAAACATGAAAGGTACGCCAAGATGGTTAACTAATTTCTTCATGAATTGCAAACAAACGCACCGTGACTATTTCTTAACAAGATAAAATTATAATTTGTTTAAACACGCCCACCTGATAAACTAATTGTTTCGTGAGTGGGAAACATTCTCCCTATGACTATTTCATTAAAATGATGTTACAATAAATTGCAAGACACAGCACCTGGCAGATTAAACTGTTCATCGACTGAGTGCAGTAGTATCACCAAATACAAGCCTAGTTGGCATCAGGTAAGAATTAGCTTAGATGGCCGGTTTTTTCTGCATGACGGTGATTGCATTGCTAGTTTTACAACAGGCTAGAAACTCTATCTTTCAGAATTAAATTTTCTTGTTTTTCTCTTTAATTTTATTAAGTCTTACATGGTTTTCACACTGTTCAAATCAACATTTTGCTTAGAAAAATAATTTCTTCTACTTTCTACTTCGAATTACTTTCGAAGGTAAAAATCTTCGACAAAGTGAACGTTCGTAAGAAAACATTGAAAATGAAACCAGACATTGTAATGCACTCGAATATTAAAGGAGGAGAGGTGTATATCGGAAATATTTGGCTTTGATAAATTCTAACAAGGTAGGAAAAGCACATCAGTCAAACAAGTGAACGATTCTAAACCAAGAGACCATGAGGTCTCATTCATAAACTCATTCATATCTACGACTTCTTGTGAGTTATATCCTTATGGTGACCCTTCAAGTAGTATTTATTTAATACAAACTGTTTAAAATGATTTTGCAAGGATATTTTGATGTTAAACACTATGTAACGCTGAAATGTTTCATGGGTTTGCTTGAGTCTTTTTTTAAATTAATTTATTGGTCGTAAAAAATCAGTCAAACAGTGTTCAACAATCTTAGTGGTCATGTTCAAAAGGGGTTGAAGAGGAGTTCTATATATATTTCTCAGAAGGTATACATTGTCAAAAAGACGATCTAGAAAAGCCTCAAATATTGGTTTAAATTTATAAAACACGTTCACTTACGAATAAGTGTGATAAATTAAATTCGGCACACTTAAATGTCGACGCATTTCCAATAAAACTGAAGAACCCTTGAAAAAGCATTTCGTGCACACAGACTGGAAAAAGAACAGCGTTGGTAAATTTCACAAAATATTAGAAAACTTAAGCCCTGTCCGAACTTCTCCGGATGTTTTGCCTTTCCTACTGTATCAGCGAGACAAAAAGTCCACAAAAAAAAGTGTTCAAATATTATAAGTGACACGTTTCAGCTACAAATCGCTGTTAAGCAAGAAGCTTCACGAATCACAAAGCAAAATGTTGCTGGCCCGTTAGCCGGTCCTAGCTCAAACTTAAACTTACAATCTCTTCTCCAAAACCAATTTATTTCCTTGGTACAGCCGCACCAAAATTGCACCCAACATATTATATATTGAGATTGGAATAATGAACTTTTATCACGAAAGTATGAAGAACCATGAAGAACCGTCGCCATCAACCCGCATCAACCCGCCGTCTAAAAGCTGTAACTTATTTAATGAAATTAGCAAAGACAGTCTGATTCATTGCCGGTGAATGGGAAGACAATTACATAAACTGTCGTTTTGCTAATCATTGTTATCTATCCTTTTAAAACTAGATTATATTTGACTTTTATTGTAAACAAAAAGAAATTTTATTTGGCACTTGTTTTGTTGATCGTCCTGTAGCAACAACTTTCGGTATCATAGTTCCATGCTACATTATTAAATTAATTTGTGCACTTTGGTATTGTGTATTCATTTGATAATAATGATAATCAAATGACTTCTGTCGGTCTAGTTTATTTTTGTCTCTCGTAGCACCATTTGCGCCCGCGCTCCGCTTAGGCACAAATGTTGCTACTCGGTTTACAAATAGACTATATGTCCTCCAAAAATCATGTGATTGTCCTATTATTAATTGTTTAGCAATTATATCTAGCGACGCTTTACAACATTGTTAATTACTCAGCTATAAATATTTCAATCTAAAAAAAAAAGAGAAACAAAATAAACGATGTAGAATCAATAAAAAAGAGATGATTTCTGGAAAATTGGAGATTCAAAGCTGTAATATTTAAGCTACAAGAGAGATTTGTTTAATTACAGAGTATGGTATGCTATTGCAGCGGACGTATGGGCATGTCGCACAGACTTGCTAATAGTTTGGCTTGTAATCAGCATAGCCAAACAAAACTTTACCATTGTAATAACAGTCATGCAGAAAAAACTTTCCCCTAAATATCAAAAGAATTGGCCTTATATTCCAGCTATACAAATTATCTAATTATTTGATGTAATTTACATTATTTTACATCTCTTACTTTTTGTTTTTTTAGTTTGAAGGTGACATCAATGATCATGACCTCAATTTGGATCGCGATCGTCTTTTGTCTTGTTATGAGTGGAGTTCAGTGCGGAAGTAAGATTTATTTGGTGAAAGCTGAAACGGTTAAGCCTTTGCTTAATAGTTAAAGTTTTATTTCAAACGAGGTATAGCTCTTTGTAACGTGTGATCTATTCATTGATGTTCATATAGGGTATAAGCGTAAACAGTCTGTCTCTCAAGGAGTATTAGTTTGTGAAGGCAAGTCACTCAAAATCAGTTGCGAGGGTCACCAGCAGATTCGTATTGATGAAGCGGAATATGGGAGGACGGCGCCCGGAAGCCAGTATTGCCCCTTACTTTTGTTCGACTTGAATACGAAGTGCCACTCTAAAAAGAGTACCTTGGATATCACCAAAAAGGAATGTGACGGCTTCTCATCTTGCACTGTCTATGCCAATAATAAGGAATACGGTGATCCGTGTCCTTTAACCCATAAGTATTTGAAGGTATGTTAAGTATTTACACATATTTTAATCTTCAACTCTAAAGAGGTTGATTGAGGAAGAATAATGTAATCTCCTAAATGCCAAAAAGTTGCCAAAAGAAGTTCTGTGACATTTTTCTTCCTTTTCCAAAAGGTGATGAAAACTCTGGCTGAAAAATAGGAATCATATCGGTAACTGTCAACGCTTGTCAGCAGAGGAAAATTTAACAGAACATTTGCGATAACGTTGAAAAAACGCGCGTTATTGCTTCAGTCCGTGCTTATTCCTTGCTGTGGAGACGCAATATTCAATGAAATTGGCTTTTAAAAGCTGCAAATTTCTGGGTGGCAAAAGCTCTAATTAGCTCATGCATTCTTTGGAAAAATGTGCTGTTTTAAACAGGCGTCGCACAAAACCTATTCAATACATCTAGTTCAAATTCCTTGGGGAAGTTACTTGTGCTGTGCCATTTCAATATTCAGAACTGAAATTTTTGTAGCTTGATCAGAAACTGTCTCGCTTATGTTAATGACGCAAATATTGTAAACAAAGATTCCCACATACGTAGCGCTGTTGCAAAGTTCTGCTTACAGTCTCGAAACAAAAGAAACATAGTCAAGTCCAATATCAACCGTTGTTTTGTTTTTCCTTTTTTCTTGGTCATGTGTCCCACCCTTCAAGGCGTGTTTTTTTGCGGGGCGACTAACTCGTTTTGAGGGTTTTCTCTTCGCTCGCAATTCCCTCACAGTTGTGTCTGTTTCCTGTTTTAGCTCCAGTTGTCGCACGGATAAGAAATAAGCTGTAGATCTTTAGACATCTCGTCACTCGTCTGTGTAGTGCTTAAGTGAAAGCCGTGGTACAATGTTCATGGACAAGAGTTCTTGGAACAGAAGTTTACAAGCGTAAGGGATCTTTAACGTCGATATGTTGTGAGAAGATGAACAGTAATGGCACCTGCAAACCAACAAAACAGCGGCATCAGTACAATTACTAAAATTAGGGAAAAAATCATCAACATGGACGTGAAGTTTAAAGTGCACCTAGCACCGAAATTTTTTCCGCTAAAATAATGCAGCTTTTTTCAAATTTGGTTAAATCCTCGATTTTCCGTGGTTCGTCAAAGTACGTCAAAATGCCGCCATCTTGGTTCGCGACCGAGGCTCAACGCTTACGCTAGAACAATACACAATACTTGCAAGAAATTTCTGACCTTAAAATTTCGGACGTTTAAGCTTCGAGTACTTTTTATATCGTTTCGGAGAAAGTTCGGACCAAAATTTCCGACACCCCGCTGAACTATAGTAAGGCAAATTTACAACTACAAAACACGAACTAGACTGAAACAGCATCTGTGAAAATGATGTTTTGACTCCATCCTCAAGGTTTTACAGATTTATCAACTAGAAGATAACACAACTTCTATCAAGCCGTTACGTATCTCGTATCCCAACTAGAGTTCGCCTCGTACAGGAAACTAAGAGGTTTTTAGCTACTTTAAGGTTTTATACTGGCCTGTCAATATTTCGGACTGTTTTATTTTCGGACACTTTTTGTGGCCGAAATTAGAATCGTCCAAAATTGTCTTGCAAGTAATGTGCGAACCCAAAACGAAACTTCAAAGCATCGAATTAGTTTCATATTCTACAGAGTAGTTTTCGAAACCAATTACAAACTAACTGCAGTTGTCCTTTTTGATTTAAGTAAAGCTTTCGACAGTATTGATCATCGAATACTTCTCGCTAAGTTATAGGACACTGGTGCGTCCAGATCTGCCACAGAATGGTCCGGAACGAGTTGCGAATAAATGCAACTTTGTCGACCAAACTACTTGTTAGCTCTGGCGGTCCACATGGGAGCATCCTTGCGCCATTAATCTTTATCATTTATAAGAATAACCTCCCTTGAGTTCCGGAAATTGTTCATCACAAAGTTACAACTACTCATGGCATTTTAACTCCACGATCAGCACGAAGTGATAGCAAAGATGAATAAGGACTTGTTAAGGACTTGCGAACTAGTGATATTCGGCAGCCGGCAAAATGACTACTGAGGTTATTGACTTATGGCTATTTCCATTGGGAAAGAACTCGAGCCCGTTAAGGCTGCAAGAGACCTTTTGCGTCATACTGGACTCTAATTTAACTTCCAATGGGCATATTGTTTCCACTCTGTCCTCATGAAAGTCACGATTAGGCCAAATTAATCACGATAAGCCTATTTTTGATAAACGCGCCTTGATTATTATTATAAATGCCCTAGTTTTTAGTAATTTATTCTACTGCTCTTCTGTTTGGAGCAATACTACTCAAGCTAATCTGGACAAGCTCCGAGAAGTTCAGAATTTGGCTTGTCGCATTTTGGGCGGCGCTAAGACTTGCGCTATTTACCAGTCATGAAACAACTCTATTTTACGTCTTGCTGTTCTGGTTTTTAAGTGCACGACGGTATATGCTCCAGAGTATTTGACATATTTTGACATTTGAGTTGCAGCCTGCACTCAAACTTAGTCCATCCGTGACCCAAGCGCTTGGTACTAGTTACGTGTATTGCGGTCGTTTCGGCCGGACTGTTAACCCCGTGGTCAATGGATTAACGAATGAGAGATATACATGTTTTATGTAATTTCTTCATAGTGCACACAATGTTATCTTTTCCGAAAAAGAAAGAATTGAACACATCCTTATTTGAACTTTAAGTCCACTTTTAGTCCGGGCGTATAGACATCGGGCGAAACGACCGGTTATCGCATTTGCTACAAGTTCGCGTCGGCTCGTGATGTTGGTTACCTTTGTTGTGATTAGTCATAATTACTTTACTTTTGGTTTTACGCAAAGGGAATAAAAACCGCTCTTATTCCCAGTAAAGATCAGCTACTATCATCTCCTTACATTCTTACAGAATTCCTAGGCTGATAGAGTCTAATATATCATTACCATCCTGAGTATCCCATCAAGCCACACTCGCTGCACACGTCAACTTCAAAGGCATCACTAGAAATCATCAATCTTTCTAAGAGTAGCATGCTGGCAAAGAAGAAATAAAAAGTTAACATCAGCAATAACCTTTCTGCTCTGATATGTTTTGATTACCCTTCTCCCAGAGGTTTCTATCTTTGTTATTGAAAATTCAAAAGCCGCCAAGATTCACTCTAACATCCTTTCTCTAGAATTTGATAGAAGAATTTCATGGACCAGAATGTCTGTTTCAACAGCTCCAGTATTTTAAGCGCAATGCTGCTGGAACACTGTTCAATTGGCTCGTAGCAGCTAGTCACCGTGAATAGAACTTATAATGAATTTTAGAATAATTAAATTATTCGTGCTCTTATTCGTTTCCTATGATGCTCGCAGAAAAAAAAGACAAGAAAACGCCGCAACTTTATAGATTACGTCTAGCGATAGTAAATAATACCTGTTGGCCAAACTTTCATGTTGACACGTTCAGAAATTTGTATAGACTTCATCACGATTGTGACATCAAAATTAGTTGCCATGACAACATTTAGGAGGTCAGAAGTACCATACTTCTATTTATTAGGTCGTAACTAAAGCTACTCCGCAAAAAGTGTGGAAAAAATCTCCCACGGTTTGCACCACAAAAGAATCTTTTAATAACAATCCTAATATAACCCTTCTTTTACACTCGATTGACATGTTCTAGCTCAGGACGAATTAAAAAACAATGCTGGAATGTTGTTGTTTATAGCGCTTAACGTTCTTAGCTACACCTAGCGAGTTCACAGGCATACCACTAAAAACCAAGGTATCAACTAAACATAATTCGTGTAAATAAATATAAGAAAGATCATATATTTGAATTGCGGAGAAAGATACGAATTTATGGTTGATCATCGCAGGCCTGAACGGAATGTATAACTGCGATGATCAACCATAAATTCATATCTTTCTCCGCAGTTCAAATATATGATCTTTCATATATTCATATACATTCTTCAACTTCTACGGGTATATTACGAACTCACAAAGTGACCAGCTCCCAGATGGCTTGATAGCTCAAGTTGTGTGTATAACTGCGATGATCAACCATAAATTCATAAACATAATTCGCTTTGGAATCCCAACAGGCGAGAGGTGAGCAGTTACTTACAAGCTTGACCGAGGAGTTGATCTAGAGTCTACTGAGAAACAACTCCAGCTAAGTGGCCAGAGCGGAACTGGAATCCACATCTCTGGATTTCAAGTCCGGTGCTCTAACTACTCGGCCATGCTGCCTCCTCCATAACCGTTTACATATTGTGAGAACACTCACCTGGCGCCGTATGCAATCAGGCAGTCTCGCTCCATCTCACCCAAGCGCAAGCCGCCATCCCTGTTTTTGAAAGTCATGTAACCAAAATCAACACTAACGGTGTAAGTGAGTAAGTAATTAACCTAATTTTCTAAACGATGCGCTTAGCTTTCAAATCCTTCAGATTTGATGATTTTCATAATTTGTCAAAACTGCAGCGTGCTAAATGATGAAAATGTTATTTATTGAAAGAAGGATAGTTATTGTTATTAAATTCACGCTAACTGTTGTTGAATGTCAAGAATATTCTTGGTCTTTTTCACGCTGCTTAGGGTCTACCCGATAAATACTTCCCCGTCTGCTACTTCCACTTAATGAGGAAACTCAAAAAATCACCTTGAACGTCCTTCCGTTGGTTGTCTTGTCAAAACAGCTCGGGGTCCCTAGAAAATCCAGGGAATAATTTCAAGATCAACACCAGGCTGACTGAACTTTTAGGAACTGAACTTATAAGCTCACGATTTCTATCTCGCTGTAGGCCCTGCCCGAGAAACTATCACGCATAGAAGTCGAGAGAGAACAATTTAATTGTTTTAGTGTAAATCTACCACTCGTCTACAACTTTGTCTTAATCCCCTTCACAGACATTTCGAAAACGAAAAGACGAGGCTATAATTTTTTTAGCAACCGCACACTGCTAGGCTAATCACTCTCTACAACAGATCATATAATAACCCAAGTGAGTCGCGCAGTCCACAAGAGAACGCCATTTGTTGTACGCTAGTAGATTTCTACTGAGAAAAATTAGAATAATATCATAGAATGAACACGCAAATAAAGTAAGGTTGTTACAATTTGCAAGGCAGAATGTCACAATACGCCAAATAGGATTTAGTGCAATGTATACGTTTTTATCCCTAACTTATTCTGTGAAGCAATTTCGGGCAATTTTTGTATTTTCTCCCAGAAATTGCCCATTCTCCTACGCAGCCGTTTCTGGGATGTCACTCAGTGGCAGCAGAGAAGACTAGAAACTGCCTCGCATTGGATTACATCACACCATGTTGGATTACCGGTACATTACAAGTGAGAAAAGCTAAAAGGAAAAGGGCTATTACTCTCAAGTTTGTCGTGACTTAGACCCGTTTGTTGAGCTTCTCGTTTTCACGCTAAGATTAGATTATCATCTCTACTTGCTAACCTTCGCACGAGCATGCATCTTATCCAACACCATGTGCTTCAGCTTCTGGTAATACACTGGACCAAAAAATATATACGCTGTTAATGGCTCCCTGAAATGAAACATGTGGCAATCACCATTACTACTTTACAGTAAACATCGATAGAATGACAACGATCAGAAAAGTCCGAATTCATCGACAATTTTGCGATACAACAAGGAAGTGAGCCAAGGGAGGACTCCGGCCCAAAACGTCAGGGATGCTCGTCGCCTTGCTCATTGGTGTAAATCACTCCGGATTTCGGTTTCATTTAAGAGTGTTCAGAACGAAACGTCACAACTTGTTACTATCAAGGTCTCTTCTAGGGTTGCATTCGAAAAAAAAATTAAAAAACACTGCCATGTCTGTTTTAAAGTGATATTCTTGAAGTTCGAGCCAAGCCCAGATAGGTCTTCGTTAGGGGTTTAAGGCCATTCCCAACATCCCCGAGCCTTTCACAGGGGAGTCCCAGGGACTCTAGCCTGCGGTCGCAGACGTATTTCCGGCTGTCGGTTGTCTTTGCGACAGCCGGAAATACGTCTGCGTTCGCTGGCTACGGGTACTCCCGTCACGTACAAGTCTAACAACTCTTTGTATACCAGAGAAGAACAAAGACCAGATCTGAAGGAATACAGGAAGCGAAAAGAGACTCGGCGTTTACCAAACAACACCAGAAGGCGTCCAGAGATCACTGGAGATCACCAGAAGACTTCTGATTGTTTACGTTCCTGTCTCGTTAAACTCACCCTGTGATACCAGAGGTTACGTATTCTTTCCCAGAGTAATTGAATCCATGCTCTAGAAGCACACTGCACACATCCTCCACCTTGTCACCTCCAAATGCTGCAATAAAAACCACTCATAGCAAATGTTTGTTCACCTTTTACAGGCTTTCGTTTCCATCGACACAGGGGGATGACAAGAACTTTTAAATATCCTCAAAAACCAATGTAACTGACTTCTAAAATGCCTTCTCCTTGCCTTGCATTAGATAATTGTCAAACCAATTTGTGAGTACAGTGCAGAGTGATCAACTATTACGAGAGAGAAGTAGTAAAACCATGAAGGACAACACTCGTTTAGATGAAAATAGCAGAAAAGCTGAAAAAGGGATAACTGGTTTGAGTGGCCATATAAACAGAGAAAAATTATTAAGGGCTACACAGATGTGGCCCTATTAACCGGGATTTTTTTCGCCGAGACAAAAAAAGGTGGCCGTTATAACGAGATAAGACGGGGTCCCACTATAGTAATAAAAAAAATTGTTGAGGTAAAAGTATCCTACCTGTTCCATATCCAAAATGGCCATCCAATACACCAGCTTTGCCAGCTATCAGTTCAATCAGCTTTCCCACAGTCATCCGAGAAGGAAAGCCATGAGGGTTCATAATCTGTCACACAACACAAGTTCTACATCAGTAACACGACGGAACCTCGAGTCACCAA